>ERZ857757.203-NODE-203-length-69197-cov-6.628214_pt1 | contig 69197 bp, 51 predicted proteins | sample MGYA00519764_ERZ857757 | MGnify/ENA primary metagenome ERZ857757 (study PRJEB31778, sample SAMEA3449359) | human gut metagenome | biome: human gut; feature: human-associated habitat; material: faeces | place: United Kingdom | collected 2010/2012 ...
GGGCTCGAACCTATGACCCTCTGCTTGTAAGGCAGATGCTCTCCCAGCTGAGCTATGCTCCCATATGGATCAAGGTTTTCACCTTTTGTCCGGCGACGGGTTTGATTATAGCATATCCCATTCGGTTTGTCAACACCTTTTTTCACTTTTTTTGAAAAAATCCAAAGAGTTTTTTAAAACGAAAAAATCTATGCTGTGCGTAAGTCAAGAAGGAGAAGAATATTGGATGTAGCTTTGTACCCTGTAACTATTTTTTGAATTTCTGCAAAATTCAATAAATAATGCATTGACAACTATTAGGATGTTTGGTATATTATGTTTAGAAAAGCAAACAAATCTTTTGTGGGAGGATTGCGGTCATGCGTATTTTTATTCAAGCGGCGGCAGTTTATCAAATGGTATGAGCGGTTCCCGAACAACATTTGATTATTTATTATCATTTTTAATTTAATGAAGGGGCATATAATGAAACACAGATTCTTCTCTCCAACAGTTGCGTTGATCATTATTTTGAGTTTACTTCTCACCGGAACCGTTTTGCCGGCTTCAGCGGTAGCGGTCTCAAACATTACCGATTCATCGAGCGGTTTTATCCCTGAAAACAATATCGCCCAAAATAAAAACCTACCTATTTCTGACCCAACCATTCTTTGTGCAGACGATCCGGGCGTTGCAGAAGAAAGCATGATCTTGAAATATGTTGACAACTCACTTTTCGATGCGGCAAGACACACTCGTCGTCTTCCGGATTTAGAAACCTTAAATACATATGTGTTTGATAATGCCGATGGCACTCGTTCCGTCTACATAATGGATGAAAATGTAAAATATGAAGACAAAAATGGCATCATCAGAGAAAAGGATATTTCGCTTAAGAGCAAAACGAACGGATTCGGAATTACTCAAAGTGATATCGAGTTGCTTATTCCGAACAATCCTACACATGGAATCGACCTTGAGTATTCGGAATTTTCAATCAAATTGATCCCGCAAGGCTTAACAAGCGCCCTGTCTGTGGTTCAGTGCGAAGATTCTATTGTCTATGATAAAGCATACGGTGAAAACACCAAGCTGAGATACACACCGCTTCTTTCGGGTGTAAAAGAGGATATTATATTGACCGAATACACGGCAGATGCAGCATACGCCTTTGTGCTCAAGACAGACGGGTTGCATCTGTACGGTGATGGCAACGGCTATTATTTGGCAGACATCGGTAAGTCCGAGCCTGTATTCTGCCTTGGGAAAATTATTACTTATGATGCCATTGGTAAACCAGCTATGGGGACCATGACTGTCGAAACGATATCAGAGGGTCAGGAATACTTACTGACTGTAACCGCCAATACTGATTTCCTTTCCGATCCCAGCACGGTATATCCCGTTACAATTGACCCTTCGATTACAGTTTCGGATAATACCCATGGAGAAAACGCAATAGAGGACGCACCGATCTTTGCAGGTTTTCCGAACATTAACTGCGGAGCCTTTCTCTATAACCGTGCCGGTACACCGGACAGCACTTATGGGATCGGCAGAACAGTTGTGAAGCTCAGCGGGTTGATCAATTCCGACGCATATCAGTCGATTACGGCAAGTCAGATTACAAGTGTTAACTTTTATGCAAAGGAATCATCCGGAGGTTCTAGACAATTCATTAACCTCTATCCTCTGACAAGCAATACAACATGGACGGAGAGCACAGTCACATGGAATAATATCGGCTCTTATACGACTGCAGTCAACTACGGAGCAACGATGTATAACAACCAGTGGACGGCATTCGACATCACGAATCTTGTCAAGGCATGGAAAAACGGCACCTATTCAGCTGATGCCGGTTTCATTATGATCAATGAAGATGAAACCGGTAACAACAAAAGCTTCGATTCTTCCGAATGCTCTACCGTTTCATATCGTCCGTATGTTGTGCTGGATTATATCGATAGTGGTTCCGGGGGCGGTAATAATTTTTCTGATGCAGTGTTGTTGACACTTGGAAATAGTTATTCTATAGTTATAAATTACTCTGAGGAAAAAAGATATTTCAAATATATCCCGGATCATGATGGATATTTCTCTTTTGAAAGTCTTTTAACCGTCAATGGGGATCCGTACACTTGGTTTTATGATGAAAACTATACCTTACTGTCCATCGATGATGATACAGGTAGCGGAAACAATTTTAAGCTATCTTGCAATCTTCTTTCGGGAAAAACATATTATTTTGCCGTGGGATGCTATGGATCAGGCACAGGAAGCTACGAAGTAGTCCTAAAAAGCACATTACCTGCTGATTTTACTCGATATACACCTACTGATGGCGTATACTATATCATGAATGCAAATAGTTGGCGAAGTGTTTACCCATATAATAATAGTGACGGAGCTACAGTGAACCAATATGACTTGTACTATAACAACAGAATACCCTACTCGCGCAAATGGGAAATTACGAAGCAGTCTGACGGGTATTACTCAATCAAGAATTTGACATCGGGCAAGTACATTGGTGTAGATTTTTCACAATCGTTAGATAGCAATCCAAATATTCGTCAATACTCCTCGTCATCTGGAGATAATGTTCGATGGTCAATGTACATCACGCCAAGAGATACTGTCGTATTAGTTCCCAAGGACAGCAGATGTGAGCCTTGTGTCTATACTATGTCAGTTAATATCGGGTACAACCAGAACAATACTCCGATTCGTCTGTTTCTTCGTAGCGATGACACCAATCAACAAAATGAATGGAAATTAATTCCTGCCGATTTCGGCGATCAATATATAAGCAAACTTCAAAATTATCAGAACGATCAGTATATTTATACCTTTAATGATAGTAGCGGTAGTCAAGTGAAATCTGCAACATCAATTTCCACACAGAATTTTTTGTGGAAATTTGAATACTATGGAATTTTAGCAGAAACAGAAGAACCATACTACTATATAAAAAATGAGGCAACTGGTCTTTATTTAGCAGCACCGCAAAATACCGTAAATAACGCCCCCATTGTGCAGGAAAATTTCTCTCCAAGAGCACAAAAGCAGCTATGGAGACTTTTATTGCAAGAAGATGGTACCTACATTATTGAAAACAGGTATCAATACAATTACAATTCGTCACCATACAAACTTGCATTAAACGGAAATGACTTAGTTCAGACATCTTCGACAACAAACATAAAATGGAATATTACAACCCAAGTTTACACAATAACCTTAGTCAATTATTTTGACCAGGGGTTCTTGGAGAGAGAACCCAATGCAAGTAATAAAATTAGTGAAATTAATCACCGTGTTTCAGAAATTTGTTGGTTGAATTTTGGACTATCAGTGAATAGTACAATTCAAAGCTATACATCATGTGCTGATAATTGTACAGCTGGTATCAATGAATTTTGCTATCATTGTGATATGTCTCCCCAGTGTGATATATGTCCCTGTGATCATGCGCATAAAAGCAGGCGTAACATCGCGAGTGACTTAAAAAACCAATATGGACAGGGAAATCCTTTGTTGACCAGGATTGCTTTCTGCGGTTCTGTTGTAAATAACAACGCATCCTCAGCTGCATACTCCTCTGACATTGTAATCTTGACTGTCTCTGGAAGAATAAATGGAGACAATGATTTTAAGGATGATTATGTTGAACGATATATTTCCTCGATGACTCATGAAATTGCACATCGCATGAGTGCGCCGGATCACTACTGCAACGGAACGAAAATTTCTGCTAATGAATATACCGGTTGCACAACTCGAGATTGTTGGAGATGTAAGAACCACGGAAAAGTTAAAAACACGGATGCGCCCAAATGCATTATGTCTGAAGATGGATATACATTTTTCAGAGAAAAATATGACAGTGGATTGCTTGATGAATTGTTTTGTGAACAGTGTAAAAGCAAAACACATGAAACATTCGGAGTAGGGTATCATTTAATAAATCATCATGCAAATAAAAATCCTCATGATTGAATTCTAAAAAGCGTTCAAATGTAAACAACACAGAAAGGAATTGTACCATGAAAAAAATAATTGTATTTATGTGGATTATCTGCACATTTATCAGTCTTGTCGGATGTTCTTCAATCAACAATTCTGAAACTTCACTCCCTGCCAATAGCAGTTCAAAAGAGATCAACAATAGTTCAAAAGAGCCCAACAGTCCAAATCTGCCGACAACTCCGGCTGATACAACGGAACCCGATCATCCTTCAAAGAACGACGACTACAGCTATACGGTTTATTTGGGGGATTCCGATCAGCTATTAGATTTTTTCAGTCTTGATTTTACAAACACATCGAAACTTGAGGCATATATAGAGAGATATAAGGATGTAAAACCAACATATTACAGATTTCAAAATACAGAACAAATACTACAGGTTTACAACCAGCTTCGTTCGGCGGTTGCCCCACTCTGTAATAACTATTCTTTGAGTTTCGATTTCGCCTTTTCTTTTGATAAACCGTATGATGGCTCCTATGATGACTTGGAAATCATAGATATAGAGACCAGCTATATCTGGACCGATGAATCTCGCAGTAAATCTTACGGATTTTCCTTAGGGGAAAAAATAGACGATAATGACAATTTTGTGGATTATAAAAAAAGAACCATGGGCTACGAACCGGAATTGCTCTATCAAACTGAGGATCAGAAAATTCAGGTATACAAAATGACACTGCCTGAGGGGATGAGCAAAAAAGCTGTTCGGTATACAATGGTCGTGGATCGGCAAATCATCGGACTATTCTATCGGGATCTCGATGCCGAAAGCGTTCGGGACTATCCAATAGAACTTCTTCTGGAAAATATTGAGTTTTTGCCTTTTGAAGATGTTAAATGGAGCGATATCATCCACTGAATCACTGAAAGTCCCCTTCCTGAATCAGAGCGTTCACTGTGAATAAGTCCGTTAAAAAAGGACAATAACAAGCGCCTCCCTTGATGTATGGAATTAAAGCACGGTAGAATAATCATGTTGTCATACAAAATGGCATATCCAATGAGTAAATAAAGGGAATGTACTGCAAATTAAAAGTATGATTGGATTTCCAAACAAAGGAACCAAAAAGAGAGCCTTCCGGTATCTCCCTTTTTGGTTCCTTTGAACTTTTGTTTTCAGGATTTTCTGGTCTGTCTGATAAAAAGCACAGACAAAGCCAGGGCCAGGATCGCAAGAATTCCGACCATCCAAGTCACCGCCTGACTGTATTCGTCCACCAGATAAAAGACCTCTGTCAAAACCGACAGCACTCCTGTTGCCCCTGCAAACAGGTTCCAAGGCAGCCTCTTTCTTCCTTTGGCAATGTAGATCGCCGCCATAAGGGCGACCAGAAGACAGAATACCGGCAGAATCCCCGCAGTCAGAGAATTGTTTATAAACTTCATGGCCTTGTTGAAGTTGTTCAACACACAGCAGGTGAGCATCAGCACCGATCCGGCAATCAGCAGATGAGGAAGCAGGTCCCTTAAGAAATACAATACTTTTTTCATGGCTCTTCTCCCTACGATTCTTTCTTGACTTCACCCACGCACAGGATGTCGCTGATTACCCGCTGAGTGTCTCTTCCCTCTGCCTGCCTAATCGGATCGCCGTTGGCATACGCCTGTGCGCTGTCCCCGCCATCCAGATTGTAGGCCACGGTACAGCCCAATTCCTTCATATACTGAGCCAACGAGGGAATGTTGCAGCCGTAAATATAATTTCCGTTTTCATCTTTTTTTCTGCCATCCACCGACAGCAGCGTATAGTGACCCGGCTGATGGTACCCAACCGCCATGCGGGGGTGCGTGTTGGTAATCAGATTTTTGTCGTAATACCGGGGCTCGAAGGAAGAATAGGGATCGCCGTTTTCATCTAACAGCGCCGGGCCGAAATCCCATACCTGCCAGGGACCTGCCGCATCCACAGCCGCCCAATCGAAATCCGCCGACTGGTAGGTACGCATCGTTCCGTCCCGGTACAGCACGCACAAATCGCTGTCCACCTTGGAAGGCTCCCTTAACAGGATGCCGTTGCGCACCGCCGCCCGGCAATGGTTGGAATTGCTCCAGTAATCTCCGTTCACCGCACCAACTACGGTACATCCAAGGTCGGTTTCGGCTTTTTCCATCAGATTTTCCATGCTGGTGGCTTTACCCGCCACCGTATAGAAATTCTCAATGTTCCGCACATAGATGTCATACACATAGCATCTTGCCAAATAGCCGTTCATCACCTCATCCACCTGGCGCACGGACATATACACATCGTGGCTTCGGTAGAAGGAAATAAAGGTGCCCTTTTCCGCATTTTCCAAGGTCAGACGGTTCTGCAAGGCATAGGCCCTGATTTGTGCATCGTCTTTCAGAATGACCACGCTGTCATCCTGAATGAATTTTTCGGGATACAGACTTCCGAAGTCCCCGGAAGTATCCAGCAGACATTTGCGGCAGTACCGGCAGTATCCGTTTCCGTCGTTTTCATGGGGCAGCCGTTCCTGAATATCGTCCTTTTTCTCGAAGCCGCAGGCGGAACACCGGTAGAGCGAATAGCCTTCGCTTGTGCAGGTGGGTACCTCGGTACGCTCCAGCATGAACTTGTGGCTGTCGCTCAAGGGCAAAAGCACCGTCCCTTTGATCACCACCGTTCCCTGTTCATTCACCCAATCTCCCGAGTAACCTTCCTCAAGGCAGGTCGGCTCTGAATAGTTCACGAGATGCAGACCGTTGTATTTCTTGGCCGGTATCACTTCTCCGTATTCCACCAGCTTTTTGCAAATATCGCAGTATTTGTCGCCGGTATAGCCGTTTTCCTCTTCGGTGGCCTCTTTGGCGTTCACCAGGTGATAGGACGAATGTCCGAGGGCCGGCAGAATGTTCTTCTGCTCTTCCCCGCAGGCACAGACATACAGCACATAGCCCTCTGTCAGACATGTAGGAGTTTTTACCTCTTTTTCCGTCCAGCTGTGCGTGTGTTCCTCTATCGTTGAACCGGCGGCGGACGGCGAATTATAGTCTTTCTTCGGTCCTTCTGTCTTGCCCCAGTCCTTCACATGATGAAAATACGCAAAAGACAGCACCACCGCAGCAGTCAATACCAAATCCAAAAGAATGATGACCCATACCGGTAGTTTTTTATTGAAACCCATAGCATTTCTCCCTGCTTTTTTCGATTGAGAGCATTCACCTTCCGAAAGGAGTTTCTCCCATTATACACGGAACATAAGACGCTCTTAATAACAAAGCGTAACTTTTTATGCCGCAGCATTTTCTGCGTGAACCTTTGATTTTTTTCTTCGCCCGCGGACTTTTGAAATCAGAATGCATACCAAAAGCGCCAGAATATTGAACGCCACCACGCAGGGCCCTATGGGCAGATCGATTCGTTCTCCTCCCCCAAAGGAAATTCCGGTCACTGCCGCAAAAAACAGTCCCAAAACGAAGGAGCCCGCCGACAGTCCGGCAGAAAGAAGGATGGTGCTTCTGAAGTGCTTGCACAGCCGCATGGCGGCCAGCGCCGGGAAAACAATGAAGGCCGAGATCATGATGGAACCGATCATTTTCATTCCGATGACAATGGTCACTGCCGTGAGCAGGGCGATCAGCAGGCTCAGGAGCGTTACAGGCGCCCCGGAAGCCTTGGCAAAGGCCGGGTCAAAGGTCACTGAGAAAATCTGGTGATACAGCAGCACGAACACACCGATCACGCCCACCGCCAATATACAGCTGAACCACACATCGCTGTTTTCCAACGCCGTGATGGAGGAGCCGAAAAGGGAGGAGCACACATCGCCCGTGCCCCTTCCGGCAAAGCGGTAAATGATGTACCCTAAGCCCACAGCTCCTGTGGACAGCATAGCAATGGCGGCATCTCCCTTCAGTTTCCCCTTCTCCGAAAGAAGCAACAGCACTACAGCCGCCGCCACAATGAGGGGCATGGTCACCAAGGTTTCTTTATTCTCCGGCACGCCCAGAGCGGCGGCAATGGCCAGCGCACAGAAGCCCATGTGCGAAAGCCCGTCGCCGATCATGGAATAGCGCTTCAGCACCAGAGGAACCCCCAAAACCGCCGCACAGACCGAAGTCAGCAAGCCCACTATCAAAGCCTTCAGAAGAATTCCCGAAACCGCTCCGGTCAGAATGCCCAGATTCAGAACGATCTCCAATTTGCCCAATGTAAATACCAATTCCATTCAATGTTCCTCTTTCAGCAGGATCTGCCCACGGTCATATCCGTCAGTTTTGCCGAAATAGAGCATACTCTGCCCCAAATGCAACACATGGGTTGCGGAAGAAAGAGCCTTTTCCGGGTCGTGAGAGATCATCACCACCGTCAGTCCCTCCCGGTGCAGTTGCTTCACCGTTGCGTAAAACTCCTCGGTTGCCGTCGGATCCAGACCGGTCACCGGTTCATCCAAGAGCATCATCTCCTTTGCGGCACACATGGAACGGGCAAGAAGCACCCGCTGTTTCTGCCCTCCGGACAATTCCCTGTAGCATCGGTCCGCAAGATCCAGAATCTCCATTTTCCGCATTTTTTCCTCTGCCAGCGCCTTGTCCTTTCCCGTGAAAAAGCAAAAGGCCTTCTTTCTTCCCAGACATCCGGAAAGCACCACCTCCCGGACACTTGCGGGAAAGTCCGCCTGGGTCAGCTGCTGTTGCGGAAGATACCCAATGGAATTCTTCAGTTCCTTGGCCCGGAGGATCCTGCCCTCTACCGGAGAAACCAATCCTAAAATCGCTTTCATCACGGTGGACTTTCCCGAACCGTTCTGTCCGAGAATGCAAAGATAGTCCCCCTTGTTCACTTCAAAATTCAGGCCCTTCACCACCGTTTGTCCTTCATAGCCCAAGGCCACCTTCTCAAAACGAATCAGTTCCATTGTTTTTTCCTTTCAGTCTCCTGCGCCCAGCGCAATTTTCAATACATCCAGATTCTTTTCCATCAGGGAAAGATAGGTTTCGCTCTTCATCTCTTTGGGAGAAAGAATATGACAGGAATGTAGCATCAGCGCTTCCCCGCCGATGCTCTTGGCCAACCCTTCCGCATAAGAAGGAGTGGACTCCTCCATATAGAGAATTGCCGGAAGTTTCAGCCTTTCGGCCTCTTCGTACAGATACTCCAGCTTTGCTAAAGAAGGGTCCGTGGCGGAAGAACAGCCCGCAAAGGCCGCATCCGCCCGCAGTCCGTAGTCGGCGCAAAGATAGCGAAAGGGATAACGGTCTGCAAAAATCAGGGTATCATACTGTTTTTTGTCCGTCAGAGCGGTATATTTCCCGTCCAAATCCTGCAATTTCTTTTTATAGGCTTCTGCATTGGCACGGTACAGGGCGCTTTTAGCCGGATCCAGAGCGCAGACGCTTTCGGTCAGCCCCTCCACCAGCTCCAGGGCCCTTTTGGGAGAAGTCCAGACATGCTCATCATATTCTTCCTCCTCAAGGCCACGGTCGTGTTCCTGCTCCGCCCCGTCTTCGTCGCAGTCTTCGGAACAGGCATCCCCCACCTGTATTCCGCCGGTGGATTCTTCCAAAAGAAGCTCCTTCACCATTCCGGTCAGAGCCACATACCGAATGTCCTCTCCCGATAGCGTCTTCTTCAGCTCGGCAATCAGGTCTTCATCGGACTCTCCGCCCACATAAACGATCATATCGGCCCGGAAGAGCTTTTCCAAGGCAGAAGTTGAAAGATCCTTCACGCCGAAAGAATGAATATCGGAGCCGGCCGGCACCAGCAATTCCAATTCCATCTCCTCAAGGACAATGTTTCTCAAAAAATCATACTGGGGAAAGACCGTACAGACCACATACGGCTTGTCCTCCCCTTTATCCTGCTGTCGAAGCTCCACCTTGCAGGCGCAAAGACCGAAAAGCAAACCCGAAAGCAACCCGAAAAGCAGAAAAAACGCCGCAGCCCGGACTTTTTTCTTCATCACCGCTCCTCCCCGCCATGGGCGTGACGGCATACGGCAGAAGCCGGAATCAGCGGCAGGGCCGGCTGATGGGGGCAATCCTTCCGACAATCGGCGCACAGACCGTAAAGCACGGTGGCTCCGTTGTCCACCTTGAACCGATGTACCTCCTCAATATGCTCCAAAAGCTCTTCGCTCATACCGCAGTTCAGGTGCAACAGCTTTCCGCAGGAAACGCACTTCAGGTGCAGATGCCCGGAACAGCCCCCGGCGCCGTGATACTGATACAGCCATCCCCTTCCTTCGGTCTTCGGAAACCGCCGCAGAGTTCCTTCAGCATACAGCTCGGTCACCAACCGGTAAACCGTGCTTTTCCCCGGTGCCTTTTCCCCTTCTGCAATCAGTGCCATAGCCAATTCTTCTGCCGAAAACTGCCGGTTTTCGCTTTTTTCCATGTACCTCAGAAGCAGTTTTTTCTGCTCGGTCTGATATTTCGCCATGCTCCCGCACCCTTCCCCGCAAAAGTTCTTCCGGACGGCCCCAGGAGTCGGTTCTCACCGACCGGCAGCATCCGAAGTTCTTTCTCTTTTTTAATTTGAGAGAAATTCTCAATTTCCCTTTTGCATTATAGGCGCTTGCAGAGAATTTGTCAAGAGGATTTGCGGTTTTTTTTCAGAAGAAAGGCCAAAGGCCTGAGTGCCTCCTCGTTTTTCCGCTTTTTTGTTTCCGCCTGCAGATTCTGACAGAATTCCAGGGACACTCCGATGATCGCACGGCAGTCTGTATGCACCGAAGGAGTTTTCTTCAGATAGGCCTTCCGGCGGGCAGCCCTGCCCGATTCCCCCGCTTCCCCGTTCTTTTCTTCAGACTCTGCCCCATAGTCAGCAAGATACTTTAAAAAAACCTGGCTTAACTCGCTTTCATACTCCTTATGCCGGGACAGATTTCCGGTAAACGCAGGATTGTGGGCAAAGGTAAAGGCATCCGCAAGATAGTGCAGTGCAACTCCGGCAATAAACCAGTCAAAGGGGCGTTTTAGCCCCCTTTTCCGGGAAATGCTCTCCAACCACCCCAAATATCGGGCAGAATTCTCAGCATGGTGCCCCCGGAAGGGGTGGATAAAAAAGCCCAGCAGGTAGGTAAAGGGATTATAGTCCGGCTCCACACAGCCGAACAGAAAAAATGTGCGCTCTTTTTTGCCGGGAAACGAAGAAGTATTCTTCAAAAGGAATTCTCCCAGAAGACGGTGATCCTTGGTTTTCATAAAAGTACTCCTTTCTTTTTCATGTTCTGCTTCTCTTATTTTGAACTTTTCCGTCCTTTTCCATACGAACAGAAAGACCGGATGTCCGTAAAAATCGGTTGCGTCAAAAGCGACACCCCGTTAAAAACAGAGGTGTCGCTTTGATTGGTCTTGCTCTTTGAAAATGCCGGAAAAAACGGAGGCTGTTCGTTTTGTCTGCACTCTGTTTTTTGCCGCTGATGATTCGCGCCGTCATACCTGCACTCTGCTTTGGAAATATTCTGTTTCCGCTTGCGGAATGCGGCGCTTTTGCCGCAAAGAATATTTCGGAACGGCGGAAAGAAAAGCTTCGGTTACTGACAGCATTATACGCCGTTATACCTGCACTCTGCTTTGGAAATATTCTGTTTCCGCTTGCGGAATGCGGCTAAGGCAGCCGCAAAGAATATTTCGGAACGGCGGAAAGGAAAACTTCGGTTACTGATAGCATTATACGCCGTTCATCACTCGGTTTTGTTTCCGCAGTAAGGACAGAATTGATCCTTGGCCCCCACCTTTTTGCCACAATGAGCACACCGGTGCCCCAAGGGACTGCCGCAGGAGGAGCAGTAAAGGTGACTGTTCCCCTGGACGGCTCCGCAGGCAGGGCAGGTCTGGGCACTTTTCCTGTAAATTTTATAGACAATCAGGCCGATAATGTTGGTGAACAACCCGATTACTCCCCAATACAGCGGGGAAAGCCTTGCCTTGGCGGCATCCTTGTACATCCAGAGGGCAACCAGTACCCAGTACACTGCAAAGAAGAACACCGCCGTTGTTGCCGTCGCCTTCAAGGCAATCTTTCCGCCCTGAACCTGTATGGGAGCACCCACCACATATACCTTTATGCTGTCCCGGTCTATCCGGAGTTTGTTCAGCATATAAACCGTAAAATCCGAAAAATCCCGGTTTTCATAGTCACTGTCCTCATAAAAATCCTTCCGGATCTTGCCGAAATCGTTGCTGAATATGGAGTTTAAAAGGAATTCTTCATCCTTCATCACCCGGAAAACCGCATTGGGACAGTCGGGCACCTCCACATATTTCTGTTCGCTTCCGATAGAAACCGGAGTGGGGACAAAGCTTGCTTTTGCCATTTCGCTTCCCATGGCGGAAAAGAGCACCGCTCCCTCCTTGTCCACCAGAATCACATCGATCACATTGGAGGAAGAGCGGGCCGTGCGCTCCATGGCACTTTTCAACTCCTCTTCCGAAGGATTTTTCTTTTCGCAGAGCTCTTCCAGCCGGCTGTAGCTAATGGCAAAGGCAATCCGCTCCCGGTAAAGAACCCCCACGGCCACGCCGCAGGCAATAAGCGCAAGCACGGCCAATGTGACATAAATGACGGCAATTTTTTTGAAATTCCATTTGGATAGCATTTTTTCAAATCCGTTCATCGTTTTTCTCCCCCTCTTCCTCCAAAAGTGCAGGCAAAAGCAACAGAATTCCAAGACTCGTAAACAATATGGGAATCAGCAAAAACATCAACGACACGCCTAAAAGCGCCAGAATCGTGGGAATCAGCACCATCAAAAAGCAGAGCAATACAAAGAGTCTTCCCTGCCGTTTCGCTTTTCTTTTTTCTTTTAATTCCTCGCATTTCCGATCGATTTCCGGTTCTAAGGCCACAAGAATTTTCAATTTTGCATTCTCCGGAAGATTCATAGCACTCCCATCCTTTCTTTGTCTTTCAGAAGCCTGCGCAGTTTTTCGGTTCCCTCGTGAATCCGGCTTTTGACGGTTTTCGGGGGAACGCCGAATTTCCGGGCAATTTCCTCTAAGGTCAGCCCCTCCTCATATTTCAGCCGGATGGCCAATCCCTGTTCGGGCGACAGGCGCAAAAGCAATTTTTGCACCTCCTCGTAGGTCATTTTTTCCACCGCCTGCCCGGCAGGGTCCTCCAAACCATCAAAAAGTTCCGCTTCGGAAAGCTCTTCCAGTTTTATTCCGTCCTTGCGCAGATGGTCGGTGTAGCAGTTCTTGGCAATGGAAATGAGCCAGGTGCCGAATGAGGCTCCTTCCGGACGGTATTTTTCAATGTTGCGGATCATTTTCAGAAAGGTTTCCTGGGTCAGATCCTCGGCAAGGATGCTGTTCCGGGTCGTTTTCAGAAGAAAACCCGAAACATAGGGGTAAAACCGCTCCACCAGCTCTTCAAAGGCCTTTTTATCACCCTTCTGACATCTTTTTACCAGCTCTTTCTCCCCCAAGGTCTTCCCTCCCTTCTGCTCTTCTCATTTGATTATACGGCTCTTTTTCGGTTTGGTTGGAGAATTTTCTTCTTTAATTCTATTGACATTTCTTTAAAAATGTATTACAATATTCCTGAACGATCCATTAACGGAGGACCTTGTATCATGCGTCTTTATATTCGTAACTGCTCCCTTTGGATGGTGTTGAAACTCTCCACAGTTCGGGTGTGAACACGCTCACGCCCGGCAAGATACGGACACAGAATTTGAGTACAGAATAAACGGAGGAGGATAAAACATGACCAATGAAGAACTGATTGCCTATGCAGAGCAGGCCTCTCTTGAAGCCGGTAATCCTGCATGCACCACGGTGGTGCTCACAGCCGGAAACAATCTCTGCTCTGACAGGGGCGACTGGAGCGGCAAAGGAATCCTTTCCGCTCTGAAGGAAAAGGGAGAAACACAGGTGTTGAAGGCCGTCACGGTCTGCCGGAACGAGCACACCGGCAGGATCAGCGCCGGAATGATGAGCGGAGCCAACCGGAAAGCCCTGCTTTCCTTAGACCCGAAAAACGCTTCGGCCGAGATCATCACGGTCGGGTTAAAGGGAGCCACCCTTGTGGACAATGTGGTGACCGGCGGAACCGAATGCATAATCAGCCGCCCTTTAGGCGCCCTCTGAGCGTCCTTACAGCGTTTTCGCTTTTCTCTTGCTTTTTCTACTTCCGAAGTGCCCTTCCGGTGCTTCGGAAGCTGTTTTTAGGGGACCAAACGGCTCCGAAAACAGGGATGACCCTCCACAGCAAGAATAAGATGGCACCGCATCCGGTAAAAAACAGCGCCAAGGAACCGTCTTTCCTTGGTGCTGTTTTTTCATACGCTCAAAACCCGGCCTCTATAAGCCGCATCCCGAAACGCCTTACTCTTCTTCGTTCATCTGGGTATACTCCCCCAGCTCCAGCCCTTCGTTTTTCTCGATTGCCCAGCGCACCGCCCATTCGCTTTGGAAGATCAACAAATTGTGTTCCCGCAGATCCTGCACCCACAGGGTTCCGTCGGCCAAGCGCAGATCCGAAATGGGACAGGGAGAATGCTTGACCCAGTGAATGACCGTGTGCGGCAGGTCACTTTTCCGGTACTTCACCCCGTATTCGGTATCCATGCGGAACTGAAGTACATCGTATTGCAATTGTCCCACAACACCCACCACCAGCCGTTCATAGCCGGCTCCGGGCATGGTGAAAATGCGGATAGCCCCCTCCTGGGCGATCTGATTCATGCCCTTCATAAACTGCTTGCGCTTCATGGCATCCACCTGTTCCACATAAGCAAAATGTTCGGGAGCAAAGGTGGGTATTCCCTTATAGCGCACCTTCAAGGTTGGATCGCATACCGTATCCCCGATGGAAAATACCCCCGGGTCAAAAACGCCGATAATGTCACCGGCATAGGCGCAGTCGATCAGTTCCCGTTCCTGTGCCATCATCTGCTGGGGCTGAGCGAGCTTGGCCACCTTTCCGGTCTGCAAATGCAGATACTCCCTGGCACGCTCATATTTTCCCGAACAGATGCGCAAAAAGGCGATCCGGTCCCGATGCGCTTTGTTCATATTCGCCTGAATCTTGAATACAAAAGCCGAAAAATGCCCATCAAAGGGGTCCACCACCCCCTGACTGCTCTCATGGGGCAGAGGAGCGCTGGTCATCCTTAAAAAATACTCCAGAAAAGGCTCCACGCCGAAATTGTTGAGAGCAGAACCGAAAAACACCGGAGACAGCTTGCCCTTCTGCACCTTTTCCATATCCAGCTCATAGCTGGCGGCATCCAACAATTCCACCTGCTCGCAAAGAGTTTCGGCTTCCCCTGCTCCGACCAGCTCCTCCAGCTTTTTCCGGTCTTCTATACTGCATTCTACACCCTGAATTCTCTTCCTTCCGGCATGAAATTCGTCAAAGGCCAGTATGGTTTTCTTCTGCCGGTCATAAACCCCCCGGAAGCTGACTCCGCTTCCGATCGGCCAGTTCACCGGATAGGTCCCGATGCCGAATTCCTTTTCCAGCTCATCCAACAGGTCAAAGGGATCCCTGGCGTCCCGATCCATTTTGTTGATAAAAGTGAAAATCGGAATTCCTCGCATCGCACAAACCCTGAAGAGCTTCCTCGTCTGCGGCTCAATCCCCTTTGCTCCGTCAATGACCATCACCGCCGAATCCGCCGCCATCAGGGTCCTGTAGGTATCCTCCGAGAAATCCTGGTGTCCCGGCGTATCCAGAATGTTGATGCAATACCCCTCATATTCAAACTGAAGCACCGAAGAGGTCACCGAAATTCCTCTCTGCTTCTCCAGCTCCATCCAGTCCGAAACAGCATGATGATCGGAGGCCTTTCCTTTTACGCTGCCCGCCGACTGAATTGCTCCCCCATAAAGCAGAAATTTTTCTGTCAGCGTGGTTTTGCCGGCGTCGGGGTGTGAAATGATCGCAAAAGTCCGTCTTCTGCCGATTTCTTCTTGCAAAGTTGCCATATCCGATGGATTCCTCTCTATTTTACGGTTTTACAAATTAAGCACTGTATTATAGCACAGTTTTTCTCGATTTGCAAGTTTTCTTCCAAAATAGGCTCTTTCATCGAAAAATAAAAAGGCTGTAAAAAACTCGTTTTTTTACAGCCTATCAAATACAACGGACGGGAACCCGGCATTTTTGATGCAATCCTGATCGGATGCACACCTCTCCCTGCACCGAAAAATGATGGAATTTCTTGCAAAGAGCAATTATGGCCTCAGCTCCAGCTTCTCAAGCATACTCATTATTTGAGACTGTCCTTCCCCGGTCGTTCCGGCATTCAGTTTCAATTCCTCCAACCCCCGTTTTGCTTTGCCGCCAATCAGAAATCTTCCCCAACGGCGCATCTCATAAAACGGCAGCAGGACCGCTTTGCTCTCCAGAGAGGGATAGAAGTTTTTCAACGAACTGTAGGGCAGCCAGATTCTGGAAAGTGCGTAGCGCATCTTCCCGCCCTTTTGGGCCTGCTGAACCGCAACCCGGTTTCCGGTTGTCCCGTACACGCCTCCGCTCAGAAGATAACGCTCCATCTGCCGGGAAATTTCGGTATATTCCGCCGTCCCGAACCAGATATTTGCCAAATGCTCCACCTCGTGCGCAAATTTCAGAATACCGCACTTTTCAAGGAGCCCATCCAGTTTTGCCCGGTCGCAGGGCATCAAGCGCTCCAGAATACGAATATCCAAAAAGATCCGCACTCCGCATCCTCCGTGCAAAAAATGATAGGAGGCGTGCGCGAACTGATGAAAGAGGAAAAATTCGGGGGTGAAGCTGTATTCGTACGCCCTGTGCACAAAGGCATACTGCCAACAGTCCGAAAGCAGTCCGTCAATATTCTCCTCATTTTCTTTCAAAGAAAAGTGTAACTCCAGATGCACGCCGGATTCCGATTTCAAAGATATATCGTGATAATTTTTGGACTCATACCTATAGCCGAGCTTTTCCCCGATTGCCTGTGCGGCCGTGTCAATGTCCTGCTCCCGCACCAGAATATCAATGTCACAGCTTGTCCGCATCCACGGCTCCGGATAGCAATTTCTGATGACAGAACCCTTTAAGGGTATAAACGGAATTTTCGCCTCATTCAGCGTATCACAAAGCCGTTGTAGCTCATAATTCGTCCGCTCGTACCGATAAACTGCCGTCATTACCTGCTTTTCAAACCTCTGCCGGATCTCGGCGTTCCGGATCAGGTCCTTTTTGATGAGAGCATTCCCCACCAGATGGGCAAGGTCATGGAATTTTGAAAGCCTGTAAAGATCTTTCAGCTCTTCGTCGGACAACGCATACTCTTTCGGATCTATTTCCTTACCGCAGGCTTCGCTCGCAATCAGATTCATCATCATGCGCACGGTTTTTTCCATAACCTCACCTCCGTTTTTATACTTTTTCTCCGAATGTATCGGGGCGGTTCGGGTCAAACTGCTCGTTTGCCCACATCACCGTGACCAGATCCTCGGTATCGGACAGATTGATGATGTTGTGGGTATACCCCGGAAGCATGTGCACGGCCTCGATCTTATCCCCGGATACTTCAAAGCGGAGCACCTCGTCGCTGCCGATTTTCCGCTCCTCAATCAGACCGTGACCCGCCACAACAATGAAAAATTCCCATTTGGAATTGTGCCAATGCTGACCTTTGGTGATACCGGGCTTGGAAATGTTCACGCTGAACTGCCCGCACTTTTCGGTTTTGAGCAGTTCCGTGAAACTGCCCCGTGCGTCCACATTCATTTTCAGCGGAAATGCCACCTTTTCCTTCGGAAGGTAGGACAGGTACATCGAATACAGCTTCTTCTCAAAGCTTCCGTCGGGAATTTCAGGCATCACCAGAGTTTGGGGCTGATCGTGGAAACGATGCAAACACTCCACAATGTAACCAAGGGTGGCCCTGTGGGTCACCGGTGCGGCGCAGTATCTGCCGTCCTCGGTCAACACAGTGTTCACGCCGTCGAAGGTGCAGTGATGCTCTTTTCCCTCCAGTGCGTCGAACATTTCCTCCACCAGATCGTCGATAAACAGCATTTCCAGCTCCACCGACGGGTCGTTGACCGTAATGGGCAGGTCGTTTGCAATATTGTTGCAGAAGGTGCCGACCGCACTGTTGTAGTTGGGGCGTACCCATTTGCCCACCAGATTCGGAAAACGGTAGACCAGAACCTTCGCCCCGGTTTCCTCGCCGTAGGCAAAGAACAGTTCCTCCCCTGCCTTTTTGGAAAGCCCGTATTCCGATGTGCCGAAACGCCCCTGCAGGGTGGCCTGAATGGAGGATGAGAGCATAACAGTTGCTCTGTTGTTGTACTTTTTCAGCGTCTCCAGTAATGTGGAAGCAAAGCCGAAGTTGCCCGCCTTGAACTCCGCCGGATCCTTCGGACGGTTGACTCCGGCAAGATTAAAGACAAAATCCGATTTTGCGCAATATGCATCAAGCTCTTGGGCAGTGCCGTCAATATCATATTCGTAGATTTCATCAATATGAATGTTCGGCCTGGTGCGGTTTTTACCGTCCCGGATGTTCTTGAGATTCTCTGTAAGGTTCCGCCCGACAAAGCCTTTTGCGCCGGTGACAAGTATGTTCATAATCGTTCCTCCGATGTTTTGGTTCTGACCTTATTCTATCACATTTTTTCTCATTTGTACACAAAAATTCTGAATTACTCAAAATAAAGTTCTCCCGACTTTTAAAACGGCCCATCTGCCACCGCCGACAACAGAAAACCCATAAGAAAAAATAGGAGGTGTAAAAACTCTGACAACAGCCAATCGGAGTAAAACCGACCAAGATTGCATCAAAAATGCCGGTACCCGACCGGCATTTTTGAGGGGCTATAAAAAACTCACTTTTTCAGCCCCTCCGAATTATTTTACACTGTCAAGCCGTAAATGAGGGGCACAAGAACAATAATCAGCACATAATTGATCACATCGAGAATAATATTGTGTTTGAAATAATCGTTGAATTTGTAACCAACTGCCATGGACATTCCGAGCGTGGAGCTTGCAAGAGGACAACTGAGCGCCGCACCGGAGGCAATCGTGATACCAAGGGCAAAAGCATAGGTGTTCAAGCCCATTCCGGGAGCAATGGAAAGCAAAATGGGCAAAACGATCATGATGGCAGTGGAATTGGAAATAAACTGACTGGTAAACTGAACAAAGAAAACCAAAATACAGAACAAGAAGAACGGACTAATCGAGTCTCCGACGATTCTCTGAAATCCCTCGGCAATCAGTTTTGTACCTCCTGCCACTTCCAGAGCTTTGGCTATACCAAGGCAGCCTGCAAGTCTTCCTACAATATCCCAGTTCACTGAAGCAACTGCCTTTTTCTGCGTGATACACCCCGTAATGATACACAAAAGGGCCGCGCTGGTGCTGGTCACGGCAAGGGGCAGCCATTCCGTAATGTAGAACACAACTGTAGTGACGAAAATAACCGCCACAATGATCATTTTGCTTTTTTTATACTCTTTTCCTGTAGCTTTGCTTTCAAATTCTGCGTTTTCATCACGATTTCCCCAGATTTTCTTTGCCAGCATCCTTCCGATGGTCAGGCAATAGATCAAACCGACAATTACAATAATACCGCCTACTAAGGTGAAGTCAAAAGTCTTGAACAGTCTTACTCCCGCATCCTCCAACAATCCCTGTGCGGTCATTTGCTGCGTGGAGCCGACAAGTGTTGCCGTACCTCCGAGTACACAGCCGATAGCAATCGGCATGATCAGGTTCCGCCCTTTGATCTCGCCGGACGCAGACAATCCCATGATAATGGGAATGAAAACTGCCAAAACCGCCGAATTCGTCAAAAAAGCGGACATCAGCGCAGACACCAGATAGGTTCCGACAATCAATTTGATTTCCGAACCCTTTGAAATCTTGATGATCCATTTTCCAACCGTCGATGCAAGCCCGGACTCGGAAATGGCCGCACCGATAATCATCACGCCGATAGTCAGCACCACTGTGCTGGAGGCCATTTGCCCGAAGGCCGTTTTGAAATCGCATATCCCGAAAACCACCATGGCTACACAACCGAGAATCGCCGTCGTGGCCATCGGAAGCTTGTCGATCACAAACAGCACGATACACGCCGCAAAAATAATCAAAGAAATCACATCAATACCCATCTTTTTTCTCGCTTTCGTTTTATTTGTTTTTTATTATAAAGCTTATAGCTTTTGTCCTATATATAAAGCAAAAAAAATCTTATACAGACACCATAATCGTTTTTAAGGTCAACAGTGCCTTGGACAAATAACGATCCTTCTGATAAATCACTGCCATTTCTCGGAGCGGCAGATCCTGCAAAAGGGAGTAATAGGCTACATTTTCCGAGGAGCTGTACCTGGACAAACTGGACGGAATCAGTGCAAGCCCCACACCTGCTTTGACCATATTGTATTGAGTCTCTATGCTCATACATTCCACGGCCGTTCGGACCTGAATGCCGTTCCGGATACAAAGGCTGTTCAGCTGAATCTGCGTAGGCTGTGTTTCCGTCAGCGATACATAGTCGGCACCCGCAATTTCAACAATATCCACCGCCGGAAACAGTTTCCCCTCCGCACTCTTTGCCACTCTGTTCAATTTCCCGTTTATCGCCATTTTTTTCGGTACAGCCAGGATGACTTCCTCTCGCATCATCAGGTCATAATCGAATTTATCGGTGTTGATCGGAAGCGTAGCGACGCAAAGGTCAAATTCGCCCCGCTCAGCATCTTCCAACAGCTCTCCGATATACCGCTCCTTGATGACCAGATGCATACCGGGATACGCTCTTCCAAACCGTTTCACAATTTCCGGCATCAGATACTGGCATCGGGTCGGAGCGATTCCAACAACCACGGAGCCGGTCTTTTCCGATGCCAGATCGGAAAAGCGGAGTTGCATCTGTCTCTCGGCATCCAAAATTTTTCTTCCCGTCTCAATATACAAACAGCCGGCATCCGTAAGACGGACATTCCCGCCGGTACGCTCAAAAAGGCGCATACCGACCTCGTTTTCAATCCGTTTAATATACTGACTCAATGACGGTTGTGAAACATTGAGCACCTCGGCCGCTCTTGAAAAACTCCCCTTTTCTGCCAAAGCAACCACATATCGGAATTGCCGTTCATTCATTACTCTTTTCTCCAGACCATTTTGTTGACCACGCCGGTATAGCTTTGAATAATCTTGACCACCTTCGAGGACACATTCTCCTCGATGTAGTCCGGCACGGGAATACCATAGTCGCCGTTGCGGTTCATCTCAACCGCCGTATCCACCGACTGTAAAAGTCCCTTCTCATCAATACCGGACAGGATGAAGCACGCTTTGTCAAGTGCCTCCGGCCGCTCGGTAGAGGTACGGATGCACACTGCCGGGAACGGATGCCCGATTGAAGTGAAGAAACTGCTCTCCTCGGGAAGCGTGCCGCTGTCCGAAACCACGCAGAAAGCGTTCATTTGCAGGCAGTTGTAATCGTGGAAGCCCAAGGGTTCATGCTGAATCACCCGCCGGTCGAGCTTGAAGCCGCTGGTTTCCAGACGCTTGCGGCTTCTCGGGTGGCAGGAGTACAGAATCGGAAGGTCGTACTTTTCCGCCATCCTGTTAATTGCGGTAAAGAGACTTGTGAAATTCTTTTCGGTGTCGATATTCTCCTCACGGTGAGCAGACAGCAGAATGTATCTGCCCTTTTTCAGGCCCAGGCGCTCATGAATGTTGCTGGCTTCGATTTCGGCCAGATTATTGTGAAGCACCTCTGCCATGGGCGAGCCGGTCACATAGGTGCGCTCTTTGGGCAGTCCACAGTCGGCAAGATAGCGCCGTGCGTGTTCGGAATATGCCATATTGACATCCGAAATGATGTCCACAATCCGCCGGTTTGTCTCCTCCGGCAGACACTCGTCTTTGCAACGGTTGCCCGCTTCCATGTGGAAAATCGGGATATGCAGGCGTTTTGCACCGATGACCGACAGGCAGGAGTTGGTATCGCCCAGAACCAGCACGGCGTCGGGCTTGATCTCTGCCATCAGCGTGTAGGATTTTGCAATGATGTTGCCGCAGGTCTCACCGAGATTGGAGCCCACTGCGTCCAGATACACCTCCGGATCGGCAAGCTTTAAATCCTTGAAAAACACGCCGTTCAGGTTGTAGTCATAATTTTGTCCCGTGTGGGCAAGGATGGTGTCAAAATACTTACGGCATTTGGTGATTACCGCCGCCAACCGGATGATTTCAGGACGGGTTCCGACAATAATTAAAAGCTTTAACTTTCCGTTTTCCTGCCATTTAACATTTTCAAACATCTATTTTCCCGCCTTTGCAAGCTCCTCCTGAATATACTGAAGAGAGGCAATTTTTGCCTTGGTTTCTTCCACATTCAGAAGTTTGGTATTGTTGGAATTAAACTCCGTGAGGACATTGCGCTCTTCGTCGCCCTCCTTGAAATATTTATCGTAATTCAGCCCTCTGTTATCCGCCGGAACACGATAAAAATCGCCCATATCAATAGCTTTGGCGCATTCCTCATTGGTTAAAAGCGTCTCGTACATCTTTTCCCCGTGACGAATACCGATGACTTTAATATCCTCCTTCCTGCCGCCGAACAGTTCGCAGACCGCCTGTGCCTGCGTGCCGATGGTGCAGGCAGGGGCTTTCTGAATCAGCAGATCGCCGTTCTCGCCATGTTCAAAGGCAAAGAGAACCAGGTCCACCGCCTCCTCCAAGGACATGATGAAGCGGGTCATGGCGGGGTCTGTAATCGTAATCGGGTTCCCCTGCCGGATCTGGTCGATCCAAAGAGGAATGACCGAGCCGCGGGAGCACATCACATTGCCGTAACGGGTACAGCAGATTTTGGTTTTGCCGGAATTGCGGGATTTTGCGATCGCAACCTTTTCTTCAATGGCTTTTGTGATACCCATAGCGTTTATGGGATACGCCGCCTTGTCGGTGGACAGGCAGATCACGCACTCCACGCCCGCTTCAATAGCGGCAGTCAGCACATTGTCGGTACCGATCACATTGGTGCGCACGGCTTCCATAGGGAAGAATTCGCAGGAAGGCACCTGCTTGAGTGCCGCCGCATGAAAAATGTAGTCCACCCCATGCATCGCTCCCCGGCAGGACTCCAAATCCCGCACATCGCCTATGTAAAATTTGATTTTGTCCGCCACCTCCGGCATTCTTGCCTGAAACTCGTGGCGCATATCGTCCTGCTTCTTCTCGTCTCTGCTGAACACCCGGATTTCCCCGATATCGGTACGCAAAAACCGATTGAGCACCGCATTCCCGAAGGAACCGGTACCGCCGGTAATAAGTAATGTTTTATTAGTAAAAAGTGACATATCTATACCTCCGCTCTATGACCTTTATCTTTTTATTCTGATTAAAATTTTTCCCTAATCCAATTTGACGCCGAAAGAACCAATAGTTCCCTTGTTCGTTAATTATTTTCTTTTTCTCAACATGGAAAATGGCATTACATCCTCTTTTCCAAGAATACGCATAAACAAGCGCTTCGCCTTATTCTTCATGCGCAAGCCAAACGGAAGACGAATAATCTTTTCTATTTTCTTTTCATAAATCGGATCGATCTGCACATTTTCAGGATGCTTGAGCGGAAATTCCATAGGATAGGACGGAACATCGCAAAAGCGTCTGGTCATTGTTTTAGCTAAACTCGTACCACCATGCTCTGAAAAGCTATCCGCTCCGATATTCTTTATCTGATTTTTACAGGGAGAAATGCCGTATTTTCCGAAGAAACGCACCGAGAAAGCCATCTGGTAGTCCCATGAAGCATATCTTCCGCGAACTTTTTTCAGGAACATCTCCTTGCGCATGCAATAGTACTGCTGGTCAAATAATTTAGAACCTTTATATGATTTCTTTAGTTTTTGAACGCCGCCATCTTTCTGCAGATTTTCAAACTCTCCATCATAATACTTTAAGAATTTTTTACTCCAAGATGCCCAACCGCAGGGAAGCAGGTGTTTTGTAAACATATAGCTATCTCCGGTGGGAGAAGAATACTGGGCTAGATAATCGGTACCGCAAATCCACAGTACATCGTCATTGCTTTCATATTTTTCAAGCAACTCCTCACAAAAACGAAAAAACGAAACTTCGGGCAGATTATCGTCCTCAATAAAAATGCAGCGTTCTTCCCTTTCAAATACCCACTTGGCACCACATCCGATATTCTGGTATACGCCACGATTTTCAGAAGCATAGTTCCGTATAATCTCACAATCCCAATCGATAGCTTTCTCAATCGCCTCACGGCATTCGGAGACCATCTGCCTTTCGCTGTCGTTTCTTCCTTCGTCTCCCAGCAAATACACCTTCGGAGGTTTCACTTCCGCTATACGCTCGATAATTCTTAAAACAGTATCCTTCCTTTTGAAAATAAACAATGCCACCGGAATTTTGCATACATATTTTTCCATAGTTTTTTATCATACCTTTCCTAACTTACCGAATTTGTGAAGAATTCGGAACCGCCACCTCATTTTCATTTCCGGAGGAACGAGCAACCAGAAACAGCGTCAGCCAAGTAATAGCAAAAAATATATGCGGTTCTTTGTTTACCAGTAATAAAAGCGAGGCAGAAATAATTCCTTTATCCATTAGACTCAGATGAGAAAGTCTTTTTTTGCTGAACAGGGGCGAAAGACATAACAAAGTATAGACAATACCAAGGATACCGATTGCCGACATAATCTGGGTACTTGTGGAGGTCTGCGCAACCAGCTTAGTATCCATTCTCAGAGAATACTGGGTGGCAGCATCGGTAAATCCCCACCCAAACAACGGCTTTTCGGCAAACAACTCCAGATTGACCAGAGGCGAATTCATCCTGGTAAAAAATGTTGAGGAATCTGTATCCATCAATTTTGAAAAAAATTTCGGGCTTATTGACGAGAGCAACGAAAAGACGCTTTCATAAGAAAGGATACCGATGACAATCAGTACAAAGAACAGAACCTCCACATATTTTTTTCCCGACATTCTTGTTTTTTTGAGCAGATAACCAATGAACACCAGAAGCATTATCAACATACCTGCCGTTGACCCTGTTATGAACATTCCCAAAAGGTAAATCAGCACATGAATCGCTTTGATTTTCAGAAAGTAAACATCAAAAAGCATGGACAATACGATATGCGAGGCAAAAACCCCCGGCTCCCAGAATGCGCCGCTGACACGAGCTGTGGACGATACTTTCTGGGTAACTAAAAACAAATTGTAATATGCGCCGTTGGAAGTCGTGATTGTCGGCAAAAATGACAGACTAAACTGAGACGACAGAATATACAGAAGTGCGCTTAAGAGAATGATCAGCCGTATCAATCCTGCATAAGTCTTCAAAAGCTGTTTGGTGTCCACTCTTACCAGAATGATATAGGAGCAAATCATGGTTACTGCTACCCGACCCCCGGAAAGAATGTTGGAAAGCGAAAAATTAGCCATGGCCGACACACCAATACCAAACAGCAAGAGGAACGGTGCAACATTGCCGAAATTCATCGCCACTCTTTTGCGCGGGGGAGTCATAACTGCCAGAAAGCCGGTAACGAGAATCAAAAGAATCAGAGGAAGGTAGGAATCTCTAATAGTGGACAGATAATATCCGGAATTGATAATCAGGGTAACTGCCACTATCAATGCTCCGGCAGAACCGAAAAAAGGCATTTTTCTTTTTGTAAGCACTTCCTGATTTTTACACTCCTTTTTCGCTTTGAATTTCCTGACATTTTTCAGATTCGACAGTTGTTTTGTCCAGTTTGGCAATCAATCTGTATATGTAAAGCGGCTGAGCAATCATCAACGGCAACTCTGCTAAAACAGTTGCAAGAATCACTGCATACCAGGCATTCATGAAATTTGACAGCATGAAAGTAAATACCAGTTTCAGAACCGCACCCAACACCGTAAAAATCGCCTGCACCTTCAATTTTCCCAATCCATTGGAAATGCAATTTGAAAGATTGATGATGGCCATTTGCGTCGTCATGATCGCAAAGAGGGAAACCGGAAGAGCCTCTACAATCAGTTTGCCCTTTCCCAACCATATATCGGCAATCGGTTGGTACAGAACTGCCAACAAGATACAGCCGCACACACACAGTCCGGCTATTCCCGCAAGTACCTTCCACATTCCCATGATCCAGTGATAGCGTTTTTCGCAGTATGCTCTGGTGATTGCCGACCAGATCGGTTGACCGAGCAGAGAAACAAAAACAGTAATGATGTAGAACAGCTTGTGATAGTAATTATACTGTGTCACATCTGCGGGAGAGAAGAAAGTGTTGATATAAACCTCATTCGATGAATTCAATGCAATGAGTGAAATCTGTATCATAAAGAACAATCCGCCCAGCCCCAGTATCTTTTTCGTCAATTCTTTGTTAAAATACTTCGGCGACGGCTTTACCTTCTTCAGCTTGGTGGAAAACAGAATTACTGTGGCAATCACCAAAGGTATATTATATGCCAGCGCATATACCACCGCCAATTCCGCCAGCTTTTCATTCAAAGAGCCGGAATTCGGAATCAAAATATATACCAGAATGATGCCTTGTGTAATTAAAGAGAACAGATTCGGTAAAAAAGTTCTTTGAAGAGCATAAAAAATTGAATTAATCAGCAAAAGGAAAAAATGGACGATCACACCACCGAATACCACCTGAATGAAGCCCCGCAAAACAGAAGGAGTTATCAAGGTTTCATCCACCTTCAGAACTCCGTTCCAATTGAAGAAAAACGAAACCACGACCCCTGCCAACAGCAAGAGTGCGGATATTATGCCCACCGAAACATAGGCCGACGAAATATATTTTTTGGATGAATCATCATCCTTTTTCGCTATGGAACCGACCAAACAGTTTCTCAAGCCGTTCCCAATGCCGAAATCGAACATGTTGATCCAGGTAAAGACCGCAGAAATCGTCAGCCATGCGCCGTAGACGGTATCGTTACCGAAATATCGGGTATACGCCGGAACGGTTAACACCGCTATCAGCATGGCAGCGCCCTTGATGGCAAAGGTCCAGATTACATTGCTAGTTACATTCCGATTGTTTTTGTCTTTGAATAGCTTGTGAAACAACTGTTTTATCATCTGCTTGTTCCTTACACCTGTTTTTCTTTATCTGCGCTTTTTCCGCCTCGGATTCAAAGAGTGCATATAGTCAAGATCCGAAAAATAACGGGAATCTTCACCGGACATCACGCTTTTCACTTTTGTGATATATTCATCCCTGGTTTTGATCGGCTTGCAGGAACGCCCGCTGCGATACAATCGAAAGGAATGTCCTTAGTGACCACAGACCCGGCTCCGATGAAAAAATGTCCAGATCATGGGTATAAAAGCGTGTACCCCCCCGTTTTTACTCCATTTTTTCATAATATTTTTTTGGATTGATCACACATGCAATTCTTTCTTGAAAATAATTGAAAAAATTATTTATTATCATACCAATCTACTCCTAATAATGATTCTTCATTTTAACGGTCAAGCGAATCCAGAAATGCCTTTGCAGGCTCCAGGTATTGCCGGTAGTCGAAAAGGCCATCCTCCACCGAAACCTCCTGCCGATGGCAAATCGCCTGCTCCAAGTCCTGGTCCAGTGTGGGAATGGAAATGATAAAACCGTTTTTGCCTTCGCCCACATAATCCCGGACATTGCTGATCGGCGTAGTCAGAACTGGCGTGCCGCAGCTGATACTTTCAACCAATTTCGACGGAAATCCGGCATTGTTCTTCCTGTTGGGCTCACGGATAATCAGCGAATAATCGGCATTTTTCACCGCCTGAAGAGTCTCTAAGTGAGAAACCCTGCCATGGAAGGTTACCGCTGAAGGAATACTGCTTTCCGTATCGAGTTCATAGATAGCTTTATATTGCTTTTCACTGATGCCGTACACATCCAATTGTACAGGATACTTTTGCGCAAGATTCGCAACAGCGGCTACCAAAAGATCCAGCCGCTCCTTCGTTTTGCTGGGCCAACCGGCATAAATCAAACGAATCCCCTCTTGAAGCTGCGTCTTTTGCATGTTCCACTTTTCCTCTTGTTTATCGACCAACGGAGGAATACGCACCATCTTTTGCCCAGCATAGTATTTTTCCAAATACTCGCTGATCACAATCAGTCCATCTGTTTTCTTATTCAGAACCTTCATTCGAAGATAGGAATCGTATGCCCGCACCAATCGAAAAATAAAGTATCGGTTGCTATTCGTGTACCATTCTGATATATCGCAGACAATAAGAATGCGATGCTTTGCACAGTATTTCATTATTTTTTTTAATGCAACGGCGGGAAAATCATAAGCAATCAAAATGTCAAACCGATTTGATTTCAGTAATTCCAGTTCAGCCGAAGCATCAGCAAACATTTTAAACTTTTCGTAGGATGTTTTGGCTTTTTTCTTCTCGTAGCATTCAAATCCGAAAAATTCTTTTTTGATCCATTCACTTGAAGAAGCCTCCTCTGACCACCCGGCGAGAACCACTTCATAACCCATTTCTCTGAGAAGTTTAGCATTCGCAACGACACGATTCGCCGTTGCCTCCTTATCTGGGAGTTCAAAACGTCCTATATATAAAATCCTGCACATACTTTTCCTTTCAAAAGTCACAAATCTGTATTCTCTGATTATTACTTCCGGAAGCAAGCTATTGAACTTTGCAATTAAAAACCAGCAACATCGGAAATGTTTCTGTTCAATATCTCGTGTACTTCCTGAGGCTTCAAATAAACCCTCTTATACTTCATAGCCAAATAATTCCGGAGATTTGCCGGAATCAGAAGCTGATATACAACACGGATCGCCATCTGTTTCATATAACACGGACGAGAACAAAGCCTATGCTCCAACATATACTTTCTCAATGTGTGTTCCGCTTTAAAGTATCTTCTGCCGCCGTGGCGTTTTGCCTGATCTTCGCCCAAACGAACATACACCAAGTATTCCGGAATATTTCGGAAGGTACATCCTGCCTCAATCATCCGTGCCCAAAGATAATAATCCTCGTGGTAAAACAAATCCTGATAGTTGCCCGCTTTCAGCACTGCGGAACGCCGAAACAGAACCGTGACATGACTCATGGGACTTTTTATGCCAATTTGTTTCACAATTTCTTCGCTTGTAAGCTTCCGCTTTGCAGAGGAAACTTTCCCGGTTTCCAAATTCCCAACAAAGCCCAAGGTCCAGCCACCGAGCACATCTGCCGGCTCCTGCAAGTAGGCATCGATTTGCTTTTTGAAACGGCCCGGTGCGGAGATATCGTCACTGTCCATTCTGAAAATCAAGTCGTTGCGACATTTTTCCACAGCAATTCTGAGCGCATTTCCAAGTCCCCCGTTTTTCTCCAATTGATTTATAGTAAAATTTCCATACCTATCAGAGAATTTTTGGATCACAGCATGTAGCTCCTGTCCAACAGGACCATCGATCACAAGGTATATTTCATCCGCCGGAAGCGATTGCGTACAGATACTCTCCAGCGCAACCTCAAGCTGTTCCGGAGAATCATTTTTATATACAGACATGGCAACCGAAAAAGGGATTTTTTCTGCTTGATTCATCTATCTTTCTCTCTTCTTCATCTCTTTTTTATACTTTCCGAGGCACTGGAAGGAATAGGTCAGATAAGGCAACGGATCAGCCCAACTGAAAACCACATCCCGGCGGATTCCTTTGTGCTTGCAGTCCTCCTTCCGGAAACGGCTGGGGGACTTGAGGAACCAAAGAAAACTGGATTGTGAATGGGAAATCTGCCGATTGTAGTTCAACTGTTCCGGCTGCGGGGTCACCTCCGCATCATACGCCATCTCAAGAAGTTGCCGGACAATGTGAAGCCCTGCCACTACGCTGATTTTAAAGCTGGCAGAAATTCTGCCGTTGATCTCCATGACCTTCGGAATATGATCTTTATCGCTCTCTATAAAGCAAACCGAGGCATAACCTCTCCATCCCATCAATTGGAGCAACAGCTCGGACTGTCTTGCGATTTCGGGCATATCTACGCTTTCAAACCGACTGTTTGTACCGATCCCAAGAGGATACGGTCTGGTTGATTTGGAGATCATGGAGGATTTGACCTGTCCGTTTTGATCGATCATCGTGTAAGAAACCCGGTGCGTCTCTGCTTCGTCGATGAATTCCTGTATCACATACTCTTCCACCTTCACGGTGCCCTCGGCAATCAGGTTATCCAGTTCCTCCCGGTTATGAACCTTCTTGAATCCGACGGAGCCCCTTCCCTCTCTCGGTTTCAACGCCAGGGGAAACTGTACCGTTGCAAGATACTCGTCCAGAGTTTCGTTGTCCATTTTTGTTTTGGGGCAATAGATCCCGTTTTCCATGCAGATCTTCATGGTCAATTGCTTGTCTTTTGCCTTTTCAAACGCCTCATGCGGCGGAACGGTGGTTTTGGCATACTTTTTAATCTCATCAATATTCCTCGAAATGATGTCTGTGGACTCCTCCACAACCGGGAAGATCACATCATATTCTCCGGTTTTAGCCAGCCGGAGAATCAATTCTTCGTAATAGCTGAGATCCTTCTTGAATTTGCGGTCCAGAATCCGGCGCTTCGGGTAGCGGGACGCATAGCTCACATCCAATTTGGAATCGCAAAGCGTTGTTACTTCGCATCCCAGATCGTGCAATTCCTTAAGCAAAATCGCATTTTGCCGGCAAAAACCGTCCAATAAAAGCACTCTGACTCCTTTGAAATCCATGTTGTACACTCCTATATTCTGAATTCCGAATATCAAACCATTGCCGATTCAATTTCCGGTCTTTCCGCATCCATCGGTGCATATTCTTTCAGTTTCCTGAAAATTTTGGGCGTCTGCCGATGAAACATTTCCGCAAGCACGCATATTACCGTCCACCAAATCATTTTGATGTCAAATCCTGCACTCATATGGGAGGGGTAATAGGCCTCCAACTCCCTGCGTGTGGGCAAAACCAGCCTTTCATACTCCGCCGGGTCTTCAATCGTGTCGCCATATATGTAGTCATACAGCGCGGCAGGTCCGGTCAGACCGGGCTTCACCGTATTGGCAACTGCATATTTTCCCTCTCGCATCACAGCGACCTGATCCACACTTGCCGGACGGGGACCGACAATTGCCATATCGTTCACAAGAATATTCAGAAGTTGAGGCAATTCATCGATTTTCAGCTTTCGTATCAGTGCCCCAAAAGGGAATATTCTGTCGGTGTCCGCCTTGAAACTGGCTTCGCTTGCTTCACTCTCTTTTTTGGGCACCCGCATACTTCGGAATTTGTACATACAGAATTCCTGTCCCTTGTACCCGATGCGTTTCGCTTTATAAAATACAGGACCCGGGTCTGAAATTTCAATCCCGATAACAGTAATCAGCCAAATCGGAGAGGTAACAATCAATGCAAGCAACGAAGCAAAAAAGGCAAATGCTCTTTTAAAAAATCTGTACATCATCGCTCCTTATGCACGGTGCAGCACGCATTCAAACGCCTCTGCATAGTTGCATCCCGCCTGTGCTCCTCTATACGCCGCAAGACCGGAAATCGCTTCTTCCGACCGAGGATGCGGATAGTCCCGCATCACGCCCTTATACGCCGCCAGCGCCTTCAGCTTGATTTTCAAGCCATCCCCGCCAATTTCAGTAAAATAATTCGGGGTAAACCGATTAGCGGAAGAATCCAGCGCCCACTCGGTGGAAGACAAAACCTCCATGTACAGGAACAGCTTTAAAGCAGGTACTCCGGGCTTTCTTTGGAACAGTCTGGAGGCCGCCTGTGCCGCATAACTGGTCATCACATGGTCATTGTTGGTATCCGATGGATGGTGTGTGATAATCGCATCCGCCCCGAAATCTTCAATACATTTTTCGATAAACTGCACCAGTTCCAGATGCGGAACGGTATTCATGCGAATATTCGGGAAATTTGTAGCGTAGCACTTGGTCACACCCAGAATTCCCATTGCTTCCTTCTGATCCTCAGTGAGTGTTTCGGAAATATTCGCTCTTGCGGCAGCATGGTTCGCCATCGTACAAACAGCCACCGAGTTTCCCTCATCAATCAGCTTATGTATCGTGGCACCCGCTCCCAGCACTTCGTCATCCGGGTGTGCGACAACAATCAAATAGTTCATTTATTTCATCCTCTTTTTTATAATTATTTTCATCCGGCATACGCCCTTACCTACGCATCAATACACCGCTGTGACCCTTGGTTTTTTCAATGCCCTTCCTTGAAAAGCTTTCCGTTTTTATGTTTTTATGTCAAGACATTTTCTGAGTGTCCTTGACGATCTCTCCGGACTCCACCGTGGTGAGTTCCGGTACCGTGCAATCCTTCATCACCACCGATGCACAGTCGCAGTGCGCATAGCTTTCAACGGTCGCATTGAAACCGATCAGTGAGTTGCTTGCAATAATGCAGAAATCTCCGATTTTTGCGCCGGTATTGATCGTTGCCTGCGGCATGATGATGGTTCCGCAACCAATGCTCACGCCTCTTGCAATGGAGGTTTCGTTGCTGATCAGGTGCGGGGTAATGTATCCCGCCTCGGTAACCTTTTCGGCGAGCTGTTTGCGAAGTTGGTTGTTGCCTATGGCAATGAAACACATCGGATATTCCCCGACCAGATTCGGATAGTCGTCGATCCTGCCGATGACATTGCCCTCGCTGACGGTATCATCGAGAAACCGGACCTTCTGAAAAATTCCGAGCTTATCCGCTATTTCATATACGGCATGACCGTGGCTTCCCGCTCCGAGGATCAGCAGATTCATCTGCCTTGCTTGGGCAACTGCGCCCTTGGCAGACCTGTCCATAGCGTCGAGCAACGCAGGATTGGCTTCTGAAAAAAATCCGTATTTGCCTCGGATTGCCGAAACGCTCAAGCCTGTCATGAATGAGACCGTTTCAAAATTCATCCCGCTTTCAAGACAGCGCCGTATAAATGTGGCCCTGAGAATTTCAGGCGTTATTTTCTTTTCATATCCGAGAGCGGAAAACGCCCGGGACCATAAAATTCTGGCCGTTCTCAGGCTTTTGATCTGCACGCCCTTTCCGGTGAGAAGATATTGGTCTTCGCCGGAATGCGCCGCATTGGCCCAATCCACCTGCTCCGAAACCGCTTTTGGAATCGGAACGGCTCTTCTTTCGCAGGGGACGATCATTCCGGGCGTATGCTTTGCGTCCATCATCACCCGGGAAACAATCAGCTCTCCGGTTTTCCTGTCGATATCCGAAAAGCGCAAGGCGGCAATTTCATCTCCCGATACCCCCATGTACAGGGCAAAACAGATTGCAAGCCCCAGTCCGACAGGACACATCCGGATATACGGTATCAGCTCCTGCACTTCCTCCTCGCTGAGCGGGTCGGGATATACCGTTTTGTTTTTCGGAGTGACTGCGTAGTAACTGCGGATATTGCGGTTTTCCTCAAAAATCTGAACAGCATCTTCGGACTCGCCGTTTTCGGCCTTTATGGCAAGGGTACGCAGAATCTCTGCCCGTCTTCTCTCGGCTTCTTCATAGGTCCTGCCGTATACAGAGCCGTAAATGATCGAGCCGTCGGCCTTTCTTCCTTTTCGGTATCTTGCTTCCCAGCGTCCGTCCGTATGTTCGTAGATTCTCGATCCGACTTTCACAAACCACCTCCGCAAAAGATAGAGAAAATGTGCAATGAAATCTGAAATCCAGAATAAAAATCCCAACGCACAACAAATCCTGTGCACTCCATACCTGGTATGGTAACACGGAAAGAAGACTTTGTCAAGGGTTTTTCTGCAAATACAACCTAAAGCAACAAATAATTATGTATTTTTTTTGAAAAAGGGTGCATCGATAATAAAAATTGACCATTATTTTACATCAAAAAAATCTATTTGTTTTTGTTCGTTGTCAATTCGTTGTCACTCTCCGGAGTGCGGATTTCTTCCGGTCTGTTCTGAGCTCTGCCGCCTGTGAACGCACAGATCGGAGGGATATCTGTCAGGTTCTCGCTGTGCGCAGGCGACTGCGGAGCAAGAATCTCTGCTGTCCGCATCATTTTTTCAATTTCACCCGGAAAGTCCTTGATTTTTTTAAAGGAAAAGTATACAATAAAAAAGAACTTGTATGATACCGAATATAGAATACTGAAAGAGACCAATTATGAGCGAACACAGACTCAACACCGATTTTTCCGAAACCAAACTGAACACCTTGACCCCCGGCATGTGCGCCGTTATCTCCAAGGTCGGAGACACCGAACCGGCCTTGCGCCGGCATCTGTTGGACATGGGACTGACTCCCGGAACCGAAGTACATCTTGTAAAAGTGGCTCCCATGGGCGACCCTCTGGAGTTTCATCTAAGGGGATATGAGCTGACCCTGCGGAAGGAAGACGCCGAGAAGATTTCGGTACGGAATGTACATTCCTCCGGAACCTGTGCCGATGCCGGACACCGAAGCAAAGGCAAAGACACGGAGCATCCGGGCGTGGGCGAGGATCTGGGGAAATATGCCACCCGCAGGGAAGGCCGCCCGATTCCTGAAGGGGTCGCACTGACCTTCGGGCTGGCGGGAAACCAGAATTGCGGAAAAACCACCCTCTTCAATCAGCTGACCGGCTCCAATCAGCATGTGGGGAACTTCCCCGGCGTCACCGTGGACCGGAAGGACGGCCACATCCGCAAACACCCGGAAGCGGTGGTCACCGATCTGCCGGGGGTCTATTCCCTTTCGCCCTATTCCGGGGAGGAGCTGGTCACCAGAGACTTTCTTCTGAAAGAGCATCCCAACGCCATCATCAACATTCTGGATGCCACCAACATTGAGCGGAACCTCTACCTGACCCTTCAATTGATGGAATTAAACATCCCCATGGTTCTGGCCCTCAACATGATGGATGAGGTCCGGGAAAACGGAGGCACCATCTACATCAACCGTCTGGAAGAAGCCCTGGGCGTTCCGGTCATCCCCATTTCCGCCTCCAAAAACGAGGGGATCGACGAATTGATCGAACACGCTCTCCATGTGGCCCGTTACAACGAAAAGCCCGGCAGATACGACTTCTGCTCTTCTTCAGGAGAGGACGGCGGCGCCATGCACCGTTGTCTGCACGCTCTGATTCACCTGATTGAGGACCATGCGGAGAGCGCCGGCATTCCCGCCCGTTTTGCCGCCACCAAGCTGGTGGAAGGGGATGAAACCATCCTTTCCGCCCTGTCCTTGGAGCAGAATGAGAAGGAATTGGTGGAGCACATTCTTCTGCAACTGGAGGAGGAAAGCGGAAAAGACCGGCAGGCAGCCCTTGCGGACAGCCGCTTTTCATTCATTGAAAAGCTCTGCGCCGCCACCGTTGTACACCCCCGGCTCAGCAAAGAGCATGAACGAAGCCTGAAAATCGACCGGATCCTCACCGGAAAATACACCGGTCTGCCCGCTTTTGTGCTCATCATGGCCTCGGTATTTGCCCTGACCTTCGGAGTTTTCGGAAAATTCCTTTCCGACTGGATGGAAATGGGTATTGACGCTCTGACCGGGTTGGTCGATAAAGCTTTGATCTCCTATGGAATTAACGAGGTCGTCCGATCCCTGATCGTGGACGGCATCTTCAAGGGCGTAGGCAGTGTACTGTCCTTTTTGCCCACCATTGTAGTGCTCTTTTTCTTTCTTTCGGTTCTGGAGGACACCGGCTATATGGCCAGGGTTGCCTTCATCATGGATAAGCTTTTAAGAAAGCTGGGGCTTTCGGGAAGAAGCTTTGTACCTATGCTCATCGGCTTCGGCTGCACGGTGCCCGCCGTGATGGCTACCCGTACCCTGCCTTCCGACCGGGACCGGAAAATGACCGTCCTTTTAACGCCTTTCATGAGTTGCTCGGCCAAGATCCCGGTGTATGCCTTTTTTACCCACGCCTTTTTCCCCGAACACGGATGGTTGGTGATGACCGGTTTGTACTTCACCGGTATTCTTGTGGCGATTCTCATGGCGCTTCTCTTTAAAAAGACCCTGTTTACCGGCTCCCCCGTTCCCTTTGTCATGGAATTGCCCAACTACCGCCTGCCCAGCCTGCGCAGTGTGCTGCAGCTGATCGGCGAAAAGGCCAAGGATTTCTTAACCAAGGCCTTCACCGTGATCTTCGTAGCTTCCATCATCATCTGGTTCTTTACCAACTTCGACCTGAAGTTCAATCTGGTCTCCGATCCCCAGAACAGTCTTTTGGCCCTGATCGGCGGAGCTCTTTCCTTCATTTTTGTGCCGCTGGGCTTCGGCGATTGGCGGATCTCCACCGCCCTGCTGACCGGCTTTACCGCCAAGGAAAGCGTGGTTTCCACCATTGAGGTCTTAGGCGGAGCGGAAACGGTGTTGGCCGGCTACTCTGCTGCCACCGTTCTTGCCATTCTGGTTTTCACCCTGCTGTATACCCCCTGCGTTGCCGCTGTTGCCGCCGTAAGACGGGAATTGGGCACAAAATGGGCGATTTCCATGGTATTTATTCAGTGTACCGTGGCCTGGGTTGCCGCATTTTTGGTGCACCTTCCGGGAACCCTCTTCTGACAACAACCATTTGAAAAGGAGCCTGAAATTCCGATGAATCCTGCAAGCTGGATACTCCTGATCCTCATTCTTCTGCTCTTTGCGGCGGCCTTGATCTACTGTATACGGCGGGGCAACCGATGCTCCTGCGGAGGCGACTGCTGTAAGGGCTGTGACGGTTCCAAGGGCTGCGCAAAATGCTGTAAAAAATCCGGAAAGCGAAAATAAAGCGTCTGCATTCTCCATCACTCAGGAAAGGAGCTTCCGAAATGAAACTGATTCACTGCGCCGACCTGCACTTAGCCTCTCCCATGGAGAGCCGCCTCTCCCCTGAAAAGGCAAAACAGCGCCGGACAGAGCTCTACCGCACCTTTGACCGGATTGCCGACTACGGAGTGGAAAACGGTGTTTCCGCTATTCTGATCGCCGGCGATATTTTTGATGAAAGCCGTCCCCGGAATGCGGAAAAAAAGAATTTTCTCAAAATTGCCGAAGCCCATCCCGAAGTGGATTTTCTCTGTCTTTCCGGCAATCATGACGAAAGTCTGGAAGACGAGGAAAACCTGCCGGAGAATGTTTTCTGCTACGGAGAGGACTGGAAAAAGAACTCCTACGACGAAGTGGACATCTGGGGATGTACCCAGACCGATGCCAACTTTAACCTTCTCTACACCACCCTGCGCCCCGACAGGACCCGCATAAACATCGTTCTTCTGCACGGCGAAGTGCGCCAATCCGGCACTCCTGCCTACGGCACCGTGCTCCTGCCGGCACTTCGGGACAAGGGTATTGACTATCTGGCTTTAGGCCACTACCATTCCTTTGAGGAGGGAGGGTTGGACGAAAGAGGAAAATGGTGCTATTCCGGAACTCCGGAAGGAAGAGGCTTCGATGAATGCGGGCCGAAAGGGTTTGTGCTCCTGAATATAGAAAACGGAGAGCTTTCCTCCCGCTTTGTTCCCTTTGCCCAAAGAGAAATCGAAGAATGCAAGGTGGATATAAGCGGACTGGAAGGAGAACTGGAAATTGAAGAGCGGGTGCTTTCCGCTCTTTCCTGCAGACCTTCCAAAAATATTCTGCGGGTCCTGCTCATCGGAAGAGTCCCCTTGAATGCGCAGATCCGTCCCAAAGAACTGGAGGGGTGCTTAAACGAAAGGTTTTTCTCCTCCTCGGTGAAAAATTGTACAAAAATCCAGATCGATCCGTCGCTGTACAGAGACGAGTTGTCCTTGAAGGGAGAGTTTATCCGCACGGTGCTTGCCGCAAGGGAACTTTCCGAAGAAGACAAGGAGCAGGTGCTTCGCTGCGGACTTTTTGCCTTGGAGGGAGAGGAGGCGGAGTTTACATGAAGCTTTTGTCTGCCCACATCGAAAATTTCGGCGCTCTGAAAAATACGGACTACACTTTCTCCAAAGGGCTGAACTGCATCTGCAAAGAAAACGGTGCCGGGAAAACCACCTTCGCCGCCTTTCTCTGCGCTATGCTCTACGGCATGGATACCGCCAAAGAAAACGACCGGCAATTGAAGGAACGGGCGCACTATGCGCCCTGGAATGCAGGAAAATTCGGCGGCTCCTTAGAATTGGAGACAAACGGAAACACCTACCGCATCGAGCGGGTCTTTGACCCGAAAAGTGCGGCAAAAGACCGGCTGCAATGCTATCTTCTGACCAACGGCGTCAAGGAAACCGAGCTTTTGCCCACTCCCGGAGAGCATCTTTTGGGCATTCCCAAGGACGCTTTTTTGCGCACTGTCTTTCTTTCGGGCAGGGACAGCGGCAGTGCAGAAGGTATTTTGCCCCGGCTGAACCAATGTATCAACGGCTCGACGGACACCGATCTATACGGCAACGCTTTAACTCTCCTCACCGCCGCAAAGAAAAAATACAAGCCTGACAGAGGCTCCGGAGGGCGCTTGGAGCAGTTGCAGAACCAGCGCAAAAGCGCCGAAAGAGAGCTGAGGCTCTGCCTCGCCTCAAAGGAGGCGGCCGAGGCCGACGAAAAGGAAAAGGAAAACGCCGAGAAAAAGCTGGCGGAAATCCGCCGGCGCCTGGAGTTAGCCAATGCATACGCCCAAGCCCTTTTGCAGCAAAGCGCCTATGAAGAGTTCTGTCAACAGGCCAAACAGGCCGAAACAACACTGGGACTTTTTGAAGAACAGCACGGGTCCCGCCCCACAGAAGAGCTTCTGGAACATTGCCGGAAGCTCTTGGAAAGGATCCGTTCCCTGCGCCGGGAAACCGAAACCGAGCCGTTCAGCGAAAAGGAAAAGAGCGAATTTCTGAAACTGCAGGACTGCTTTGACCGGTACCCAACGAACCGGGAGGAGCTGGACCGCATGGAAAACAAATTGCAGGAATTGCAGGATGCCGGCATCTATTACAGACAGGCAAATGCCATTCTGGAAAGCGAAGAAACCAAAGTCCTTCTGGAGCAATTCGGTTCCTCCTGCCCCACCGAGGAGGACCTGCATCAGCTTGAACGGCTCTGCACCGACTATGAAGACGCCAAAAATGCCTATGATCGCTACAACGAAGAGCTTCTGTCCAAGGTAAAAAACCGGAAAATGCCGAAAAAAAAGTGGACGCCCCTTTCCTTGGGACTGGGTATCGGAGGGGGCGTTCTGACCCTTCTGGGCGTTGTTTTCAGGATTTTTCAGTTGCCTTTGTCGGTGCCCCTTCTGGTTCTGGGAATTCTCGGAATGGCAGGCGGGGTCCTTTGGCGGCAATTCTCCGGCAGACTTTCCGAAAAGGAATCGATGCCCGAACCGGACCGTGAGATCGAGGAGCGCTATCGCTCTCTGCACCGCACCCTTTCCGACCGGCTGAATCTGTACGGCTATTTCGGATCGGATTTTTCTCTTCTTCTGAAAAACCTGAAGGATGACCGGAAACGCTATCTGCAAAAAAAGGAAAGCTGTGAAAAAGCCGCTCTTTCAGCCGCCGAAAACAAGGAACGACTGGACCGTTTGAGCGGGGAGCTTTCTTCCTTTCTCGGTCACTACCCCCCGAGGGGCGAAGAAAGCCCGGCGCTGCAGCTTCGCTTCTTAAGGGAGGATCTGCAACGGTACCAGTCACTTTCGGAAAAGCTGAAAAAGGCCGAGGAACAACGGACGGAAAAGGAAGAACTGCTTTCCGCCGCCGAAGGTCAATTCTCCTCTCTCCTTTCTCCCTACGCCGGGGAAATTCCCCAAGGTCGGGAAGAAAACATCCTGGAAGAACAGATACAATGGAACAGACAGGCGGAAAGACTTGCGGATGATGCCCGTCTGAAAAGAAAAACAGCCGAGGATTACAAGCTGGCTCATCCCTTCCCCGACCGTCTGCCCACAGACCTTCCCCCGGCGGAAGAAAAGGAACAGCTCCAAAGAGACGCCACCGCTCTCGGCAGTGTCATTGCCTCTTTGGAAAAACGCCTGGGCGAAGAAAACCGGAATGCCGAACGGGAGGGCGAATGCCGGGCACTCCTTGAAAACCTGACCGCAGAATACGCAAAAGCTCAGGAAGAATACCGGATTCTCGATTCGACCGCAACCTTCTTAAAAAATGCCGAGGAGAATCTTCTGGGCCGGTATACCGCCCCCTTGTGCGCCGCTTACAAAAGCTACGCCGAGGAAATCAATCCGGAGCTTTCCGAAGGTCTTTACATCGAGCCGGGCAATCTGTCTCTTTCCTTCAAACGAGACGGAGAGCTGCGCCGGGAAGCCTATTTCAGCAGTGGGTTTACAGCACTGTCGGACATCTGTCTGCGCCTTTCTATGGCCCGAATTGCCTTCGGAGAAGAACAGCCCTTTCTCCTGCTCGATGACCCCTTTGTATACCTGGATGACGAAAATCTGAAAAGAGCCCTGAAAGCACTGCAAAAGCTGGGACAGCAGACCCAGATTCTCTATTTCACCTGCCACAGCGACCGGAAAACGGAGGGCTGAACCGTGGAGCAACAGGAACCCGTTTATGCCGACTGGAATCCCTGGCACGGCTGTACCAAGGTCAGTCCCGGATGCAAATACTGCTATGTCTACCGACAGGATGAAGCCTACGGTTCCGAAATTTCCAGCAGTCTCTGCAGAAAAACCGGAGCTTTCAATCTGCCTTTAAAGAAAAAGCGGGACGGAAGCTATAGGATCCCTTCGGGAGCTCTGGTGTTCACCTGCTTCACCTCTGACTTTCTCTTGGAGGATGCCGATGCCTGGCGGCCCGAATGCTTTGCAATGATGAAGGAGCGAAGCGACTGCTTTTTCTATTTTTTCACCAAACGGATCGACCGGTTTGAGCGCTGTCTTCCCCCCGATTGGGGAGAGGGATACCCGAATGTGCTTGTTGGCTGTACCGTGGAAAATCAGGAGCGGGCAGACTACCGCCTGCCCATATTCCGCTCCCTGCCCATCAGGCACAAATCGATCATTGCCGCCCCGCTTCTGGAACGCATAGACCTTGAACCCTATCTGGACCGCAGCATTGAAGAGGTCTCGGTGGGCGGCGAATCGGGCGTTTGGGCCCGCCCCTGCAACTACGATTGGATTCTGAACCTGAGACAGCAGTGTGTGCGGCAGGATGTCCCCTTCCGGTTCCACCAGACCGGTGCCCACTTCATCAAAGACGGAAAACTGTACCGCATTCTGCGGAAATATCAGCATTCGCAGGCCCGAAAAGCCGGCATTGACTATCGGACCGGAACCTACGGTCCCCTTGAAAAACTACCTTAGAACAAGAAACGGAGGTGTAAAAAGACTCGGTACGAGCCTTTTTACACCTCCGTCGGCTTCCGCAACATCCACCGGAATTTCCACAAAATGAAGGGCAAAACCGACCGGGATCACATCAAAAATGCCGGGATCCCCACCGGCATTTTAAAAGGGGCTGTAAAAAACCTGCTTTTTTACAGCCCCTTGAATTATTCGGAAATGTTCTCTTACACCGAAGCCTTTACCTTTTTCAGGTGTACAAAGCGAGGAAGTCCGTCCTCCTTGGGCAGTTGGGTCTCTCCCTGAATCAGAGGAAGCGCATAGGCCACAAACTTCTCGTTCATGCCGTCCTTGGTGGCATTGAACCAGTCTGCGGGAATCTTCTTCTCGGTGTTCGCAACAATGGTCAGGTCAAACAGCTCATACTTGCAGACATAGTTGCCCTTTTCATCACTGCTCCGGACAAAGCCCACCATCTTGTCGGTCACGCCCGCCGTTGCCTGCTCCACAGCCACCTTGCCGGCATTGAAGGATTCGTCAATGTCGGTCTGGGATGCGCAGTGTGCGGCGCATCTCTGCAGCAGGGACAACTCGATTCCCCGGACCTTGGCGCCGGTCTCGGTCTTCAGAACGCCGGCCAGATACGAAGCAAGGCCGCCCAGCTGTGCATGGCCGAAGCCGTCCTTGGCGTTGGACAGATCGTTGCCGTATTCGGAAATATACTTGCCGGAAGCATCGTGAATACCCTCGGAAACCGCCACGATGCACTTGCCGTTCTTGCCGTAGATCTCCTTCACCTTCTCCACAAAGGAGGTCATGTCGAAATCATTCTCCGGACAGTAAATCAAATCCGGTCCTGCGCCCTTCACCCCTGCAAGAGAGGCGGCGGCGGTCAGCCAGCCGGCATTTCTGCCCATGATCTCCACCACGGTGATCATGCCGGTGTCGTACACTCTGGCATCGTGATAGATCTCCATCATGGAGGTGGCGATATACTTGGCGGCAGAGGCATATCCGGGGCAATGGTCGGTGCCTGCCAAGTCGTTGTCAATGGTCTTGGGAATTCCCATCACACGGCACTCATAGCCGTTCTTCAGCATGAACTTGGAGATCTTGTTGCAGGTATCCATCGAGTCGTTTCCGCCGTTGTAGAAGAAATAGCGTACATTGTATTTTTTGAAAATTTCCAGAATTCTCTTGTAGTCGGTATCGTCCACCGAAGAATCCTTCAGCTTGTAGCGGCAGGAGCCGAGAGCCGAAGAGGGGGTATACTTCATATAGGACAGCTCGGCCGGATCCTCCTTGGACATATCGATCAGGTTGTCGTCCAGCACGCCCTTGATGCCGTTGCAGGCACCGTAAACTGCGGTAATCGCATCGTTTTCCAAAGCGGTTTTGATGCATCCGTAAGCAGAAGCATTGATTACGGAGGTCGGCCCGCCGGACTGGCCGATGATACAAGCACCTTTTAACATAGACATTTCATTTTCCTTCCCTTTTTTCGCATTTTCACCATTCTACCACATTGGATACAAAAAATCAATTCCTTTTTTATAAAAAAAGGAGTTTCTTCATCAATTTCCTTTGTTCATCTCTACAAAACTCCAAGAAACTCTTGACAAACAGAAGGAATCTTGGTAGAATAGCGGTTGGAAATCATAAAATGAAAATAAGGACTCTAACAAGTCCGGAGAAAAAAGGAGTTCAGAACTATGCCATTGGTCACAAGTAAGGAAATGTTTGAAAAGGCATACAAGGGCGGTTATGCCGTCGGTGCCTTCAATGTTAACAACATGGAGATCGTGCAGGGAATCACCGAAGCCTGCAAAGAGGAGAAGGCTCCCGTGATCCTCCAGGTTTCCAAGGGCGCACGGGCCTATGCCAACCACACCTATCTCGTGAAGCTGGTTGAGGCCGCTGTCCTTGAATGCCCGGAGATTCCGATCGTTCTGCATCTTGACCACGGTCCCGATTTTGAGACCTGCAAAGCCTGCATCGACGGCGGCTTCACCTCGGTCATGATCGACGCTTCCTCCAAGCCCTTTGCAGAAAACATCGAAATTACCCGCAAGGTTGTGGAGTATGCGCACGCTCACGGCGTCGTGGTGGAAGCAGAGCTGGGCACCCTTGCCGGCATTGAGGATGATGTGAAGGTTGAGCACGGTGCCGCTTCCTACACCAGACCCGAAGAAGTGGAAGAGTTTGTGACCAAAACCGGTTGCGATTCTCTGGCAATTGCCATCGGCACTTCCCACGGCGCATACAAGTTCACAGCCGCTCAGTGCACCAGAAACGAAAAGGGCATTCTGGTTCCTCCTCCGCTCCGTTTCGATGTGCTTCATGAATGCGAAAAGAGACTGCCCGGATTCCCCATTGTTCTGCACGGTTCTTCTTCTGTTCCTCAGGACTATGTGAAGATGATCAACGAAAACGGCGGCAGAATGCCCGATGCTGTCGGTATTCCCGAAGAACAGCTGCGTGAAGCCGCACGGTCCGCCGTATGCAAGATCAACATCGACTCCGACCTGCGTCTGGCCATGACCGGCACGATCCGTCAGTTCTTCAACGAGCATCCCGACAAGTTCGACCCCAGAGAATATCTGAAGCCCGCAAGAGCCAACATCAAGGAATTGGTGCGCCACAAGCTGGTGGATGTTCTGGGTTGCAACGGCAAAGCATAAGTTTCACCCGGTGTTTCCAGAGGGGCTGCAGAAAGGTTCGCTTTTTTACAGCCCCTCCGATTGTTCTGAAAAAGACCGGACCGGCGCCCTGCACTTTTGTGCATCGGCACCGGTCTTTTTTCAACGCAAACGATTTATCGGAGTGTTTTCCCCTGCGATCTCCCGCCACCCCCCGGAGAATACACCCCGGAAACACCGGAAGGCTCCTTGGCGCGTTTTCTGAAATGCCCTTCAACAGTCCTCACACATTAAAGCGGAAGAGCACCACATCCCCGTCCTTCATCACATAGTCCTTGCCCTCCGAACGGATCAGACCCTTGTCCTTGGCCACCGCCATACTGCCGCAGGAAATCAGATCTTCATAGGCAATCACTTCCGCACGGATAAAGCCCCTTTCAAAATCGGAATGAATCTTGCCCGCCGCCTGCGGTGCCGTCATTCCCTCGGTAATCGTCCAGGCACGCACCTCTTTCGGCCCCGCCGTTAAGAAGCTGATATAGCCAAGCAGGCGGTAACTGCTCTTAATCAGCCTGGAAAGTCCGGTTTCGGTGATACCGGCATCCTCCAAATACATCTGGGCTTCTTCCTCGTCCAAGGACGCCAAGTCCGCCTCCAGCTGTGCGCACACCGGCAGAATTTCCGAATGCTCGCTTGCGGCAAATTCCTTCAGGCTCTCAAAAAGCGGATTGCCTGCTCCGCCGTTGACCAAATCTTTTTCGGCAATATTTGCCGCATAAATGACCGGCTTTCCCGAAAGAAGCGGCATATCCTTCAGGATCGCCTCCTCTTCCTTAGTCACCTTCAGGGCTCTGGCCGACCTTCCTTCATCCAGATGCTTTTGGAGTTTTTCAAGGAACTCCACTTCGCCGGCCAATCCTTTGTCCCCCTTCATCAGCTTTTTCGTCCGATCCAACCGCCGTTCCACCAGCTCCAGATCGGAAAAAATCAACTCCAGATTGATGGTTTCCACATCCCGCAGGGAATCCACCGAGCCGTCCACATGGATGATGTTGTCATCCCGGAAGCACCGGACCACATGTACAATGGCGTCCACCTCCCGGATGTGAGACAAGAACTTATTGCCCAAGCCTTCACCTTTGGATGCGCCCTTGACCAGCCCTGCAATATCCACAAATTCGATGATGGCCGGCGTATACTTTTCCGGATTGTACATTTCCGCCAATTTGTCCAAACGCTCGTCCGGCACGCGCACAATGCCCACATTGGGCTCGATCGTGCAAAAGGGATAGTTGGCAGATTCGGCGCCTGCCTTGGTCAGTGCATTGAACAGGGTGCTTTTTCCCACATTGGGCAGACCCACGATTCCTAATTTCATACGATTGCTTCCTTTCTCCGTCTTTTTATGCAAAGACTGCCGAACGCTTCCGAAATGTCCCAAAAGGTTCCTGTTCTTTCTCCATTCTGTCCGGCCTTCTGGTATTATACCTTTTCTCTTGGAAAAATGCAAGGGATTTTGGAAAAAAGAACAGCCGGGAATCTTCTGCCGTTCAAGCAAAAACAGACTCCGGCGGAATACCGAAGTCTGTTTTCTGTTTCATTCAGGATGCTTTTGCTCAAAACCCCTTGGAAGTGCAGGCTTTTGGGCGGTTTTAGGAGCCTTGCCCTTACCTCTTCCCTTCTGCGCCCAGGCGGGTTTTCTTTATTTCAGGCGTTTGTCCAACTTCTTTGCAAGAGCCGTTCCGATGCTCTGGAATATCTGCACCAGAACGATCAGCAGGATCACCGCCACCACCATGGTGGCATACTGATACCGATAATAGCCGTAATTGATGGCAATCTGCCCCAATCCACCGCCGCCGATTACTCCGCTCATAGCGGAATAACCCAAAATGGTAGTCACCGCAATGGTCACATTGGAGACGAGGGAAGGAACACTTTCGGGAATCATGACCTTCACAATAATCTGGAAGGGGGAAGCGCCCATGCTCTGTGCCGCTTCAATAATATTGGGATTTACCTCCCGCAGGCTGGTCTCCACCAACCGGGCCACAAAGGGGAAGGCGGCAAATACCAGAGGAATGATGGTGGCAACCGTTCCGACCGATGTTCCCACGATCAGTCTGGACAGGGGGATCACCATGATCATCAGAATCAGAAAGGGTATGGAGCGCAACAGATTGATGAGCATATTGAGAAAGGACATCAGCCATCTGGGGAAAGGCAGAATACCCTTTTTATCCCCGACCACCAGCAAAACGCCCAAAGGCAGGCCTAAAATCAGGGAAAAGACGGTGGACAGGATGGTCACATAAAAGGTTTCAAAGATCGCAAAGGGCATTTCCTCCTTGGTCACCCGCCAGATTTCCTGTATCGTTTTGTTTCCGGTAACGGTTAAAAAGAGATTGCGGAAAAATCCCACCTCTTTGTACTCCAACTGAAAAGTGAATTCGCCCAGTTGTTCGTTCTTCTCATCATAGACCCGGACGGTCAAAGGCTTGTAATCCTCTTCCGAGCGGCAGACATATTCAAATTTGTCTCCGTCTACCGGCACATCCTCTCCGTTCACCGTATAGATCATGTGCAATTTGGTATTATAATTCTTGGAAAAAGCGGTGACTGTAAAGGTATTTTCCTCTTTTACGGAAACGATCGTTCCGCTCTCCTTCAGTTCCCTGGTTCCCTCCGTGGTGCCTTCCTTAGCCTCCATCAGAATGCTGATATTGTTCTTCGGGTCGATCACCACCGGGGCATCCACGGCCCCCGAAAGGGCAAAAGAGGAGACGGCGGAAACCGCCAAAAGCATCAGAAGGATCAGAAGAAGGGAAAGGGCAATCTGCTTTTGAATATTCTTTTTCACGGTCACACCTCCTCCACGATCACATTTCCCACGCTTTCAATATAGGCTTTTGCTTCCTTATATTCGTCTTCCCCGCCGGGAATCCCCAGAAGCATGGTGCCGTACACCCGGTCGCCCACGCACCTTGTTCCTGCCGAAACGATGTTGGCAAGAATGTGCTTTTCCACCGCCATCCGGGCGATCAGCGGGGTGCCCGTGGTGCTGGCCCCGTTGAAGATCAGACGGATTCTCTTTTCATTGGAGGGGTTGGATACGATCTCGTCTGCCCCGTTGGGGAAGACCAGTCTTTTCGCCGCCGTCGACTTGGGACTGGCAAAAACCGTGCCCACCAGTCCTTCCTCCACCACTTCCCCGCCATCCAGAATCGCCACCCGGTTGCAGATTTCTTCCACAACGCTCATCTGGTGGGTGATGACGATCACCGTGATGCCCAACTTTTTGTTGATGTCCTTGATCAGCTCCAGTATCGCATGGGTGGTGTTGGGATCCAAGGCCGAGGTCGCCTCGTCGCAGAGCAGGACCTTGGGGTTGGTGGCTAACGCCCGGGCAATGGCTACCCGCTGTTGCTGTCCGCCGGAAAGCTGAGCCGGATAGGCCTTGGCCTTCTGGGGAAGACCCACCAGATTCAACAGATTCATGGCTTTCTCTCTTGCTTCTGCCTTGGGTACCCCTGACAATTCCATGGGAAAGCAGACATTGCGCAGGCAGTTTCTCTGCATGAGCAGGTTGAAGCCCTGAAAGATCATGGTAATATTCCGCCGCTCTGTCCGCAGCTGCCCCGGAGAAAGTGCGCCCATATCCTTGCCGTCGATCAGCACCGTGCCCTCGCTCGGCCGTTCCAACATATTGATGCATCGCACCAGCGTGCTCTTCCCGGCACCGCTCATGCCGATAATTCCGTATATATCCCCGTCATCGATCGTCAGATTGATATTTTTTAATGCTTCCACCCTGCCGCCGGCGGTATCAAAGGTTTTGGATAAATTCTTGATTTCAATCATCACTCTGCTCCTTTTGTGGGAAGCTCCGCCAGCGGAGCATTTTCGGTATGTAACGCAAATGGGGGCTGCCGGAAAACAGCAGTCCCTCTTTGCAACATGATTTTACTTGGTCAGATCTTCGAGCGTGCCGCCTTTGCCGGCATAGATGCCCATGGGCTCCACATGAACGGCAAGAACGCTGACAACATTGGTACCGTTATTCTGGTTAAAGTTATTAAGATAGGGGATGTGCTGGAAGTAGTTGGCGTCCACTTCGCCCGAATCCACCACATTGTTGGGCTGAATGTAGTCGTTGTATTCCTTGATCTCCAAGGTGATTTCCCTAGCCTCCAGAATTTTCTTCGCTTCCTTCAGAATCTGAGCGTGAGGGTCAGGGGTTGCCGCAACGGTAATGGTGGTGCCCTTCAATTCCTCATAGTTCACCGAAGCATCATAGCCGTCGCCGGGGTTTGCAACCACGGAAACCACGGAGCCGCCGTAGGTAGCGGAAATGTAATCGGCCACAGCCTTGCTCTCCAAAGCAGCCTTCAGGGCCAGAATCTTGGGAGAGGTCTCATTGCCTGCCTTCACAGCCAGAATGTTGGCATAGGGAGATTCGGCGTTTTCAATGGCCAGTGCGTCCTCGGTGGGGTTGATACCGGCAGACAGTGCGAAATTGCTGTTGATGATGGCATAGTCCACATCCGCTAATTTGTTCGGCAGCTGTGCGGCCTCCACTTCCACGAACTGGATGTTCTTGGGGTTGCTGGTGATGTCCTTGATGGTTGCGGTCTGACCCTTGGTGCCGTCGATCTCAATGATGCCTAAATTCTCCAGCAACAGCAGAGCTCTTGCTTCGTTGGTGGTGTCGTTCGGAACGGCGATGGTGATTACCTTGGTCGAGGGCGTGGTGCTCTCAGAAGGAGTTGCGGAAGGGGTCGTGGGTGCGTCGGATTTTCCTGCGGTGGTGCTGCTTCCGCAGGAGGCAAGCAACGCTGCGGAAGAAAGGATGCAAACAAGGGCAAGAATGATGGAAAGTGTCTTTTTCATGATTTTTCTCCTCTTTTATTATATGCTACTATGTGTACGAATTTGTGCGCTTACGCTTGTGTGTTGCTATCGTTTTTCAGTCGATCAAAGATCGTCCTTCACATTCGGAATTGCCGATGTCCGGTTGATTTTCTCTTTTGATAAATGCTCATCGCATCGTCCCTCTCCTTCGTCAAAAATAAAAAACGGAAGCCCGAGGGCTTCCTAACTACCAAACCGACCTATACACAGCAACAATCGGATTCAGTTATGCGGAAACACGCCCGGAAAAATCTGCACAACAAAAGCTGCACATGGTGCACATGCGCATGGGGGTCCGCATCATCATCAAACCTGCAAAATTCTTCATGGCGTTTCTCCTTTCGCTGAACTTTGTGCCAATCCTACCACAGAAAATTTCGTTTGTCAAGTGCTTTTTTCATTTTTTTCTTTTTTCGACCATTTTTATCAATTTGCACAGAAGTTTGCTTCCCATTCGCTCATTCTTTGGGATATTCATCACATTCGCTCTGTTATTCTCCGGGATATTCATCACATTCGCTCAATTATTCAGTTTTTAAAGGATAAATTCAGAAAAATCTGAATATTTTTTCAAAATTGTTCTTGACAACCTGAATAGACTGTGCTATACTGGGTCCGTTGATACATCCTTCATAAATCAGAATGCATCTTCATGCACACGAAAACAAACAAGAAAACAAAAGGAGAACACGATCATGAAAAAATATCTTTCGCTTGTGCTTGCCATCCTGATGGCATTCACCACTCTGGCGGTCTTTGCTTCCTGCGGAAGCAGCACCACCGCTCCCGCCACCCCCGCTTCCGGAACCCCCTCTGAGGAAAAGTCTGCAACTCCCGCTTCCGGAACCCCCTCCGGTGAAAAGTCCACAACCCCTGCAAAACCCGTTCTGAAGATGGGTACCAATGCTTACTTCCGGCCCTATGAATTCTATGAAGGCACCGAGATCGTCGGCATCGACGCTGAAATTGCTGCCGCAATTGCCGAGAAGTTGGGTATGGAACTGGAAATTGTGGACATGGACTTCAACTCCATTCTGAGCGCCGTGAATGCCGGACAGGTTGACTTCGGCATGGCCGGTATGACTGTAAGAGAGGACCGTCTGCTGGAAGTGGACTTCACCCAGAGCTATGCCAACGGCAAGCAGGTTGTAATTGTAAAGGAAGACTCCGCCATCACCAATGTGGATGACCTCTTTGCAGACGGCGCCACCTACAAGGCAGGCGTTCAGAAGGGCACCACCGGTGACATCTATGCAACCGACGATCTGGGCGAAGGACGGGTGGTGCAGTATGCCAACGGAAATGAAGCGATTCTGGCTCTGACCGGCGGTGCTGTGGACTGCGTCATCATTGATAACGAACCGGCAAAGGCTCTGGTCGCCGCAAACGCCGGCCTGAAGATTCTGGATACCACCTATGCCGATGAAGACTATGCCATCTGCGTCAAGAAGGGCAACAACGAACTGCTGGAGAAGCTGAACGGCGCAATCGTGGCGCTGATCGCCGACGGAACAGTGGATCAGATCGTAGCTAAGTACATCAAGTAATCAGTCCTCCGGGAAAAACATCGGGGGGCTGTAAAAGAACTTGCTTGTTTTACAGCCCCTCAAAAATGCCGGTGTGGATTCCGGCATTTTTGAGGGGATCTTGGTCGGTTTTGCCCTTCATTTTGTAGAAATTTCGGTGGATTTTGCGGCAAAATGACGGCTGAAAGCCGTCAAGACCAATGTCGTCGGGGGTGTTCAAAAACTCTGACCGGGTTTTTGAACCCCCCTTATGTTCGTATTAGACACAAAAGCCTATTTTCCTTTTTGGATCGAATGAAAGGACAAAAACATAGATGAGGAAAGAAACAACATCTTCAGGCTTCGGAAGGTTTTTGAAAAAGCACAAAAAATATTTTGTCCTTCCTCTGGTGATTCTTGTGCTCCTGCTGGCGCTGGCCGCCGCAGTGATGATTGACCGGTTCACCAACAGAAGCGACATTGAACTGAATGAAGAAGAAGCGGTCGAGCTGATCGAAGAGGCACTGAAAAGCGTTCCGAAAAAGGTTTCGGCACCAATGATCTATATTGATGAAAAATCCTCTTTCAAGGTTCAGAGCGTGGAATACGGAACCGAACGGGATGTCTTGGTGCACTGCGATTATCAGACCATTGATGTGCTGTCGGTCTATACCGGTCACAAGGAGGAGCTTTTCACTTCGGCATATTCCTTTTTCATCGACCGGGACAGTAAGGGTCAAAAAACCTCTGCCACTCACATTATGGTACAGTTCTCCAACCAATTGCAGGCTCTTTTTGAGGATGCTCCTCCGATTTCAGGACAAATCACCTTCCGCCTTTACGATGTGGCCGGAGAAAAGCTGACCCTGTGGTTGGATGACGAAACGGTAGACGCCTATTTCGGCGGAGCGCTCTCTGTGCGGAAGGATATTGCCGCCACAACCGAGCTGACCTATAACGGGGAGAAGGTTTCCATTGCCAACAACAACTCTCTGCGTACCGGTATCTCGGATTGCTTCGGCTTCAATAATTTTTCCAGCGAGAGGCCCGATACCTCTTCCCCCTTACAGCGGAAGTGGAATGAATTCAAAAATGATTTCTACAAGAATTTCATCAAAGACAACCACTGGAAATATCTGACCAGAGGCCTAGCCAACACCCTTTCCCTGACCGGTCTTTCCCTGATTTTGGGTATTCTCATTGGCTTCATCGTGTCGGTCATCCGGTGTACCCATGATAAAGCAGGCGGGCTGACGGTATTGAACAAAATTGTGGAGATCTATGTAACGGTCGTGCGGGGAACGCCTGTGATGATCCAGCTGATGATTATCTACTTTGTGGTTCTCCTGCCCGTTGGCGTCAACAGCTTCACTTCGGCGGTCATTTGCTTCGGTCTCAACTCCGGCGCCTATGTTTCGGAAATTATACGGGGCGGAATCATGGCTGTGGATGACGGCCAGACGGAGGCAGGGCGGTCCCTTGGCTTCGGCTTTGCCTCGACCATGGTCTATGTGGTGCTTCCCCAGGCCTTCAAGGCGGTTCTGCCGGCGCTTTGCAACGAATTTATCGCTCTGTTAAAGGAAACCTCCATTGCCTTCTACATCGGCGTGGCCGACCTGACGCAGGGAGGTCTGACCATCCGGTCCCTGACCTACAGCAATTTCATGCCGCTGATTGCCATTGCCCTGATCTATCTGTTGATCGTACTGTTCCTATCCAAGCTTTTCCGGATGCTCGAAAGGAGGCTGCGCAAGAGTGAACGCTGAAAACAAAATTCTCATACAGGTCGTGGATCTGAAAAAACACTACAACAAGGGTGCCGTAAAAGCGCTGGACGGTGTCAGTTTATCGGTAAAGCAGGGCGAGGTGGTGGTCATCATCGGCCCCTCCGGTAGCGGAAAATCCACTTTTCTGCGCTCTTTGAATCTTCTGGAGGAGCCGACAGACGGACATATTTATATGGACGGTGCAGACCTGATGGACAGAAAAGTGAACATCAACAAGCACCGGCAAAAGATGGGCATGGTTTTCCAGCATTTCAATCTGTTTCCCCATATGACCATCCTGAAGAATCTGACCTTCGCTCCGAGAAAGCTGTTGAAAAAATCCAAAGAAGAGGCAGAAAAAAAAGCGATGGAGCTCTTGGGCGTCGTGGGTCTTTCCGACCGGGCAAACGCCTATCCTTCCCAACTCTCCGGCGGACAGAAGCAGAGAGTGGCCATTGTGCGGGCTCTGTGCATGGACCCGGAGGTCATGCTCTTTGATGAACCCACTTCGGCTCTCGACCCCGAAATGGTGGGAGAGGTTCTGGATGTGATGAAGGACCTTGCCAAGGCCGGCATGACCATGGTCGTGGTCACTCACGAAATGGGCTTCGCCCGGGAGGTCGCCGACCGGATCATTTTCATGGCCGAAGGGAAGATCGTGGAGGAGGGCACGCCGGACCGTATTTTCAACCACCCCCAAAGTCCCCGGCTGCAGGCCTTCCTTTCCAAGGTTTTATGATTCAAATTCGCTCCAAGCCCTTGATTTTTGAGAAAATGCACAAATTTCAAGGAGTCTCGGAGCTTTTTTGATGCGTTTTTTGTCATAATTCACGAAAATCACGCAAAATTCATTTTATATTTGATTTTATGGAAATAGTGTGCTATAATGTGAACAGCGTTATAAAAACATTTTTAATAGGAGGAAATAACGATGACCAAAAAAGAACTTGTTGCAGCAGTATCTGAGAAGACGGGATTGACGAAAAAAGATTCCGAAGCCGCACTGTCTGCCGTTCTCGATGCCATTTCTGAGAGTCTTTCAAAGGGCAACGATGTACAGCTGACCGGTTTTGGTACCTTCTCGGTGAAGGCCCGTGCCGAGCACACCGGCAAAAACCCGAAAACGGGTGCCGCCATCACCATCCCCGCCTGCAAGGTTCCGGCCTTCAAAGCAGGAAAGGGTCTGAAGGACGCTGTCGCAGAATAAAAAACGCAGTTGCCGTATATCAAGAAAAAAGCGCCCGGGCAGACTTACCCCGGCGCTTTTTCTTTAGGGTACCTCCAAGAATTTCACACACATCCGTCAACGCCGTATTGCCGCAGAGCTTTTTTGTAAAAATCCGAACGGCACAACGGTATTCTGCGTTTTTACGCTTCGTTCTTCCACAAAACAGCCCTTTGAACACACTTAAAATATTCAGAGATACTTTCACCGTTTTTTTCAAATCGGCACACTCAAGAATTCCCGGAAACGAAAACCGGAAAGAAGGGAGAGATACCATGGAGACCTTTACAAAGCGCCTTGAACGGTTGCTCTGTACCCGTCCTTTGGGCTGCGGATGCGCTCTTTTTCTGCTTCTTTCGGGCATCCTTCTTTTTGCACCGACCCTGACGAAGCTGATCCTCGCCCCGCTGGCCCTTGGGGCTTTTGCCCTGTTCCTTTGGTTCTCAAGGCGCAGGCCCGAAAAGAAAAAGCGCTTTTCCGTCCTCTCCGTTTCCGCCATTCTTTTGTTTCTTTCCTGTTTTTCCACCTTTTTTGCCTACAACTACTCGAATGCTGCCATAAAAGAGAAGGCGGAAAACGGGGAGCAGGGCAATATCGCCTGCTACATTACCGAAACGGTCTACAGCAAGGAGCACGGCTCCCTGTGCATTGCAAGGGTACAGAGGTTGGACGGCGATCTGGCGATCCACTGTAAGATTCTTCTTTCCTTTGAAGGGGAAGCTCCCGAAAGCTATAAAATACTCCAAGGGGACTGCTCCTTTTTTGTTCCTTCCTCCGAACTGCCCGATTTTGACTCTGCCGCCTACTACCGTTCCAAAGGTATTTTTGCCTGTGCCAAAGCAGACCAACTCTTTGTGTCCGAAAAAAGGCCCTTTACCCTTTCCCTGCCCATCGGCAGTCTGCGGGAGGGTCTGCAAAAACAGATTTCTTCCTTTACTGAAGGGGAAACCGAAGGACTTTGCTCTGCACTGCTTTTGGGAAACAAATCCCTGCTTTCCGACTCCCTGAAAAGGGATTTTCGGGTTTTGGGCGTTTCCCATATTCTGGCCGTCAGCGGACTGCACCTTTCTATTCTCTTTGTCTTTGCGGATTTTCTTCTCCGAAAATTCCGACTGCCACTGAAAGCCCGCTGTATTCTGCTTCTTTTGAGCATCCTTTTCTATATGACCCTGTGCGGTTTTGCCCCTTCGATCGTCCGGGCCGGCATCATGCTGAGTCTTCTGACCGTTTCCAAAATTCTTGACGAAGAAGCCGACAGCTTCACCTCTCTGCTGGTTGCCGGCGGTATCATCGTGTTCTTCTCGCCCTTTTCGATTACCGATGTATCCTTTCTGCTTTCCTTTTCCGCAACCTTCGGCATTCTCTATGTCAGCGAACACTTCCGCAGGCCCCGCCAAGGAAAGGAAGGAGCAGGAAAACGGCTTTGGAACTCTCTGCGGAATTCTCTTCTGGTCTCCTACGGCGCACAGTTAGCGGTGCTCCCCCTGATCGTCTGGCAATTCGGCTATTTATCCTGCTTTGCGCCGGTATCCACCCTGCTTTTTTCGGCATTACTCACGCTGATTCTCTATCTTTTGCCCTTCTCTCTGCTTCTTTCCTTCATTCCCTTTCTGGAAAATTTCGCCGGCACCCTCCTTTCACCTCTCTGCCAAGCGACCGCACGTCTTGCTTCCTTTGCTGAATATGTGAAGAATTTCTATGTAGCTCTGGATTGGAAAAGGCTCCTGCCGATCCTGTTGCTTCTCGGCCTTTCGGTGCTTCTGCTCTTCCTGTCCCGCCGGAAAAAGCTTTTTCTCCATTGTACCCTGTCTCTTTATCTTCTTCTCTGTATTCTGTCCTTCCTCCTGCCGCACTTTGCAGAGCCGCAAATGATCGCCTCCGTGCGGAAAAACAACGATGTTCTGATTTTCTTTGACCACGGGGAAAGCGCTCTGGTGGACCTTTCCGACGGCAGCGGCATACATCTCCGCTACGCCCAAAGCGTCCTGAAAACCACCTGTCCGGAATACTGTTTTGACAAATTGGTGCTTACCCATTTTCATGTACGGCATCTGAGCGCATTGCGCTCCCTGCTTGAGAGCAGTTACTTGGAAACGCTGTATATGCCTTTGCCGGAAACCGAAAAGGAAGCCGAAATTTTTGAAGGCCTGCGTTCGATCGCTCTCAACTCCGATGTGGAGGTAGTGGTCTATACCGATGACCAAAAGATCCGGGTAGGCAGGGAGCTCACCCTTTACGATTTTGAGAAAAGCGTTCTTGACCGCTCCACTCATCCCGTCCTTTCCTTTGAGATTTCTGCATACCAAAGAAAAATTTCCTATCTTTCTTCCTCCGTCTGGGAGACAAAGGACCATTTTGTCGGCGACCTTCTTTATATCGGAGAACACGGTCCCGTAAACAAAAGTCTTCCGCCGCCTGAGCTTACAGAAGGAAAGCGGGTGCTCCTGCCCACCGAATCTCTGAAGCAGGAAATTTCCTTCGGAGAAGTGGTTTCCCTGCCCTTTGTCTACCGTTTTGAAGAATGAATGCCCCATTTGTTTGTGCCTGTTGCTCCCAACTTTCATGGCTTGGGCAGACTTCTCCAGACAGCAGCTTTTTACAGAAAGGTATCCTGAGTATTCAAGGCTTCCCGGCGCCGGGCAGTCCTTCCAAAGAACAGAGGTGGAAAAATGCCGGAGCATTTTGTGTATTTCAGATTATGCGGCAAAGCTCTGCGGCGCAAACGCCTTGCCCGCTATGCAGGGGAGTTTGTGCGGTGTCTGGAATCCCGAAATGATCTGGCGACAAAACTTTAAAAATATCCGAAGGACCGGCGCACACGCAATCTGCGACGGCCCTTTTTCCGTTGCACTTCAAAGGCTTTGGCATATTTTCCTAAAAACCGAAAATACTAAGGGGACAAACCCCTTCAAAGGAAAGGAAACTACCAAAGATGAACCTGAAAAAATTGCAAAGGAACCTGTATAAGCACTTCCCCCGTTTACAGGAGGATTATAAATTCGTATCGATGGCGCAAACCGTCCAAAAGAACCGTTTTCTGCAAAAAAAAGAGGGAAAAAAGCTGGTTTCAAGGTGTCTGAAAACCTTGAAAAACCGATTTTCCGTTTGCAAAAAAGGCCTCTCCCCTCAAGAATGTCTCGAATCGATCCTGGGTGCTTCTTTTCCCGACCGACTGCTTTTTTCTTTCCACGATGCCTTTTTTCTTGCAGTGCTTCTCTTTTTGCAGGCACACCAGAACAGCAGGGACGCCTCCTCCGCTCTGCGCTTTTCCAAAGAGTCCTTAAACGATCTGGAGCAATTCGACTTTGAGGAATACTATCTGCAGCATTCCAAAGTACACCGGATCTTGGAGAGCCGGAACTTTTTGTCCTATCCCTCCTGCGACCGGGAAAGCCAGAACTATATCCGCCGTCTGGTTTACGATTATGCCGAGGAGCACAACATTCCCGATGCCGAGGCGGCCAGAGCCGTCACCGAAAAGGACATGGAGAAAAAATACAGGCACCGGAAGGCCTTCTGCAAGGTGCTGCTGATCCTCCTGCCTCTGCTTTTTTTGTTGGTCGTCGCTCTCTCCTGCGGCATTTTGCCCGCCCTGCTTCTTTGCATTCCGGCCTGCACCCTTGCAAACGAAATTGTTTGCACCATTGCCTCCTTCACCGTGCGCCCCGCGCCGATTCTGAAGCTGGAAAGCCGCCCGATCACCGAAAAGATCGTCTCGGTCATCACCGTTTTAGCCACCTCCCCCGAGGACGGCCCTCATTTTGCCCGCCGTCTTGAAAGAATGTACCTGCAAAATCCCGATGAAAATGTGGCCTTCGGACTGCTCGCCGACTACAAGGACGCTCCGGTGCCCACCCTCCCGGAAGACGAAAAGATCGCAACCGCCTTGGAGGAGGCCATCCACCTTCTGAACCGGAAATACGGCAATCATTTCTGCCTTTTTTTACGAGGCCGGAGCAAATCTCCAAGCGAAAAAATCTATATGGGTTGGGAGCGGAAAAGGGGCGCACTGATTGAACTGAACCGGTTTTTGCTCGGAAGGGAGGATCGTTTTGAAAAGGTTATCCTGCCAAAAGGCTTCCGGAACAACACCGCCTATATACTGACTTTAGACGCCGACACCGACCTTCGTATCGGCGCTCTGCGCCGGCTATATGCCACCTTGAAGCATCCCTACAACCGGCCCAAGGTGAAAAACGGAGTGGTGGTAAGCGGTTACGGCGTTTTACAGCCCCGCATGGTCACCGGTGTCGATTCTGCCGGACGCTCGCCCTTTTCGGCTCTCTATGCCGGAGGGGGAGGAATTGACAGCTATCAGAACGCCGTTTTTGATTTTTACCAAAGCGTTTTCGGCAGAGGAGCCTTTTGCGGAAAAGGCATTTTTGATGTACGGGTTTTCGATCAGGTTGTGGACGGACAGTTTCCCGAGGGAAGAATTCTCAGCCACGACCTTTTGGAAGGCACCCGACTGCGTTGCGGCTACCTTTCCGAAATGACGCTCACCGATTCGGCGCCCTCCACCGCCTTTTCCTTCTTTAACCGTCAGCACCGTTGGCTCCGGGGCGACTTTCAGACCCTTCCCTTCGCCCTCTTCCACCTGCCCTTCCGGAAGGACCGGAAAAAGAACCCCATCAGTCCTCTTTCCAAATATATGATCTTCTCCAATGTGATCCGGGCCCTGACCCCGGTTTTTTCCCTGCTTGCCCTCTTTTTTTCCACGCTTCTGTCGGAATCCCAGTGTGCGGTTTTCCTGTTGTTCTCCTTTTCTTACCTGCTGTTTCCTCTGGTTTGTACCCTCCTGCGCACCGTGCGGTATGTGGGCAGGCGCTTTTACTCTACCGTCATGCAAAATGTCTGGCAGAGCATTTGTCAGACACTTTACGCCCTGTGCTCCCTTGCCTACAATGCCCAGATTTCCCTTGACGCCCTGATAAGGGTGGTCTACAGAGAGCTTTTTTCTCAGAAAAAGCTGTTGCAATGGGTCACCGCCGGAGAAGGGGAGAAAAAGTATGCAAAAAAGAAGGGCTCTGCCCTGTTACTTCTCTATCTCTACAAAGCCCTTCCCTCCCTTGCGGTCGCCGGTCTGATGCTCTTCTACGCCGAAGGAGGGGCGGTACGCCTGCTTTCTGCTTCCTTCCTCGCTTTCCCTTTTGTTTCCTTTTTCCTCTCCAGACCCTATAAGCACCAAAACACCGTCACCGAAAAGGAAAAAGAACAGCTTTTGTGCTATGCCAAAGAGAGCTTTTCCTACTTTGAAGAATTCGTCACCGAAAAAGAACATTTTCTGCCGCCCGACAACTACCAGGAGCTTCCGGTATCCGCTGTAGCGCACCGCACCTCCCCGACGAATATCGCCCTGTATCTGCTGTCGGTGCAGGCCATGCAGGATCTGGGGCTTGCAGACGAAAAAACCACGCTGGACCGTTTGGAAAAGACGCTTTCCACCATAGAGGCACTTCCGAAATACCGGGGGCATCTTTATAACTGGTATGACACCCGGACCTTAGATCTTTTAGGGCACCCCTATATTTCCACCGTGGACAGCGGGAATCTGGTTTTGTCGCTGATCGCTCTGAAAAATGCACTTGCAGGCAGTTCCGATCCGAAAGCGGAAGAATTGTGCAAAAGGGTCTTTGTGCTCATTGACCGAACCGATTTTTCCTTTCTTTACAATCCGAAAAGGCGCTTGCTTTCCATCGGCTATGACCCGTTGGAAAACAAACAGAGCGAAAACTGCTACGACCTGCTTCTGAGCGAAGCACGCAGTGCCTACTATTTTGCCATTGCCAAAAGACAAATTCCTCCCGAATGCTGGAGTATGCCCGGCCGTCCCATCACCGTGCGGGACGGACATTTAGGCGTTTTATCCTGGTCCGGCACCGCATTTGAATATTTTATGCCGGCGCTTTTTCTTCCGGTTTACCGGAATACTCTTCTTTACGAAGCGCTCTGTTTTGCCTTGTATGAGCAAAGCAATGACCGGACGGAACAGCTTTGGGGCCGTTCCGAATCGGGGTATTTTGCCTTCGATAACGAAATGAATTATCAGTACAAGGCCTTTGGCTGTTCCTCGCTTTCCTTGGATCCGACGGTAAAAAACGAGGATGTGCTCTCGCCCTACTCCTCCTTTCTGACCCTGACGCTGTCTGTAAAACCGGCTTTGGAGAATATACGGCGCCTGGAAAAGGCCGGTGCCAAGGGAAACTACGGATTTTACGAGGCCATGGATTTCACTGCAAGCCGGGTAGGCAAGGGCAACGCCGTGATCCGCAGTTATATGGCCCACCATCTGGGAATGAGCATCGTGGCCGCAACCAACGCCTGCAAAGACCATATTTTTGTCAAAAGAGTGCTGTCGGAGCCCTTGATGGATGCCGCCACAGAGCTGTTAAAGGAAGGCGTTCCCGCCGATGCGCCGGTTTCCAAGGGGATACGCCGGAAGTCGGCCGTTAAAGGCGGCCTTCCCGCCCTCTTTTCCTCCTTGGGCGAGGGGACGGCAAGCGACCGGCGCTTTCCGGCTTATACCCTTCTTTACAGAGGTCCCTCCCGAATCCTTGCCGGCAAAAGCGGACACATCGAACTGTTTTTCAAGGATATTGCCCTGACACCCCCGGCTTTTCCCTCGGCTTTTCCCAAGGTGCGCCCGGATATCTTCTTTGAAACCGAAAATGAAACGGGAGGCTTTTTGAACGGGTCCTGTCGGTTCTTTTCCGACGGCGGGCAGTTGGGCTTCTCAAAGGAAGGAAAGACCAAGGGAGAAGCGCACATTCTGGCCGGAGAACAGGGCTTTTTCCTCTTTCACACCGCCCTGAAAACCGAGAAGAAAAGCCGTCTTCTCTTCTTCTTTCCTCTTGCCTTCGGCACCAAGGCGGAATTGCAGGCCCATCCCTCCTTCAACGGTCTGGCTGTGGAATGCGCCTATTTGGAAAAAGAGCGGCTCCTGCTTTTTGAAAAGAGAATGTTTGATGAAAAGCGTCCCGCCCTTTTCCTTGCCTTTGCCTTTGCCGATTCCGCTCCCTTTTCTTACCTTTCAAGAGCAGACGATTTGCCGGCAGAAGAAGGAACAACCCTTGCCAAAGCGCTGTTTTCCGCAGATTTCAAACAAACGCAAGGCCCCTGCCGCCGCCCTGTGGCGGTTCTGAAATGCTCCTTTGAGGGCGAAAAGGAGACCGACCTGATTCTCGCCTTCGGCAAAGACCGGGAAAAGGTTCTCGGCCAAATAAAGCTCCTGCGGGAAAAGGCAAAAGGACAGTCGCTTTATAAAATTCTTCAAAAGGAGGGAAAGCAGCTTCAGAAGAACCGTCCCGACCGCATCTTTCCCGACCGCACCACCGTGGATTTTTCCTCTCTGCTTCTTTTGGGCTGTCTTTCCTTCCGGAATCCGAAAATTCCACTGCCCCGGCGGAAAATCGGGGAGCTCTGGCAATATGCCCTTTCCGGTGACTATCCTATTTTCACCTTCTCTCTGCCCGACGGACCCCTGACCGCCAGTCAGAAAAAACTCCTGTCCGGCTTGGTGAAGGCCCACTCCTACCTTGCCTTCGGCGGAGTCTACTGCGATCTGGTCTTTCTGCGCAAGGAAAACGACCTGTATTTCTCTCCCGGAAGAAAGGAATTTGAGGAACTGGTCAAGGATGTGGCCGGTTCCGCAAGGCTTTACAAAAAAGGCGGCATTCACCTGCTTTCCGACCTGCGGGCCAAGGAGATTCTGCCCTCCTTTTCAAGAGTCTACCTGCACTTGGACGGCGATTGTGTCTACGAGGTTTTCAAAAAGCAATTTGAGGACTGTTTGCAGCCAAAACGCCAAACCACCCTCAAGCCCTGTCTGAAAGAGCCCTTCAAGGTGCCCGCCGATGGGCAGAAATACGGCGAATGCTTCTTCCTTCCGGAAGGGGTCCTCTTGCCCAACCGCCGCGGACTTCCGCCCCATTCCTATATCTATGCCAATCGGCAGTTCGGCACCCTTTTAACCCAGAATTCCCTCGGATTCACCTGGTTCCGCAATTCCGGGGAATTCCGCCTGACCCCCTTTCAGCGGGGAGAGGACGAGGGGTTTTACGGCGAAAAACTGATTCTGCACACCGCCTCCGGCGCTCTGGATCTCTGCGCCTGCGCCTCCTCGGTATTTTATAAAAAAGGGTGTGCGCTCTATGAAGGACGCACGGATACTCTGTATTTCCGTCTGAATGTGGGAGTGGATCCCAAATTACCGGTCAAGCTTCTGTCTCTTTCTCTGAAGAATGAGGGGCCTCTGCCTCTTGACCTTTCAGTGGAATACCAGATTCAACCCTGCCTTGGAACCCGTCCGGACGGAAATGTAACGCTCCAAAAGGAAAACGATATGATCTTCTGCCGTCCCACGGCGCAAAGGGATCTTCCGCCCTTCGGGCTGTATTTTTCCGACCGGCAGAATCTCTTTGGCTTAAAAAGCGGCGAAGAAAAAAAGCTCGTCTTTCTTTTAGGCGTCTACAACCTGCAAAACGATCGGTGTTTCTACTATGTGAAGGAGCGTTTTTCAAGGGAAACGGCCGTAGAAGAGGCCTTTGACCGGGCCGAACAGACCTATTCCGAGCTTCTTTCCGCCTTCCGTCTTCTGGATGTCCCCCCTTCTCTCGGTCTGGCCTTCAACTATTATATCCCCTATCAATCCTTAAGCGCCCGGCTTTGGGGCAGGACCGGCTTTTACCAGCCGGGGGGCGCCTATGGCTTCCGGGACCAGCTTCAGGACGCTCTTTGCCTGATCCCCTTGGAGCCCCGCTTTGCCGAGCAGCAGATCTACCGTTCTGCCAAACACCAGTATTGGGAGGGAGATGTTCAGCATTGGTGGCACCGGACAACGATTTCCGAAAGCCGGGGCGACTGGGGGGTGCGCAGCCTTTGCTCCGACGATCTGCTTTTTTTGCCCTATGTAACGGCCTGTTATGTACTGGCCACCGGAGACAAAGAGATTTTAGAGAAAAAAATCTCCTATCTGTCCTCCCTTCCCCTTTCGGAAGAACGGGAGCGCTGTGAACGCCCTGCGGTGACCGCACGCAAGGAAAGCGTCTACTTTCACTGCCTGCGTGCCCTGGAACACGCCGCCGCCCGAAGAAGCCCCCGGGGATTGCTCTATATGGGCAGCTGCGACTGGAACGACGGCTTCTCCCAGGTGGAAGGCGAAAGCGTATGGCTCACGCAGTTTTTCCTTCTGACCGTGAACAAATTTCTGGAAATTGCCCGTCCGGAGGAAAAAGAATTCCTGTCGGAGTTAAAAAAAGATTCGGAAAAAGCCCTTGACACCTGCTTTGAAGACGGAAGATTCCTGCGTGCCTTCTTCCAAGACGGAACGCCCCTTGGCAGAAAAGGAAACGACTACTGCGCCATAGACCTTCTTCCTCAGGCCTTCTCCGCCTTTCTTTCCGACGGCCGTGCCCGAACCGCCCTGAACACCGCCTACAGCCTTCTCTACGACCCAACCTACCGGATCTTCAGGCTCTTTGCCCCCTCCTACGACCGTTCTCTGCCCTTCCCCGGCTATCTGGGCGGCTACTGCCCCGGCTTCAGAGAAAACGGCGGACAATACACCCACGCCGCCGTCTGGGGCGCCATGGCTTTTTTAAGGGCCGGAGAGCACCGCAAAGGCTTTGAAGTTTTCAGGGGACTGAATCCTTTTGACCGTGCAGAATTGCCCTTTTACAAAACCGAGCCCTATGCCCTGGCGGGAGATGTCTATGCTGCCCCCGGCTTTGAGGGCCGGGGCGGTTGGAGCCTGTATACCGGCTCTGCCGGATGGTTTTTCAAGGGAATTTTGGAGGAGTTGCTTGGCTATCGGGAAACAAAGGAATATTTCACACTCTCGCCGAAGCTCTGTGAAGATTTTGAACGCTTCACGCTGGAAGTGAGGAAAAAGAACAGTTTTTACCGGATCGAGGTCTGTCCGGGCAAAGAAAACCTCCTGTTGCTGGACGGAAAACCGACCCAAAACAGATTTTTCTTTGACAAAGGCACCCACAGCATTAAAATGGTCTTGCAAAAAGAGGAAAAATGTTCTATAATATAAGGGAATTTTTTCTGAAAGGATGGATTGGCTGTGGAAACAAGGACGCTGTATCCGGGCATTACCCTGCACGCCGAAAAGGACACCCGCTTCAAAACCGAGTATCTTTCGGTAAACTTCATCTGCTCCGGCTCCCTCTTTGACCGACCCCACGCTTCGATTCTTTCGGCGGTCCTCGGAAGGGGTACCCTGAACCATCCGACGCAGGCAGACCTTGACAAAGTCCTTGCGGACCTTTACGACGCTTCGCTTTATACAAAGGGCTATTGCCTGGGCGAGACCTTCATCCAGCCCTTCTCTCTTTCCTGCCACAAGGAGCGCTTTATCCCCGGCGAAACCGGACTGCGCCGCAGGGCCCGGAAGCTGCTCTTTGAAATGATTCTGGAGCCCTTGACCGAGAAGGACGGATTTCTGTCACGGTATGTGGAAGATGAAAAGAAAAACAAGATGGATCAGCTGAGTGCGGAAAAGAACAACAAGCCCAGCTATGCCCTAAGCAGATGCTTCAGTCTGCTCTGCCGGGGAGAGCCCTACGACTACCCGGCCTCCAGACTCCGCAAGGAACTGCCTTCGGTCAGCGCCCACAGTCTTTTGGAATTCTACCGGAAGATGCTGTGCCGTGCTCCCATTGAGATTTTCTATTTCGGGGAGGAGGACCTGAACTCCCTGTGCTCCGACCTTATGAATCATCTTTCCCCTCTCTTCACGCCCAAATTGCCTTTGGTGTCCGATGTCATCAGCTTTCCAAAACCGCAGGTCTGCCGGGAAGAAGAACGCTTGGTTGCCAACCAGTCCACACTCTGTCTGGGGTTCAAAACCTGCGTCCGCATGGGAATGCCGGGCTTCTATGCTCTTTTTCTCCTCAAGGAAATTTTCTGCGATTCTCCGGTTTCCCTGCTCTTTACGAATCTGCGGGAAAAGGAGAGCCTGTGCTACTACTGCCAAGGAAGTCTTCTTTCCCGGAAGGGCGTTTATCTTCTGGAATTCGGCATCGACGGCAAGGATGCCGAAAAAGCCGAAAAAGAAACACTGGCCCAATTGGAGGCATTGAAAACCGGAAACTTTGACGAGGAATTTCTCTTTCTCTGCAAAAAGTCCCTGTGCGACGGATTCGCCGAATTCTATGACAATCCGGCGGAGATCGAGGGCTGGTATTTGCGGCAAGTTCTGGCCGGAAGCGTTCTGTCTCCCAAAGATGTTTCCAAGAAGATCTTCAATATGCACAAGAAAGATGTTCAGCGAGTGGCCAATACGCTCATTCTGGACAGTGTGTTTTTGCTTTACGGCACGAAAAACAGTAAGGAGGAAAAGGCCCTTTGAGCATCCCGGCGATGCAACGGGCGAAATCATGAGCGTTTCGTTCCAAGAAACCGCTCTTCCCTTCGTGGAAGAGCGCTATACATCCTTTGTTCATCCGAGCGGTCTTCGGGTATTTCTCAGCCGCAAGGACTTTCACAGAAGTTATGCCCTTCTGACCGTGGACTTCGGCTCTCTTTACGAAAAGTCTTTGGTCAACGGGAGTCCCCTTTCCCTGCCGGATGGCATTGCTCATTTTCTGGAGCATAAAATGTTTGACAATCCGGACGGAGAGGATGTGTTCCTGAAGTTTTCAAGGTTGGGGGCGTCCGCCAATGCCTATACCGGGACCGACCGCACCTGTTACTTTTTTTCCGCTTCCGAAAATATCGAAGAGTCGTTGGCCGTAATGATGAAGAGCATCTTTTCCCCCTATTTCACCAAGGCCAATGTGAAAAAGGAAAAGGGGATCATTCTTCAGGAATTAAAAATGTACCTAGACGACCCGGGGGAAACCATCAGCCGGGCACTAATGCGGGCAATGTATGAAAAGAGCCGCCTGCGGGAGGACATCTGCGGCAGCATCTCTTCGGTAAAAAGCATTTCCGACCGAGAACTGTTTGAGGCCCACAACACCTTCTATCTGCCCTCCAACATGATCCTATCCCTGTGCGGACATTTTGACCCCGACCGGGTCCTTGCGATTCTCGACCGTACCCTTCCTCAAACCCTGTTTACCCGTCCGGAAAAGAAGCCTCTTGAGGATCCTCTGCCCCCGCAGTGCCGCAAGCGCAGTGACCGGGTCTATGCCGACATCACCACACCGGTAGTCGCCATCGGCATAAAGGGCACGCCCCAGAATGCTTTAAGCGAGGATCGGCTGAAGCGCTTCAACGCCATGAGCGTTCTGGCAAGTGCTCTCTTTTCTTCCTGGGGAGAATTGGTTACGGGACTTACAAAGGACAATCTGATTCCCTCCGACCCGTCCTACGAGGTCGTACACACCGGCGCCTTTTCCCACATTCTCTTTTCGGCTGACACCTATGAACCGAAGGAACTGATCGGTCGCTTCGACCGTCTTGCCGAAAAAATTTCCCGTCAGGGAATTTCCGAAGAGGCTTTCCAACGGGGCAAAAAAGTGCTCTATGCCGACTATCTTTCGGAATTTAATTCTGCCGAAGGAATCGCCTCGCTGCTGGCTTCCGACGCTTTGGAGGGGATCGACACCGCAAAAAGCACCGAAAGCATTCTGGCTCTCCGGAAAGAGGAGGTGGAGTGTCTTGCAAAGGACCTTCTTACAAACAGCCGCATCTGCCGAGTTACCGTTTGGCCCCTCGGCGAAAAATCCAAGCATCCGCAGAAAGGAGCTTAAAAATGTCAGCATTTATTTCCTTCCTTGAGAAGATCGGATTGATCTTCGACCCCACTGTTCAACAGGAATTTTACAGCAACGGAGAGCCCTTTTATGTGTCCTTTGAAGGCCTGGGCATCGGAAAATTCAAGGTGAACCCGGTGGCCATTCCCATTGGAAACGGAATCCGGTTTTACGGAATCATCATCACCGCCGCCATCGTCTTAGCCTTTCTCTATGTGGCAAAATGGCGGGCAAAGGATGAGGGGTATCACTACGACGATCTGCTGGATCTGCTGCTCTTTGTGGTGCCCATCGGGGTTTTGGGCGCACGGCTGTTCTATGTGGTCACCTACGGTGGCTATACCTTTTCCGATTGGTTCCGGATCTGGGACGGAGGGCTTGCCATCTACGGCGGCATTATTTTCGGGGCAATCGCCGTATTCGCTGTGGCGGAATACAAGAAGATGCGCATCCTGCGGTTGATGGACTGCGTGGCACCTTCGGTCATGATCGCACAGGCCATCGGCCGTTGGGGGAACTTCTTCAACGGAGAAGCTTACGGCGCTTCTACCTCCAGCTTTTTACGCATGGGCCTTTCCAACACTCTGGAAGGAGCACAGCACTATGTTCATCCGACCTTTCTTTATGAGTCCCTATGGAATGTTCTTGGCTTCGTGCTGATCAACATCTTCTACAGGAAAAAGAAATTCGACGGACAGATCGTTTTGGAATATGTGGGCTGGTATGGTCTGGGCAGATTCTTTATTGAGCTGATGCGACAGGACAGTCTGCCCCTGAAAATCGGGCAGTACAACCTGAAAATTTCCTCGATCATCGGGTTGCTCTGCTTTGCGGTCTGTCTGGTGATCTTCCTGATTTTCATTCGGAAGCCCAAGAGCCCGGCTCTTGCCCTTCCCTGCTACTATCCGGGAGCCAAGCGGTTGCTCTTGAAGGAAAAGGAAGCAGAAAAGAAGGCCGGAAACAGCGGTAAGGCGGACGGAACGAATTTCGGCTCCTCTGCCCCCTTTTCCGGAACAACCGGGGAAACACCGGAGGAAACTTCGGAACAGGCTCCTGCGGAAATGCCGGCGGAAGCCTCCCCGGAAGGGTCCGAACCCGCTGAGTCTCCCAAATCTCCGGAATCTCCCGAATCTCCGGAATCGCCGGGTTCCTCGGAACCCTCCGGTCCTCCCGAATCTTCGGAGTCTTCTGAAGTCTCCGGTGAACCTTCTTCCGAAACACCGGACGAATCTGAAAAATCCTCGGATTCTTTTGAGACCTCCGACTACGCCCAATCCTGAAACCACCAAAGAAAGGAAACAAACCATGGCCAACATTTTAGACGGAAAGCTTCTTTCCCAAACCATCCGGCAGGAGCTCTCCAAGGAGTCCAAAGCCTTTGAACAGCTTCACGGCAGAGTCCCCGGACTTGCCGTTCTGCTGATCGGAGAAAATCCGGCATCCAAAATTTATGTACGCAACAAGAAAAAAGCCTGCGAGGACTGCGGCTTCTATTCCGAAGTGTTGGAATTTCCCAAGGATGTCCGGCAGGAGGAGATCGCCGAAACGATCTGCCGGCTCAACGGCGATGACCGGATCGACGGTATTCTGATCCAGCTTCCCCTGCCCGACCACATCGACAAAGCGGCGCTCATCAACATCATCGACCCCCAAAAGGATGTGGACGCCTTCCACTCCCTGAATGTGGGCAGACTGTTCATCGGTCAGTATCTCTGGGCGCCCTGCACCCCCGCCGGAGTGATGGAAATGCTTCACAGAGCCGGCATTTCGGTGGCAGGAAAAAAATGTGTAGTGGTGGGCAGAAGCAATCTGGTGGGCAAGCCCATGGGGCAGCTGCTCCTTCAGGAAAACGGTACCGTCACCCTCTGCCATTCCAAAACCGCCGATTTGAAGAAGGAATGTCTGGAAGCGGATATTCTGGTGGTCGCAGTGGGGCATCCCCACCTGATCACCGCCGATATGGTGAAACAGGGTGCCGTGGTGGTCGATGTGGGCATTGACCGGGATGCCGAAGGAAAGCTCTGCGGCGATGTGGACTTTGAACGGGTGAAGGAAAAAGCCTCCTACATCTCTCCGGTTCCGGGAGGGGTCGGTCCCATGACGGTGACAATGCTGATGAAAAACACTCTGCTTGCCGCAGAAAACCGTTGCAAAGAATAAACGGTGAAACGCCCGTGCGCCCGAAGCACGAAAGGAAACTGCCATGAATGCAATCCGCCTGAAAGAGAAAAAGCGCCTCCCTCTGTGGTTCCGGATCCTTACGGATCTTCTGATTGTGGCGCTGATTTCAGGCGTTTTTGCCGTTTATTATCTGCTTTTGCCCAAAAAAGCCGAAAGCATGGGAACGCTTGAAGGCCTGGACCAGGTCCGTTCGTTCGCACTTCCGGCGGATCCTCTGGCGACCGACCTGCCGGAGCGTCTTTCCGCCGTTCTTGCGGAATTCAAGGTCGGAGAAGAAGAACGACAGGTGCTTGCCGCCTACGGAGACGGCGAAAAGGAGCTGTTGCTCACCCGCTGTGAACGGACTGCGGGAGAAGAGAAGATCGTTTACTTCTCCGCCGATATTTTTGTCACCGACATCCGGGTGCTCCGGACAAATGTTTCGACGGATGAAAACGGGACCATCGTAAACCGATCGGTGAAAGAACAGGCCGAACAGGCGAATGCCCTTTTGGCCCTGACCGGAGACACCTTCGGAATGTCCAAGGACGGGGTGATCGTCCGGAACGGACAGCTCTACCGGGACGACACCCGCACGGCAAACGACCTCTGTCTTCTTTGTGCCGACGGCACCATGAAGATCTATGAGCAGTCCGACGGCTACGGTTTTGAGGATCTGAGTCAGAACGGCATCTGGCAGGCATTCACCTTCGGTCCTTCCCTGTTAGACCGGAACGGCAACCCGAAAAAGAATTACAACATCGCCGCCTCCCATCTGTCGGATCTGTCCTACAGCCATCCCCGGGCGGCCATCGGCATGGTGGCCCCCGGACATTTTGTCTTTGTGCTGGTGGACGGCCGGGAAATGAACGGCTCCAAGGGCGCAGATTTCCCGACTCTATCGGAAATTATGAAAAATGAAGGCTGTTCGGTGGCCTACAACCTGGACGGCGGACGGTCTGCCGTTATGGTCTACGACGGTCAATGGGTCAATGCTCCCTACAAAAACGGAAGAGGGGTCAGCGATATTCTGTATATTTCCAAAGCACCGGTCTTGGAAAATAAGGAAGAGCATGCCTGAAAGGAGAAGAAGTTTGAAAGATAACTCTTTCAAACGCGTTTTGTTG
>ERZ857757.209-NODE-209-length-67506-cov-7.092630_pt1 | contig 67506 bp, 53 predicted proteins | sample MGYA00519764_ERZ857757 | MGnify/ENA primary metagenome ERZ857757 (study PRJEB31778, sample SAMEA3449359) | human gut metagenome | biome: human gut; feature: human-associated habitat; material: faeces | place: United Kingdom | collected 2010/2012 ...
ATGTGGCGCGAGCGTACGAATCTGTTTCCGTGTCGTAAAACGCAGTTTTGCGACAGGCTCAGAGAGCCGTCGCAGCTGCGACGGCTCTCTGAGTGTTTAATTGTTACAATTAAATTTAATAGGAAGCATTGTTATCGATATGGTATTGATATTCTTCAACCAACTGCCAGAATTCTTCTTCGGAATACCATGCGGCATAGTCCTCGTAATCATCGTAATCGATCGCATAAAGCTTTTTGACGCGCGGATCGTCCGATTCATCATACAGTGCCACACCGATAGCCTTATTGAAATCATTCGCTAATCTCTGTGCGTTTAAGGTCACACGTGCGATAAGCGCATACACCTCATCTTCGGAAAGATTGAGGAGGTTTTTGTAGGTATTCGGCGCTTTGACCGGTTCGGCGGCCGTATAGCTGAACGAAAGGCCGAGCGGCTGAACACGCTCTCTCTCCGCACGGAGAACAACGGATTCCGTTTCCGATAACGGCAGGAGTATAGCAGGCTCATGAACCGAAAGCGAATCAAGCGAGACGGCAAAGGAAGTTTCCGACACAGCCAACCCACCGGCAAACTGATATACGGTTTCGGGCAGTTTGTTATCCCCTTGCGAAATACCGTCTTTCACGGTCAGGGTATAGGCTTTATTCGCCTCGTCCCAGTCGAATGTGGCGGTGATGTTACGCGTGACGGTGAGATAGCTTTGTTTCAGATAAGCTTCCCAAACGGCGTGTTTATACGCGGCATTGACGCTCAATCCCAGATCAAACACCAAGGGTTCGGCCGTTTCCGCACCTATCGGGAGAATTTCCACACGAATCTTGTAGCCGTCGGCAAAGTCACCCTCCATTTTCACCTGATAGGTATCTTCGCCGTCTCCTTTCAGATCAAGCGCCATATTGGCTGTAAAGCCTGCCATATTCAGTTTTTCGCGGTCAAGATAGTACGTAATATCCGTATTCTCAAAAATCTTTTCCGCCACATTTAAAGCTTTTTGGAGGTCTTCTTCATTCAAAGTTTCCGACTCTCCGGCAAGAGCGGCAAAACGCTCCAATACCGTCGTATACTCTTTGAACTGCTTTTCAAGAACCTCTTTGAACTCCGGTGTAGCCAAATTGAGTTTTGCGGCGTAGACTGCGGTTTCCTTAAAGCTTTCTTCGGTCACCGATGCTTTGGCACACATAGCCTTTCCCAAGTTCTCCGCACCGGATACATAATTTTTATAAGAAACAAATAAGCTGTTCCACTTCTGTGCAAACTCCGGCGAAATGAACTTCTGCCATACCTCCGACTGCTTGACAGCTTCGATATCTTTATCGGTCACGCCAAGCGCTTTGGCAAAGTTGGAAGATGCAAATTTATCCAACATTTTTTCCGGCGTATCCCATTCGACGGCATACGTGTTGCTGCCGAAAAGCTCGTTGCAGTTCACAGCAAGCATTTTCGTATCGAGATACAGGCTTGCATAGAACGGTGCGCGGTTCGGGAGCGTTGCCGTGATATCGGCGGCATAACGTTTGGAAACCGTGTCGTAATGCAAAGAAATGTCTGCTTTGGCATTTGTGCCGAAGGATGCAAGGTCAACCGAAAAAGTGATCTTTCCGATATCCGAAAAGCCCTCAAAGCCGGCAAGCGACGAATTCTCCGGCAACAGTTCCGGTATTTTGGCATTTTCGAGATAGGTGAGAATGTCTCCGGCCATTTTTTCGATGGTAAGTGCGGCGCTGTGATTGGTTGTACGCGGCTTTGCGGCCATAACCGGGACGACCGTCGCGCAGACAAGCAGACTGACACAAAGAATCAAACTGATTGTTTTCGCAAAAAGATGTTTGAATGTCCTCATAACAAGTGCCTCCTTCATACATGTAAAATTCTGTGTGTAACCGTGTTCAAAGCGCGGATCTGCGGGAAACGGCGCTATATGCCAAAATCAGCACTGTTTGAAGTTTGTTCCGGATATTCCGAAAAACAATACGGTTTACCTAAATTATAACAGGCAAACCGTATTTTGTCAAGATTTGTACAAGATAAGCTATTCTTTGTCGAGATATTTTTTCATAAAATCAAGAACCGGCCGAACGGCGCAAGGAGGCTGTCCGTCCTCTTTCACAAACAGCAAATACACGTTTTTATCGTGTTTTTCCTGTGCGTCGAGCGTACACTCGACCGTAAAATGCGCGCCGAGATCTTTGACCGGCCATTCAAAGGCAAGCGCCTTGACCGTTCTGTCCGAAAGCGTCTGCACATCCGTCTGAAAAGCTTTGACTTGGGTTTCGTTTGCGTCCAAGATCCGCACGTGAACCGCTGCCTTGCCGCAAGGATCGTTACCGCTGTCAAGAACATGGATCTCAGCGTGCAGGATATCGTCTTTTTCGTATACAAACCGGTCGTGTTTCAGCGAAATGTGGAACGTTTGATAGGCGTCGCGCACGAAATAGTACGCAAATTTCGGATCTCCGTAATAATCCACCAGATTGGTACAGGATACGTTCGGCCACGGTTCGTCAAATTGCCAGATGTTTAATCCGGCGGTTTTCGGATAGCGGCGCATCTGGCACTCAATTGCATACCGCAATCCCTCCGTCTGCATATACTGGCTGACCGAAACGAAAGTTTCCAAGTCGTCTATATCGCCAAACAACGGCCGGTCACGGTAGTTATACGTGTCCCACATCTGTCCGTGATGCGCCCAGGTATGGTTCTCTTCCATGGTGGTGCGTATCCGGTTTTCCGGCGCGAAAATCTTTTTCAAGGCACTCATGTTGTTCATGCCGTCGTTGCCGAATTCACCCAACAGCAGGCATTCTTGATCGTTTAAATACCCATAGTCCGGACCGCAGTATTTCCAAGGGCCGTGGACATCATGGTTGTTTTTCACACCGCTTCCGTCATACCAGCAATTCGGGCCGGAAGCCGTTGACGGAAGAAACAGTCTGTCGCCGTCGAGCTTATCCGCCAATTCTTTCAACAACGCAATATTTTTATGCTTCATATCGACCGGAACAACTTTTCCGATCGCCATAAGCTCGTTTCCGCCGCACCAGATAACAAGGCTCGGATGATTCCGTTTGGCAACGATTGCCGACGACGAGGTTTTTGCCAAAAGCTCCAAAAAGCGCTCGTCGCTTGACGCCGTGTTCTCAATTCCCGATGAAGATTGGATAAAGTCCTGCCACACTAAAACACCAAGCCGGTCGCAGAGATCATAAAAGATCTCGCTTTCGATAACACCGCCGCCCCAGACACGTATCAAGGTCACATTGGCCTTGCGTGCAAGCGTCAGAAGTGTTTCGTACCGTTTTTCGCTCACCGCGCCATACATGTGATCCGGCGGCGTAAAGTTTACGCCTTTTACCGGAATCGGAACATCGTTGACGAAAATGCGGTACGGCAAAGAATTCTCCGGCGCGTCCTCGCATGGCTCAAAACGAAGGGTGCGTAGCCCGACCCGATACGTCTTGCAGTCAGTCTGTTTCCCGTTTCCCGAAAGGCGCACCGTCAGGTCATACAGCGGCTGTTCGCCATAGCCGTTCGGATACCATAGTTTTGGCTCTTTCACCGGAATACACGCCGAAACCTGTGTTTCGCCCTCGCAAAGCTTTACAGTCTGACGCGAAACAAGCGTGTTGCGGTAATGAAGCGTCACTTCGGCGTCGCAAGCCCCTTTTCCGTCCTGCTAAGCAATATCCGCAAGCACGTTTCCGTCCTGATAGCGGATATGCGTATCGGTAATATGAGCGCCGTCAAACACTTCTAAATAAACGTCTCCGTATAGTCCGAGATTGACAAGCCACGTGCTGAAATCCCATTTATAGCCGAACCGCGCCTTTTGTGTGGTTGTTTTGGAGGTATAGCCGATCTGGCCATACTCATCCGGCGCCTGTTCGATGACGACGCGCAAGTCGTTCGGCTTTCCAAAAACAACCGTATCGGAAATATCTGATTTGCAGGGGACAAACATCCCGGTATGAAGCGCGACTTTCTTATCGTTCACAAAGATGTGCCCGGTATAGTCAATCCCTTCAAAAACAAGGACTATTTTTTTGCCTTTGTGTTCTTCCGGAACGATAAACTTCGTTTTGTACACCCAGAACCAGTTTTCCACCCATTCGGCTTTAATCGAATTCATTTCGTAGTACGGGTCTTCGATCAGCCCGGCAGCCCGCAGATCGTTCTGCACACTGCCGGGGACTCTTGCGTCGATCCAGGGCGTTTGCGGAATCAGCGTCATTCCCGTTTCCATGGATTCGCTTTGCAAAGGTGCATACGGCCAATAGCCGGCCAATTTCCAGTCAGTCAATTGTTCAATTTTCATATGTTTCTCCCCACGTCTTGCCTTTTGCGCATAGCATATCATGCAAAAACGCGCAAATTGTGAACTATCGGGAAACATATATCAAACAAACGTTATTTACGATGACTTTTTACAAGGAGCGCCGCAACAAGCGAAAACAGCATAACCGCTGTGATACCGGCCGCCGCTCCCGTTAAACCGCCGCAAAGGATGCCGAACGCGCCCTTTTCGTCCACAGCTTTTTCTACGCCCTTGATAAGCGAATAGCCAAAGCCCGTTAACGGCACGCTCGCGCCGGCACCTGCAAATTTGACAAGCGGTTCATAGACGCCGACGGCCGTCAAAATGGCGCCGCTGACGACATAACCGACCAAAATGCGCGCCGGCGTCAACTTTGTTTTATCAATTAAAATCTGCGCAATGGCGCACAGTGCGCCGCCAACCAAGAATACCCGCAAATAAATCATATTTTTCTCCTCAATCTCTTTTTTCAAGGCAGACAAGATGCCCTACTCCCGGAATGGATTGGCCTTGTTTCACGCTTTGCGGACTCATGAGCGCACCGGTGCCGATAAGCGCCATACGGCGCATAATGCCCGTTTTCAGCTCATGGTAAAAACGGCCGCTTGTTACGACGGCGCTGCATCCGCAGCCGGAACCGCCGCAGCCGACTTTCTGTTTGTCAAGGTCATAGATCAACGTGCCGCAATCGCAAAGGCTTTGCGCCGGGTCGTTCTTTTCGTTGAGCATTTCCCGTGCAAGCGACAGTCCCTCTCTGCCGAGATCTCCCGTTGCAACCGCGTCGTAATCTGACGTTGTTTCGCCCGTACTGCCTAAATACCGCAAAACGGTATCTGCCGCCGCTGTCGCCATGGCCGCTCCCATGTTAGCTGCGTCCTTGATGCCGCGGTCGGAGACGATGCCATACAGGCCGCGCGTCAAAAATACGCCGGATTCCTCCGGTTTTGCACGCACAAGCAGTGCCGCCCCTGCCCCGGTGACAGTGGTCTGCGCGGTAGTACCCGACACAGCCCCGTATTCAAGCGGAAACCGGAACTGCCGTTCGGCACTGCAAAAGTGGGAGGAGGCCGCAACGATGGCCGAACCGATGTGGCCGGAATCGATCAAGAGCGCCGCTGTCAGAAGTCCCTCGGCAAAAGTGGAACAAGCGCCGTAAAGCCCAAGGTACGGAATATCGAATCCGGAAAGCCCATAGGCTGTGGAGGTACACTGATTCATTAAGTCTCCGGCTAAAAGCAGGTCGATATTCTTATCCTTTACACCGGCTTTTGCCATAAGGGTATTGACGGTCATACGAACCATTTCGGCTTCTGCCTTTTCAAAGGTGCCGGTATGCAGATCGTCGCTGTCGCAGTATACGTCAAGATAATCGCCCAAAGGACCTTCTTTTTCGATTTTTCCGCCGGCACAGGCGGTTTCGGCAATTTTCACGCCGTTTTTTAGGATAAATGCGCCGCGTGAGGCGGTATAGGCACTGCAATCGGAATTCATGGCGTTTTCTCCTTGTCTGTTATCTTTATTGGCTCAATTGTATGTCTACGCCTATTTTTTCCATAGGGTGAAAAATTATACATAGCAGTCTTTGCGGCGTTTTTAACAGAAAAAGACCGGTATTTACAATTCTGAAAATAAAACGACACCTAAATTTCACTTAACCAACCTTGCCGATACACAATGTTTTTCTATAATATCGCTGTAAAACAGAATAACCGTAAAGAAGAAAGGTATGGTCACATGAGCGAACCGAAAAAGACGATGGAGGAACTTGTTACCCCGGCTGACGGAACCTCCGCGGGCACGCCGGACACCGGCACATCTCAAAACACCGCAAAGGATACCAAAAAGAAACCGATACGGGGAAACAAACGAAAGAAGAAACTGAAAAAAATCCTTATCTGGGTTCTGATTATACTTGCCGTTATCGCGTTCATCGGCCACAAGATGGGATTTTTCGGTCAAAACGCAGGAGCGCAGAATGCCGAAACCTACGACACCTATTCGGTCGGACGGCGTGACATCCAAAACGTTCTTACCGGAACGGGAACGCTTGCTCCGGCAGATTCCTACACAGTCACGGCTCTTGCCAGCGGTGAGATCACCGAGGATTATTTTGAAGAAGGCGATGTGGTTACCAAGGATCAGTTACTCATGAAAATTGATTCCGAAAACCTTGTTTCATCGCTTGAACGTGCGCAAAACAGCTATGACAATGCCAAAAAATCGCTGTCCGATCTGTATAAGGACAGAGACGACCTCACCGTCCGTTCGGACTATTCGGGTATTTTGCAGGTCATGGATTTAGAGGTAGGCGACGAAGTCATGAAAGGCGCGGTCATCGGCAGCATCATTGACCGCGACACCATGCTTATCGATATTCCGTTCATGCAGGCCGACACATTCGGCATGGCCAAGGGCAATACCGCCGTTCTGACGGTAAGCGATACGCTTGAACAGATTACCGGTACGATAGATAAGATCAGTCCCTCCTACAAAGTCAATGAAAACGGCGTCAAGACGGTGGATGTGACCATTGCCGTCAAGAATCCCGGTGTCATCACCGAAAACACGTCAGCCACCGCCAAGATCGGCGATTATTCCTGCACGGAAAGCGCCAAATTCTACTATAACGTCAACAAGCAGATCACCTCGGACGGTTCCGGCAAGGTTAAGACGGTTGTCAAAGACGAGGGGGATTACGTAAACAAGGGAGATACGGTTCTTATTTTGGAAAGCGAAACGCTTGACGACAGCATCGACAAAGCCGAACGCAGTCTGAAAGAAGCCGCCAACAGCTTGAAAGACGCCGGAGACGCTTTCGACAACTACGAAATTACCGCCCCGATTTCGGGTACGGTCGTGGAAAAGAACTACAAACAGGGCGAAAAGATCGGTTCTTCCGGAAACGGAAACACCATTGCAGTCATTTACGACCTTTCCTCTCTCAAATTCGATATGAACATTGATGAGTTAGACATTGATTCCTTAGCGCTCGGTCAGGAAGTCAACATCACTTCGGACGCGAAGCCCGGCAAGAGCTATGTCGGAAAGATCACCAACATCAGCATCCAGGGTACAACCTCCAACGGCACGACCTACTACCCGATCACCGTCACGCTCGACGATTACGGCAGTGACGAGGACGGCGGAAAACTCCGTCCCGGCATGAACATCGACGCAGAGATTATTCTGGAAAAGGTCGAAAACGTCCTTGCCGTTCCGGTAGACGCCGTCGGCCGCGGCAACAAAGTCAAGGTCATCAAGAACCCCGAAGCCTATGCCTCTTCCGATACCGGAATGAAACAGGGCGAAAAAGATACAACCGCTATGCCGGATATGTCGGAAGCACCGGATATGCCGGAAAACGGTGAAATGACATTGCCGGCCGGTTTCACTCCCTCCGAAAACGGCAGCTATTCCACCGTTCCGAAAACGGCGGAATACACCGAAGTGACCGTGGAGACCGGCATCAGCGACGACGATTACATTGAGATCACCTCCGGGTTAGAAGAGGGCGATGTGGTCATCGTTGAAAGCTCCGACCGCACAGCCCGCGACTGGCAGCAGCAGATGATGAACGGCATGGGCGGCAACATGGGCGAAGGTCCCGGCGACGGCGGTCCTTCCGGCGGCGGTCCGGGCGGCCCGGGCATGTAAGGCGTTTAAGAAGGTACGCACATGATAACACTCAAAGACATTTATAAAATCTACTATAACGGCGACACTGAAACACGGGCAGCCGACGGCATCAATCTTCACATTGATAAAGGTGAATTTGTCGCAATTGTCGGTCAGTCCGGTTCGGGTAAATCGACCATTATGAATATCATCGGCTGTCTTGACACGCCGACCTCCGGTACATACGAATTGAACGGCATTGACGTAAGCACCATGGATGACGACGAGTTGGCCGAGATCCGCAATGTGACGCTCGGATTCATTTTTCAGCAGTACAACCTGATTCCCAAGCTTACTATTATTGAAAATGTCGAACTTCCGCTGTTATACGCCGGACTCGACAAGCATGAACGCAGAGAGAGAGCCCGCGCAATGCTTGAAAAGGTAGGTCTTGTCGGAAAAGAAAAGAATTATCCGGCTCAACTTTCCGGCGGTCAACAGCAGCGTGTATCCATTGCCCGTGCTCTTGCCGGAGACCCGTCGGTCATCTTGGCCGACGAACCCACCGGCGCACTTGACAGCCGCACCGGCCGCGAAGTTCTTTCGTTCTTGCAGAAACTGAACGACGAGGGCAACACCATCGTGCTTATCACGCACGACAATGGCATTGCCGCTTCCGCCAAGCGCATTGTACGCATTCACGACGGAAAAATCATCTACGACGGGCCGGCCGACGCGCCGGGTGCGGTGGTCAACGCAAACGTTTCGTTTGACGACGACCCTCTCGTGAAAAAAGAAAAAGAGAAAGCAAAAGCTGAGACCGGTACGGAAGGGAGGGCGTAATCTTGGGCATTACACAATGCTTTATCATGGCGCTCAAAAGCCTGTCCACCAGTAAAATGCGCGCCTTTCTCACCATGCTCGGCATTATCATCGGCGTTGCAGCGGTCATTTTGATCATGTCGCTCGGCAACGGTATGCAGGTCTATATCAACGATATGTTCGCCGAGCTTGGCACCACCACCATAAACGTCCAAATAATGGGACGCGGTTCGACGCGAAAAGTCGATGTGGACGATATGTACGCGTTCTACGACGAAAATGCCGATGAATTTGCGCAGATCAGCCCCCTTGTCAGCGTGAACGGCAGTGTCCGCACCACGGTGGACAGCGAAACCTACACGCCGACCATTACCGGTGTAAGCGAAGATTATGTAGCGACCAAACGCCAGAAGATTGCAGACGGACGAAACCTCACCTATATTGATATCAAGGAAAACAGCAAGGTCTGTGTGGTCGGTTCGTATTACGCCTATCTGTACAATGACGATATCGTCGGAAACACAATTAAAATCAACGGCGACAAATACACGGTCGTCGGCGTCGTCGAAGAACTGGACGACCGCACCGATGAGGACGGAAGTGACAATTTCGTCTATGTTCCCTACTCCTCGGCGGCTAAGTTCTTGGCGCGAAACGCCAATATTTCCTCTTATATCTTTCTTTCCTCATCGGAGGACAATGTGGATTCGTGCGTGGATTTAATTGAAAACCGCCTGTATGAGACTTTCCAGAACGAGGATCTATACATGGTTATCAGCAATTCCGCCATTTTAGACAGCATGACCGACATGATAAACATTGTCGTCAACGTGCTTTCCGCCATTGCCGCCATTTCCTTGGTAGTCGGCGGTATCGGCATTATGAACATCATGCTTGTTTCCGTTACCGAACGCACACGCGAGATCGGTATCCGCAAGGCGCTCGGCGCCAAAGGCAAGCACATCCGCCTGCAATTCGTCATTGAGGCAGGCACGACAAGCGCTCTTGGCGGTGTTGTCGGAATTCTTCTCGGCGTAGCCGGCGCTTCGGTGGTTTCGACCCTTTGGGAGGACTTTACCGCTGTTCCGACCGCCGAGGCGATCCTTCTTGCCTTCGGCATTTCGGTCGCCATCGGCATTCTGTTCGGGTATCTGCCTGCCAACAAAGCGGCTAAACTGAACCCGATCGAAGCTCTGCGCTATGAATAATTCACACGACAAGCATAACGATATACACAAAGAAAGGAAAAAACATATGAAAGCATGGATTCGCTTTTTGACGTCGGTCACAGTCGCCGGCACACTGCTTTGCGGCGCGGCCTTTGCCGAGCACACCGGCATAAGCGGCACGGACGACAGCGAAAAAGCACAGGTATTACAGCTTTTGGAGATCATGAACGGTGACGAAAACGGCAATCTCAACTTAGAGGCGCCGGTCACGCGTGCGGAATTTGTAAAAATGGCGGTAAACGCCTCAGTCTACAAGGATTCGGCCGGACAGAGCACGGTTTCGCTGTTCCCGGATGTCACCGAGGAACACTGGGCGAGAGGCTATGTATCGACCGCTATCAAAGCGGGACTCGTTTCCGGTTATCTTGACGGCACGTTCCGTCCGGAAAACACCGTAAAACTGGAAGAAGCCGTCATCATTTCGTTAAAACTGTTAGGTTATACGAACGATGATTTCAAAGGCACTTATCCCGATTCCCAACTTGCCAAATATCATGAGATCGACCTCGACACCGGCATGACTGCCATGCGCGGCGACACATTGACAAGACTTGACTGCATGCGGCTTCTCTACAACACGCTCTGCGTCAAGACCAAGAACGGCGCGCTTTATTGCACAACGCTCGGCCATGCGGCCGATTCGGACAACACGGTCGATTATCTGGCGCTTTTATCCGCCGACATGACCGGCCCATATGTCAATAAAGACGGTTCGCTTGCAACGCGTGTCGGCTTTATCCACAATCCGAACGCCGTCTTTTACCGCGACGGAAAAAAATCGACTCTTGAAGCCCTGTCGGATTATGACGTATACTATTACAGCAGCAAGCTCAAAACCGTCTGGTGTTATACCGACAAGGAATTCGGAAAGATTACTTCCGTCAATCCCAACCGCGAAACGCCGCAGTCGATGACGCTCGGCGCCGCCACCTATTCCCTGACCCCTGCCGCCGCAAAAAAACTCACCAATGCCGGCGGTATCGGCAAGGACGATTATGTCATGCTGATGCTTGACAAAGACGGTGCTGTCGCAGATCTTGTGCTTGCCGACGCCGCCCTTTATGACGCCTACGCCGACAAGGACGCCGACCGTCTGACCGAAGTCAACAAGACCGTCAGCGACCCGATCGTCGTTAAAGATCTAAGCACCTACACAAAGGATATCCCGTTTGACCTCTCTTCGGCAACGCTGTTACTCGACAGCGAACCGATAAGCGCCTCAGACATCCGGCTAAACGATGTAATCTATTATTCCGAACCGTTCCGTTCGGTCTGGGTGTTCCGTGATACAGCAAGCGGCGTATGCAACGCCGTTTCTCCCAACCGCCAGAATCCGCAGTCGGTCACGGTCGGCGGAAAGACTTATACCCTTTCAACCGACGATATCGTCTATAAATTCTCCAATTACGGCACCATCAAGACCGATATGCTGGTGACACTCTTACTTGGCAAGGACGGCGGTGCAGTCGATGTTATCGCGGCCGATGAAAGCATTATCGGCGACGGTGAAAACCAGGTTCCGTATGCCGACATTGTATCTTCGACGCTCAAAGGGCCGTACATTGCTGAAAAGAACGGCACAATCAATTCCGATGAAATCAATCTTTCGGCCGCCGTTATCTATAAAGGCAACAAAACGGTTAACGCCGCTTCCATTCGTCAATATGATATATACTATTATTCCAAGCTGTTGAATACCGTTTGGCTTTACGATGATACAGTCGTCGGAACGGTAGAGAGCATTGCTCCCACACGCGCTATGCCGACATCGGTCACGGTTTCCGGCAAAACGTATACCCTTGAAAGCTCGGGAGCACAGTATGCCTTGTCCAGCCTCGGTTCTTACGATATAGGCGATCGTGTGACGCTGTTGCTCGGCAAAGACGGCGCTGTGGCCGGTATCGCCGGTGCACAAGCCGCCGGAGGCAAAACCGTTTACGGAGTTGTCACTTCAAGCGGTGAAAAGCAATACACCGACAAAGACGGCAAAAAATATACCGCCGATTACGTAACAGTCTTTACGGTAGACGGCGATACCTTTACCTATGAATACGACAGTTCCTATAAGGAAGGCGACGCGGTCAAAGTCATCGTAACGGAAAACAAGACGCAGATCACCGGTCTTTCCGGCCCGCGTTCCATGTCCTATGCGGCGGATGTATCAAACGCCGTCAAAGACGGCAAGATTGCAAGCGATGCAAAGATCATCGATTATTATGACGCCGACATCCATGCGACCGTACTGCCGAACCGTATTTCCGGCACAAGCCTTTCATACAGCGATATCAAATATTACGCGATGAACGATGCCGGTGAGGTGGAGATTTTAATACTCAACAACTATACAGGCGACCTCGTCGAATACGGACTTCTGACCGAAGTCAAAGGCTCTACCTACAAATATATTTTAAGCGACGATGAAACCACGTTCAATTCGGGCGATACGCGCTATACGGTCTCCACGGGCGCTGCTTACTTTGCGATATCCGGAAACCAGATCACCAAGATCGGCAATATCAAAGCCAATGTATCCTTAAAGATCGTGGACGGTCAAAAGGGCTATACCGAATCAGGCAAAGCTTACGTCATTGACGACAACGCACGCGTCTATATCCGCATGGACGGCAAGTACAAGGCTTGCGACGTAAAGGACCTCGAAAAGGGCAATTACACCATGACCGGCTACTACGACAAGGATCCGGCGTATGGCGGTAAGATCCGCGTTATTCTGGCGTATTAAAATTTATAATACGGTCTCTTTCTTAAAAGTCGAACCGGTATGCATGTATTTGCATACCGGTTCGGTTTTTTAGCATGCCGTAAACCTAAAAGAACCTGCATGCAAAGCATGCAGGTTCTTTTCTATTCGCCGCACGTTCCATACGAACCATGCGGATCTTAGCAATTTTCGTGCTTCACTAAATCATTTTTTCTAATTGATCGGTCACGCCGTCAAGCGCCGCAGTAGACGCCTTTTCGATCTCACCTGCATCACAGAGAGCGGCAAGTTTTGGGTCAAACGGCATTTGTGCAAGCAACTTCAAGCCCTGCTCTTTTGCCGTTTCGGCTGTTTTGCTTTGTCCGAAGATCTCGATGCGTTTTCCGCAATCGGGACATACGACATAGCTCATATTCTCCACAAGCCCCAAAATCGGGATATTCATCTTTTTTGCCATATTGACCGCTTTGCTCACCACGAGCGATACAAGCTCTTGCGGACTTGTCACGATGACGATACCGTCGAGCGGAATCGACTGGAACACCGTCAACGGCACATCGCCCGTTCCGGGAGGCATATCCACGAACATAAAGTCCACGTCTTCCCAAACGGTATCCGTCCAAAACTGTTTTACTGCGCCTGCGATGACCGGACCACGCCAGATGACCGGCGTATCTTCGGTTTCAAGCAGCAGATTGGCTGACACGATCTTCGTGCCGCCGTGCGAGACCATCGGTAGCATCAGTCCGTCATAGCCGGAAAGGCGGCCATGCAAGCCGAACGCTTTCGGAATAGAGGGACCTGTGATATCCGCATCTAAAATTGCCGTATGGAAGCCTTTACGCGCCATAAGCACAGCAAGCAGTGAGGTAACCATGGATTTGCCCACGCCGCCCTTACCGCTGACAACGCCGATAACTTTTTTTACTGAGCTGTTTTCATTTAACGGTTCAAGCATGCTTGCCGGCTTTTCGCGCGAAGAACAGCTTGCCGAGCAAGAACCGCAGTCATGGGTGCATTCTTCTGCCATTTTCTTCATCCTTTCGGTACACGTGTTTCTTTTCTATTCTTTCCGACGACAGGGAAAAATACACGTGCCGTTATAAAAAACCGCCGCAAGATTTGCGGCGGTTAATTTCATTGATTTCGATTATTCTTCGTCCGGAATATCCGTCTCGCCGCAGCAAGAACCGTCGCAAAGCTCTTCGTCGTCATAATCTTCGTAATCGTCCATATCGTCGAGATCGCCGTAAATTTCACGTTCTACCTCGCCGAGGTCTTCGTCGAGCTCGTCCGCATAGTCATACAGCGTTTCCACATCCTCGTCAAGGCCTGCTATTTCTTCCGCCATATCGTCGAGAATATCGGCGATAGCGGCAATTAACTTGCCTTCCTTGGAATGGGTGTCATATTCCATGCCTTCCATAAGGCCTTTGAGATGCGATACTTTTTCCTTGATTTCCATAAGATAGCTCCTTTCGCCGCAAGTATGGTTGTTAAAGTATTGCCGTTTTCCTTAAATTTATGCTCTTTCGAGATATTCGCCGGTACGGGTATCGATTTTGAGAACATCGCCGATATCGACAAAGAGCGGAACCTTGATGGTAGCGCCGGTTTCGAGAGTAGCGGGCTTGGAAGCGCCGGTTGCGGTATCGCCCTTGAAGCCGGGTTCGGTCTCGGTTACTTTGAGTTCAACGAACATCGGAGGTTCTACGCCAAAGACATTGCCCTTGTAGGACATAATCTTGCACATCATTTCCTCTTTTACGAACTTGAAGTTGTCGCCGAGTTTGGATTTGTCGATCGGGAGCTGTTCATAGGAATCCATATCCATAAAGTAGTAAAGCTCGCCGTCGTTGTAGAGATACTGCATTTCTTTTCTCTCAACGAGAGCAATCGGATATTTGTCGGTCGGGTTAAAGGTCTTTTCAACAACAGCGCCGGTAATGACGTTGCGAAGCTTCGTTCTTACGAAAGCCGCGCCCTTGCCGGGTTTTACGTGCTGGAATTCGATAATCTGCATAACACTGCCATCCATATCGAATGTAAGACCGTTTCTGAAATCGCCTGCTGTAACCATGAGTTTGATCCTCCAAAAAATTAAATACGCAAAAAATTACAGATATATTATACTACAAAAGAACGCATAATGCAATAGTTTTTTCTAAATTTATCGCCGCAGAACATCTTTTTACGCTTTTTTTACAACTTGACGCGCTCATACTCGCGTTTCATGGCAAGCGCGTCCTCCGCCTGCGTGCCGTCCGATTCGCATATAATGGTCGGTTTGACGCCCAGCGAAACAATCGCTGCCATAAGCGGCTCAAAGGCCGGTCCAAAGACCGTATCTTCAAATGTCAGATGACGCTTTTCGCCACCGGCCGTATATTCGATCTTGGAAAAATGGCAGTGCAGATGCTCGGCCGCCTCCGGATTCTTTTCGGCGGCTATACGGTCAAAAACGCGCTTATAATCGTCGGAAGTGTTGAAAACGCCCCCCTGCTCTCTGGCGTTCATATGGCCGAAATCCACCACCGGAACGACCGTCTCATCGACTTTGCAGAGCGCGAGAACCTCGTCAAGCGTGCCAAGTTGACCGACTTTGCCCATTGTTTCCACGCCGAGTTTATAGCCGTATAAACCGGCTTTCTGCAACTCGTCCAACGCATGCCGCAAAGCATCCGCGGCATACTCCACCGCTAACGCACGGTCGATCTTGGCACACGAACCGGCGTGAATAACCATGGTTTCGCCGCCCATCCGTTGAAGCGCTTTGGCGCTTTCCAGAATATAACGGGCACTTCCTAAGCGTTTCGCCTCCTCCACAGAGGAAAGCGAGATGAAATACGGAGCGTGAATCGACAGAGCAATTCCGACGTTTTTGGCCGCCTCTCCAAGCTTGGTAAAAGTTTCCTCTGAGGCGTTGACGCCGCGGCCTGCTTCGTATTCATAGGCGTCGAGGCCAAAGTTTTTGACCCATTCGGGCGCTTGCAGCGTACTTTTCTTGCCGTCCTTATAAAAGCTGTCAGCGTTGCCGCCCGGCCCGAAACGTGCAAAATCGGACATAATGATACTCCTTTTCAAACCAGATTTCTGATGATTACCGTTTTTCTCCCCACGCGGATGCAAGTTTTTGCATGCGTTTTTTCGCGGCTCGCACAAACGGTTTTTCAAAAAAACGCTTAAAGCGGAAAAAGTTGGTTTCCACATTTTTGATTGGCCGCACGAGAATACTTTTTACGCCAAGTCTTGACGCGGCAAGCACATCGGTGAAGATCTGATCGCCGACGGCGGCGCATTCTTCTAAGTTTACATGCTCTTCCGCGGCAAGCGCCCGGTATTTTTTGACGCCGGGCTTTCCTGCGTCGGCGGCATAGGGAATTCCGAGCGGTTCCGCAAAACGAGCGACGCGCTCATTGCTGTTATTAGACACGAAAAGCACCCGGATTCCGGCAGAGGACAGTGTCCCGAACCATTTCCGGTTTTCTTCGGTGGAATCCAGCTCATCATAAGGGACAAGCGTATTATCGATATCCAACAGCAAACAGCGTATTTTTTCTTTTTCTAAAAGAGCGAGCGGAATATCGTACACCGTCTCGAAATAATAATCCGGTACAAGCATTTTCATCCTCATTTTCTGTTTTTCCGTCGGGCAAGAGACACAAAAGCCGAAGAATGCGGACATTCTTCGGCTGATTGGTTCAAGAAAAACTTATTCGGCGTCCGTCGTTTCTTCCGGTTCGTTTTCTGCTTCAAGAAGAGCACGGATAGAAAGGCTGACTTTCTTTGCGTCGTAGTCGATCGCGGTGATCTTTGCCTTGACAACTTCGCCGACAGAAAGCTCATCAGCCGGCTTTACAATCTTATGGTCAGCAATCTGGGAGATGTGGATAAGACCATCAATGCCCGGAATCACTTCGGCAAAGGCGCCGAACGGAGTAAGGCTGACGATCTTGACATCAACAACATCGCCTTCGTTGTACTTTTCGGAAAGAATTGTCCAAGGATTGTCGGCTTCCATTCTGTGACCGAGAGAAATACGTTTCTTTTCAGGGTCAAGAGCCTTGATATAAACGTCGATCTCGTCGCCTACCTTGACAACTTCGCTCGGATTCTTGATACGTTTCCAGGACAGCTCGGTAATATGTACCATGCCGTCAACCGGACCAAGATCTACGAATGCGCCGTAGCTGGTAATCGATTTCACCTTACCGGTGAACTTCTGACCGACTTCTGCGGTTTCCCAGAATTTTGCTTCTGCCGCTTTCTTCTTTTCGGTAGCGACTGCTCTGACAGAACCGACAGCGCGCTTCTTGCGTGCATCCGTGCCGATTACCTTGAATTCGAGGGTCTGACCGGCAAAAGGCGCCAGATCCTTTTCTTCATACGGCTCTTCGCGGCGCGGAAGAGTGGTCTGCGAAATCGGAATAAAGACGCGGCCAAACGGACTGATCATAACAAGGCCGCCCTTGGTAAGTTCAATGACCTTACCGGTAAGAACGGTGCCGTTCTGTTCTGCTTCAACAAGAGCATCCCAGTTCTTGTCAGCGTCAATGCGCTTTTTGGAAAGAAGGATCGTTCCTTCTGCGTCGTTGGGCTTTACAACGACAACGTCGATCTCATCGCCGACCTTGACAAGGTCTTCGGTCTTGGCGGTCGGGTCGTCCGTAAGTTCGGACAACGGAATCATACCGGTATATTTGATACCAAGGTCTACATGAACCTCGGTAGGTGTAACAGACGTTACTGTGCCCTTGACTCTTTCTCCTGTTCTGAGAGTTTTGAATGACGCATCGAGCATTTCTTCAAAGCTCATGCCGTCGTTGATCATGGATGTGTCCATCGTTTGTTTTTCATCAGTCCGACAGTTCTTTCAAGATTCTGTCAGTCCTGACTTTTACCTCCTCTATAATATCATCAGGCGTGGAAGCGCCTGCTGTGATCCCTACGGTAAACGTTTGGCCGACCTTTCGGGCGGCATCTGCAAGAAGTCTGAAATCCTCCTCCGGCACATCCGACGCTTTTTCAAGCAAATAGACGTTCCGGCAGGAAAGCGACGCAATCTCGTACAGTTTGCGTGTATTGGAGCTTTTGGCTCCCCCTATCACACACATGACGTTCATGCGCGAAGCCATCTGTTTCACTTCATTCTGACGATTTTCCGTAACACTACATATTGTATCAAAAATTCTTGTCCTTGTATATACTTTTTTTATAACTTTCTGACAATTTACATATTTTTCATGATTTCCGGTAGTTTGCGACACTAATATCGGCGTTTTTTCATCATCAAGACATATTTTTCTCATAAACACCGTGCATTCGTCTTCATCTGAGCAAACCACGCTTTCCCCATGAGCATAGCTTTCGATTCCGGCTACCTCCGGATGATTCTTGTCGCCGACAATAATGACCGGCGAACCGTCGCGCGAATTCTCGTCCACGATCTTATGAATGCGCTTGACAAAGGGACAGGTAGCATCCACCACCTCAAAGCCCTCTGCCGCAAGGCGTTCCGAAAGACATTTTGTGACGCCGTGGGTACGGATAACTAAAATGATGTCTTCTTTTTGTGCAAGAAGTCCGTCGATTTCCGAAACGGTTTCCAGACAGTAAATGCCGTCATTTTTCAGGCGTTCGATAAAAATGCCGTTATGGATCAGTTCTCCGATCACATAAATGCGCTTATCGGTTTTGTGGCGCAGTTCATACACCATTTCCACCGCTCTGCGCACGCCAAAGCAAAAGCCGCAGGACTCCGCCACTTCGATCCGGTAGCCGTTCATCTTCCGCTCTCCTTATCCAGTTTTACGGGATAGGCACTTTCGTCGAGCGCACGGATACGGTCAAAAACCATGTCGCTGATTCTCTGATACTCCTCAGGGCTTTTCGCACCTGCGGCATATTCTTCAAACGAGATCGGCTTGCCGACGCGGACATGCACCCGGCGAAACAGGCGAACCTTGTAATCCTTTGTAAAAATTGCCACAGGCACCACCGGTGCTTCCGTGCGATAGACCATCATACCGACGCCGCTTTTAATATCCTTTGTTTCGGGTTTTACACCGCGGCAGCGTTTTCCCTGCGGAAAAATACCGAGCGGTTCGCCGTGCTTCAAATAGGTGAGCGCCGTTTTGATGGCTCCTATATCGGCCGCGTCACGGTCGACCGGAAACGCGCCGAGCGCGCGCAACAGTTTTCCCAAAAGCGGTATGCGGAACAACTGCACCTTTGCCATAAAGTGTACCGGCCGTTTGACGGCAATGGCCGCCAAAACGGGATCCCAGTTGGAAATGTGGTTGCCGCAGACAAAGCAAGCGCCGTCTTTCGGCATGTTTTCCGTTCCTTTGATATCGGCAAAAAATAAGAATCGCACAAAGCCGGCCAAAAAGGCCACGGCAAAACGGTAAAGCCGCATGGGTTCCGGCGTATAAGGCTTCGGAACGGAGGACGTGCGGTTCTCACGATTTTCGTTATTCTCTGCCGGTTTTTCCAAGTTTTCCATAAATGATCTCCAATGCTTTTTCCACGGTTTGGTTGGTGTCAAGAGCGCTGTTATCAAAGAGAACAGCGTCCTTTGCCGGAACACAGGGAGCGGCGGCGCGGGTCGCGTCGTTTTTATCGCGCGTGCGCATATCGCAAAGCACTTCGTCAAGCGTCACGTTCTGTCCTTTGGTGGCAAGCTCTCTGTAACGGCGTTCGGCGCGGCAACGGTCGTCCGCACTCAAAAAAATCTTGACCGACGCATTCGGCAGAACCACCGTGCCGATGTCGCGGCCGTCCATGATGACGTTTTCCTTTTCGGCAAAGGCACGCTGACGGTCAAGAAGAAAGGCTCTGACCGGCGGCAAAGCCGACACGGCAGACGCGTACATGGACATTTCCGGCGTGCGGATCTCGTCCGACACATCCTCGCCGTTTAAGAACACATGTTGAGCGCCGTCAAGCCATTTCAACTCGATTCGGATATTGTCAAACTGCTTTTCAAGCGCTTTGGCGTCCTTGGGGTCAATGCCGTTTCGCTTGGCAAAAAGGCCGACTGTGCGGTACATAGCGCCGGTGTCGATATAAAGATAGCCGGTTTTCCGGGAAAGCGCCTTGGCAAGCGTGGACTTTCCCGAACCGGATGGTCCGTCAATAGCAATTGAAATCATATTTCTTCCTCCGAAAGGATAGGCTGAGCGGCGTTTTTGGCCGCAAGATAAGCAGTTGAAAAAGCAATTTGCAGATTAAAACCGCCGGTATATGCGTCCACATCCATTACTTCCCCGGCAAAATAAAGGCCGTCCGTGAGCTTGGATTCCATGGTTGAGGGGTTTATCTGCTTTACGTTCACGCCGCCGCTTGTGACAATAGCCTCCGCCATGGGGCGCATAGCGGTGATATGCAAGGAAAACCGTTTGAAGTTATCCGCAAGACGCCGGCGGTCGCACTTATTGAGCGCACCGGGTTTGGTGTCAGGCGACAGGCCGCACATGCGGCAAAAAGGTTCCGTCATGCTTTTGGGAAGCATTTCACCCAAAAGATTGGAAAGATTCTTGGCATGTCCGGTCTCAAAGAGCGAAACAAGCCGCGCGTCGATCTGTGCCGGATCAAGCGCAGGTTTTAAATCGATATCCGCGCGGTATTTGCCGGCCGCAAAGGGGCGCATATGCGCCGAGGCGGAAAGCACGAGCGGGCCGGAAATACCGAAGTGAGTAAACAGCATTTCTCCCATTTTGGAATACACCGTTTTTTTGCGTTCGGTATCAACAACGGAGAGCGTGACATTTTTCAAAGACAGCCCGGAAAGTCCCGAACACAGCGCCTGTTCCTCGCATTCAAGCGGGACAAGCGACGGAAGAAAATCGGTTACGGTATGACCGAAATGCTCGGCAAACGCGAATCCGTCGCCGGTCGATCCGGTCTGCGGATAGGAAAGTCCGCCGGTACAGACGACCGTGCGGTCGAACAAGTGGGTTTCGCCGCATTCGTCGGTCAGAAGAAAGGAATTCTTTTTCTGTTCCGTAGTTTCCAGAGAATCCGTTTTTTCCATTTTCTCAATTTTCCGGTTGATTACATGCACGCCGCGGCGTTTCAGTTCCGCTTTGAGCGCGCGCAGGACATCAAGCGCTTTATCAGAGGCCGGAAAAACTCTGCCGCCGCGTTCGGTTTTGAGCGGCACGCCGAGATTTTCAAAATAGGCCATAACCTTTTCGGGCGGAAAAGCGCGAAAAGCGGCATAGAGAAATTTCGGGTTACTGATAACGCTTGCGGTAAATTCTTCGGCGGTGCAGGCATTGGTGACGTTACAGCGGCCTTTACCGGTGATAAGCAGTTTTTTGCCCAAATAGGCATTATCGAAACAGCGTTCGCTGTCGAGGGTGCGTTCGGAGCGGTTTTTTTCAAACAAGGTAACGTCCGCGCCGTTTTCTGCGGCAAGGCAGGCGCACATAAGTCCGGCGGCTCCTCCGCCGACGACGGCGACACGCGGTATATTAGCAAATTGCGGTTGGTTCATACATTTATTTACTGATAGGGGCTTCGTACACATCGTATTCGTCCCAAATCTGTTCAAGTTCGTTGAAGGTTTTTTCGAGTGTCAATCGGTTTTTACGGCCGATTGCGACGATAAGCGCGTTAATGATACTGAGCGGCGCTACGAGCGAATCGACGAAAGACGCCATGTCGCTTCGGGCGAACAGCTTGATATCTGCGAACATTGTAATGGGAGCGGTATCGCTGTCGGTCAATGCGATAACAGTCGCGCCGCGGCGTTTGGCAAATTCAGCGGCCGTTTTGGTACGTTTGGAATAGCGCGGATAGGAAATGGCGATGAGGACGTCGTCCTTGCCGATACGAAATACCTCTTCAAACATATCGATTGTGGTATTGCTGCTGACGAGGTGGACGTTATCAAAAATATAGCGGAAGTAATGATTGATGAAATCGGCAAGCATATTGGAAGAACGTTTACCGATGATATAGATATTTTTAGCGGCGCAGATCGTTTCGACAGCTTTCTCGAACGACACGTCGTCCAGATTTGCAAGCGATGCTTTCAGATTGGCGATATCGGCGCTGACGACCGAGGAAGGGATATTGCGTTCGCCAATCAGGCTATCGGCCACGTCGATACGCTGAACGGCGGTCAGTTTGGAACGTAAGCTTTTTTGCAATTCGTTCTGGAAATCCGGATAGCCGGAAAAGCCGAGCTCGATTGCGAACCGCACGACGGTAGATTCCGAGATTCCGACCTCCGCGCCCAGTTTGGTAGCGGTTAAGTAAGCCGCTTTTTCGCTGTGTTCCAAAATATAAGCGGCGATCCGTTTATGGCTCTTTGACATTCCATCCAGGGCATTTTTAATCTGTTCAAACAAATCTGTCTGCATAATTCGCTCCAAATCTCCCAGCTTTTCTTTCGGAGAAAAGCTGGGCAAAAGAACTCGCCTTTGTCCTGCAAGCATTTTTCTTAAAAAGAAAAAACTTGTATTCCACACCAGCTTTTCTTTCGGAGAAAAGCCGGGCAAAAGAACTCGCCTTTATCCTGCAAGTATTTTTCTTAAAAAGAAAAAACTTGTATTCCACACCGGCTTTTCTTTCGGAGAAAAGCCGGGCAAAAGAACTCGCCTTTGTCCTGCAAGCATTTCCTGTAAAAGTATGGCAAGTGTGCGCCACAGCGATTCACGGACATCCGTGTTAATTTATATTATGACACAAAAAAGCCTTTTTTGTCAAGGCTTTTTATGTGAAAATCGCAAAAGACGGTAAAGTTTTAAATATCCAGGTGTTCGCCCACGTAAAGTCCCATAGCGCCTGCCTGGGAAAGTCCGCGGGTAACGCCGCTGCCGTCGCCGATGGCATAGACGCCGTCGCCGATCTCAAAATCGCCGCTAATGAACCTCGGACGAACGGAATAATATTTGGCCTCCACGCCGTAGAGAAGCGTATCGTAATTGGATGTGCCGGGGGCGATGTTATTGATCGCGTACATGGTTTCGATGATGTTGTCAAGCTGGCGTTTGGGAATGCACAACGACAAATCGCCCGGAACAGCTTTTAAGGTCGGGCGCACGGTAGACTGTCCGATACGGTGGTCATTGGTGCGTTTTCCTTCCAGGAGGTCGCCGAAACGCTGGACAAGCACACCGCCGCCGCTGACCATGTTGCTTAAATGCGCGACATGCTTGGCATAGGCAATCGGTTCTTCAAAGGGTTGGGTGAAGTTGACGGTAGAAAGCAGCGCAAAGTTGGTATTCTGCGTCTTTTTGGCTTCGTCGTTATTGGCATGTCCGTTGACGGTCATAATGCCGTCGGAATTTTCCATAACCACTTCACCGCCGTCGTTGAAGCAGAACATACGGCAGATATCCCCGTATTTTTTCGTGCGGTACAGAATTTTCGGCTCATAGATGACCTTGGAGATATGCCGCCACACAAGACGCGGCAGCTCGACGCGCACGCCGATATCCACTTGGTTATTGGCAACCGGAATGCCTTTTTTGTGGCACAGTTCTCCGAACCAGCCCGAACCGACGCGTCCGACCGCGATAACGAGCTTTTTATAGGTATATTCGTCCTTATCCGAACGGACTATTCGTTTGACTTCATCGATATCAGTCACGTCCTCATTGGTGAAGATATCGACCTTGGTGGCAAGGTCGGAAATCAAACGCGACATGGTTTTGAAGTTGCCGTCCGTACCGAGATGTTTGACACGCGCCTGCAAAAGGCGGAGGTCATATTTGAGACATTCAAGCTTGATCTCATCGCTCGGCATATAGACATTTTCATGAGCGCCATAGGAAACCAAGATCCTATCAAGTCTTTCAATATATTCGATTGTTTTTTCCGGGCCCAAGTAATTCGGCAGCCAACCGCCGTATTCCGTGGAAATAATGAACTTGCCGTCGGAATAAGCGCCGCAGCCGCCAAGCCCCTGCATGATACCGCAGCTTTTGCAGGACACGCATTTATCGGTCTTTTTGGCAATGATCGGGCAGGTACGCTTATCGATCGGGCTTCCGCGGTCGATAATGCAGATTTTGGTGTCCTTATTCTTTTCGTAGGCGCTGTAAGCGGTCATGAGGCCGCCAATGCCGCCTCCGATGATAACGATATCATAGTTTTTCATGGTTTGACTCCTTTATTTTCTGTTCGCAGGATATAAGCCGTGCCGTCCAAAAAAGCGGACAGACACAAATAAGCGGTGCGGAAAACCGCACCGGTTTGATTTGGTTTGTTATTTGAGGTCAATTGTCATAGTCCACATGCCCGACCGAGCCGAACGAAGTGAACGGGAACACACGCCAAAGCGCTTTGCCTAAAATTTTGCGTGCGTCAATGTCGCCTACATAGCGGCTGTCAAGGGAATTGGCGCGGTTATCGCCGCACACGAACACGCATCCCTCAGCCACGACATGTTCTTCCAACTGTCCGACCGCACGCGGATAGATCGATTTATCCGGTTCGCGCTGAGGCGCGTCGCTCGGATCGGCATACAGGGAGGAATCCGGAAAATTGACATACGGCTCTTCAAGCACATGGGTATTCCCGTCGGTATCGATGACCGTGATCTTCCAGTTTTCGTAATCAACAATGACCGTTTCGCCCTCTGTGGCAATGACGCGTTTGATGATAGGACCGCGGAATGTTTTCTCAACCTCACCGTTCCAGATCATTTGCGATTCCGTATCGTGAATCACCACGATATCGCCGCGCTGCGGATGATAGGCCACGTCAGTGATGATCAATCTGTCGCCGTTGGCAAGCGTTTTGTCCATGGAATGACCGTCTACCGTGACAAAGCGGAACAAGAAAGTAAAGATAAACACGACGGCAAACAGCGCCTGACAGAAAGTCTGCACCCAATCGAATACCTCGGACACGGCGCGTTCCGAAGCCGGAAGTTTTTCCGGAGTTCCGGATACGTCAGGGGTATTGGTCTTTTCGTTCTGAGTCATAAAATCCATTCCTTTCTGAAACAGATCATCCGCCCAAAGCGGAAAACTCTGTTCCGGCGGCAGAATCAACCGGAGAGTTCCGTAAAAACTTTCCGGTACGGAAAAACGATAAAAAGAGACCCGATACGGGGTCTCTTTTTATCAACCCCGGTTGTCTGGGGCATAACCGCGCCAAAGGACGCGGCTGAGAATCGTTTTTGTACGCCGAGAGCTTTTCTCTTAGCCTTCGATGCGTTCCTTGACCTTAGCGCTCTTGCCAACGCGGTCACGCAGATAGAAGAGCTTTGCGCGTCTGACCTTACCGGTACGGATAACGTCAACCTTGACCACATTCGGGGAATGGATCGGGAAGGTCTTTTCAACGCCGACACCGTAGGAAATACGTCTTACGGTGAAGGTTTCGCCGATGCCGCCGTTACGCTTAGCGATAACGGTGCCTTCAAACATCTGGATTCTCTCTCTGTTTCCTTCTTTGATGCGGTTGTGAACACGGACGGTGTCACCGACGTTGAAAGAAGGGATCTCGTTCTTGAGCTGCTCGTTTGCAAAAGCCTCGATGATATTGTTCATTTTGGTTTTCCTCCTTAATTCTTAGACATTCATACGCAGCGTGCAGAGGAATGCCCGTTTCTTTTAGCGTTATGTACCCATAACGCAATGATTAGATTATAGCACACGGAAATGCGTTTTGCAAGAGTTATTTCCAAATTTATATGAATTATCTGTAAATTCGCATCACAGCTTGATTTCATTCTGCATGGCGACAACCGCCTCCACACAGTATTTTTTACGAAGCTTCGGCTTTTCAATTTTTCCGGTCGGGTTGCGCGGAATATCATCGAAGATGATCTGCTTGGGACGCTTATAACGTGCCATGCCTTGGCAGAACTCCTCAATTTCCTCTTTCGTGCAGGTCATGCCGTCTTTGATTTCAATGACAGCCGTAGCAATTTCGCCAAGTCGCTTGTCCGGAGTACCGATAACGGCAACGTCCTTGACTTTATCGTAAGCGCGGATAAAGTTTTCAATCTCAACGGGATACAGATTCTCACCGCCGCTGATGATGACGTCTTTTTTGCGGTCAACCAAATAAATAAACCCGTCCTCATCCATTTCCGCCATATCGCCCGTGAGAAGCCACTCGCCGAACAGACATTTTTTGGTAGCCTCCGGGTCGCGGTAGTAGCATTTCATGACCGAAACGCCTTTGACGGCTAACTCGCCGACCTTGCCGCGCTCGACCGGATGATGATTTTCATCCCAGATTTCTGCCTCCCAGCCCTTGCCCGGAATGCCGATCGCACCGACTTTATGGACGTTTTCAAGGCCGAGATGAATACACCCCGGACCGAGCGATTCGGTAAGGCCGTAGTTGGTATCATATTTGTGGTTCGGGAAGTGTTCCAACCAACGCTTGATAAGACTCGGCGGAACAGGCTGCGCGCCGATATGCATAAGTCTCCAACAGCTAAGATCATAGTCAGCCATGTTGACCGCGCCGCTGTCAATGGCGTCTAAGATGTCCTGCGCCCACGGCACAAGCAGCCAACAGATAGTGACCCGTTCTTCGGAAATGGTCTTTAAGATCCATTCCGGCTTTACCCCGCGCAAAAGCACCGCTTTTCCGCCCACCAAGAAACTGCCGAACCAATGCATTTTTGCGCCGGTATGATACAGCGGCGGAATGCAGAGGAACACATCGTCCTTTGTCTGGCCGTGATTGTTGTTTTCCGTGTAGCAGGACGCAAGCAGGGATCTGTGGGTATGTAAGACCGCTTTGGGAAAACCGGTCGTACCGGACGAAAAATAGATCGCCGCGTCATCCTCGGGGTCAATTTTGATACGGACATTTGTCGTTGGCATATCGGCAAGGATATCCTCATAGAATTCGGCATAGTCCGGACATTCTTCCCGGTTTCCGGCAAAAATGAATTCCTTGATTCCGGTAAGCTGCTCTTTGATTTCACCGACACGTCCGATAAAGGCCGAACCGAAAATCAAGACATCCGCTTCGGCAAGTTCCAGACAGTATTTGATTTCCTCGGCGCTGTAACGGAAGTTCATCGGGCAAACCACTGCGCCCGTTTTCAGAATGCCGAAATACATCGGCAGCCAGCCGATGCAGTTCATCATCAAAATGGCAACTTTATTCCCTTTCGTCACGCCTTCGGAGAGAAAGTGGTGCGCCAATTTGTTGGCTGTGCCCTCAAAATCGCGCCAAGTCAGCTCTCTGCGATGAATCGGCTTGGGCATGGCTTCCACAAGGTCATATTCTTTCCAGGCGCGGTCGATGCGTTCTTGAATTTCCGGATTGACCTCGACAAGGCTGACCTCGTCCGGGTACAATTCGGCATTTTTGGTTAAAATGTCCGTGATGATCATAAAAAAGTCTCCCAAAATTTATTTTCGTTTTTGCAAAAAAGAAGCCCTGCGAAAACCGCAGGGCGAACAGTTAATGTTAACGTCTGCGGACAACAACGAACGCGCCGGTCCGCAGAACAAATTTCAAATGTGCTGCGAAATACGGCGCTGACAATAATAGTAATAATAGATTTCGTTGATAAGATGTGCGCGGAACGTTTTCATCGGAACAAGCCTCCGAATGGATTTTCTACATTACGAATTTAATTCAGTATAACATTTATATATGAATATTTATGCATTTATATATAAATTTTTAGTTTATTCTCCCGAATTTTTCAGCAGTTTGATTTCTTCCTTTGTCAAGGCGCGCCATGCGCCGCGATCCAGCGATGTATCAAGCGCCAGCCCTGCAAACCGGTCGCGCCGCAGAAACAAGACTTCCTTTTCACCGCAGGCATAACAAAGCCGCTTGACCTCATGAAATTTTCCCTCGGTCAGCGTCACATACGCACTGCATGCATCCTCTCCGGAAAGCTCCAACCGGGCCGGCGCCGTGTTTTTGCCGTCAATCACAATGCCGCGCCGCATGGTTTCGATGTCCTCCAGCACAAACGGCTTGTCCGCCGTGACAAAATAGGTCTTTTCGGCGTGGCTTTTCGGCGACAGCAGTTTGTGAGCGAGCGCGCCATCGTTGGTAACTAACAGTAAGCCGACCGTATCCTTATCCAGCCGCCCGACCGTTGAAATCCCTTTGTCGAGGTATTCTTTCGGAAACAGCGACATGACCGTGCCGTCGCGCTTATCGTCGTTGGCGCAGACAAGGCCGGCCGGTTTATTGAGCATGAAATAGAGAAACGGCGTGTAGTTTACCGGTTCTCCGTCAAAGCAGACCGTATCTTTTTCCGGTTCGACCTTTGCGTCGGGACTTGATCTTTCGCCGTTCACACTCACGCGTCCGGCGCGAATGGCGGTAGAGGCATCCCTGCGGCTGACCACAAGCGTCTGCGCGATCCATTTATCAAGGCGTACAAGCGCCAAAGCATTCACCCGATTTCTTCCTTATTATTAGCATATGATTCGCATTATCCGCAATTATCCGTGTGCCGTAAAAGCTACGCAGTCCGACACGGGAATCAGGTAACCGATCCCTGCGGCGTTTTGAGAAGAACAACTGCGTGTGCGCTGATTCCCTCTTCCCGCCCGGTAAAGCCGAGATGTTCCTCGGTGGTAGCCTTGACATTGATAAGGGTTTCCGGAACGCCAAGCGTCTGAGCAATCGTGTCGCGCATTTTATCCAGATACGGGGCAAGCTTCGGTGCTTGCGCAATAATGGTGATGTCGGCATTGGCAAGCGCACAGCGTCTTGCGTCCAATAAAGCTTTCACTCTTTTCAGCAATTCCAGACTGGAAATCCCCTTGTAGGCGTCGTCTGTGTCGGGAAAATGCCGGCCAATATCGCCAAGTCCCTCTGCGCCCAGCAACGCGTCCATGAGGGCATGTACCGCCACATCCGCATCAGAATGCCCCAAAAGGCCCTTTTCATGCGGAATTTCAACGCCGCACAGAATTAACTTTCTTCCGCTCACTAATTTGTGCACATCATAACCATGCCCGATTCGATAGTCCATCATTTTATTGCCTCCTGTTTGAATTTTCGTGCCGCAAGAATCGCTTCCGCCATAGCCAGATCCTCCGGATATGTCACCTTGAAGTTGGCAAACCCTGTCTCGGTACACATCACCCGGAATCCTGCCTGCATGACAAGTGCGCCGTCGTCCACAGCTGCGGCCGCCGCGTCTTTGGGTACGGTCGCAAGAGCCGTATGGAAAATATCGGTATCAAATGCCTGCGGCGTCTGAATCTGCCAAAGGCCGTTCCGGTCGATCTCTTCGGTGATCATACAGTCCTTTCCGGCATATTTGACCGCGTCACGCACTTTGGTGGCCGCCACGGCCGCACCATAGCGAACGCAGGAAAAAAAGACGTCTTCGATCTGTTTTTCGGTAATCAGCGGACGCGCCGCGTCATGGATGGCCAAAAAAGGTGTGACCGCCGTTTTGTCCGGAAACGCCGCCCGGAACGCGCAAATAACCGATTCGGCACGTGTAGCGCCGCCCGGAACAATGCGATACAGCTTGGTGATCCCATACTTTCCGGCAAGCGCCTGAATTTCCTCTTTGTGTTCCTCCGGGGCGCTCACAACGATTTTTTTGACAAAGCCGCTCTTTTCAAACGCTTCAAGCGAATAGGCGATCATCGGCTTTCCGCAGAGAACGGAAAGCGGTTTATACACACCGCCCATACGTTGGCCGCTGCCGGCGGCGGCAATAAGAACGGTGAAAATTTCTTCGGGCTCGGAAAGCGACGCATATTTGTTCTTCCAGATAACGGACATACTGTTCCTCTTTTCCGCTTGCTTAATCTGTTTTTCCCTATTTATCATACCACAGCTTGGGCGGCGAATTGTTACGCGTTTGTTAACTATCCCGACTTGCCGCCAATATGCCTTGCTTTTTTCTACTTATGCACCGGTTTGCAAGAGTCAAAACCGCCTTTTTATGGGATTTCTCAGAAAAACCGCGTTCAAATTAACAATTGAAATATTTTTGATTTACAAATAGTTCAAGAAATAGTGTTCCCGTTCATATATAATCATTGAATTGAGAGCGGAATCAGTATAAAATAAAAAATAATACTCTTTGTACGTGTCACAAACTTTGTTTTACGACACGCAGGCAGATTCACACTTTGCCTCCATTTCATTCCGAAAGGAAGTTCATTACCATTCTCAACCAACCCTTAAAAAAGCCCTTATTCCGATTGGATGCAACGCAGATCATCGTTCTCGGTTTTTTAGGCGTGGTGCTTGTAGGAACGTTTCTTCTCATGTTGCCGATTGCCACCGTGAGCCGTGAAACAACGCCCTTTATCGACGCGTTGTTCACCTCCACAAGCGCCGCCTGCGTTACGGGATTGACCATCGCGGAGACCGGCACATATTGGTCGTTGTTCGGAAAAGGCGTGATCTTGCTTTTGATCCAGATCGGCGGTCTCGGTTTCATGTCGATCGCACTTTTGTTTTCCCTTGTGGCGCGCCGCCGCATTACGCCGCGCGAACGCATGGTTTTTGCGCAGAGCCAGAATTTGTCCGACCTGTCGGGTATCGTAAAATTCGCCAAGTTCATTTTCTACGGCACTTTCACGGTCGAAAGCGTCGGCGCTTTGCTTTTATCGGTTCGCTTTATTCCGGAATACGGCATTTCTGAGGGAATCGCCAAAAGCATTTTTCACGCGGTAAGCGCTTTTTGCAATGCCGGTTTTGACACGATCGGGCACACAAACAGCCTTTCCGATTATGCGCAAGACCCATATCTGTCGATTATCATCAGCCTTTTGGTCATTGTCGGTGGACTCGGCTTTTTTGTCTGGCGCGATGTGTTGATGTACTTCCGGAAGAAACAGCGTCTTTCCCCTTATTCCAAGCTGGTGCTGTTTGCAACAGTCGGACTGCTCGTTTCCGGAACGCTTTTATTATTTGCCTTTGAAAACGAAAACCCGTTTTTTGATACCTATTCGCGCCCCAAGCTGTTCTTGGATTCGTTCTTCCAGTCGGCAGTCACGCGCACAGCAGGATTTTACAGCATTCCACTGTCCAAAATGAGTTCGACCTCCAAGGCTGTGTCCATGGTGCTCATGTTTATCGGCGGTGCAAGCGGCTCAACAGCAGGCGGTATCAAGGTCGGAACGTTTGCGGTCATCATGATCGCCATGGCAGCCACCGTTCGCGGCAAAAACAATTTTGTCTTTGCCGGACGCCGTATCTCCTTAAACAACGTCTTGCGCGCCATGGGTATTTTATCGGTTGCCATTGCGGTGGTTTCGATAAGCACCCTTGCCATTTGTCTTGCCGAGCCGCGGCTTTTGTTTGCGGACGTACTGTATGAAGTGATTTCCGCTTTCGCGACAGTGGGCCAGACGCTTGGTATAACGCCGCTTTTAAGCGTTTTTTCCAAAGGAATCATCATTCTTCTTATGTTTTTCGGCCGTGTCGGCATTATTACGGTGACATATGCCATCATGTTCAACCAAGCCAAAAGCGAGAACTTGGTTACCTATCCCGAAACCAATGTGCCGCTCGGATAAATCCGGGAATTCTGTTTTGATATGAAAGGACTTTTTTCATGAAAAGTATTGCTGTAATCGGTCTTGACCGTTTCGGCTACACGCTTGCCGTCACTCTTTCCCAGCTCGGACATCAGGTATTATGCATCGACGACAGTGAAAAAGCGATCCAGTCGGTCGCCGACCTCGTAACAAACGCCGTCTGCGCCAACACAACAAACGAAGCCGCTTTGCGCGCCGCAGGCTTAAAGAGCTTTGACGCGGCGGTCATCTGCATTTCCGACAGCATGGAGCGAAGCCTGCTTACGGTACTCGCCGTCAAGGAAGTCGGCATTGCCTCGGTCACGGTGCGCGCCATGAGCGACGACCACAAAAAAATATTGGAAAAACTCGGTTTTGTCGATATCATTTACCCCGAATACGATATGGCGACCAAGCTTGCCTATCGGATAAATAAGTCGAAAATCCGGGAATATCTTGAATTTTCCAACGACTATTCCATTATTGAGATTGCCGTTCCCGAAAAATGGGTCGGCAAAACACTCCGCAGTCTTGACGTGCGAAACACCTATGGAATCAACGTCATTGCCATTTCCCATCCGAGCAGTCATTCGGTGGACATTTCCATCAATCCGAACAATCCGCTTTCCAAGGATGACGCGTTAGTGCTTTTGGGAACGGATGAAATCATCATGAAATTCGCCAAAAAGGTAGAATAGCATGAAGTTACAGCGAGAATACACGGTTTTAACCTCACGGAAGAACGGTACCGTGCTTGACGCGGCGGCTCTTTCCGCCGATAAAAAAGCGCGTGACAAGACCGGTTTGTTTGCCGTTGAGGGAAAAAAACTGTTGGAAGAAACTTTGGATGCAGGGCTTATGGTGGAAGCGGTCTTTTTCACGGAAAAAGCCGGGGAAAAATATGCAAATCTGCTTGACCAGGCGCCAAACACGGCGCTTTATTGCGTGACCGACGAGGTCTTTGCACGTCTTTCAACCGAATCGGCGCCGCAAGGGTTATACGCCTGTGTGCGCAAACCGTGCGAAACAGCTCTGTCGGATGCAACTCTTGACGGCGGCGGTTTTATTCTGCTTGACGGCGTACAGAACCCCTCCAACATGGGAGCGATCTTCCGAAGCGCCTTTGCGCTCGGTTTTGACAAAATCGTTTTATCGGACGACTGCGCCGACGCATATTCCCCCAAAACCGTGCGTGCCGCCATGGGCAGTCTGTTCCGGCTGACGCTATACCGCACACCGGCTTTATGCGGCACGGTGGACGCTCTGCAAACAGCAGGAAAACGCGTTTTCTGCACGCAGCTTTCGGATAAGAGCTTAAAACTCGGGACGGTGGATTTCCTCCCGTCGGACAGCTTTGTCATCGGAAACGAAGGACACGGGGCGTCGGATGAGGTAAAAAGGGTCTGCCGGCACAGTTTATACATCCCTATGGCTGACGGAGCGGAAAGCCTGAATGCCGCGGTCGCCGCTTCTCTTCTTTTGTGGGAAGCGTCCAAACGCCGATAAGGTGAAACATACAGAAACATAACATATCTGTTGAAAGGCGGAAAAAGTAAATGGACTCCTCGCTTCTTTACTACATCTGGTTAAGCTCCAAGCTCTATCCCGGCTCTGTCTCCGCCAAGCTGTTATTGGAAAATCTGCCGGATATTGACGCGGTCTTTCAGGCCGGTAAAGACGAATATATCTCGCTCGGCATCGGACGCGGCGACGCCGAACGTCTCTGCGACAAGAACTTGGACGATGCCGGACGTTATTACGAATACTGTGAAAAAGAACATATCGGGATCCTCACCTACGACAATCCCTATTATCCCGGCCGTTTAAAAGCGATAAACGATCCGCCGCCGCTTTTATACTATCGCGGCAGAGTGGAGCTTCTGGACGACTATCCCTGCTTTGCCATGGTCGGGACGCGTTCCTGCTCGGAGCACGGATTCCGGACAGCTTACCGCGTTGCCTACACGACAGCCGCCTGCGGCGGTGTGATCGTCAACGGACTTGCACTCGGTTCGGACACAGCCTGTATGAAAGGCGCGCTCGACGCCGGCGGATATGCCGTGGGATTACTCGGCTGCGGCATTGACCGCATTTATCCGTCGCAGAACAGGGAATTATTCTTCCGTCTTTCACGGCAAGGACTCATTTTATCGGAGTTTTCGCCGTTCACCCGTCCCGAGGGACGGAATTTTCCGGTGCGCAACCGCGTCATCAGCGCCCTTTCCGTGGCGGCGGTCATCTTTGAGGCCAACGCCGGCAGCGGCGCGCTGATCACTGCGTCCCATGCGCTTGCCCAAGGCAGACGCATTTTTGCCGTGCCCGGCGATGTCGGCGACACGCTGTATGACGGGCCGCTCGCTCTTCTCAAAGACGGAGCGCAGATCGTCACCGAAGCTGACGACCTCTTAACGGAATATTCTCTCATGTTTCCGCACAGGATAAGAGTAAACGGCAAGGTACACGTTCCGCCCGAAACCGAACAGGCCGCCGTAGACAGCGCTTTTTCGGTTTTAAGCGACGACAGGGCGAAAAAGCCCGACGGTGAGCGGCATTTGCCAAAGCCGCATCGGATGAAAGATTCACCGGAAAAACGCAAAAAGAACGTTCCGGAAAAGCAACAGACCGACTCTCCCGTTACTCGCCCAAGTGAACCGCGCGAACCGGTTCCCGACGCGAAAAAGCCGGACGCCGGTTTTCCGCAAGCCGGGAGCATTGAACTTTCCACGGAGGAAAAGCGGTTGCTGTCGTTTTTCGATCATGCGGAGATCTTGACGGTTGATGAGATCGCCGCCAAGGGAATGAAAACCGACGATGTACTTTCTTCGCTCACGCTGTTGGAGGTCTACGGATACATCCGAAGTCTGCCCGGCGGCCGGTACGAAAAAGCATAGCAAAATCCGGAAAACAGTACGATTACATGATAAGAATTCTGAAAAGCCATTCGGCCTTTCGATACAAATACAGGAGGATATTGTGGCAAGTAAACTCGTTATACTCGAATCTCCCAACAAAATCAAGGCAGTCAAGGGATATCTCGGAAAAAATTACAAGGTTATCGCGTCGGTCGGTCACGTCAGAGACCTGCCCAAAAGCACGCTTGGCATTGACATTGAACACGATTTTACCCCCAAATACATCAATATTCGCGGCAAAGGCGATATCATCAAGGATTTAAAAAAGGAGGCCAAGGCGGCTGACACCGTTTTTCTCGCAACCGACCCTGACCGTGAGGGTGAGGCCATTTCCTGGCATCTTATGCAGGTTTTGGGATTGGATGAAACCAAGGCCAAACGCATTCGTTTCAACGAAGTGACCGAAAGCGCCGTCAAGGCGGCTGTCAAGAATCCGGGCAAACTGGACATGAATTTAGTGGATGCGCAACAGACGCGCCGCATTCTTGACCGTATTGTTGGTTATCAGCTCAGTCCGATTCTCTGGAAAAAGATCAAGAGCGGTCTTTCTGCCGGGCGTGTCCAATCGGTTGCCACACGTTTGATTGTTGACCGCGAAAACGAGATCCGTGCGTTCAAATCCGAAGAATACTGGACAATTGACGCCATGTTGAAAACCGAAGCCGGAAAGAGCTTTAAAGCGACATATGTCACAAGCGCACGCAACAAATTTGAGCTTTCCAACAAGGAAAAAGCCGACGCGGTATTAGATAAGATTTCCGGAAAGCCGTTCACTGTCAAAGAGCTCAAAAAGTCGGTCCGCTACAAAAATCCCGCCCCGCCCTTTATCACCTCCACCTTACAGCAGGAGGCCTACAAGCGTCTCGGCTTTTCTTCCGCCAAGACCATGAAAACCGCGCAAGAGCTATATGAAGGCGTTTCGCTCGGCAAGGACGGCTCGCATGGTATCATCACCTACATGCGTACCGACTCGCTGCACATTTCACAGAGTGCTGCCGACAGTGCCGAAGAATATATCAAAACGACCTACGGAAAAGAATACTATCCCGAAAAACGCCGTTTTTACAAATCGAGAAACGGCGCCCAGGACGCACATGAAGCCATTCGTCCGTCCTATATGAACTATCCGCCCAAGGCCATCAAGGAATATCTTTCAAACGATCAGTATAAATTATATAAACTGATCTGGGACAGATTCCTTGCCAGTCAGATGGCGTCCGCCGTTCTCGATACTGTCACGATTGACACCGAATGCGAGGGCGTTGCGTTCCGTTCCTCCGGCTACACCATCCGGTTTATGGGCTATATGGCGCTTTACGACTACAAACCGGACGAAAAGAACGACGACGACAGCGAAAAAGACAACATTCTCCCGGCCGTTGAAAAGGGGGATGTTCTCGAATGCACCGGCATAACGCCCTTGCAGCACTTCACACAGCCCCCGGCGCGCTATTCCGAGGGCACGCTCGTCAAGGCGCTGGAAGAGCGCGGTCTCGGCCGTCCGAGTACATTCGCTTCGACCGTTACCACCATTATTCAGCGCGGCTATGTCGAACGCGACGCCAAAACGCTTGCCCCCACGCCGCTCGGAGAATTGACCACCAAGCTTATGTGCGACAATTTTGCCGAGATCGTCGATTACGGCTTCACGGCAAACATGGAGGAATCCCTCGATGAAGTGGAAAGCGGCGAAAAGAAGATGTTAGACGTACTGCGTCCGTTCTACGCCGACTTTGAAAAAGAGGTTGACGACGCGTTAAAGAACATTGACCGCGAAAACTACAAGCTGCCGGTTGTGGAAACCGATATAGTCTGCGAAAAATGCGGCAGCCGCATGGTTGTCAAGAGCGGACGTTTCGGCAAGTTTGCCGCTTGCCCGAATTATCCGGAATGCCGCAATACCAAGGCGCTTGACAAAGACGGCAATCCCATCACCAAAGAGGACAAGGAAGCAAGCGTCACACCTGCGCCCGACGATGTTAAATGCGACATCTGCGGCGGGCCCATGGTCATTCGCCGCGGCCGGTACGGCAAATTCTACGCCTGCGCCTCCTATCCGAAGTGCACCGGCACCAAACCGATTACCAAGGAAATCGATATTCCCTGCCCTTTATGCGGCTCGAAGATCGCCATCCGTCACGGCCGCAACCGCACGACGTTTTACAGCTGCGCCGCTTATCCGAAGTGCAAGTTCACCTCCTGCGACACGCCCACCGACAAGAAATGCCCGGTCTGCGGCGGTATGCTCTTGCAAAAGCGCGGCAAAGAGGACGTTTATGTCTGCTATAACAAAGAATGTTCCTATAACGCCAAACCGAAAAAGTCCAAAGACAGCAAGTCCAAATAACGGTGTTCGCGTCAAAGGCACATAACCACCGACACCCACGGAAAGGAACACAGCCATGAATATCATTATCGACTGCATGAGCGGCGACAACGCGCCGGAGGAAATCGTAAAAGGCGCGCTGGACGGCGCTGCCAAATACGAAGTCACGCCGGTTTTAGTCGGCGAAGAGTCAGTCATCCGCGCTGTTGCGGAAAAAAACGGCCTGAAACTCGACGGTGCGCGTCTTGTAAACGCGTGCGGCCCCCATATCACCATGGAGGACGCACCGGGCGACGTTATGTCAAAAGAAAAGGCGCAGAGCTCCATGGCAGTCGCGCTTGATCTTTTAAAAAACGGTGAGGGAGACGCGCTCATCAGCGCAGGAAACACCGGTGCGCTGTTGACCGGCGCGACCTTGAAGATCCGCCGTATCAAAGGCGTGCGGCGTGCGGCATTAGGTGCCATCATTCCTCTCGGTTCTCCGACCATGCTTGCCGACGCCGGAGCGCAGACCGACTGCACGCCGGAGAATTTGGTATTATTTGCCGTCATGGGCAGTCTGTTCATGGAAAAAGTCATGGGAATCGCTCGCCCTAAGGTCGCTCTCATCAACAACGGCGCGGAGGAGCACAAGGGCACGCCTTTGCAGAGCGAGGCCTATCAGCTGTTGAAAGCTGACAAGAGCTTGAATTTCATCGGCAACATCGAAGGACGCGAAATTCCCGAAGGCAATGCGGATGTATTGGTTGTCGACGGGTTTACCGGAAACATTGTTTTAAAAATGTGCGAGGGACTCGGTATTTTTGTCAAATCCACCCTCAAAAAACTGTTTTATCACAATGCGCTTTCCAAGGTCGGCGCTCTGTTTGTCAAAGGAAGCCTTGACAAATTGAAGAAAGATATGGACTATTCCGAATACGGCGGCGCGCCCTTTTTAGGCATTGCAAAGCCGGTCATCAAAGCGCACGGTTCTTCCAACGCCAAGAGCATTTCGTATTGCGTGCTGCAAGCCAAGAACTATGCGACAAGCGGCATGATCGACGAAATTGCGCGCTTTGCCGCTGAACAGACGGCAAAACCGGAAAATTAACAAGGAGTAAGTATTGTGCAGGATCAGATAAAAGAACTTGAAACGCGCATCGGCTACACCTTTTCGGACAAGAATCTGGCTGCAACCGCGCTCACGCATTCTTCTTTTTCCAACGAAAACAAAGCGCACGGCGTGGATGTGCGCTGCAACGAACGTCTGGAATTCTTAGGCGATTCGGTTTTATCCCTCATTGCAAGCGTATACCTGTTCAAGGAGAATCACGACCTGTTTGAGGGGGATCTAACCAAGATCCGCGCCGGCGTGGTATGTGAAAACGCGCTGTACGACTATGCTAAGGATATCGGACTCGGCGAACTTCTGATGCTCGGCAGGGGCGAGGAAAACACCGGCGGAAGGAACCGCAAATCCATCCTTTCCGACGCGTTTGAGGCGGTCATTGCCGCCGTATATCTCGACGGCGGTTTTGAAAAGGCGCAGGGCTTTGTTCTGCCCTTTGTCAAGGACGCCGCCGCAAAGCTTATGCAAAGCGGCTCGACCGAAGATTATAAAACGCTTTTGCAGAAATTTATCCAACATAACCGTGGCGATATTCTCGAATATGCCGTAGTCAGTGAATCCGGTCCCTCCCACAACCGCACCTTTGAGGTAAAAGTTTCGCTAAACAACAACGTCATCGGCGGCGGTTTCGGCTACTCCAAGCGCGAAGCCGAGCAGCAGGCGGCCAAAGAGGCTCTTCGCCTGTTCGGCGAGGTAAAAGACTGACGCATGAAAAAGCATGCCAATATTCCGGTCTTTATTCCGCACGAGGGCTGTCCGAACAACTGCGTTTTCTGCAATCAGCGCGCCATTACGGGTATGCATGAAAAAGCGGGGCGCGACATCCGGCCGGAAATCGATGCGGCGCTTGAAAGTCTGACTTTGCCGCCATGCGAAATTCAGATAGCGTTTTTCGGCGGCAGTTTCACCGGAATCGACCGAAATCTTATGGTCCGGCTGTTAAACGACGCCTATACATACGTACAGGAAAGAAAGGTGGATTCCATCCGGCTTTCCACCCGTCCGGACTATATTTCGGAGGAAATTCTCGATATTCTCAAATCTCACGGCGTAAAAAGCGTGGAGCTTGGAATCCAGAGCATGGATGACAGCGTGTTGAAAAGATCCCTGCGCGGCCACTCATCCGAAGACAGCGAACGCGCCTGTGCGCTCGTAAAAGCCTATGGGTTCGAGCTTGTCGGTCAGATGATGTCCGGTCTTCCCGGCTCAACCGAAGAAAGCGAAGTCCGCACTGCAAAAAAATTAGCCGCTATGGGGTGCGACGCGGCGCGGCTGTATCCGACCGTGGTATTTGAGAACACCGAGCTATGCCGCATGGCTAAAAGCGGCGAATATACGCCGCTTGATGAAGAACAGGCCATTAAACGCGGGGCGTCGGTGCTGGAAGCGTTGATACAGAATGGTGTAAAACCGATCCGGATCGGCTTGCAGGCAACCGAAGCGCTATGCGCCGGAACCGACGTTTACGGCGGCACCCATCACAGCGCTCTCGGCGAACGGATCGAAGGCGAATATTACAGACGGCTGCTTGTCGGATTGCTGGAACCGCTGACCCAAAATCTTTCGAACAAGCCGGAGGAATGCGTCATTTTTTGTGCGCCCGGCGAGGAATCCAAGCTATCCGGACAAAAGAAAATCAACCGTCTGTGGCTTGCCGAAACGCTTTTCGGAAATCCCGGAGAGGCGCGCCGGATAAAGATCCGGCCGTCAGACAGACTGTCGCCGTATTCGCTTGAACTTGATGCGTACCGGCCAAAACGGAAAACATAAAGGATGAAAACAATTTGTATTTAAAAGCATTGGAACTACGGGGGTTCAAATCGTTTCCCGACAAGACGCGCCTGAAATTTGAAAAAGGCGTTACCGCCGTTGTCGGCCCGAACGGCAGCGGAAAATCGAATATTTCCGACGCGGTCCGGTGGGTTCTCGGCGAAATGTCGCCCAAGAGCTTACGCGGCTCCAAAATGGAGGACGTTATTTTCGCAGGCACTGCCAAGCGTTCCCAGACCGGCTTCTGCGAGGTTTCCATCATTATCGATAATTCCGCGTCCGAACTTCCGAATGATGCCGCCGAAGTCAAGGTCACGCGCAAATTCTTCCGTTCGGGCGACAGCGAATACCGCATCAACGACAAGCCCAGCCGCTTAAAGGATATTTATGAGCTGTTTCTCAACACCGGTATCGGCCGCGAGGGCTATTCGGTCATCGGCCAAGGTAAAATTGCCGAGGTTCTCTCCCAGAAAAGCGACGAACGCCGGCACATTTTTGAAGAAGCCGCCGGCATTTCCAAATACCGTTACCGCAAGAACGACGCCCAGAAAAAATTGGCTGAGACTGACACAAATCTTGTCCGCCTGACCGATATTGCCTCTGAAATCAGCACGCGTTTAGGGCCGCTGGAAAAAGACGCGGAAAACGCGAAAAAATATCTGGAACTTGCCGAAAAAAAGAAAAGTCTTGAAGTCGCGCTGTGGTTGGAACGGCTTTCAAAAGCCGACCAATCCGCCCGGCGCTTGGAAAACGAACACGCCGAAGCCGAGAAAAACTATGCCGGAAAAGAGCGCGAATTGGAACTTTCCGAAGCGGCTCTCGACGGAATTTTCAACAAAAAGCAGTTTATTACCAACAAGGCTGAAAACACACGGCGCGACATTTCTCATTTGGAAGAAGAAAAGAACCGGTTAGAAAAACTGCGTTCCCTTTCGGAAAACGATGTTTCGCACTTAAATGAGCGAAAAAACGAGGTTTCCGCCGGAATCCGTCTTGCCGAAACCGAAACGGCCAAAGAAATCGAAACCGAGCTTGATGCGGCGTTTGCCAAAAAGGAAGAAAAGAGTACCATCCTTGCCTCCCTTACGGCTAAAACCGAACAGTTACGCGCCGATGCCGCGCAAGCCGAAAAAACGCGCGATGAGATCGACACGGCACTCGGGCAGGCTGATACCGACATTCGCGCGATAGGCGAACGGCTTACCGATTTGAAAATCCGCGAAGCCGCCGAAATGAACTCGGAAAAGTCCGAAGCTGAGCGCAGAAGCTTTTTGCAGGCGGAGATTACCAAGCAAACCGAAGAATTAGAACAGACCTATAAATTTCACGAGGCCGCCGAAACGCGAAAAAAAGAATTTGAAGCCGAGAAAAAACAGCTCGACGAGGATATTGCCGCCGAAAAAGCGGCTCTCGACGCGCTCCGTTCGGAAAAAGAAAGCCTTTTGCGGCAAAAGAACGAATATGCCGCGTCCTATGCGGCCGATACCCATCGCCGCGAGACGCTTGTCAAAATGGACGCGCTCCTTGAAGGCTATCCCGGCAGCGTCAAGGCTGTGATGAACACGCGGGAGCTTGCCGGAATCTGCGGGCCCGTTTCCCGGCTTCTCACGGTGGACGGCGAATATGTCACTGCTATTGAAACCGCGCTGGGGGCGGCTGTTTCCAACATCATTGTTGAGGATGAAAACAGCGCCAAGGCCGCCATTCGTTTCTTGAAAGACACGCACGCCGGACGCGCCACGTTCCTGCCGCTCACGTCGGTAAACGGAAAAACGCTCTCCGAACCGACGCTTTCCTCCGCGCGCGGTTATATCGGCATTGCAAGCACGCTCATCTCCTGCGATAAGAAATACGACAGCGTAGCCGCCTATCTTCTCGGAAGAACGGTGGTCGCCGACAATCTCGACAACGCGTCGCTCATAGCGCGCAAGTACGGTTTTCGTTACAAGGTCGTCACCTTGGACGGTCAGGTCGTCAACGCCGGCGGTTCATATACGGGCGGTTCGGCGGCGTTCAAGACCGGCGTGATGTCGCGTTCGTCGGACATTGCGTCTCTGGATAAGACCATTGCCGAAACGCTGGCCGCCGCCAAGAAACTGAACGAAAAAATTGCCGAAAACGAACAGGCGATTACCGAAAGCACGGAATACATTGAAAGTCTGCAAAACGACCTTTCCAATGCGCAAAGCGGCCTTTACCGCAGTCAGAACGACATGGCTCTGCACGCCGAGCATATTGAGGCCTGCTCGGCACGCTTGAAAGCCATGAACGCCCAACTCGACGAATACGATTCCGCAAAGATCAGGGAACGCCTTTCCGCCCTCTCTGCCAAACGCGCAGAAGTCGAACTTGAAGCCGAAGGCGCGGCACGCAAACGTGCCGAACTTGACAAAACGGCTGACGAGATCTACGAAAAGCTCGAACAGACAAAGAAAGAACTTGCCGATGCGCAGCTGTCAGCGCTTGCCGCTCAAAAAGACGCGGAAAACGCCGAGGACGCCATTCGGAGTCTGCAAAACAAGCGCGATGAAAACCAAAAAAAGCTTACGGCTTTAAAAGAAGAAAAGGACGCGTTGGAAAAACGGCTTTCCGGCATTGCCTTTGACATGGAAAGCGGCAAAAAAGCGTTGGATGACGCAAGCGCCGCCGTCGAAAAAGCGAAAGATGAATTGTCCGCGCTCTTGAAAGAAGCCGAATCGCTTGAAAGCGCGGCAAACAAGGCGCGCGAAAACCAAAAAGGTCTTTTGCGCGACAAGGAAGTCTTTTTTGAGCAGATGACACGGCTTGCGTCCTCTCTCGAAAACAGCCGCAACGAATACGATACGCTGACAGCCAAGCTGTTTGAGGAATATTCCCTTTCCTATTCCGAGGCGATTTCTCTGAACCTGCCCAAACCCGAGCCGGGTTCGGACAAGGAACTTGCGTCCATTAAGGGAAAAATCCGCGCGCTCGGGCATATCAACGTCGGCGCTGTGGAAGAATATAAGGAAACCAAGGAACGCTTTGACTTCATGAGCAAACAGATAAGCGACCTTGAAGAAGCCAAAAAGAGCTTAGAAAACATCATCAAGCGCTTAGAAAGCGACATGAAGCGCATGTTTGCCGAGGCGGTGGAAAAAATCGGGACAAGCTTCAAGCGTGTGTTTACCGAGCTTTTCGGCGGCGGCAGTGCGGAAATTGTCATCACCGACCCTGAAAACATGCTTGAATCCGGCATTGAAATCAACATTCAGCCGCCCGGAAAGACTGTCAAGAACATTTCGTTACTCTCCGGCGGCGAGCAGGCTTTCACCGCCATTGCGCTGTATTTTGCCATTCTGGAAGTCAATCCGGCGCCTTTTTACATTTTCGATGAAATCGAGGCGGCGCTTGACGATGTCAACGTCAACCGGTTTGCCGCTTATGTCAAAAAGCACTCCGACACACAATTTATCATCATTACGCACCGTCGCGGCACCATGGAGGTGGCCGACACCATGTATGGCGTTACCATGCAGGAAAAGGGCGTATCCAGCTTCTTGAAAGTCAATATAGACGATGTGGAATCCAAGACCGGCGTCAAGCTGTAAGACCGGCACAATTTTGAAAGGAATACAACTATGGGATTTTTTGAACGTCTGAAAGAGGGTTTACGCAAAACCAAAGAATCGATCTTCGGACAGGTAAACAGCATTTTCAAACATTTTACCAAAGTCGATGAAGAAATGTTAGAAGAGCTGGAAGAGGTTCTGATTGCGTCGGATCTCGGAGTGAATGTCACCGAAACCATTATCGACACTCTGCGTGATCACATAAAGGAAAAACACTTGACAGATCCGGAAGAGGCACGTTTGGAGCTTATCGCCATTCTGGAAGAGATCATTGGCGAAAACGAGGGGCTGAAACTTGACACTAAACCGTCGGTCATTTTTGTCATCGGCGTCAACGGCGTCGGCAAAACCACCTCGATTGCCAAAATCGCGCATTTATTGAAGAAACAGGGAAAATCCGTTGCTCTTGCCGCCGCGGATACGTTCCGCGCCGCCGCCATTGACCAGCTGGAAATCTGGGCAGACCGGGTCGGCGTGCCGCTCATCAAGCACTCGGAGGGTTCTGACCCTGCCGCTGTCGTTTTTGACGCGGCAAACTATGTCAAGAGCCATGGGACGGACGTTCTGATTGTCGATACGGCCGGCCGGCTTCACGTCAAAAAGAATCTCATGGATGAGCTTGCCAAGATCGCACGCGTACTCGATCGGGAATTGCCGGGCTGTTCCCGCGAAAACCTGTTGGTGCTTGACGCCGTGACCGGTCAAAACGCCATCAATCAGGCAAAAGAATTCACCCATGCCGCCGACATTACCGGCATCATTCTCACCAAACTCGACGGCACTGCCAAAGGCGGCGTTATCATTTCTGTCAAGAGCGAACTCGGCATTCCCGTCAAATTCATCGGCGTCGGCGAGCAGATGGACGATTTACAGCCGTTTGATCGCGCCCAGTTTGTAAACGCGCTGTTCAACGAAAGCGAAACGCCGGACGAAGAACACTAAAAACGAAAGGAATCCGAAGATTCATGAAAATCGTTGTTGCAACCAAAAACGCGCATAAAGTCAAAGAACTGTCCGAAATGTTGGCCCTTGACGGACTTTCGCTTGTGACGCTGTCCGATATGGGCTTTACCGGTGAAATCGAAGAAAACGGTTCGACCTTTGCCGAAAACGCACTTATCAAGGCACGCACGGCCGCCCGGTTATACGGGCTTCCGGCTCTTGCGGACGATTCTGGGCTGTGTGTGGATGCGCTGGACGGCGAACCGGGTATCTATTCGGCGCGTTATGCGTCAACCGACGGGGAAAACGCAAGCGACGCGGCCAACGTCGAAAAGCTGCTTGAAAAGTTGAAGAGCATTCCCTCCGGCGAACGCACGGCACGCTTTGTCTGTGCAATCGCACTTGTAACTCCGGACGGTTCGGAAAAAGTTGTGACCGGCGCCTGCGAGGGTGTTATTACAAGCGAAGTCCGCGGTAAAGGCGGCTTCGGTTACGACCCGGTCTTTTACTATGTCCCCTATTGCAAAACATTCGGAGAAGCCACCGAGGAAGAAAAAAACAAGGTCAGCCACCGGGCAAATGCGGTGCGCCTGATCCGGGAAGAACTTTTAAAGCATCTTTAATTTCCAAAAACAATACACATTACGAGGTTAAATTTTATGTCAGCATCTGCACTCACTTCCAAGGAACGCGCCTATTTGCGCTCTCTTGCCAACACCATCGACCCCATTTTCCAATTCGGCAAGGGCGGCGTTTCCGAAAACTTTATCAAACAGATTGACGACGCGCTTGAAGCGCGCGAGCTTATCAAAATAACGCTTCTCGAAAATGCCGACGCCGATCCTAAGGAATTAGCCGCTGTTTTATGCGAAAAAGCGCATTGCCAAAGCGTTCAGATCATCGGCAGGCGCATTGTCCTTTACCGCATGGCGCGCGACAAGGATAAGCGGAAAATTACACTGCCGCGGTAACATTTATGAAGATCGGACTTTTCGGCGGTTCTTTCAATCCGCCGCATTCAGGACACACCGCTCTTGCAAGAGAATTCTACCAAGCCTCCGGCTGTGACCTTTTAATCGTTATGCCGTCGTTTATTCCGCCGCATAAAGCCGCGTCGAACGTGCCGGCCGAACACCGTCTTGCCATGACGCGGCTCGCTTTTCTGCCGCTCGGCGAAGAGGGAGTCAATTACACGGTAAGCGACTATGAGATCCTTCGGCATGACACCAGCTACACGTTTGAAACCGTGCGGTATCTTCTGGAAAAATACCGGGAAAAAGAGTTGGCTCTCTGTGTCGGCAGTGACATGTTTTTAAGTTTTGAAACCTGGAAAAACGCCAAAGAACTGTTACAGAACTGCCATTTATACACCAAAGCTCGCCACGATGGCGAAAAAAAGGCTCTGCAAGCCTACGCCGTAGTATTACACGAACGCTATGGAGCGCGTTCCACCGTTATGGAGGGCGCGGTTTTGGATATTTCCAGCACACAATTACGGGAAACGGACAAAAACGGGTCGTTTTTGCTTGACCCGGCCGTTCGCGCTTATGCCCATGAGCACCGGTTATATGAGAATAACAGCGAAAACGCGGAATTAAGAAAAAATTAAGAAACGGTCTGACACAAAAAATGGAAAAACACACAGAAAATCCGGCTGCTCCCAACCTTATCGAACGCATACGGGCGCACCTTTCCGGGTATATTGGCGAAAAAAGACAAAATCACACTTTTTTTGTAGAAAAAGAAGTGATTGCTCTTGCCGAATCGCTTGATATGGTGTATAATATAAACGATTCGCAGAAAAACGATCTGCGCGCCGCAGCGCTCGTTCATGACATTACCAAGGAAATGCCGCTCGAAAAGCAGTTGGAATTATGCAAAAACTATCAGATTGATCCCGGAAGCTACCCGTCCTGTGCCGTACTTCACGGCCGCACGGCGGCTTATCTTGCCCGCGACCGGTTTGGTATCGACGACCTTGTCTTTTCCGCTGTATACAATCACACGACCGGAAAAGAGGACATGAGCGTTTTTGATAAAATTCTGTTTCTTGCCGACTACATCGAACCGTCAAGAACACATGAGTCCTGTAAGAAAGTGCGCGCTTATTACTATGGGGAACTTGCCGTCCGCGGCAGATCCGCGGCCGGCGAAATTCTCGACGAGGCCTGCTTACTCTGCCTTGACGACACGCTTTCCTATCTTTTGGCGAAAGGGAACATTATCGACCTTGAAACCGTCAAAACAAGGAACGCGTTACTTGCGAAGAAAACCGGCTGACGGTACACATGGCAACAAAGAAAGGTTGAACGACAATGTCTGACAGAAATACAAACTTTGAGAAAGGCTCAACGGAAGAATTCCGCAAGATTCGTATGAAACGCAAGAAAGGACATGCCGCACATGTTTCTTCGGGAACCGGTGAAAAGAAAAAGCTTGCCGGCTGGAAGAAAGTCCTTATTGTTCTTGTTTCTCTTGTCCTTTTGGCCATCCTCGCCGCCGGTGTTGTATTTGCTTATTTCAAATACATACACAAGCCGGTTTCGGACGACGATTTTATTGTCAAGCCCGACGATACCGTCCTTGTGGATGATACAGGAAATCCCGTGCCAGTCAGCACGCTTCGCGACGGACGCTACAACTTCCTTGCCGTCGGCTGCGACCGGAAAGAATGGCTGTCCGATGTTATCATGCTCGCTACCTACGACGTCAAGGAAAAATCCGTTTCGATCATGCAGATCCCTCGCGACACTTATGTGACGGTTTCCAAAAAGCTGATTTTTGACGACGATGGTTCCATTTCCGTATCCAATTTTGACGGCAAAAGCGGCTACGGCTGCAAGATCAACGCGGTTCTCGGTCACGGCGGCAATTTCGCGGCCTCCGAATTGAAACGCATAACCGGTCTTGCTTCGGGCAAAACCGATGCGGAAATCGACGCTATCTGCAAGGAATCGTTTCTTGATATCGACCGCAAAACGCTCACCTCCTATATGGATGCAACCGGCAATGCCAAGAGCGACGCGGAATACAAGATCAAGCTCAAATTTGCCATCAAGTATTTAAGCACGCTTCTCTACCGCTGCTACGGTTTCACCGCCGACTACTATGCTCAGGTCAACCTTGACGGATTCGTCAATATTGTAAACGCAATCGGCGGTGTGGACGTTTATGTCCAAGAGGATATGAATTACGATGACCCCTATCAGGATCTCCACATTCACATCAAAGCCGGCAACCAGCATCTTAACGGCAAGGACGCCGAAGGCTTCATCCGTTTCCGCTATGGCTATGCTGCCGCGGATATCGCCCGTATCGACGCACAGAAGATCTTTATGACGGCGTTCATCAAAAAACTCATGAGCATTGAGGGAATATCCAAGCTCAACGATTTGGTCAAGGAGATCAACGCCAACCTCAACACTAACGTCACGCTTTCCGATGCGCTGTATTTTGCCACCAATGCGTTGGATCTCGACCTTTCCAAAGTCGTTATGCTCACCATGCCCGGCACGCCGGCCTATATCAACAACGTCTCCTACTACTTAGTCAACAAGGACTCTCTCATGGAGAACATCAACACCTATTTGAACAAGTATAACGAGCCGTTGGATGAAAGCCATTTCTTGGTGGTTCAGGGCACGTCCAAGAACACCAGCCGCGATCCGCTCACGGCTACCGATATCGAAGATAAACAGCCGGATCTCGGTTTCATGCACAGCTCAAAAAAAAATAACGCCGGAAGTTCAAAGAACGAGAGCACCACTTCCGGCTCACACGATGCCGCTCCCAACGATTCTGCAAGTACCGCCCCCGAGCAAACGCCGGAGACTATTGAGCATTCGTCCGATACACCGGAATCCGGCAATTCCGACACGTCTGATTCCCAAGGCTCCGGGCATACTCCGCCGGACACCCCTGATTCCGCCGATAACGATTCTTCCGCGCACACCCCCGATGACAGCGGAACATCGGCCGGTTCTTCCGATCATGCAGATTCCGGCGCCGAGTCGCCTGAACCTGCCGGAAACGACGGAAATACCGAACCCGACACGTCCTCCGGATCGGCGCCCATCTCGGACATGGACGACTTATTAAAAGAATACAACGCCGCCAACGCGGCATGAAAACGCCGGTTTTTCCGGCAAGAAAACAAGGAGAGTTTCCGAAACTATGACACCTGAATTGGATGCAAGAACACTTGCCGAAGAAATTGCAACTTTGCTTGACAAAAAGAAAGCCAAGCAGGTCAAAATTTTAAAAGTAACCGAAAAAACAGTCATTGCCGATTATTTCGTCATCGCCGGTGGTACTTCCTCCACACAGGTAAAAGCGCTGGCCGATGAAGTGGAATACCAGATCGGTGTGGATAAGAACATCAAGCCGGTAAACGTCGAGGGACGCGGCACGGGCGGATGGATCTTACTTGACTATGAAAACGTGATCGTGCACGTTTTTGACCCCAAAATGCGCGAATTCTACAATCTTGAAAAGCTTTGGGCGGAATGCGAAGAAGTTCCGTTTGAGAGAATTGAAGATTAAGTTTGGTTATTAAATTTTTAGATAAGGTTGACAGACATCATGAAGTACGAATTCAAGGAAATTGAGAAAAAATGGCAGGATGAGTGGGAAAACAAAGGCGTTTTCCATGCGAAAAACGATTATTCGCTCCCCAAATACTATGCTCTTGTGGAATTCCCTTACCCCTCCGGACAAGGGCTTCACGTCGGACATCCGCGCTCGTATACCGCGCTCGATATCGTGGCGCGCAAAAAGCGTATGCAGGGCTACAATGTTCTGTATCCGATGGGTTGGGACGCTTTCGGACTTCCGACCGAAAACTTTGCCATTAAAACCGGCATTCATCCCAAGATCGTGACTCACAACAACATCGCACGCTTCAAAAAGCAACTGATGTCGCTCGGTCTTTCGTTCGACTGGTCGCGCGAGATCAACACCACCGATGAAAGCTACTACAAATGGACGCAGTGGATCTTCATTCAGCTCTTCAAGCGTGGTCTTGCCTATAAGACAAAAATGGCAGTCAACTGGTGCACCTCCTGCAAGTGTGTGTTAGCCAACGAAGAAGTCGTCGGCGGCGTTTGCGAACGCTGCGGCAGTGAAGTTATCCGCCGCGAAAAAAGCCAATGGATGCTCCGTATCACCGCCTATGCCCAACGCTTGATTGATGATCTTTCGCTTGTCGATTTCATCGACCGCGTCAACACCCAACAGAAAAACTGGATCGGACGCTCTGAGGGCGCTGAGGTTGATTTTGCCACCACAACCGGCGAGAATCTCCGCGTTTACACCACACGTCCCGATACCCTTTTCGGTGCGACCTACATGGTTATTGCGCCCGAGCATCCGTTTATTGAAAAATACGCTTCGCAGATCAAGAATATCGACGCCGTAAACGCCTACAAAGCAGAAGCTGCCAAAAAGAGCGACTTTGACCGCACCGAGCTTGCCGCCGGAAAAGAAAAGACCGGTGTGGAGCTTGTCGGCATTCGCGCGGTCAATCCCGTAAACGGCAAAGAAATTCCGATCTATGTTTCGGACTATGTTCTCGTCACCTACGGTACGGGCGCGATTATGGCTGTACCGGCACACGACACACGCGACTGGGAATTTGCCAAGAAATTCAGGCTTCCGATCATTGAAGTGGTAGCCGGAGGCGATGTGCAGAACGAAGCCTTTACCGATGTGGCAACCGGGAAAATGGTCAACTCCGATTTTTTGAACGGTCTTGAAGTCGCCGACGCCAAAAAGAAGATCATCGAATGGCTCACAGAAAACGGTAAAGGTGAACGCAAAGTCAACTTTAAACTGCGCGACTGGGTATTCTCCCGTCAGAGATACTGGGGCGAGCCGATTCCGCTTATTGAATGCGAAAAATGCGGATGGGTTCCCGTTCCCGAAGATCAGCTGCCGTTAACATTGCCTGAGGTCGATTCCTATGAGCCCGGCACGGACGGTGAAAGTCCGCTTGCGTCGCTTACCGACTGGATTGCATGCCAATGCCCGAAATGCGGCGGCAAGGCACGCCGTGAAACCGACACCATGCCGCAATGGGCCGGTTCATCGTGGTACTTCCTCCGCTATTGCGATCCGCACAACGATAAAGCGCTTGCCTCCAAAGAAGCGCTCGACTATTGGATGCCGGTTGACTGGTACAACGGCGGTATGGAACACACGACGCTCCACTTATTATATTCGCGTTTCTGGGCGAAATTCTTATACGATATCGGCGTCCTCTCCTGCCCCGAACCTTATGCCAAGCGCACATCGCATGGCATGATCTTGGGCGAAAACGGCGAAAAAATGTCCAAATCGCGCGGCAATGTCGTCAATCCCGATGACATCATTGCGGAATACGGCGCCGACACCATGCGTTTATATGAGATGTTTATCGGCGATTTTGAGAAATCCGCACCGTGGTCGAGTCAGAGTATCAAGGGCTGCAAACGCTTCTTGGAGCGTTTTGCCGGTCTTACCGAATTGGTTAAAGGCACCGGTGTAACGCCTGAATTGGAAAGCTCGTTCCACAAGACCATAAAGAAGGTCACGGAAGATATTGAAACGCTCAAAATGAACACGGCCATTGCCGCCATGATGTCGCTCATCAATGAGATTTACGACCACGGTTCGCTGACCAAGGACGAACTGAACGTCTTTATCCGTTTAATCTGCCCGTTTGCGCCGCACTTAGCGGAGGAAATGTGGCACGAGTCCTGCGGTAAAAAATCGTTTGCTTCTCTTGCCGAATGGCCGGAATTTGACCCGGCAAAGACGATCGACAGCACGGTTGAAGTCGCTGTTCAGATCTCCGGAAAATTCAAAGGGACGATTACGCTTGCCGCCGGCTTATCAAAAGAAGATGCCATTGCCTCCGTCAAGGCAGACGAGCGCTTTGCCAAACAGATTGAGGGCAAGACAATCGTCAAGGAAATCTCCGTTCCGGATAAGCTTGTCAACCTCGTTGTACGCTGAATCGGCGGAAAGCGGTCTTTTCCGCGCCGGCAAGACCGCTTCATGTTCAAAATTAACAGTTTATTTATAATATTTTTTGGAATCCACTTGACAACTCACCTCTTTTTGGGGTATAATATGGTGTGGTATAAAAAATCTCTTTGTCACAAGCGGAGGGAGGGGAAATAGATGGCAGAAATTAAGATCAAGGATAATGAATCGCTTGACAGCGCGCTCCGCAGATTCAAGAGACAGTGCGCAAAAAGTGGTGTTCTCACCGAGCTTCGCAAGAGAGAGCATTACGAAAAACCCAGCGTAAAGCGTAAGAAAAAGTCCGAGGCAGCCCGCAAGCGCAAGTTCAAATAAGCGGTAACTCTGATTTTATCGTGGGTACATGCAGTAACATGCAAACACAAAGAGCTGATGCAAATGCATCAGCTCTTTTTTCTTGTGGGAGAGTTTTTGTGGTGTACCCCAAGCCTCCTGAAATGTCCTAAGGGAGGTTTAACGTTACTTTTCATCTCTGCGAAAAGTAACTAAAAGAACGTTTTATGTGTTACTTTTTCGCTTGTACGAAAAAGTAACCAAAAAGTACACCAGAGGGTGCGCCCTCTGGACTCCGGGGAACGGTTCAAAATTCCGAGCGGTGGATTACTTGCTAAGCCGCAAGCTATGTGCCTATCAAGGAATTTTTATGAGAATTTGCAACCTTGTGCCATACAGCTCGGAGTATTTTGAACCGGTGCGAGGGGGAATTCTAGTGCGTAAGGATTTGTAGGTGTTTTTGAAAAGGCATGCTCCGATTTGGGTGGACAGTAGGTTATGTATTTCAGGGAATGGGAGAGTTTGGTGGGAGGTGGTTTTTTCGCGAACAGTAAGCTATCTTTGAGAAAAAAGGTTTTGTGAGAGAGTAGAAATTCCAGTTTTTTGCACTCAAAAATATTTTGGATAAATCTCAAAGTTTCTATCCGTTTATATCACCTTTGTGTAACGTCAAGCCGTGGTTTTGCACTAAACTTCTCGCTCAAACAACCACAATTTCCCATTCCCACCGCAACAAAGATAACGTGCAATTTTCCTTTTAAACAACTGCTTGCGGCGGCAAGCATGCACTTCAACTTCATTTTTTCGCAAAACCTGATTCTGCGTTTGTAGTACAACTTCCCTTTCGCACCGGTTCAAAGCCTAAAAACTGATTTTGAGGCTGAAAGCTGCAAATTCTATCAAAAACATTCCTGTGCAGAGCTTTGAACCGAGGTCGCAGGACGGAGTCCCGCGTGCTTTTTGGTTACTTTTTGCACGCCGCAAAAAGTAACGTAAAAAACGTCTCTTTTAGAAACTTTTCGCGAAAAGAAATGCCGCCCTTTCAGGGCGGCAAACTCACGCTTCGCGTGCGCATAGGCAGGCGGCATAGCCGCCAATTTTCGGTACTTTTTAAAAGTACCCCTTATCGGCATAAGATGTCCGCAATTCTCCGGCATGCATGCCCATCCCCATACGGGTTCGAGGCCTTGGCCATGGCGTCATACGCCTCTTTGTCCGACAACAACCGGTTGAAATTTTCATATATCGTCGTCTCGTCTGTGCCGACAAGCTTTAATGTACCGGCCTTGATTCCCTCCGGACGCTCGGTCGTGTCACGCATGACAAGCACCGGTTTCCCCAGCGACGGCGCTTCCTCTTGAATGCCCCCGCTGTCTGTCAGAATCAAATAGCTTCTCGCTAGCAGATTGTGAAATTCCAAGACTTCCAACGGCTCAATAATTTTTATCCGCTCACAGCCGCCAAGTTCCTCTTCGGCCGCTTTGCGCACCACCGGATTCATATGGATCGGGTATACCGCCTTAACGTCCGGATGACTGTCCATGATCCGCCGTATCGCGCGGAACATGTGATGCATTGGCTCGCCTAAATTCTCGCGCCGGTGCGCCGTGATGACAATTAAACGGCTGCCTTGCGCCCACGTTAAGACCGGATGCGTGAAATCCTCCCGTACCGTCGTTTTGAGCGCGTCAATCGCCGTGTTTCCCGTAACATAGATTGAGTCCGGATCCTTGCCCTCGCGAAGCAGGTTTTCTTTGGAAAGCTCCGTCGGCGCAAAATTATATTTCGCGATGATCCCCACGGCCTGACGATTGAATTCCTCCGGGTAGGGCGAATAAATATTATAGGTACGAAGTCCGGCCTCCACGTGTCCGACCGGAATTTGCAGATAATAGCAGGCAAGCGCGGTCACAAAGGTTGTGGATGTATCTCCGTGAACCAGCACAACATCCGGCTTTTCGGTTTCAAGCACCGCTTTGATGCGTTCCAAAATGTTGACAGTGACATCAAACAGCGTCTGCTTATCTTTCATAATGGAAAGGTCATAGTCCGGCGTGACATGAAAAGCTTCCAATACCTGGTCAAGCATCTGCCGGTGCTGACCGGTCACACAGACCTTTGTATCCAACTCTGCACGCGTTTTCAGTTCGTTGACAAGCGGACACATTTTTATCGCTTCGGGACGCGTCCCGAATACAAGCATGATCTTCTTCATGTTTCAATAGTTCCTTTTCCTTATATTATAGTTATATATTACTACGAAAGCGTCTAAAAAGATAGGTCTATCATTTTCCAATATGTTAATTTTATGAACAAACAGTGCCTGCAATATTCATGATTTTCTTATAAAATGGCATAGAAATCCCCCCTACCGGCGTGATACAATATACCTATCAGTCGAAAGGAAGCGAAAATATGAAGATAAAATACTATGGCACGGCGGCAGCAGAGGGATTTCCCGGCATTTTCTGCGAATGTGAATACTGTGTACGCGCCCGTGCGCTTGGCGGAAAAAATCTGCGCAGCCGTTCGCAGGCGCTGATCGACGATTGTCTGCTCATCGACTTTCCGGCTGATACGTTATATCATGTTTATGCGTTCGGTCTGCCGTTGCACAAAATAGAAAATCTGATCATCACGCACCGTCATCCCGATCACCTCTATCCGACCGATTTTTTACAGCGCAAAGAAACCTATGCCTTTCTTAGCGGCAAAGAGTCTCCTTTAAATATATACGGTTCGCAACCCACGGTGGATTTGATCTCTTCGACTTTGCAAAGAGCCGGCTGTGCCAAGCAAAAGCGCTGGGAATTATATGAGCTTATGCCGTATGAAACGCGAAAGATCGGAAAGCATTTGGTCACGCCCCTCAAAGCCAAGCATGATTATACGACTTATCCCTATATTTATGACATATCCGACGGGGACAAGCATTTATTATACGGAAACGACACGGGGGTATTTTTAGACGAGACTTGGGCGTATTTGGAAGATAAGCGACCGTATTATTCGTTTATCTCATTAGACTGTACGGCCGGGAATACGGAAGTGGATTACGACTGTCACATGAATCTGCGTGAAGATGCGGAAGTAAAGGAACGGTTGATTCAGATGGGCTGTGCTGATGAAAAAACGATTTTTTATGTTCATCATTTTTCGCACAATGGCGGAGCGGTATATGACGATTTTGCGCCGATAGCCGTCGAAAAAGGCTTTGGCGTCTCGTATGACGGCTGTGAGATAGCGTTTTAAAGAGAAACCGCATGGCTTTGGCCATGCGGTTTCTCTTTCTTTTGCGGCGGCTTTGCCGCCTGCCTATGCTCACGCGAAGCGTGAGTTTGCCGCCCTGAAAGGGCGGCTGGGGAGCCGTGGTTACTTTTGCGAAAGTAACCAAAGTGGCACTTTTGGGAGACTTGACTTTTCCGGAAAAGCCCGGAAAGAGTGCTTTTCGTTTTACGAAAAGCATAAAAGGGATGGTTTTTGTGTTCTTTTTGCTTTTGCAAAAAGAACTAAAAGGACGTTTTTACGTTACTTTTTGCGGCGTGCAAAAAGTAACCAAAAACACGCCGAGGGTTGCGACCCTCTGGACTCCCGGGGAGCGGTTCAAAGCTCTACACAGGCGTACTTTTTATAGAAATTGTAGCAATACGTGTCTGAAACAGCTTTCAGGCTTTGAACCGGTGCGAACCGAAATGTAGTGCTAACGCTCCGACACGCCCAAACTTGCGACTGGCAACTTTTGACGCGTCCGAGCACGTGCTTTTTGGTTACTTTTTGCACACCGCAAAAAGTAACGCAAAAACCGTCTCTTACTTGCTTTTCGCGAACCGAAAAGCGCCCTTTCCAGGCTTTTGAAAGCCAAATAAAAGCCGCACGACGGGTCGTCAACCTGCCGCGCGGCAAATTTATCATTCTTTTTCTCACTTTTCTTTTAAGAAAAGTGAGTGGGCGCAGGATTGTTTACCCCGCGCCCATAAAAGAGTTAGGCTCTTAACGTGACACCAAAGTCGCGTTCCAGACCGTTTAAAATCTTGTTTACGATCTTGTCGCAGTCAGCGTCTTCCAGCGTTTTTTCAGGCGAACGAAGTGTTAAACTGTACGCCATGGACTTCTTGCCAAGCCCTAGTCGCGCGTCACGGTAAATGTCGAATACCTCAACATGCTCCAACATCTTTCCGCCGTATTTGATAATAGCTTTCTTTAATTCGCCGGAAGTCAGTTTTTCGTCGCAGACAAACGCTAAATCGCGCTCAATGGCCGGGAATTTCGGCAACGGCTTGTAGTGCTTCTCCGGTTTTTCTAATGCAAGAAGCGATTCGGTATCGCAAATGCAGGCATAGACCGGCAGGTCAAATCCATAATTCTTGGCAATATTCGGATGAATCTCACCGAATACAGCATAAACTGTTCCGTTTGTATCGGAAAGCTCCGCACAGCGGCCGGGATGGAAATAGGGGAGATCCGTCTTTGCGACAGCTTCGGTTTTCTCCACACCAAATACTGATAATACATGCTCGGCAATGCCTTTCATGTAGAAGAAATCGCCGTTGTTGTAGAAAGTGATGACCGTCGTCAAACGTTCGTCCGGCTGTTCGCTGAACGCGCGCTTGATATATACCTTAGCATTTTCATAGATCGCACATGTCTTGTTGCGGTAGCGGCGGTTGGCGGCCAATACTTCAAGCACACTCGGCAGAGCCGTCGTGCGCATAATGCTGGTGTCCTCGCCAAGCGGATTGGAGATCACAACCGAATCGCGTTCCGGCGCATCTGCGGCAAGGCCGATGTTGTCGTAATATTTCGGGCTGATGAAGGAGTAAGTCTGAATCTCATAGAAACCATGCAGTGTGAGCAGATTGTTGAGATCGGCTATGCTCTTCTGACGGGCGTTTCTGCCTCCGACAATGGCTTCTGATTGGAAATTCGTGGTCGGAATCTTGTCATAGCCGAAAATGCGGATGACTTCTTCGGCAATGTCGTGCATACCCTCTAAATCGGCACGATAGGACGGGGGATAGAGCTTGCCGTCCTCCAAACGGATGTCCAGGCGCTTGAACGTGTCAAGCATGGATTCGACCGGTACGTCCGTGCCTAAAAAGGCGTTGATCTTTTCCGGCTCAAACGGAATGACCGTCTGCGGTGCTTTTTCGGGGAATACGTCGATAATACCCTCCACGACTTTGCCGGCGCCCAACAGTTCAATCAGCTCGCAGGCGCGTTCAATTGCAGGCAGCGTGTTTTCGCGGTCAAGCCCTTTTTCGTAACGGCCGCTGGCCTCGGTGCGAAGTCCGATATCGCGCGCTGTCATGCGGACGCTCGGTCCGTTGAAGTTGGCTGATTCAAAGACAATGGTCTTGGTTTCGGGAATGATTTCACTGTTTTCGCCGCCCATGACACCGGCCACTGCGATAGCTTTTTCTGCGTCGGCAATGACTAACATCTTGTCGGTCAATTTGCGTTCCACACCGTCAAGCGTAGTGATCTTTTCCTCTTTCTCAGCACGACGAACCGTGATCTTGCCGCCCTTTAAATAGTTGTAGTCAAAGGCATGCATCGGCTGACCGTATTCCAGGCAGACATAGTTAGTGATATCGACAATGTTGTTGATCGGGCGAACACCGCAGGCGCGAAGCCGTTCTCTTAACCATTTCGGCGACGGTTCAATCTTGATATCTTCCACGACGCGTGCCGTGTAGCGCGGGCAGAGAGCCGCGTCTTTCACTTCGACCGAAAGGTAATCGTCAATGGTTTTTCCGTTATGTTTTTCGGCATGAACGACCGGGGTGTGCAGATGCAGCGGTTCGGCAAAGGAGGCTGCCGTTTCACGTGCCAGTCCGATAACCGACAGACAGTCGGGACGGTTGGAGGTGATTTCAAATTCCACAGCCACGTCATTCAGGCTTAATACCTCTTTGATATCGTCGCCCGGCTTGCAGTCTTCTTGGAGCAGGAAAATACCGTTTTCATCGGCATACGGAAAATCGTTTACCGTAAGGCCGAGTTCGCCGAGAGAGCAAAGCATGCCGTTGGAGGGAAGTCCGCGCAGTTTTCCTGCCTTAATGGAGACACCGCCGGGAAGCGTGGAGTGGTCGAGCGCCGCCGGAACCAGTTCGCCCGGCTTTACGTTCTGCGCACCGGTGATAATCTGAATCGGTTCACCTTTTCCGACATCCACCATGCAGATAAGCAGATGGTCGGAATCGGGATGCTTTTCGACGGAAAGCAGTTTTCCGACAACCACGTTGTTTATTTCTTTGCCAAGCTCCTCATAGCCCTCAACCTTGGAGCCGGTGAGCGTCATTTTATCGCAATATTCTTTCGGGTCAAAGGAGCGGTCAACATAGTCCTTTAACCAGTTCATAGAGAGTTTCATAGGTGAGATTCAACCCTTTCGTAAAAATTAAGAGGTGCGAAATTTGCGTTAAGGCATTTCGCGGAAGCCCTTGCCAATGATATCGCTTGTGTTGGAAATCAGCACAAACGCATGCGGATCGATGGCCTTGACGGTTTTGCGCAGCGAGACGGCTTGGGCACGGTTCAGAGCGACAAGAATCATTTTTTTGTCATCTCCGGTAAAACAGCCGACAGCGTCCCATTCGGTTGCACCGCGGTGAAGATTGGTGTTGATGTATTCAATGACCGGTTCGCTTTTGGAGGTAACAATGATAAAATACTTGGAAAGATTGATACTTTCAATGACCGAATCGACCATGAAAGTCTTGGCAAGCAAACCGATAAGCGAAAACAGACCGGTTTGGATATTAAAGACGAAAAAGACCGAACAGACAACCAATACGTCCGCGGCGAAAAGAGCCTGTCCGACGTTGATGTTGAGTTTGCTCTTCAAAATCAACGCTACAATGTCCGTGCCTCCGGTCGAGCCTTTCAAGTTGAAGATGATAGCGGAGCCGAATGCCGGAAGCAGAACGGAAAAGCACAGATCGAGTAACGGCTCGTCGGTCAACGGTTTGTCAAGCGGCAGTACAGCCTCAAAGAGAAACAGAAGCGCCGACATCAATAAACTGCAATAAACCGTCCGGATGCCGAATCGCCGGCCTAAACAAGCAAATCCGACAATCAACAGCACCACATTCATGACGGCTACAAACGTCGCCGGTGTGATAGCCGGAATTAACTTTCCGACCAGCACTGAAATACCCGAAAGACCGCCTGTCGCGAAATTGTTGGGATACTTGAAAAAGTAGATCCCGACTGTCATAAGAAACGTGCCAAGCGTTAAAAGCAAGTATTCTTTCACGGTTTGCGCGGGAGTGGTTTTTGCCTGTTTGGGGGCAACTCCGGTTTCAATTTGTTTTTCCATATTTGATCAGAACTGTGCCAGGAAACGCACGTCGTTGTCATACAGCAGACGCATATCGGAAATGCCGTACTTGGTCATGACGATTCGTTCAATGCCCATGCCGAAAGCAAAGCCGGAATAAACGTCAGGATCAATGCCGCTCATGCGGAGTACGTTCGGGTGAACCATGCCGGCACCTAAAATTTCGATCCAGCCCTCGCCCTTGCAAACACTGCATCCCTTGCCGCCGCAGACAAAGCAGCTGACATCGACCTCGCACGACGGCTCGGTGAACGGGAAGTGGTGCGGACGGAAACGGATCTCTGTCTTATCGCCGAACATCGCCTTGGCAAATGTTTCAAGAGTGCCCTTTAAATCGGCCATGGTGATTCCCTTGTCAATGACAAGTCCCTCGCATTGGTGGAACATGGGGGAGTGGGTGGCGTCCACCGCGTCGGAACGGTATACACGGCCGGGCGAAATGACGCGGATCGGCGGCTTTTGGTTTTCCATGGTGTGTACCTGAACGGTACTGGTCTGGGAACGAAGCAGCACTTTGTCGGTGATGTAGAATGTGTCCTGCGTGTCGCGTGCCGGGTGAAATTCCGGCGTGTTGAGCGCGGTGAAGTTGTAATAGTCGGTCTCCACCTCAGGACCTTCGGCAATGGTAAAGCCCATACCCAAGAAAATGTCCTCCAACTGTGTCTGAACCTTGGTGAGAGGATGAAGTCCGCCGATTTCAAGTTTTGCGGCAGGAAGCGTAACATCAAGCGTCTCTGCCTGAATCTTCTTTTGCGTTTCAAGCTCGGTGACATGGTTTCTTGCTTTTTCAAAGGCTTGTTCGATCGAGGAACGGATGCTGTTGCCGAGCTGACCAATAATCGGACGTTCTTCGGCGGAAAGCTGTGCCATGCCCTTTAAAATCGAGGCGAGCTCGCTTTTTTTGCCGAGGTATGCCACACGCATCTGCTCCAAGCCCTGCGCGTCTGAAACTTTTTCCAAATCGGCAAGCGCTTTTTGTTTTAACGCTTCTAATTTTTCTTTCATGGTGTTTTCTCCTGTCTGAATGATTCTTTTTGTTGTCTTGAATATGCCTTTGAAAAGGCGAAAAAAAACGCCCCGAAAAACGGGACGAATGATCGCGGTACCACCCATGTTCCTGATAAAACAGGCACTCTGTGTTCTTGCCAAAAGAAGAACGCGACGTATAACGGCGTCAACCGTCGACGGCTTTGACCGCCACCGCTCCCAAGCGAAATGCCGTATAACACACATAAGAATCTTTTCAGCAGGCGATTCCTCTCTGCGTATGCGTTTTTGCCATACAGCGCTCTTGTTCCATGCGTTTGGACATAGATATCCGATTACATTTACAGTATAACATACCTTTTTCAAAAATGCAAGCCTTTTTTGCGAATTCGACGTTTTGAAACAAAAAAACTTGTCATACTGCCCAAACTCCGGCAAAAAGGCCAAACCGCTTTCGTGAAAAACGAAAGCGGTTTGCGGATTCATATTTGTTTTAAGCGGAAACGTTTTCTGTTGCGGCGTTATACGTTCCATTTGCCGGCATATGCGGCTAATTCGCCTTTGACAGAAGTAAATGCTTCCGTGCTCCGTATCCCGTCAAAAACGTTTTCTTCCATGGCGCTTAACACCTCAGCGGCGGTGTTATCCGTGTCGCCGGTTGAAAAAGCCCCGTCTTTCCACCCGATAAATAAGACAGAGGTGTGCTCTTTCGGGCTTTCACATTGATCCAAAAACCGAATGGCATGAAAGGCGGCTTTCTGTAAACGGTCAAGCGCTTTTTCCGTTTCTCCGGTTCCGGCATAATACTCGGCAAGAAGTGTGTGCGTGTAGCTCAAAGATGAATGGAAAAAGCCGAAATCGCCGTTTTCAAACATCAGGTGAAGCATAGCGACGGATTTTTCCCGTATCGCCGCTTGCATTTCGTCCGTGTAGGCGAATTCGCCCGAATCAAGTTTGACGTTTGGAAAACTCATAGCATTGTCGAGAAACTGAATTAACGTGTGGATTTCCCTTTGCTTTGCCTGAAAGCGTTCGGTGCCGTCTTTGACAGCCGACAGGAGAAATTCTCTTGAAACGCACATGTACGGCATGGATTCGGCAAGTTTCAGGGCTCTTTCCTTGTTTCCGGCGTCTTTATATGCATAACAAAGAAGCTGCACAGCGCCATGGCGTAAAAGGTCGTCAGTACACCCGGCGAGAATGGATTCACCAAGGCGAATGACTTCGTTTCGGTATTCTTCCGCAAGAGCATGCCCGTTTTCGTCTTCCTGCTGTTTCGCTTGGTCGTATTGCGAATCCGCGACATACATTAAATCATGCATCAGCGCGTAATTTTCCGGATATTGACGCAACCCGTCCTCCAAAATCCCGCGTGCTTCTGTATAGTAGCCGCGCGAAGAATAGCCGTCGGCCTTTTTGCGGATATCGCCGATGATCTGTTCTCTCTTTGAAATGTCCACCCCAAGCAGATGATCGGTGGTGACATGAAAGAGATTGGCAAGGGGCACAATGAGCGATACATCGGGCATCGCGGAATCGGTCTCCCAACGGCTGACCGCCTGCGCGGAAACCGAAAGAAGTTCTGCCAGCTTTTCTTGTGTCATGTCGGCTTCCCGACGCAGTTTTTTGATGATCTGACCAAAAGACATAGGTGATTCTCCTTAAAGTTGATTTAACAGGTCCGGACTGTATGTTTATTATACCAGACTTTACGGATTTGTCCATATCTTTGTAATTGAGATATTTTCAACTGACGGTTGATTTTTCTAAAAATCCCGGCAAGGGCAAATAATGCCGTTTCATGAGCGCACAAAAAAGGAGCGAAAAACGTGTGTTTTTCGCTCCAAGCAAAAGCCGAAAGCTGACAAAAGGAGAGATGAGAAATTAGAAAAGGAATAAAAAACTTTCAGCTTTGCTAACAAAATGGGGTGTCAGAAAACGATTTACCACTGATCGGAAATATCGATGATAGCATCGTCTTCATCGTCCGGCAGCGGATCACCGCTGTTGCAGAGAATATCGTTCAACATCAGTTCAAACAAGTCTATACGGGGGGGGGGTATATTGATTCTTTTTCATCTATATCGTCTCCTATGCTTCTTCCACTAATTTGATGATGTTTCTTGCAAAGTCGTCCGGATCGTCCGGATGAGCGGTGTTGTAAGCAACAGCTGCCTCATAAAGGCTCTTGGTCTGAACGTTGCCATAGTAGGTAACACCGTCGCTGATGACATAGGCGCGGATGTGAAGTTTTTCCTGATAGAATTCAGCGTTTTCCGGAATTCCGACTACAACAGCCGTAAAGGTGTATTTGTCGGAAGCAGGATCTTCCTGTAACAAATCAATATCATCTAAGTTATAAACGATACCGGTAGAAAGTTTCTTAGGAACGTTCAGTGCATCGTTTGCGAAAACAAAGTTGGTGTCGCTGTCGCCGCACACTTCTTTGAAGTGCGTGTCGCGCGTTACCATAAAGCCGATCTCCTCAGCCGTATTGTTAACAATGTATTGTCCGATGCTTGCTCTGAAACGGATACCGCCCTTTTCGCCGATCGTGCGGATCGAGGTTTCGGGGGCCGTTACCGGAATGGATTCATCCGTGATACCGTCATCATAGATGACCGAGAAAGCGGCGCTGTCTACAACGGTGTTGCTGCCTTCCACAAGGAATGCAACATAATTTCCGGCAACAGTCGGAGTGATAAGGGTGAGAGTGCCGTCGCCTTCGTTCGGAACATAGCTCCAAACCGTAGCGTAAGTACCGTCGCCCGGAACGTGGGTCTCTTCATAAACGCCAACCCAAGTGCTCTCGGAGGAAACAGCGTTCTTATAGGTAACTTCCATTTTTTCGCCGGGGTAGTAAGAGGTTTTGCCTACCGTGAGGCTCTTGTCGATGCGGATGTCAATTTTGTCTGCATAAGTATAGCTGCTGCCGTTCGGGAAATAGTAGATAACATAGTCGCCGGGGGCAGCGTCTTCCGGAAGAGTGAAGACATCCGATTCGAGAGGAGCTGCGCCGTAATTAATACCTCTGTAATGAACAAAACTGTTGTAGTTGCCGGAGCTCGGAGTGATACCAGCCGGAAGAATGGTTAACCAAGAGCCTTTGGGAACATCGGGGCTAATCTTTACAACGACATTGGAGCCGGGGGCGTAGAAAGTCTTGTCTGTGGAAATGCTCTTTACTGTCTTGATAGTGAGATCATCCAAGTAGGCTGTGCAACCGGCAGTTCCAAGATATACAGCGAATTCATAGGTCGAAATGCCGGGATTAAATCCGTTGACAGGGCTGTCCGGACGGCTGATGCCTTTGATCGTGTGCCATTCGCCGTCAGCAGGAACGGTGGTTGTATCGGTAAGCCAAACATATCCGCCGGAATACAAATAAAGACGGAAAGCGTTTTCAGCCTCTGAGGAGGAAGGGTCAACCTTGATACGGCAGCTGAATTCGTATTCTGTGTAATCTTCAAATGTTAACGGATTAGAGCCGGACGAGCTTTCCAAATAAGCGCCGGCGCCGTTTTGGGTCATTTTGAATACATGGTTAGTTTCATCGTCCGGGTCAACAACGACAGAAATATCTCCGTAATCGCTATTGTTGTAGAAGAAGTTGGCCGCCAAGGTATCGCCGCCTTCGGCGTCGCCGTGAACGAGAAGATTTTCTGTGTCAGCAAAAGCATTTACGGAACAGAAAACCGCGGTAAAGACTGAAAGAGTCAGCGCGAGAAACAGGGTGCGAAATGATTTTTGCAGTTTCATTTTGAATTCTCCTTATTTAATATTCTCTGCTTCAATCATCTGCGATTGAAACTATAAAAATTGTAACAAAATTTGCACAGAATGTCAACGTCTGACGCTTGTCTCTTTTTTGGGAATATGTGTGCTTTTTTTTGAGTTTGCATTTTTTTACCGTTTTGACGTAAAAATGGTCAAATAAATATGCCTTTTCATGAAATTTTTCCAATAATTTGCAACTGTTTTAAACAATAATGTTTTGCGACATAATTTAAACGGGACGAAAAACAAAAGTTTTTCGTCCCGTTTGCAGAAGCCGGAAGCCGATAAAAGGAGAGAGGTGATGTGAGAAAATAGCTTTCAGCTTTGCTGACTATGAAACGTTACGCGTCGAGAATGCTGTCGATTAACGTCTTGTTCTCCGTATACGAATCTCCGGCGGCGTCCTTGATCTTCTGAGCGGCGTCTTTGACAGAATAGGAGACCGTATCGCCGTAAGCCGTAATGGTCTTGCCGTTCAAAGCAACCATGACGTACGGACGGCAAACTAACTTTTCTGCGTAGCTTTCTTTCGGAATGTTGATGCAGATGGCTGTAAAGCTTACATTGCCCATTTCGTCCACATCATACTGCTTATCGATTTCGATAGCGCCGTTGGCGTCGGTCTTGTAAGCAATACCCGTAGCATACAGCTTAGAGGTTTCGTAACCGTCAGCCGTTAAACCAAACATAAGATCGCTTTCTGCCTTGCCGATGGTGTCAAGCGTGGATTTTCTTGCCACGAGGAAACCGTATTCGGTAGCCTGGCTTCTGAGAGAAGCGGAGACCGAAGCGCTGAAACGAATGCCCATGTAACTGTCGGTGCGGAGCGAAATCTGGTCGGAAATTTGCGGCTGTTCGGGCGACTGATACCATACGGCAAAGTCGTCGATGTAGTAATCGCAGGCTGTTTCGTTGAGGGTGTTGATAATACCCATCTGACCGATGTACGGGATGTCTTCCGGTACACGGTAGGTACGGGAAACCGTTACCCATTCGCCGGCCTTGTATTTGACGGTATAGTTATCAAAGTGATCCCAATCGTTGTTGATGGCATACGGCCAGAGCTGGTCGCTGTTTCCGCCGTCTGTGCAGGTATCTGCATAGAGGATCAGGCGGCAAGCGGAAACAGATTCAGCAGGAACAAAGATTCTTGCGGAAACTGTGTAGAAACCGGCGTCGGAAAGAGTGCTGGGAAATTTGACGGTTGTACGGGGATTGTTGTGGTTCTTATGAACTTTCAGAACCGGATTGCCTGAACCGGCCGGGTCATAAGCGTTGTAGAGGTCGGCAAACCATGTTCTGAGCGAGAAACGTGCTTCTTCGGTACTGTCATAGTTGAAATCGGCAAAATAGTGAGTATCCTTATCGCCGTACAGTTCGCCCGTATAGGTCGGACCGGAGAAGTCGGTATAGTAGACAAGTTCGCCGTATTCGCCGATGCTGTCTACGTCTTCAAACACGGCATAAAGCGTGGTGTCGGTGTCGGGAGAAACGGAAAGGATGTTTTCCTTGCTGTCCTTGACCGTAGACCAGCCAAGGAAGTTTTGCAGTTCGTTCTGAGCGAGCACGAGCGGCAGTTCAGAACCTGCGGCGGTTTCCTTTACGGCAACTTCCTTGTCACCGTTCATGTAGGTGAGCTTCACGCCGGGAGCGTAGTAGATTGCGTAATCATCGAGATAGTAAACGTTGCCGTTGGCATTGCCGGCGAGCGAGAAGAAACCGAGTTTGCCGAGCTTTTCGTAATCGTTCGGAATGCGAACCTGTTCGGTCACGGTGATCCATTTGTCTCTCTCAAAGGAGAACTGTCTGTAACGTCCGCCCCAATCCGTACCGGTGTCGTCCGTGTTGTTGACCTGAACAACCGTATAGATATTGGCACCGGAGGAAGAAGCAGGAACATAGACTTTATAGGTAATGGTGTACGTACCGGTTGCAACCGACGGTTCAGCAGCGCCCTTGTTGGTGAAGAAAGTCTCAAAACGCGGATAGTTACCGGTTTGCGTCATCTTCAAAACAGGGTTTGCGGCTTTTCCCGCCGGGTCGTTGACAAATTCGAGCTTTGCACGGCCGTTTTTCATGATACCGGTATAGGTAGAGCCGAGAATCTCGTCATTCTTGTAGTTGCCGGCATAGAAATTGTAATCGTTGGTTTCCGTTTGACCGTCATCGTGTGTCCAACCGGTGTAGCCTTCGTATTGATTGTAAGTCGTGTTGGAAAAATCGTTGTAGTAAACGAGCGTACCGTATTGGTTGGAGGTAACGACGTCTTCAAAGACCGCGTAAAGCGTGACATCTTCTTCCGGAACACGGGTAATGATGTTCTTGCCGTCTGCGGTGGTGGACCAACCCTTGAAGAGCTTGCCGTCAGCGCTTGTGAACTTGGTGATGAGCGAGTCGAAGTTCAGGGCTTCCGTGCCGAGGTTTTCTTCGCCGTTCATAAAGGTAACGTTGCTTTCGGTTACTTCTGTCATAACCGCGTACAGACGGATGTCTTTGTGTTCGGCAGCAACCGTGGCAGGAGCATCGGCAACGGTGGAATTCTTGTTAAGCGACCAGCCAAGGAGCTTATAGCCGGGCTTGGAAACGGTCTTGGAAAGATCAAGCGGAAGTTCAGAACGGAATGAACCGTCGTTTTCGCAGGAGTTTACATAGGCTGTATCGACGACCGCACCGTCGAGCATGTAGGAAACCTTGTAGTAAGGAACGACGAGAACGTTATCGTAGTAATAGACAACGCCTGCACCGCTTTTCTGATCATCCGACCATGCGTCGATCTGGATTTGGAAGTTGTTACGGTCGTTCTTGTAAATAGCCGTGTCGGAAACATGCAGCCACTGCTTGTTCTTTAACGCATTGGCGAAACTGCCTCGGTAATCTTTATGACCGCCATTGCTGCCTTCGATGACCCACAGGCAGGTGTTGCCCTCGCCGTGGTTGGAATAAATATCAAACTGATAGAAGTAGGGACGGCCGGCTTCGATGTTGTTGTAGACATGCACGCTCATATAGCGGCCATTGTCGTTCATTTCCATCTTGTAGACCTTGCCGGCGTTTTCGTTGCCGGAAATGCCCTCAACGTCAAAATCGGCAATACCGCGGCTCTTGTGGCCGGAATCACCAAGCATACCGGGCGTCGGAGCCTCGGCTTCGTCAAACGTGAGAATCGCCTGCGTACCGGTTGCAATATTGAAACCGGGCGTTTTGCCGTCGTTGGTGATTTCGGGAGCAGCGTCGGTGTAAGCAAAGGTCTTGTATTCGAGCTGGGATACCGGGATGATATCGCCGGATTCGTAAGTGGTCGAACCGCTTGCATAAAAACCGTCCGTTCCCGGGAAAGTGTAAGTGTCGCCTGCGGAAAGTTCAACAAGAGTGAGCTTGCCGTCAGCGTCCTTGATCATGAAGGAATTTGCCGGATAGAAGTAATAGTACATGTTGCGTACATAGGAAGTCGTTCCGGCAGAACCTTTGATACCGTAGGCAAGGAAACGAACGCTGTTGCCATCCAAAGCACTGTTGGAGTAGTTGTACTTCGCGCCGTCGTAAAAACCGGTGTTCGAGGTGAAAGTGACCCATTCGCCGTTTTTGAGTTTGGATAGATCAAGGCCGGTGTCTGCATCGGCGCCGCCGGAGGTACCTTTGTAGACCTGCGTGCGGAACAAGAAAGAGCCGTTTGCCGTGCTGTAACTTGCCGGATCGAGGTACATGTCCACTTTACCGGTGTATTTGCCTTCTTTGAAAGCTAACTGACCGGGATCAAAGTACATGGCGCCGAAAGCATACGAACCGCCGGTAGTGAGTTTAATGACATTTTTGTCCGAACCTTTCGGGTCGGAAACGAGCGAAGCTTTTGTGCCGGCTTCACCATATTGAATGTCATGATCGCTGAAAGTCTGGTGACCGGTGATGTAGGCCGGATCCAGATAGTCGTAATTCATGGTTTCGCCGCTGGAATAGATAATGGCTTTTCCGAGACCGTCGGCAAGATAATTGTCGCCGAGCGTCGTCGGATCGTTCGATGCGGCGAGCGTTGCGCCGGAATCGATTGCCGTGGTTTCTTCGGCGCTTTCTACGGTTTCCGGTGTGAACGCAAATACGTTCGGCATCATGGAAACACACATAAGAAGCGCAAGAAGGATGGAAACTGTACGTTTCATAGGGGACTCTCCTTTGTGTAGAATTTTGAATAAAAAAAACGTTTTGCCTTTGCGGTTGACAAACCGTTCCTTTTATATTATAATATAACATGAATTGTCCGCAAATTGCAATAGCAACCTGCAATAATTCACAGAAAAGTAACGATTAGCGTA
>ERZ857757.214-NODE-214-length-66606-cov-17.023290_pt1 | contig 66606 bp, 54 predicted proteins | sample MGYA00519764_ERZ857757 | MGnify/ENA primary metagenome ERZ857757 (study PRJEB31778, sample SAMEA3449359) | human gut metagenome | biome: human gut; feature: human-associated habitat; material: faeces | place: United Kingdom | collected 2010/2012 ...
GCCACTCCGCTGACCTTGAAAAGTCCGCCGTGACCTGTTATCTTTTCTGCCTTTACCTGCTCTTTATCAAAAAGTATATCCATGCCTATTTTCAGTGCGGTGAAAGAAGAATAAAGCTGTGCTCTGAAAAAGCTGCCCAAGGTCAAAGTGCTGTTGGGAGTGCGGAAATACATTGGTCTGCCCTCGTCAAGCTTTATAACAGGTTCGCCCGAAAGACAGTTATAGGCTGTCACACCACCGCATGAGCTGTCGGCTGTCATGGCGTTTTTATAGAGCGTTTCGTAAAGCCTGCTCTTGTCTATCTCATTGCCTGTGAGCTTTGCGAACTCACCGAACATATTCACCCATGCGTCAAGCTCTGAACAGCAGTTATTGCAATGCACCATTGCCACAGGCGAGCCGTCAGGGGTGGTAACAACGTCTATCTCCTCGTAAACACCGTTAAGTGGCTTTTCAAGGACGAGCATTGCAAATATGGAAGTGCCTGCGGAGATGTTTCCGGTCTTTTTCAGAACGCTGTCCGTTGCCACCATGCCTGTGCCTGCGTCACCCTCAGGCGGGCAGACCGGCACGCCTGCTTTGAGGCGTCCCTCCGGGTCAAGGAATCTTGCGCCCTCTTCTGTAAGAACTGCGCCCTTTTCTCCTGCGTTTCTCACAGCAGGAAGGATATCTTTCAGCTTATGGTCAAAGCCTTTTTCTGCAAGGCTTTTTTCTGTAAGCTCCAAATACTCTTTTTGGTATCCTATGCTCTCCACAGGGAAGATACCTGAAGCTTCGCCAACGCCAACTTCAAAGCGGTCTGTAAGCCTTTTGTGCACATAGCCTGCAAGGGTATTGATATAAGCGATATAAGGAACATGGGATTCTTTGTTAAGCACCGCCTGATAAAGATGTGCGATGCTCCAACGCTGTGGGATATTGAATCCCAGTAGTTTTGTAAGCTCTCCTGCCGCCTGAGCGGTCATGGTATTGCGCCATGTTCTGAAAGGCACAAGAAGCTTGTCATTCTTATCAAAAGCCATATAGCCGTGCATCATAGCAGAAATACCCATTGCACCGTATGTTTCAGGATAAATGCCATACTGTGCCTTTACATTTTCTGCAAGGTCTTTATAGCAGGCTTGTATGCCCCCGTGGATATCATCAAGAGAATATGTCCAACAGCCGTTCTCAAAGCGGTTTTCCCACTGCTTCGACCCTGATGCGATAACAGAAAAGCTATCGTCTATAAGAACAGCCTTTATTCTTGTTGAGCCAAGTTCTATGCCAAGATATGTTCTTCCCTGCAAAATTTTATCTTTTACTGTCATTTTTGACTCTCCTTATAGTCCTTATCTCATTGTCACAACTACAACGGAGCATTTTGGCAGGTCTATCTCAAAGCCCTTTTCTGTCATTTTCGCACTGTACTCTTTTGGTGCGACCTTATCGCAGTTATCAAAATCATTATAGTCCCTTACTTCATTGTCAAGTATCCTGCACTCAATGTTCTGATAATTTTCTCCTGCTATATCACAGCAGATATGAGCGTCATCATCTATAGAGCAATTCGCTATAGTGACAGTGAGGACGCCGTCCTTTACTGAGGCAGATTGTGATATCATCGGAATCTTTCCGCCTGCCTGACAATTGTTGGCATAGCTGTAGCAAAGCTCGCCTCCCTGATGAGTTTTGAAAAGATCAAAGACGTGATAGGTAGGCGTCTTTACCATTTTCTCGCCCTCTGTGAGAATAAGAGCCTGCAAAACGTTCACAGCCTGCGCAAGGTTTGCCATTACTACCTTGTCGCTGTGGTTATTGAAGATGTTCAAATTGCAAGCCGCCACGATAGCGTCACGCATTGTGTTCTGCTGATAGAGGAAACCTGGGTTTGTGCCCTCTTCAACGTCATACCAACAGCCCCACTCGTCAACTATAAGACCTATCTTACCCTCTGGATCACGGCGTGACATTATCTCGCTGTGACGTTTTATAAGCTCGTCCATATATAGAGTTTTTGATATAGTTTCGTAATACTCCTCGTCTGAAAACTCAGTTGCACTGCCCTTTTTGTTCCAGTCACCTGTAGGAACAGTATAATAGTGCAAAGAGATAGCCTTTGTGTGCCACTCCCCAAGGTTTGACATTACAACGTCCGTCCAGTTATAATCGTTGGAATTTGGTCCGCAGGCAATTTTGTAAAGCTCATTGCCGCTGAAATTCTTGCAAAAGCTCTGATATCTTCTGTATTCATCGCAGTAATACTCAGGGCGCATCGAGCCGCCGCAGCCCCAGTTTTCGTTGCCTATACCAAGATATTTAAGCTTCCAAGGCTTTTCTCTGCCGTTTTTTCTTCTCAGGTCAGCCATAGGGGAAACGCCGTCAAAGGTGATATATTCTATCCACTCGGAAAGCTCCTGAACAGTGCCGCTTCCGAGATTTCCTGCAAGATACGGCTCACAGCCTATCTCTTCGCACAGGTCAAAGAACTCATTTGTGCCGAAAGAGTTATCCTCCGTCACGCCGCCCCAGTTGGTGTTTATCATTTTCTTGCGCTGTGTTTTTTCGCCGATACCGTCTTTCCAATGATACTCGTCAGCAAAACAGCCTCCCGGCCAGCGGAGAACAGGCATTTTTATCTCCTTGAAAGCTTCGATAACGTCTTTTCTTACGCCGTTTATGTTCGGTATCTCAGAATTTTCGCCAACGTACATTCCGTTATAGATACATCTGCCAAGATGTTCGGAGAAGTGTCCGTATATCTCCGGGTTGATGTGGGAACGTTTGTCTGCGGTATTGATAAGCATTGAAATCTCTTTCATTGTGACCTCCTAAAAGTATATGATTTTAGTTTCAATTATATTTTATCACTTGACAAAAAAACAACAATGATATATCCTATTATTATACTGATACATCATACGAAATTAGAAAAGGAAAACCTATGGAACTTCACGCTTTGGGACTAAACTACAGCCATGACGGGTCTTTTGATATACGCCGTCCAAACGGTTCGGGGGATAATCTTCTGCTTATATTCAAATCCTCTGCGGTGGTGCGTTTGCACGGCAGGGAATACTCAGTTTCCCCTGACAGCGCAATACTATACAAAAAAGGCACTGAGCAGATATACCGTGCCTGCAAGGGATTTTACATTAACCACTGGCTTCATTTTGATTGCGACGATATGCTCACCCGTGACTATTCACTCCCATATGATACGATTTTTATGTTATCAGACGCAGAGAAAACTGAGGATATTTTATCCACCATAAGCAGACTCAGCTTATCTGAAAGCGGCAGGCGTGAGGATTATATCGAGCTTATGCTCAGAATGCTGCTCATAAGACTTGGAGAGGAATATTCTCTCAGCAAGAGCGGTCAGCCGCCAAGAAAGCGCAGTCACTACGCTGACGCACTTGAGCGGCTCAGGGCTGACATCTACAGCTCTCCCTCTGGGAGCAGGAACATTGCCGATATGGCGAAAACTCTCAGCGTAAGCCCCTCCCACTTTCAGTATCTTTACACCTCACGTTTCGGTGTGAGCTGTTATGAGGATATACTCTGTGCAAGAATGAAAAACGCTGAATACTATCTTCTCAGCACTGACATGACAGTGAAAAACATTGCCGCCGTATGCGGATACGAAAATGACGTACATTTCATGCGGCAGTTCAAACGCAGATACAACATGACACCCTCCCAGTTTCGGCTAAAAAACAAAAAATAGGCATATGCAAAAAGCGGACGAAAAGAACTCGTCCGCTTTTGTTCTGTCAAAATTCTGTTAAAAGGCTGGCGACCAAAGTCCGCCCCTACAAAACAGCTTAATCTTCTATCTCATACTGGTCTTCAATGACAACAGGGTGACCGTCCTCGGTCATTATCATATCCCCTGCACTGCACTGAACAGCCGTCTGCTCTGCGGTTATGTCATTGGGTTTGAGTTTGAATCTTATTGCCTGCTTGCAGTTTTCTATCTCAACATATGTATGCTTTCCGCCCGACTCTCCGTCCAACGTCCAAGGAATTTCGTTCACGCTTGTGAATGTGACCTTTGAGGTCTTGAAAGTCACAAAATGCTTATCGTTGAGCTTATTAAGCACTGCTTCATTTATTGTGTTGCTAAGCTCGATAGCGTTCTTAGGTGTCTTTACCAAGACCACTTCAAACAGTCCGTCATCAAAGCATACGCCTGATGCGATAAGCTTTTTCATTCCGCCCACAGAGATAGTGTTTGAGATAAGGCCCAGTATAAAGCTGCCCTCTACTACCTCGCCGTCATGCTCCACTCTCATTTGCTGACCTGTTATCTTTGAAAGCCTTTTTATCCCCTCTGCCACATATGCGGCATGACCAAACTTGTTTTTCAGTGTTTGTGAGGTTTCATAGGAAACGTCAGTGAATGCACCAAAGCCTGCTACATACACAAAATACTGACCGTTGAACTTACCAACGTCATAATCAAAATACACGCCGTCAACTATCTCCCTTGCGGCGTCAAGCATTTTTTTCGGTATGCTCAAAGACTGCGCACAATCATTTGTTGAACCGGCAGGAATATATCCAAGCGGTATTTTTTTATCAAATGTCATCATTGCCTTGACAGCCTCAGACAATGTTCCGTCACCGCCTGACGTGACTATCATGTCATAATCCTGACCGCACTTGCAAAGCTTGTTATAGCCGTCAAGCTTAGCCTGAGTAGGGTATGTGACTACCTCATAGCCGCCCTTTGTAAAAATATCCACAATGTCGCAAAGGTTATCTTTTATCTGTCCCTTGCCAGCATGGGGGTTGAACACAAAAAGCAATTTTTTCATTTTCCCAGCCCCTTTTCGTTTTTCAAATTCCTATTATTCTACTTTTTATCTATCTTTCTTACACACATTTTACATAGAGAATTATACCACAAATTTCACAAAAGTCAAGTATTATTGTGACAGCCGTCAAAAAGTCGTCAACAATCACAAACAAATTGTCAGCCAAACCACGAAGGTGACAAAGATAATAAGAGCAAAACATATAAAATAAGCAATACGGATAAACGGGTGATCGCTGTTCGCCCCTACATATAGAAATCAAGATCATCGCCGCAGGCGATACCTTAATTCCTCATTCCTCACTCCTCATTCCTCACTAAAAAAAATCAGTCTTTCGCTTCGTACCAGCTTCTGCCGCTGTTTACGTCCACTGTCATTGGCACAGCAAGCTTTACAGCGTTCTCCATTTCATCTTTGAGTATCTTTTCGGCTCTGTCCTTGTCTTTTTCAGCCGCTTCTATAATAAGCTCGTCATGCACCTGCAAAATAAGCCTTGCGTCAAGATCTTCTTCTCTAAGCTTTTTGTATACTCTTACCATCGCTATCTTTATGATATCAGCCGCCGCACCTTGGATAGGTGCGTTCATTGCCGCCCTCTTTCCAAAAGCCTGCAAGACCTTGTTTGAAGCAGAAAGCTCAGGGATATATCTTCTTCTGCCGAAAAGGGTGGTGACATAGCCGTTTTTTATGCCGTCATCAACTGTCTTATCCATAAATTCAGATACTTTCGGGAAGTTGTCAAGATAATTCTTGATGTATCTTTTTGCTTCCGCAACGGTCACGCCGATATCTTTCGACAAAGAAAATGCTCCTATGCCATAGATTATACCAAAGTTTACAGCCTTTGCCGCACTTCTCATTTCAGGGGTGACAAAATCCTCTGGGATATCAAAGACCTGTGCCGCCGTTGAGGTATGGATATCTCTGCCCTCTGAGAAAGCTTCCTGCATATTTTTATCACCGCACACGGAAGCAAGCACTCTAAGCTCGATCTGGCTGTAGTCAGCGTCAAGAAGAGTATAGCCGTCCTCGGCAACAAAGAATTTACGCATATTCCTGCCTATCTCTTTTCTCACGGGGATATTTTGCATATTAGGCTCGGTGGAGGATATCCTTCCTGTTCGGGTTTCGGTCTGCTTGAAAACAGAATGAACTCTGCCGTCAGGGTGGATAAGCTTCAAAAGTCCGTCAACATAGGTGGAATTGAGCTTTGTGAGTGTGCGGTATTCAACGATAAGAGGCACGATAGGGTGCTTGTCCATAAGGCTTTCAAGAACGTCCGCATTAGTGGAATAGCCCGACTTTGTTTTCTTCTTTGCAGGCAGACCTAAGTCCTCGAAAAGCACCTCCCCAAGCTGTTTTGTGGAAGCTATATTGAACTCTTTGCCTGCATACATATATATCTGCGAAGTAAGCTCGTCTATCTTTATTTTCAAGTCCTCACCGAAAGCCTTTATGCCCTCTGCGTCAGCCTTTACACCGTAAAACTCCATTGAAGCAAGCACTTCGCAAAGTGGCATTTCGATATCGTCGAATAGCTTTGTCATTTCTGTCATTTCAAGCTGTTTTTTCAGATTTTCACTAAGAGCAGGCAGGCTTGAAAGGTCTGCACATTCCCCCATATCAGAGCGGTAAAGGCACTTATATGAAAGACAAAGATTTTCCGCTGTATACTCGCTTGACTGTGAATTGAGAAGATATCCTGCAAGGTCGCAGCAGAAAGTTAGGTTTTCAAGGTGAGTACCATTTGAGAACGCAAACTTATGGGCAGTTTTGCCCTCAAAGGTTATTTTTTCGCAGGCTGTTCCCATGAAAGCTGTGATAATTGCATTGTCCTCGGTGGTGTAGATAACATCGTTACAGAGGATAGAAAGCTTATTGTCGGCAAAGATAAAATAAGCTGTTTTGTCCTTGCCGAGAACAGATATAACGCTCTCATCAAGTGGCTTGACCTCAAACTTAGGCAGGTCGGAAAGCTTGAACTTGCTTTCCTGCACTGCGCTGTCAGCGCTTTCCACAGCTTTTCCGCTAAGACCCAATCTGTCTATAAGCCTCATCATTTCAAGGTCGGCAAGGAGAGCCTTTGTTTTCTCGGTATCAACCTCGCCCAGCTTATAAAACTCTGTAGCTTTCTCAACAGGGGCTTCAAGACATATTTCCGCAAGGAAGCGGCTGTCTATAGCGTCCTGATGACCATTTTCAAGCTTTGTGCGCACAGACGGGGTAAGCTTGATATCTGCGAGGTGTTCATAAAGGGTCTTGACATCGCCCTCCTGCTTGATAAGGGAAAGTGCGGTCTTTTCGCCTATGCCCTTTACGCCTGAGATATTGTCTGAGGTATCGCCCATAAGAGCCTTTACCTCGATCATCTGACGAGGGGTAACGCCGTATTCTTCCATTATCCTGTCAGGGGTATATATCTTTGTTTCCTTTGTGGTGGCAAGGCGCACTGTCACACGGTCGGAAACGAGCTGAAAGCTGTCCCTGTCACCAGTGAGGATATAGCACTCGTTGCCTGAATCTGCGGCGGCTTTTGAGAGCGTACCGAGAATATCATCTGCTTCATATCCCTCGCACTGTACTATCTTTATACCAAGGTCGCCCAAAAGCTCTTTTATAACAGGCATTTGCTGTGCAAGCTCCTCAGGCATACCCTTTCGGTTGGCTTTGTATGCGGCATTCGCCTTGTGTCTGAAAGTAGGGGCTTTAAGGTCGAAAGCCACTGCCACGCAGTCAGGCTTTACCTCGCCTATCTCCTTGAGGTAAATATTCATAAACCCCGTAAGGGCATTCGTGAACTGTCCCTTTGAATTTGACAGCAGCTTTATTCCGTAAAAAGCTCTGTTCATTATGCTGTTTCCGTCTATGGCTAGTAGTTTCATTCTAGTCCAAGCACCTCCGCTTTATTGTTCTCATTTCTTGGATTATACTCGTCAACGTCCCACTTGATAGGGTTATTGTGTATGTATTTTGAAATTGCTATATATTCTTTTTGGTTTCTGATGATATGGTCATAATATGAACGCTGAAAAATATTAAAACCAATATCCTTATTTATAAATCTTTTCAACATTGACACATACTGTGGAACTATCTCGTTTGTAGGGGACGGCGCCCTCGACGTCCCGCTGACTCCCGCACCGATTTTCAGTATAAAATGGATATGATTTGGCATTATGACATATTGCAATATCTTTTTGTCATCATAGACACTGTTTGCTCTGTGGATATTATCTCTGATAATTTTACCAAAGCTTGAAAGATAGACCTTTCCGACAGCGTGTGCGCAACATAACGGGACGTCGGGGGCGCCGTCCCCTACATCTGTTGCCCACAACAACTCGTTTTTTTGGACAGTACATATGGTAATAAAATAAAGTCCATTTTTTGAATAATCATAATTGTCAAGTCTTATGATTTTCCTTACAGGCTTATCCATAAGATTATTCCGAAATCTTATCCAGCGACAGCGTTGCAATGCCGTTAAGGCTTTCATCTGCTCGTCTGCCTGCAAGATAGTCAAAATATCCCTGACAAGCTATCATTGCACCGTTATCTCCGCAGTATTTAAACTCAGGCATATAAAGCTTATAGCCACGCTTGTCACAGGCTTTCTGAAGCTTCTCTCTTACCCCTGAGTTTGCCGAAACGCCGCCTGCAAGCCCTATGGTAATGTACCCAAGATCTTTTGCGGCAAGCATTGCTTTGTCTACAAGAATGTCGGATATTGTGTTCTGGAACGAAGCCGCCATATCGTTCACATTGACAGTTTCGCCCTTTTGTGCGGCATTATGCACAAGGTTTATAACGGCAGTTTTTAGTCCGCTGAAAGAGAAGTCATATTCACTGCCCTGCACCTTTGGGTGAGGGAGCTTATAGGCATTAGGATCACCTGACTTTGCGGCATTGTCAATAAACTTTCCGCCAGGGTATTCAAAGCCCAATGTTCTCGCTACCTTGTCAAAGCACTCGCCTGCGGCATCATCTCTTGTTCTGCCTATAACATGATATCTTGAATAATCAAGCACCTCTACAATATGTGAATGTCCTCCTGACACGACCAAGCAAAGATAAGGCGGTTTAAGCTCAGGGTGGGAGATATAATTTGCGGCAATGTGTCCTGCAATATGGTGAACAGGCACAAGAGGCTTGCCTGCACTCATGGCAAGTCCCTTTGCAAAGCTCACTCCCACGAGAAGTGCTCCGATCAGACCAGGGGCATAGGTCACTGCAACAGCGTCGATATCGTCCATTGTGCAGCCTGCTTCTTCAAGAGCGGCTTTTGTTACCCATGTTATGTTCTCCGCATGGCGACGTGAGGCTATCTCCGGCACAACTCCACCATAAAGCCTGTGTTCGTCTATCTGACTTGCAACTATATTTGAAAGCACCGTTTTTCCGTCTTCAACAACAGAGCAGGCTGTTTCATCGCAGGAGCTTTCTATTCCTAAAATCTTCATTTTATTACCCTCTTTTTATTTCGTAAATATAAGCATATCATATACATTTAATAAGCAGACAAATTGGAACAAGCAGGCGACCAAAGGTCGCCCCTACGAAAGAATAATCATCGCCGCAGGCGATACCTTAATTCCTCATTCCTCATTCCTAACTCCTCACTTTTCAAGGAAGTCCGTATATCCGCTTCATTTCAGCCGAATTTCCGCCGTCTGCGGAACGCACATACAAAGGCTTTTCTATCTGCACAAAAGGCTTTCCACCCTTTTTGCCCTCAACGAGAATGAGCCATGGGGGACACTCTGGGTTTTTGTGAACTGTCCGCAAACGTTTCGGCTCGATGCCACTGGCTCTCATTGCCGTCATTATATCGCATAGGCGCTCGGGGCGGTTGCATATGCAAAGCCTGCCACCGAATTTCAGATTTTTCTTTGCACATCTGCACACGTCATCAATAGTGCAGAGCATTTCATGCCGTGCGATAGAAACCGCTTCGCTGTCATTCTTCGCACCTGTGTTGTTTATCTTGTAGGGCGGATTGCAGGTGATAAGGTCAAGCTCTTTTTCGCTTCGCCAATCATTCAAGTCGCCCAAAACAGGCTGAATAGTGTCTATTTTCGACCTCTCAAGAGATACTTTAAGCTGTTCGTGAGCCTTTTTCTGTATCTCAACAGCATATATCTTCTGCGGCTTGTAAAATTTGTGCAGAAGAAGCGCTACTATGCCGCTCCCTGTGCAAAGGTCTGCGCAGATATCCTTGTGCCGTCCTGATGAAAAATCCGCAAGCAGAAAGGCGTCAGTACCAAAGCGGTGTTCGTCAGATATACATATCTCAATGCCCTCGCCCAAGGACTCAAATGTAAAATCGTTATATGTCATTTATTTCTCCATTTTCAGTGGGTTGAAGTGCCATTAAAACAGCATTTTCAGTGGGGGCGGTGTAGAAATTTTTTCTCATGCCTACCCTCTCAAAGCCCAATTTTTCGTAAAAGCTTATAGCCCCAAGGTTTGACTCCCGCACTTCAAGATACCATTTTTCAGCCTTTGCGGCATTGTATGCGCTGTCAAAAAGGGCTTTTGCAATGCCCATTCTGCGGAACTTCTCCAAAACGCCTATATTGTTTATCTCAGCTTCTCCGCAGACGCACCACACGCTTATAAAGCCTGCGGCTTTGCCATTACAAAGGGCAAGAAACGATATATCGTCAGGGTTTGAAAGCTGTTTTTGGTAGGTTTCAAAACTCCAGGCTTCGGGCAGAATTTTCGCCGCAGTTTGTGAAAAAAGCTGTACGTTTTCCTCTGAAAGAGGCACAATGGTCACATCTGCCACCTTATTCGCCCTCTATTTTCGTGCCAATAAGGCAATACGCTTTGCAGTCGCTCAGAATTTTGACTTTTACATCATGGAAGCCACGCTCTCTAGCCATTGAACGCACCTGCTGAGGAGTGAACTTGCCAAAACCTGTGTCGCAGTACGGGAGCTTATCAAGGTAGCCCTTTGTATAGAATGTGCAGATAAAATTGCCGCCGTCTTTGAGAACTCGCCTTACCTCGTCAAGGACCTTTGCGGTGTCCTCCCAGAAATAAATGGTGTTCACAGTATAAACAGTGTCAAAAAAATCGTCATTATAAGGAAGCTCCTCAGCTTTTCCCTGCTGTAAGATCACCTTGTTGGTATTCACTCCGTCACGGTTTTTTCGCTTGGCTTTTTCCACCATATCCGCAGAAATATCGACTCCATAGAACTTAGCGTTTATATTCTTGCTAAGCTTTTTGATAGTCACGCCGTTTCCAAAGCCTATATCCAATATCCTTGCACCGTCAAGCTTGCAGACAAATTTTTTCACCGCTCTGTAGTGCTCTGCATTGAAAAAGTTCATGAATTTTGCGCAGGCTATACCGCCCAATCCCTCTGGGTCAGCACACTGTCCGCCTATGTATTCTTTTATGCTCATAAAATCACCTCAAAAATCTAAATTAATATATAATATACAAATTGCGAAAGCCAACGGGCGAACAATGTTCGCCCCTACGAGAAATGATAATCGCCGCAGGCGATACCTTAATTCCTCATTTCTCACTCCTCATTCCTCATTTAAACAAGAGTCCGTAAAGCTCCCCCTTAGAAAATCCAGTTGCCTTTGCTATCTCACGGCAGGCGTCAGCTCCACGCATACCCTTTTCCACAAGGGCTTTTACTTGTTCCAAAGCTTCCTCTATATTCTCCGCAGGGCAAAGCTCGTCCTCTTTTGCACCCTCGATAACAAGCACAAATTCGCCCTTTGGCTTGTTGGCTTCATAATACTCCACAGCCTGCGCAAGGGTGGTGCGGAAAACTTCTTCGTGTATCTTTGTAAGCTCCCTGCAAAGAGATATTCTTCTGTCACCGAAATATTCCAGCATATCCTTCAAAGTGTAGATGAGCTTGTGGGGCGCTTCATAGAAAATGAGGGTATTGGTGCAGTTTTTTACCGAGGCAAGATGATTTAATCTTTGCTTCTTGGTGGTTGACAAAAAGCCCTCGAACTGAAATCTTGCGGTGTCAAGTCCGCTTATGGCAAGTGCTGATACCACCGCTGACGGACCTGGTACTACCTCCACTTTCACACCGTTTTCAGCGCACAGCTTCACAAGAAGCTCCCCAGGGTCTGAAATGCAGGGCATACCGGCGTCTGTTACGATAGCGGCGTTCTCGCCTGCCATTATCCTGTTCAAAATGCTCTCGCCCACCTGTTTTGCATTGTGTTCGTGATAGCTCACAAGTGGCGTTTTTATGTCAAAATAATTGAGAAGCTTTGCGGTAACTCTTGTGTCCTCGGCACAGATAAAATCAGCCTTTTCCAGGGTCTCAACTGCACGGTATGTCATATCTCCAAGGTTGCCTATAGGCGTTCCTACTACGGATAAAATTCCCATTGTTTATTCTCCTAACTCGTTTGCAAGTATGTGGTCTATCATCTCATAAAGGTCAGAAATGGTATTAAGGCCACCGCACTGCGCTCTTAGCCTTGCAGAGCCTTTCAGCCCTTTAACATACCATGCGCAGTTTTTTCTGGCTTCTTTCATGCCCTGACGTTCACCCTTGTATTTGCATATAAGCTCGCAGTGCTTTTTCATCACTGCCATTTTTTCTTCTATGCTCACCTCAGGAAGCTTTTCCCCTGTTTCAAGATAATGCTTCACGTCACGGAAAACCCATGGCCTGCCGTAGCTTCCTCTGCCTATCATCACAAGGTCACAGCCAGTCTGCTCATACATTGCCTTTGCGCTTTCTCCGTCAACAACGTCGCCGTTGCCTATAACGGGTATCTTAACGTTGGCTTTTACCTGCCTTATTATATCCCAATCGGCTTTGCCTGAATAAAACTGCGTTCTCGTCCTGCCATGACAGGTGACGGCGCTTGCCCCTGCCTGCTCGATGAGCTTTGCAAACTCCACTGCATTTATGCTGTTTTCGTCCCAGCCTGCACGAAATTTCACTGTAACGGGGCAGTTTGCGTTTTTTACCACCTCTCTGCATATCTCTGCCGCAGTATCAGGAAGCTTCATAAGTGCAGAGCCACTGCCGTTGCCTACTATCTTAGGCACAGGACAGCCCATGTTTATATCAATGATATCAGGGGAATAATCGTTTAGCTTATAAGCCGCTTTTCCCATATAATAAGGGTCTTCCCCAAAAAGCTGCAAAGCATAGGGGCGTTCCTCACTCTCTATCTCGCAAAGACGTGCCGTCTTTTTGTCGCCAAAGCACAGACCCTTCGATGATATCATTTCGCTCACAAGATATGACGCACCGTATTCCTTGCACATAAGACGATAGGATTTATCTGCCACCGACGCCATAGGTGCTAATGCGGCGGTCTTTTCTATTTCAACGTTTCCGATAAAAAAGCTGTTCATCAAGTAAAAATTCTCCTAGTATATTCCAACCAACAAATAATCATAGCTATACTATTTTATTATAGCACAATGCGTGATTTTTTGCAATGATAAAAAGCATATATCAATAGTTAGTTGGACGTATTCGACTTCGTGGGCACAAAAAAACAGACGAAAACTGCTTAACAGTCTCCGTCTGTTTATCAAAAGTATTATTCAACGCTCGATACGCTCAAAGTTACTCTTCCAATTTTCTGAAATCTACGCTATATTGGATATCTCCCTCTTTATCGGCTCCTGTAAGCGTTTGATATGAGGAAGCAATAGTAAGGTTTTCCGCCTATCTCTGAGCTCCCAGATATAGGGGTATTCGCTGTTTTCTTGTTGCTATTGGTAATTGTGACCAATTATGAGTGCATTGGTTCCAGGCACCAAAGTGATATCGATATCGCCGCAATCTGCAATATAGCGACCACTGATATCTGGGGCTGTATCATATCCGTATGTTCCAATCTTTTTGTCCAGGAGAGAATATGTTTCATTATCACTCTCGTTTTTATTAAATGAAACGTTGTAGAGTGTGTCACCGGCCATGCTCACTGTCACACAATCGAATGCTACGCCTTCAATGGTTTCTTCTGATGAAAAATACCATGTATACGTGTCAACCTGCATAGAATTTCCGTCCGCATCACGTGTTGTGTATGCATTGATGGACTCTTCACATTCGCCGACCTGGAACGCACTTTCAATATAGGCCTTTGCGTCGTCCAATGTCTTGCCATTGAGGCTTGCAAAGAAACTGTCTACGTCAGTGATTGTCATGTCGCTGCCCATAGCAGCGTCAGTCTGCGCAGATGATTCAGATGCGTTATCTGCATCATTGTTGTCAGCACTTTCAGCAGCGATTGTCGTAGTAGTTTCTGCCGATTCTTCAGATGTGCTCTCTGTGCTTTCTTCTGTTGTTGCCTCTGTTGTAGCAGCAGAGGATGTTTCTGTCTTGCTGCTTTCGTCATTGCTGTTACTTCCACAGGCTGCCATTGACGCGCACATACTAAGTGCAAGTGCGAATACAAGAATTGATCTGATCTTTTTCATGTGATTTTCCTCCATAAATTAATTATCGAATACACAAACTATTTCTTCACCGTCAGGTCCTTTATCATAAGAACGCAGGAATACGCCCGCATTATCTATGAACAGATAATAAGTCTCATTGACCGGGAATATGCTTGCCTCAGTATCTGACGAATAAAGGTCAACAGTTGCATTTTCATCTACAGGGCTGCCGTCGATAGGAAGCTTGAACTTTTTAAATCTCTCTATATCATAAAAAGTGCCGCTTTCATGATCTGCATAAATATGCGAATCACCGCCAAAATATTCCGGGAAATAGCCCTCAGGATAAGAGAAAGTTCCTACTACTTCATCGGTCTCCATGTTATAGAGCTTATCCTGCTGCAAATTATATCCATTATAGGAAAAGAACATATATTTGCCTATAACGCCGGTCACTGTAATCCTTGAATTTTTGCCCGACAATACAGGCTCATCGCCCCATTGCTTACTGTCAAGGTCAAAGCAGTAGAGCTTATCTCCTTCATCATTGCCGTTTACTTTGAAATATAGCTTATTGCCGTATGAAGCCACCAGATCAGCAGAAACTTTCTGTTCAAGTCCGTGTGAATCCTTGATCGTCAATCCGGGATAAGTTACCTCGCCTGTCTCAGGTGAATAATAGTACAAAACATTATCCGTATCGTAATAACCCACTAATGCACCTGACGAAATGAGACTAGGGTCATAAGACTGTGATATCTCACAAGTATAGCTCTTGCTGTCATCTTCAAAATCAACGACTGTGCAATGTCGGCTAGAATCATCATACAAGATCTTTCCGTAAGCTACATCTATATCCGAAAGATAAAAATCGACCTGACGTTCTGTAGTTTTTTTAGTGTTTATATCATAACACATGATATAGCTTATATCGTCTTTTACCAATCCAAAATACAGCTTTCCGTTTTTATAATAGACTCTTTCCGAATCATGAGAAGAGAAGTCATTACCCCAGTTCATGAATTTTCCGTCCGTAACTTCAGCCTGACTAAATCCATTAGCCTCATACTCAGCTGCTAAGTCCTCATAATAGCCATACTTTGAAGCGTCGTCGTCCTCTTGCTCTGCTTTGCTTGACTCCTCAGGCTCTTCTGCTGCGGAATCTTCTGCCGTGGACTCATCGCTTGAAGATGTTTCATCAGAAGCCTTTGACTCATCGTCAGCTTTTGCCGCAGCGGAAGATGTTGTCTTATTGTCTGACTTATCATCGCTGTCGTCATCAGAACTTCCGCAGGCTGCCATTGAAGTGCACATACTCAGTGCAAGTGCGAACGCAAGTATTGATTTGATTTTCTTCATGTGTTTTCCTCCATTTTTCATATATTGCTCAAAAGAGCACAAAAAAGGCACAGCACACCCGAACTTATCGGGCATACTGCACCTTTGATATACAATATTTAACAGTTGTTAAAGAAACATAGTTATTCTGTCTGTCTGTCTGTCTGTCTGTCTGTCTGTCTGTCTGTCTGTCTGTCTGTCTGTCAAGACAATTTCATCCTGTGCGGCAAACGTCAAGAGTTGGTCGCGGTAGAACTCGTATTGTTTCTTTCGGGCTTCGATTTCGGCGGGTAAGCCGATGTTTAGGTCGGAGCAGATGGCGTCGAAATTGTCCAAAACATCCGCAATCCGCTTTTGAATTTCTATTTCTGGAACAGGGAGCAAGATGGTTTCCAGTTTTGCCACAGACAGACCGGGCTGTGCTCCTGATGTTTTGTATTGATTCAGATTTTTGTTTACAAGCAAGTGATATAAGAAACGGCTATTATAGAACCCTTGGTCAGTTACAACAACTGCGTGTTCCGTAGCATAATAATCACCCTTTGCAAAGCAGACATTCCCACACAAAGCGCCCTGCCGCCCAATGAGTGGTTTGTCTCCTTGCTGATTTGCTTCGCGTACATACCCGCGCAGTCCGTTTCCTCCGTAACACGGAATGCAGTATTCAGGCGTTTTTTCCTTAGAAATATTCTCGGCATTAATTGCCTTGCCAGCTTGAAGAAAACAGGTTTCACCAAATTTTCTCCATGTAGTTCTACTTGTACCGCCGGGAATATTGAACGTTAACAGCTTATTCCGGTAATACGCATACTGTTGCTTCCTTGCTGTAAGCTCTGCAGTAAGCTCTGCAGTAAGCTCTGTGAATGTATCCAGTATACGGACGATTTCACGCTGGACTTCAAGGGGAGGGAGGGGGATTTGTAAATCTAAAACCTTTGCCATATCTGGATGCTGTATTCCCGAACCACGATAAAAAGTATCAACGACTTTACCAACACTTATAAACCAATAATATAAGTACTTGTTATCAAGAACGCTTGTATTATTTGATGTCATGATTCGATTGTCTGCTGTAACAAATTTTCCACGATAGTATTTTGCACAGTCTGCTACTGGCCGAGTTTTGCCCCAAGGCATCGTGACAACTTCTCCCGTACAAAGATATTTTCCTGCTATTTCTTCAGTTGTCCAGCCGGTCTGCTCTCCTGTGGATAACAGAAAAACATCACCATTTTCTTGTTGCATTGCAAATAAATCTGCGGCAAGCAAATATGGATAAGTGATGGCAGTGGGTTGTTTTATTCTGTCAACGGAGTTGAAACGCTTATCCCATATTGTTACTGACCACAAAGGAACATATTCTACGCCATTTGGGCATAATTCTGTTATCAATGCTGATAGTTTATTCATGCTTTCACTCCCTTTATAGCCGTATACTTTTTTTAAGGCTTAGCAAAATATCATCTTGTTCTATTTGCTTTGCCACTTTCAAAAGTGCATCACATTGTTGGGATAACTGCAATTCTTCAGCTTCATGATTTAATCGCGCTTCTATTTCTTCCGAAAGGCATTCGGAAAATTCTTCTTTAATTAAATCATAACAGAAATTATAGTTCCAAATCTTCATCAGTAATTCTGCATAGAGATTAAAGAAATCTTCTACGAGCTTGAAATTTTTATCTTTCCAGAGCAACGATATTTCTACTGCGCTTTTTTTGAGATGTCGATTTGCAGTAATAACAGATAATTGTTTATCTTCACTTTCAACTCGTAGGGGACTAAGTAAATAGCTGATTACTAAAGTAGATGTTCTTAAAATCATTTTTTGATTCAAACATGCCATCGTATTTTTACAATTGTTTATCAGCTCGCAAATCTCGATATACTTGTCTGCACGTTTTTCAAATAATTGCTGCTTGTTACTCAATCTGGTTTGCTGAATTGAAATAACGATTGCTACAATGGACACCAGCAGAGATGCCAGAGATACAATCCAATCTATCATATATAGCTCCTTTCTTGACTCTTAACAACATTTTTTATTTTTCAATCTCCCCAATGATCCTATCAATTTCCTCCCGCAACTTCTGCTCCCGTGCCACAATCTCGGCAATCTCCGCGTTCAGCTGCACAATGTCAATCTGCTCCCGCGTGTCCTCCTGCTCCACATAGGTGGAAACAGATAGATTGTAGTTGTTCTGCGCGTTGCCGACTTCCGCGTTCGGCACAAGGCGGGCAAAGTGCGGTTCGTCCTTGCGCGCCGCCACTGCCGACACAATGCGCTGAATATTTTCATCGGAAAGGCGGTTGTTCTTCGTGACCTTCACAAACTCCTTCGACGCATCCACGAACAGAACGGCGTTGTCCGGCTTGCTCTTTTTCAGCAGCATAATGTCCACGGAAATCGTGACATTCAGGAACAGGTTGGAGGGCAGCTGAATGATGGCATCCACAAAGTTGTTGTCCACCAGATATTTGCGGATTTTCTGCTCTGCGCCGCCGCGGTACATAATGCCGGGGAAGCAGACGATAGCCGCCGCGCCGTTGTTCGCCAGCCACGAAAGGCTGTGCATAATGAACGCCATATCGCCCTTGGACGCCGGTGCCAGCACACCGGCAGGGGCAAAGCGCGGGTCATTGATGAGCAGCGGGTTCTTGTCACCTTCCCACGGCACGGAAAACGGCGGATTGGAGACAATCAACTCAAACGGCTGGTCGTCCCAATGCTGCGGACTGAGCAGCGTATCCTCTCGCACGATGCTGAACTTGTCAGGATCAATGCTGTGCAGGAACATGTTAATGCGGCAGAGATTGTAGGTGGTCAGGTCGATTTCCTGCCCGTAGAATCCGTGATCGATGTTCTCCCTGCCCAGCACCTTTGCCACTTTCAGCAGCAGCGAGCCAGAACCACAGGCAGGGTCATAGACCTTGTTGATTCGCGTTTTGCCGATGGTGCCGAGGCGTGCCAGCAACTCCGAAACATCAGCAGGGGTGAAATACTGCCCGCCCTTTTTCCCGGCATTCGCGGCGTACATGCCCATCAGGTACTCATAGGCGTCGCCGAACAAATCGGGATTCATGCCATCGGTGGAGAACAGCGGCATCTGCGCCACGCCGTTCAGCAGCTCCACCAGCACCTTGTTCCGCTTGGCGACTGTTTCACCGATGGCCTTGCTGTTCACGTCGAAATCATCAAACAAACCAGCAAAGTCGTTTTCCGCCTCGCCGCTGGCAGCGCTGCTTTCGATGTGGTTGAACACTCGTTCCAGCGTTTCATTCAGGTTCTCATCCTTATCTGCACGGGCGAGGACGTTGCAGAACAATTCAGAGGGCAGGATGAAGAAGCCTTTTTCCTGCACCAAACTGTCACGTTCAGGTTCGGCTATGTCATCAGGCAGCTTCGCATAGTCAAATTGAGGATTGATTTCGCCCCGTGCAAGCGCCGCTGCTATCTCTCCCTTATTGATATAGGCTGCAAAGTTCTCCGAAATGTAGCGGTAGAACATCGTACCCAGCACATAAGACTTGAAGTCCCACTCCGCCACATGCCCCGCATGAACAAGGTCGGTAGCAATTTTATAGATTCGGCGGAACAACTCGTCCCGCTCCTGATCGTTCTTTCTATCAGCCATTGTTGTTACTCCTTCTGGGCAATCCATGCCGTTTCAATTTCATCAAAGGGGATGCTGTTGCTCTCGCAAAAAGCCTTGATTTTCTTCATTGCCGCGATATTCGGCATGGTCTTTCCGTTCTCCCAACGGTTGATGGTACCAACGGACACAGACAGCGCTTTCGCTAAGTCCGCCTGTGACAGCAGGGCTTTCTTGCGCATGACCCGCAGCAGCTCACTTAAAGGCGTCATCAAGCAGTTCTCCTTCCAGAATACTGACAACATTATAGCATATACCTATCATTTTCTCAATTTCGTATAGGGAAAAATGGGGAAATTCTCGCCGGAAGAATGATGCTTGCGCCATCAAAGCGGAAGCTAATACTAATCCTCATCTAAAGCATTGAATAATCAAATCGCGGCCAGTAATGCTTTTAACCATTTCATTTGTTAGACAACAAATAGTTTCACACAAGCGATCAACAACATCGGCGAGGGAATGAAATACCTCATTACGGAATCCCATAGAACGGATTTGCTTCCAAATCTGTTCTATGGGATTCATTTCAGGCGTATAAGGCGGAATGGAAAGCAATTGAATGTTTTCTGGGCACACCAAGTTTTTGGATCTGTGCCAGCCAGCTCCGTCACATACCAAAAGAATCAAATCTTTCGGGTATTGTTTTGACAATTCTGCAAGGAACGTGTTTGTACAGTTCGTGTTGCAATAAGGCATTGCAAGAAAGAAGCTGAGACCGTCCCAAATTCTGTGTAAACCTCCAAAACAAGGTGTAAAATAGAGACATCAAACAGGAGGGAACACAGATGCCAAGAAGAAAACGAAGCCCGGAAGAAAACGAGCGCAGAGCAAAAATACGAGAGCTGCTGCTAAGCAGCAACATCAGTAGCATGGAAGACATTCAGGATCTGTTTAAGGAGACTATCGCGGAGTTCATGGAGAGCGGTCTTGAGGCAGAGCTGGATGACGAGTTGGGTTACGGACGGTACGACTATCGAAACAAAGATACCGACAACAGCCGCAACGGACACAGCAGCAAAACGCTTCGAACCAGCTACGGTGATGTGGAGGTAGCAGTTCCGCGTGATCGCAAGGGTGAGTTCGAGCCTCAGCTACTCAAGAAAAATCAGACCAGTGTAAGCCAGGACATTGAGGAAAAGATTCTCTCCATGTATGCCAAAGGCATGACTACAAGGGATATCGAGACGCACATCCAGGACATCTACGGCATAGAGGTATCAGATACCACCATCAGCCGGATCACGGATAAGATTCTCCCCATTGCCAAGGAATGGCAGCAGCGTCCCCTGGAGGCGGTCTACGCTGTGGTCTTCCTGGACGCCATCCACTACCACGTCCGCAGCGAAGGACAGATCGTGAAAAAGGCAGTTTATATCGCCTTGGGTATCAATTTGGACGGAAAAAAAGATGTGCTGGGGATGTGGGTAGGAGAAAACGAAAGTGCCAAGTACTGGACAACGGTACTCAACGGGCTGAAAAACCGAGGCGTGGAGGACATTTTCATCGCCTGCACGGATAATCTGACGGGATTCTCTGCGGCGATAGGGGCTGTATTTCCCAAGACGGAAATCCAGAATTGCATCATCCATCAGCTGCGTAATTCGAGCAAATACGTCTCCTACAAGGACATCAAGGAGCTAATGGCGGATTTGAGAAGCGTCTATGCTGCCGTTGACGAGCCTGCAGCGCTGGACGCACTGGACGCATTTTCAACCAAGTGGGAAACGAAATATCCCAAGATATCACGGTCGTGGCGGGAAAATTGGGCGAATCTCAGCACGTACTTTAAGTATCCGCAGGAGGTGCGGCGGCTGATCTACACAACCAATTCGATTGAAGGGTTTAATCGGCAGCTGCGGGAAGTAACCAAGACCAGATCGGTCTTTCCGACGGACGACAGCCTTTTCAAAATGCTGTACCTGGCGATGGTGGACATCACGCAGAAATGGACAGGACGGCAGCGGGACTGGAGCAAGATCCACGCACAGCTGTCGATTTACTTCGCCGAGCGCATGCCCGAATAACACCGCCGTATCCGGATGTCAAGGGTAAAGGCTGCAAGCAGCCCGGCTTCGCCGCCCTTGACTTCCGGTTCCGTCGGCGTTATGGTAGAGAAAAGGCGGTGTCGGTCAGACCGCTACCGCCTCATACCAGTTTCTGCTGTTTACACTCGCGGAGAACGTTTACACAAAATTCGGGATAGACCCAAGAAGCTCTCTCCCGTCAATGGCTCTACTGCGCCAAACGCATATCGGTGTTCCCGTATATGTTGGCAAGGCACCGAAGGACGCATTCCTTCCGGGCACCAACAGGGTTTGGGCTTATTGATCCTGCCAAATCCCGCCTCATCTTCAAACATTAGTCGGACATTTCGTTTTGGCTCTCGGTTTTGGGCATCCAGCACGGAGGTTTTAATTTTTTTGAGGCTTCGCATGCCTCTTCATTTGCTGCCTTTGGGTGCCTGGAACGCGGCATTTTCTTGCTCCAATTGTTCCGTTCCAGCATCCTGTACACATATGCTCGTCCTGTGTCTTTCCCACATGCTTCGTCCAGCACTGCTTTGATTTCTCGCGCTGTTACTTGCTTCCCTTCCCGTCCCTTGAATTGGTTCAGTATTTCTGCTTCCTGCTCTTTGCTGAGCAGTCGCCGATGCGATGTATACTTGTTTCGGGCATATTCCTCCAATCCTTGTTCCCGATATCGGCGGCACATCTGATTCACGCTTTGGGGATGCACTCCCAGCATTTCGCCAATGCTTTTCAGACTTTTCCCCTCATGCCATAGTATAAGGGCTCGCAACCGGCGACTGACATTCTTGTCTTTTGTCTCCGACTCTTTTTCTTTGATTGCTTCATATTCCGCGTCTGTTATCTGAAAACGTTTCATCTTTCATCACCGTTTTCATTATAACATATTTTACTCTCGCTTTCAAGCTTTTAGATGCGGAATAGTATAACTTGTGCGCGGGACTCTCACTGGAGGATTCCAAAGGGGGCCGCAGCCCCTTTTGGCACACCGACCTTGTGCGCAAGGTCTAGTGTGTTATACCTCTGCGGAGGGGATGCTGCTGGGGTGCTGCGACCATGCTGGGCTATCCATGCCGCAGTTTCCCAGCAGATGGCTGTATCCAGCCTTTTCACAGGCGGTTTGCCTGTGGCATCCCCGCCGCAGAGGTATACCGTTTTCCGCCTCACCGTTTGCGTTCCAACGGCTTCGCACCATGCGAAAATCTGTGCTATAATGGTCATAACTACACTTGAAAGCAGGTGATGACCTTGACAACAGAAAGTCAGGACTTTATCCCCATGGGCGGGTCGTTCTTCAAAATTCCTTCTTCCAGCAATCTGCGCTGGTTGATTATGTTTTACGCACTTCCCCGCGAGTTGGTGGAGAAGCGTCCAGCATTTCTTTCCATGCCGCGGAAAATTCGAGAGGTTGTCCATAACGAAAAATGGATGCAGATGGTCAATTCCGATATGTTTCTTGAATTGGTCTGGGACTGCTATGCTTGGGTCAGTTGGCAGTTCTTCAAGGTGCCTGCGCCGCACGGCGGCTATATGCCTGTCCCCGGTTCTTTTTATCTGTACTCCGGCAACTTTCCACTTTGGCGGTATGCCTATATAGCGGTCGCACATATCCGGGAAAAGCTGGACAAAATGCCTAATTTCTGCTTTCAACGTCTGTTCTCTATGGGAAAAGAGTACGAAGTGCCATGGATGCCCTATGAGAATTTCTATGACTTTTTCGGGCAGATGACCACAGAAATTGTAGCGGAGCAGCATTGGCAAGAAGCATTCGATATGCTCTGGGAACATCGTGCGCCTGAAGACTACAATGGCAGTAGCACAAAACAGCAGGATTTTGAACGCTCATGGTATCACGCTCGAAGTCCCAAAGGGGAGCTATCTCTGGAGCAGATAAAAGAAAATGATACTGAACTGCCTGCCAATACTATGTACCATGCCGCTATTCAACCATTCGAGGATCAACTGCTTGATGAGGCGCGGGTAGAGCAGTTTATACAGACTTTGCCAGATATAGACAGACAAATCATCATGCTTCGTATGCAGAACAATACCCTTGCAGAAATTGCGCAGAAGCTCAATTTTGCCAATGCCGGTACAGTCAGCAAGCACCTTGCAAAAATCAGGAAGCAGCTGGAGATTTACAGGAAGAAAGAATAAAATTTGTTGGAAACATTCGGCCTCGCTCATGCCATATTAAATAGAGAACACCAATGCGTTAGCTTATTACGTCATTTGCTCAGGGCAGCCACAGCAATGCGGCTGCCTTTTTGTGTCCTCTTATTTAATATAGGGAGGTAATTCATGTTTCTTACTGAAAATGCTAATAATGCTGAAAATAGCGCTGCGGAACTGAAAAACGCAGCAGGTGCCTTTCTGCCATTCAAGCCCTTAAAGCCCAGTGCAGATTCACTGCCGCCTTTTCCGATTGACTGCCTGCCGTCCAGACTGCGGAGTTATGTGGAAGCTGTCGCCATCCATACACAAACGCCGATGGATATGGCAGCAGGTGCTGCCTTGGGTGTACTTGCCGCTTGTCTGCAAGGGAAAGTTAAGGTCGAAGGAAACATTGGGCACTACGAACAAACCAGTCTATACATATTTCTGATTGCACCGCCGGGATCACGGAAATCAGCAGTTATCCACGCTATGACCGCTGCGATTGAGGACTATGAGCAGAAATATAATGAAGGAAACAAGACGGCTATGCGCCGAAACAAGCAAGAACGTGAATCCTTGCAACGGGATATTAACCGTTTGACCCGGCAACTGGAAGTCAAGTATGACACGCTGACAGAACTGGAATTACAGCATACACAAGACAAGCTGGCAGAACTGCCGGAGATCAAGCCGCTGCAAATTTTCACTGATGACTGCACCAGCGAATCTATGATCAGGCTGCTGCGAGATAACCACGGGCGCATGTCACTCATCTCTGCCGAGGGCGGGGCATTTGACAACATCGTTGGACGATACACCAAGAAGCCAAATCTTGATGTGTGGCTAAAAGGCATCTGCGGTGATACCATCCGTGTAGACCGCATCAACCGTGAGCCTGACTACATCCGAAATCCAGCATTGTCCATGATTATTAGCGCCCAACCCGGTGTTCTAAGCGAACTTATGCAGAGCAGTCTGCTGGATGGCCGCGGCTTTCTGGCACGGCTGTTCTACATCAATATTCCCAGTGCTGCCATGCCAAAGTCCTTCCGATCCGCACCGATTCCGGCAACTATACGGGAAGATTATGACCATCTGATTTTTCATTTGCTAGATCTTTCTGAAAATGAGCCTATAACACTGCACCTTGCCCCAGAAGCTATAAACCAAATGGACGAGCTTTGCCATAGCGTCGAAGCCTATCTCCGCAATGAACATCGTGATATGCGTGAATGGGGAAGCAAGTATATTGGGTTGGTGCTTCGGACTGCCGGACTGCTGCATATTGCTGCTGACGGAGCCGGAGACATCCAAACGGAAACGGTTGAAAATGCCATCAGGATTGGCAACTATGCTTTTCACCATGCGTTGTATGCCTATTCCATATTGGGTGCAGACGAAACCGTTGAAAAAGCCCTGCATGTCGTTACGAAACTGCGAAAACTCAGCGTGACGAGCATCAGCCGTTCAGACCTATACCAAAAATGCCGCGGAAGATTCTTTCGGGATGCCAAGGAAATGGAGCCAGCACTGAACCTATTGGAACAGCACGGATATATTTGGCTAGACGTTCCAGCCTATTCCGGCGTGGGACGCCCGTCAGTCGGAACCATCTATGTCAATCCAGCCGCTCTAAAGAATGACTTTTCTGCGTAAATAGTATTTTCAGAACGTAAGTCCGCAAAGGAGAAAAACTATGAGTTCATCCAGCTATGCTATTATGCGTTTCGCCAAATACAAAGGCCCGGAAATTGGCCGAATTGAAGCGCATAATGAGCGCACGAAAGAAAAATACGGCAGTAACCCGGATATTGACCGCAGCCGCAGCAACTTGAACAGCCATCTCGTTCATCCGCCACAGCATTACCGCGCTGAGGCTGAAAGGCAAATTGCAGATGCCGGATGCCGCGTAAGGTCAGACAGCATTCGACTGGTGGAAGTGCTTTTCACGGTCAGCACCGAGTACTTCGATGATAAATCACCTGATGAAATCCGCGCCTATTATGAACGGTCTCTGACGTTCTTGAAAGAACGTCAGCACCCGGAAACGATTGTCTCTGCTGTGATTCATATGGATGAAGGGACACCGCATATGCATGTGACCTTTGTGCCGCTAACGAAGGACAAGCGCCTCAGTGCGAAAGATATTATTGGAAATCGGAAGAAGCTGGTTCAGTGGCAGGATGCCTATTACGAGTACATGTCAGCACGGTATCCAGAGCTTTGTCGTGGCGAAGCCGCTGCGCAAACAGGACGTACACATATGACCGTACAGGAATTCAAGAACTTTACCAAAGAAATTCGCAAAATGGCGAAACTGGCTGACAAGGTAGAAGCGCTGCTGAACGGTGTAAACCTTCTGAACGGCAAAAGTCGCTTGGAACAGCTCGTACCGCTGGTGAAAGACTTGCTGTTGCGGTTCGGCAAAATGAAAACCAAGCTTGGACAGTATCAGGAAGCATTCACCTCAATTATGGAAGAAAATGAGCAGTTGAAAAAGGCAAATGAGAAACTGGATTCAACGTGCAGGCAGTATCATAGCCGCGATTTCAACAATATATCAGCGATTCAGCAGCTGGAGCAGCGCTGCCTGCGGTATGAAAAGCAGTTGTCTGCTATTCCAGCGGAAGTCATTGCACAGTACTCCCAGCAGCACAAGCCACAAAAAAACAGTCAGCAAAATAAACTTCTGATTAGAGAGGGATAAGAAAATGAACAGCAACCCATTACAGCTTTTTACGACAAGCAGCAATCAAAAGTCTTTTCAACTACAGCAATACGGTCGATGTTATAAGAAGGTGAAGCAGCGAAATGAAGGCAGCTGATGAATGGCAGGAACTTACGAATATTCTAAGCAATCTAATTACCAAATATGCCTGTGTGCTGAGCAGCCCACCGCTTCATCAACAGGCTGACAAGACTGACCTTCATTCGGATGAAATATCTATGCCCAAAGACGCCATTGCTCCATCTAAAACAGCGTGATATAATATTGTTGCACTATCTGTCTAAACCCGCTGTGGAGGAAGTTAAAAACTCCGCAGCGGGTGATTGGAGAAAACGATGAAGGAAAGAACGAAGGTATACCTATATACCCGCGTATCCACCGCCATGCAGATTGATGGCTATTCACTTGAAGCTCAGGCAAACCGGATGAAGGCCTACGCTGAGTTCAACGACTATGAAATTGTCGGCGAATATGAGGATGCCGGAAAATCTGGCAAGTCCATTGAGGGGCGTATCGAGTTCAACCGCATGATGGATGACATCAAATGCAGCAAGGATCATGTGTCTTATGTGCTGGTGTTTAAGCTATCCCGGTTCGGGCGCAATGCGGCTGATGTACTTTCCACGCTTCAAGTGATGCAGGACTTCGGTGTAAATCTGATCTGCGTAGAAGATGGCATTGACAGCTCCAAGGATGCCGGCAAGCTGATGATCTCCGTCCTGTCCGCTGTGGCTGAAATCGAACGTGAAAACATCCGCATTCAGACTATGGAAGGACGCATTCAAAAAGCCCGTGAAGGCAAATGGAACGGCGGCTTTGCCCCGTATGGCTACGATCTTATCAACGGCGAACTTCATATTAACGAAGAAGAAGCCAAAACCGTCCGGCTGATTTATGAGCTGTACGTCCATAAGAAGATGGGCGGACGGTTGATTGCGCAATACTTGGAAAGCCATGACATTAAAAAGCTATCCCATAAGAACACGCGGGGCGATATGTTCGCAGCAGCCTACATACAAGATATTCTGCGAAACCCCACCTACTGCGGCAAAATCGCCTATGGACGCAGAAAGCAGGAAAAGGTTCATGGCACCCGCAACGATTACCGTATTGTATGGAATGATGATTACCTTCTGACCGACGGCATCCATCAGCCTATCGTTTCCGTAGAAGACTGGGAGGAAGCACAGGCCAGACTTCGTTCGCAGGCAACAAAATATAAACGCTATGATCGGCAGGAAAACGAACACGCTTATCTGCTGACGGGCATCATCAAATGCCCGGAATGCGGTGCAGGTATGTATGTCAGCAAGAGTGTAAAGAAGAAGCCGGACGGTTCTTATTACAAGGAGTTCCGCTATTATGGCTGCAAGCATCGGTGGATGGATAAAGGACAGAAGTGTACCTTCAAAAATCAGCTGCCGATGGAGTTGATGGATCAAGCCGTTGCGGAGGTAATCGTTTCGCTTGTCAGCCGTCCTGACTTTGCGGCAATGATGGCAGAGAAAATCAATGCGGAAATCGACATATCTGCGCTGCTGGAAGAAATTGCACATTATGAAAAGCAGCTGCGCCAGCAGTATACGGTGAAGGATAGACTGGCAGAGGACATCGACCAACTTGACCCGGATGACCGCCATTATCAGCGAAGAAAATCCGACCTTGAAGAACGGCTCTATAAGATGTATGATAGAATTGAGGAGACAGAGGAGCATTTAATCGAGGTACGAGCCAAGAAACAAGCTATTGATGCTGACCGAATCACACGAGACAACATCCTCGGCATCCTCATGAACTTTGAGAAACTTTACAGCGTTATGAGCGACATCGAAAAGCGTGACCTAATGGCAACAATGATTGCAGACATTCAGGTATACCCGCAGCGCCAGCCGAATGGTCAGTGGCTGAAATCCATTCACTTCAAGCTGCCGCTGATTGCTGAGGAAGAACTGCAATTTAGTTTAGACAAAAAGGATTGGCTTGAAACCGTTATGTCATTGGTCCAACAAAAGCCGGATGATATCGTCAAGGTCGGCATCGACGCGGACGAGTTGGCCGTCACCAAGGCCGAAAGCAAGGCGAACTACGGCGAGATACAGACGCGCGTCAAGGAACAGACCGGCTTGAACGTCACGCCGCTATACATCGCACAGGTAAAACGGAAGCATGGGATTATCGAGCGTGAATGCTACAACAAAGCGAAGTCCGAGAGCGCAAAGATGCTGATCTGCCCGCCGGATAAGGAAAAGGCGATTGAAGATGCACTGAGGTTCTTTGGGATGATTGCGTAACAGGTCATGACCTCAGCACATATCAAAATGATCATATTTCAAACACCCATCACGGAAAGACGCGAGCAGTTCATGCTGTTTCGCGTTTTCCATTTCTGCCTTTACCCGCCATCTCTATGCATCGCTTTATTCACATAAAAGCAAGAGTAATTCTTCTTTTCGTATGTCTGTCGATTGCAAAGATGCAACATATATCGTATAATGATGGTGATACCGCTCGACAGCAGGAAGGTGAACCTTGATGGCAACAAGTTACAATAAGCTTTGGAAACTGCTCATCGACAAAGGGATGCGCAAGAAGGACCTGCAGCTCGCCGCAGGCATCAGCTCAGGCGTCATCATCAAGATGGGCAAAGGTGAAGCCGTCACCACGACAGTGCTTGCCAAGATTTGCAAAGCTCTCGACTGCAATATTGGGGATATCATGGAATTTGTCGATGACGAGGATTAACGCATAACAGAGATTCAGGAGGCCAAACCGATGGACGCTCGTATGCTCAACACGATTGCAAACTTTATCTGGGGTATCGCCGATGATTGCCTGCGGGATGTGTATGTGCGCGGCAAGTACCGCGATGTGATTCTGCCCATGACGGTCATCCGTCGCCTTGATGCTGTGCTCGAGGATACCAAACCGCAGGTGCTGGCGATGAAGAAGACGCTCGATACGGCAGGCATCACCAACCAATGGGGCGCGCTATGCAATACAGCTGGGCAGGCTTTCTGCAACGCTTCGCCCTTCTGCCTGCGCGACCTGACCAGCCGCCCAACCCCGCAAAAGCTCAAGGCGGATTTTGAAGCATATCTCGACGGCTTTTCGCCTAACGTGCAGGAAATTTTGGACAAGTTCAAGTTCCGAAACCAGATCGACACCATGATCGAAGCCGACATTCTCGGCGCGGTCATCCAGAAGTTTATCAGCAAGGACATTAACCTCAGCCCGAAGCCGTGCGGCAATCTCCCCGGTCTGGACAACCATGCTATGGGCACCATCTTCGAGGAGCTTGTGCGCCGCTTCAACGAGGCCAACAATGAGGAAGCCGGTGAGCACTGGACGCCCCGCGACGTTGTGGAGCTGATGGCTGACCTTGTGTTTGCGCCCATCGCGGATCAGATCAAGGACGCCACCTATTCCTGTTATGAAATCAAGGTGGCGTGTTGAATACAAGCAATATGCGGATAGAAAATTGGTAGCAGAATTGGTAGCAGTTTCGGAAACTGGTAGCAGATGTACGCTGCGCTGTGCCTTTTTTTGTTTTTTGGGGGAACAAAGAAAAGCTCCCGCTTTTGCACGGGAGCCGAAGTGTCAGGCCTGAATTTCCATACCGTTCTTGAACCGAACCATCACCCTGGCCTTGCTGTAGACCGTCATCCGTTCGACAAGGATATGGTAGGTCATCGGGTCGAAGGTTGTGGGAAGCGCCTCCTGCTTCATGAGCGTTCTCAGAAAATCATCAATGGCAGCCAGCCGGGTCTGCTTGTCGGAGATGGTCTCCTTCAGCTCTTCGCAGCGTGCCTTGAGGCTTTCGTAGCGGTCGCAGAGGGCATCGTGCCTTGCCCGGTAGGCAGACTGGTCAAGCGCGACCATAGCGTTCTCGCGGATGCTTCGGGCGACCTGTTCTGCGGCGATACTCATCTCTGCTTCGACCTGCGCCAGCTCTGCTTCCAGCGCATCCGTGTCGAACACCGTGCTGCGAATGGCGTCAAAGCTGTCCCTGATCTCGTTGCGCTTCCCGACCAGCTTGTTCAGCGCGGAGAGGAACAGCTGCTTCAGCGTTTCCTCATCGAAATGGGGTGTGCCGCAGGGCTGATCGCCATCGTATTTCCTGATGCATCGCCAGACTACCCGGCGATACTTGTCATTGGAATGCCACACCTTGGAGCCGTACATGCCGCCGCATTCCCCGCAGTAAATGGTGCTGGAGAAAACCCGGACGCCGCTGTGCCGGTTGGGGCCGGGCTTCCGCATCGAAATCTCCCGCTGCACCATATCGAATACATCCTCCGGGATGATGGCTTCATGGTCGCCGGTCACATAATACTGCGGCACCTGCCCCTGATTCTTCACCTGCTTTTTCGTGAGGAAGTCCTCGGTAAAGCACTTCTGCAGGAGCGCGTCACCCTTGTACTTCTCATTCTGGAGAATGCTCTGCACCGTCTTGGGGTTCCACCTGTCCTTGCCGCCGGGAGACCGGATGCTGTCAGCCGTCAGGCCTGCCGCAATGGTGTGGGGCGTGGCCCCCTGCAGAAACTCAGTGTAGATGCGCTTAACGATCTCTGCCTGCTCCGGATTCACCACCAGCTCACTGTTCTCCCCGCGATCGTAGCCCAGGAAGCGGCTGAAGGGAACCGAAACCTTGCCGTCTGCCATGCGCTTACGCTGACCCCAGGTGCAGTTTTCACTGATGGAGCGGCTTTCCTCCTGTGCCAGCGAGGACATGATGGTAATGAGCAGTTCGCCCTTGCTGTCGAAGGTCCAGATGTTTTCCTTTTCAAAGCAAACCTCGATGCCCAGCTCCTTCAGCCTGCGGACAACGTTGAGCGTATCCTCTGTGTTTCGGGCAAAGCGTGACAGGCTTTTGATGAGAATGATGTCGATCTTCCCGGCTTCGCAATCTGCCAACATCCGAACAAGCTCCGGGCGGCTGTCCATCTTCGTGCCGGTGATGCCTTCATCAGCATAGACGCCCGCGTATTCCCAGCCCGGCGTATTCTGGATCAGCTCACTGTAGTAGCTGACCTGCACGGACAGCGAATGCATCAGCCGTTCCGTATCCATCGAAACACGCGCATAGGCCGCGACGCGCTTTCGCTGAAGAAGGTCCGGCTTTTTCGCGTCGATCCGCGTTATGGATTTAGCCATTGTACAGTAGCTCTTGACCTTGCTGGCTGATATGCCAAGCAGTGTGGCAATCGCTCCGTAGCTTTTGCCTTCACCTCGCAGCCGGGTGATCCGTTCCTTTTCCTGTGCTGTCATACGGCACCTCCTTCCGGGGTATCGTCCGGCGATCCCGCAATACGGAGAAAAGGACAGGCATTTGAGGGGGTGCCAAACGAAAAAGGCGGTCAGCCGAAGCCAACCGCCAATGTGAAAGGATTATTGTGCTTTGCTGTACTTGCCGGACACCCAGCCCACGCAGCCGTTGACCACCACCGCGTGCCAGCCGTTTTCAGCCGTTGCCACCCATTCAAAGGTGTCACCGTTCTTGGCAGCGGTGATGCGGCTGTACTGCGTGCCGTTGCCGGTGCGAATGTTGACAGTGCCGCTGACGCAGGAGATCATGACCTGCCTGCCAGCAGGTTTCATCCCCTCCGGAATGGCAGTGCCGGGCTTCACCTCCTCAGGCGGCTCCGTATCAGGGGCGGTATCAGCCTTGTGAAATGACTCAAAAACTAATAGAATTCCCGGTTATCGTTTTGCAATAGCCCTTTCGTTTTGCATTGGGTGCATTTGGTGGCAAAACAGGTGCGGTTGGGTGCAAAAAAAGCTCGGTGGGCGCAGCACTGAGCTTTCGTTTGAAAATGGACAGATGAGTGGGTGCAAAATCCCGACATGCGGACAGTGAGGGTGCATAGAATCCCATATTGTGGACAGGCAGAGAGCAAAATCTCTGAACAGTGGACAGAGCGGGTGCGAAAAGCTGGATTCAACCACGACAGGAGTGTATAATTCCGATATGAAGGAAGGTTGATTGATTCCCCATCACAAGAGGTGCATCTGCTTATTTCTTTCTCACCCAAACTGAAACGCACAACGGCGGCAGATTTTCCCCGTTCCCAATCACTTCTGTTAACAGGGGTGATACATGAACCTGCTGGGCCTGCTGGGTGTAGTTGAGCAGGAAGAACCACTCAGTATCCTTTGTGGAGCGGACAGCCAGTTCCACGCACTCCGGGCAGTCAATCATCTCTGCATAAGGATGCGCAACCCCTGCCCTTTCCAAGAAAGCTCCAGCCAGCGCTTCGGTAAAGCCTGTGCCCGCGTACCATGCACAACCGCCCTGTGGATAGCCTTTTTCGCACAGTGCGGCCTCCCCTTTGAGCCAGCCGCTGTCATACCTGGCCAAAACTTGGCTGCCGTTGGCCTTCAGCGTTTCCTGGAATCCAGTGGCAGCATAGGACGCTCCGTCCCATAGCAGCGCGGCTTGCTCCTCCGGACGGGGCAGGGAATATTCTTCCACTGTCACTCCGCATAACGCAGCGGCATAACCCGGCATGGGCATGGTCACGCATCGGCCATATTGATCTTTGTACCCCGTTCGCGCGCCCATAACCAGCTTGCCACCAGCACGGCAGTACGCTGTCAGAACTTCCGCCATTTTCTCTGGCAGGATAGCTACATGGGGCAGGAATATCAGCTGATAATCGGCGAGATCGTCCGCCGTCATCTGCTCGCTCCAGGGCTTGATGTCCAGAGGCGTATGCGTATGCTGCGCGGCGGCAAAGATGGCCCGGCTGGATTGATAACTCATGGGGCCATACCACTTGTCGCGTTCCCCGTCCCACTCGTTCAGCCAGTCCGTCATCAGAAGCCCCCGGGCCTGATAGCGGCTGCCTGCCAGGCCGTTCAATCGCTTCGTGTCCTGGTGAATTTCGCCAAGCTCCTTAAGACGGCGATTGTCCCGGCTGTCATAATCCAGAATGCCATGCCAGTACATTTCCGTTCCATAGCTGGCCGTCCGCCAGCGGAAGTAGCTGACATAATCCGCGCCGTGGGCAATGGCCTGCATTGTCCACAGCCGCATCTGTCCGGGCAGCGGCATGGGGCTGAGCATCACATGATCCCAGCCGTGAGCGCCACTCTGCTGCTCCATAATGGCGAAATTAGGGGAGAAGCCCCGCACGGTGCTTAGCGCGTAGGAACTGGCGCGGTCCTTCATATCTTCGCCGTCGCCGCCGTTGATGCCGCTTTGACCGTAGGCAAAGTTTGGGTAGTTATCGTAGCTGTAGAAGTCCAGGACGCGGTTGGTCAGCTCGTCGTTTCGCAGATGACCAAACATGCCGTTGGTGGTGATGAAGCGGTTGCCAATATATTGCCGCAGAATATCCACCTGCATTTGGGCAAAGGCGATGGCGCTGTCGGAGATGAACTCCTTCTCCAGCAGGGACAGGTGAGGATTGCCCAGCGCAATCACCGGGCGTTCCAGGAAAACCTCCTCCCAATCGGAAAAGCTCTCGCTCCAGAACCGGCCGCCGATGGCATCGTTCAGCGCCTCCACGGTGCCAAAGCGCTTTTTCAGCCATGCCCGGAAGGCCTTGTGGTCAGCCTCGGAATAGAATACGTTGGTTTCACAGTTCAGCTCATTGTCGATCTGCCAGCCAATGATGGCAGGATGATCGCCGTAACGCTCCGCCAGCTTGGTAACAACCCGGCGCACATAAGCATGATATACCGGGGAATTGTAGTTATAGTGCCGGCGATGGCCGTGACGGTACAGGGTGCCGTCCTGCCGGGAGTTCAGCACTTCGGGATGGGCATGGGTCAGCCAGGCAGGTGGCGTGGCGGAGGGTGTTCCCATAATGACCTGCATCTTTTCCTCTGCCGCCAGCGAAAGGAACTCGTCAAACAGCGAGAAATCCCACGTATCGTCCTTAGGCTCAATCACGCTCCAGGCAAACTCAAACACCCGCACGGTTTCGATGCCGTGGGCCTTCATGCGGCGTAGATCGCTCTGCCACATTGTTCGGGGCCATTGCTCCGGGTAATAGCATACGCCCAAGGCAATATGATCCAAATGAACACACTTTTCCATGGAATTCCCTCCTTGATTGTTTACGGAAGCTGAGGCCGCTAGCAATCCAGCCAGTCAATTTTGGGCATGTCTCGCTCCCAGCGGATGGGCAGCCATACATACAGCGCCTTGGACGTGTTGGCGGATTGCAGCATGGGACTGTTCATCAGTTCCCGCTTCTCTTCTGGCAGCACATGATACTTTTCGGGTTCAAAATGGGCGGCAATCGCCCGCTCGAACAGGTCAGCTCTGTGGGCATCCACCGGGTAATCCGGTACCCAGCGATCCGCCATGGCGATGAGCTGGTCTGTACCCTCCACGCGGAACACCTTGCTAATCTGGCTGTTGAAGGAAGTGCGGCTATCGTCGTTCACATGCGGATTTCCCAGGGAAACAAAGGGCTCTTCCCAGGAACCCGATACGGCGCTGTCGCTTCTGTTGGGAATGTAACCGCTCATGCCACTGGTGAGCATGTACATTTTGCCCGTATGCTCAAACACGGCAATTCCTTCGCGGGTAAAGGGCGAATGCAGCCCGCCGTATTGGCGGCTGACCTCTTCCTGTACGTTCAGATAATCCGCTGTCAGCGCATAGCCCACCACATCGCTGTGATTGATGCTGACATAGAGATATGCCTTCCCGGATGTAGAATCCTGCACCATATCGAAATCACCCGCCTCGCCGCCCTCCGGCCGCAGACAGGGATTTTCCATCTGATAAGGGCCCAACAAACGCTCCGATGACAGTATGACAAAGCAGGCGTCTTTCCCGGACAGCTTCAGCCACAGCACATAGCGTCCCGTTTGCGGACAGCGCAGGATGTGGGGACGATCTACCCGCTTGGACGGATGCAGCGGCGATGCGGAATCATCCACATCGGGCTCCACAAGGTATCCCTCGTCCTGCCAGTTGCACAAATCGCGGGACGAATAAACCTTGATTCCCCAGGTCCATACATCGCTGGCACCGTCGGTATGCTCCTTATTCTCGCCGTACCAGTAGTAGACGCCGTCTTCATAGTAGACAGCGCCGCCGTGGGCCTGGATGGCGTTTCCGTTGGTGTCCAGCCAGGGCTGACCGGGGAAGATGCTTTCCTGACGCATGATTATACCTCCTTGGGAATCTGATTCAAGGCATGGTTCAGTTCCTTGACCATGTCCGGCGTAATGGCCTTTCCGGTCTGTTTGAGCAGCTTTTGCAGCGGCATTTGATCCATCTTGCGTTGAGCGGCCTCAGGAAGTTGAACGTTCTTTGCCACGTCGCCGTAGGAGCTGCGGGCTTTCGCCATGATGGCGGACAACAGCTTGGCGGCAGCCGGGTTTTGCTTCAAGTCAGCCATGGTGTCCATGATCGAATAATAGCCTTCCCGCATTAGCTCCCCGGGCTGATCAAACCAGTTGACCACCTCGCTGCCCTCCATGCGATAAGCCGGGTCAGGCGCGTCCGCCTTGCAAACGCGGATGGAATCTGTGCAGCTTCCTGCTATGGTTTGAATCTCATGCTCCCCGGTCAGCGGAATATGGAAGCGGGCAATCTTGTCAACCTCCTGTTCACCTATCGACTGTCCGTCCACAAGCAAGGTCACCTTGGGCTGATTGGTGTACACCTTGATTTCCGTTTCGGCCTCCGCACGGTTGACGTATCGCCTGCCGCAGAGATGGACAAACGGTTCGTCGGAGAGATAGGCTTTGTAGATGTAGAACGCGTCCTTGCGGATTTTGCGGTCAAAGGTGACAAGCCCTTTCTGATTCTGTCCGGGCTTTCCACCCTCGTTCCGGCCGTCAGCGCCGAAATCAAACATATTCCAGCAGTACATGGCCCAGATATAGGGGCGCTCCTGCCACATTTTCAGCATGTGTTCGTGATACACCGCCTGGTAACTCTCCGTCCAATCACCACGTTCCGGGTTAGGCGACTGATAAGCGGGATTGGCGTCCGCGCCGTATTCCGACAGGCCGATCACCTCATTCGGATGCTCGGCGTGATAGGCGTCAAACCAGGCGTCGTTATCCTCCAAATCCCCCAGATACCAGCCATAATACAGGTTATAGGAGCGGATGTCAGTCAGGCGCACCAGGGGATGATGGTGATCCAGCATAAAGGCGTGAGCCATGGTCGTTGGCCTGGTTGGATCAAGCCGATGGCAAAGATCGTTCAGCAGCCGGTGATTTTCCATTAAATCATCGTTCACACCGCCAGACGCGGTGATTTCATTGGACAGCCCCCAGCAGACAATGGATGGATGATTGCAGCATTGGGTAATCAATTCCCGCATCTGGGACAGCGTGTTCTCGCGACCGTTGGCCATATGTTCAGTGATGTACGGAATCTCCACCCACACGATCATGCCCTTCTGGTCGCACAGATCATAAAAAGCCTGCGCGTGCTGATAATGGGCCAGGCGAATGGTATTGGCCCCCATTTCCAGCATGATGTTCATATCCTCTTCCATCATGGCTTCCGTGATGGCACTGCCAACGCCCTGTCTGTCTTGATGCCGGGCTGCGCCGCACAGGGGATAGCGGCGGCCATTGAGCAAAAAGCCCTGCTGCGGATCAAAGGCAAAGGAACGGCAGCCGAAGGAGGCGCTAACCTGATCGCCGCTGGAAAGCGTTGCGGTTGCGCGATACAGATAGGGGTCGCGCTTACCTTCCCACAGATGCGCATTGGAAATCAGCATCTGTGCCCGCGCCTGATTCCCTTGAACCGCGCCGCGCACTTCACCGATTCCCTCTACGGAAAACACGACCGTTTCTCCGTCGTCTGCATGCTGGGTGTGGGCTTCCAGCGTCACCAGCGCATCCGGGCCTTGCATTTCCGCCGTCACAAACAGACCGCTGCTGCTGTCTGACAAGTCAAAGCTCACTTTGGGGACCGTTAGCAGCCAAACTGGGCGATACAGTCCGCCATAGAAGGTGAAATCGGCTTTCTGCGGATACACCCGGTCGTTTTTGCTGTTATCCACCGATACCGCAAGAACATTTTCAGCCTGCAAATGATCGGTCAGGTTGACCCGAAAGGTGGCATAGCCTCCATCATGGGTGCAAAGAAGGTTGCCGTTCAAAAACACCTGTGCCGACATGGCCGCACCTTCAAACTCCAGCCAGACTTCTTCTTCCGAGGAATGCGCTGGCATAGGAAAGCGTTTGGCGTACCAGCATCGACCGCGATGATAGTCGTTCCCGCCATCCGTGCCGTCCTGGGCATTCCAGGTGTGGGGCAGCGTAACGGGCTCCGTGGCCGCCTCGTCAGCCTGCTCAATGCCCACATCTTCCCGAATAAAGCGCCAATCCGCACAGAAATCCACCTTGCGTCTCATGAACATGCCTCCTTACCCGTAGTCTTCAATGCGCCATTCATCCTTCCAGTCGATGACGGGCTTGTCCCCCTCAAAACGGATGGGCAGCCACACATAGTCCGACATGGAGGTGTTGGCCTTGCCGTCCTCCGGAATGTGCTTTTTGCGTTCGGGGATGGTCTTGTCCATCTCCGGGTCAAACCAGCTCTGGTATAGCTCGGCGTAATCCTCATAGGCCAGATGCTGATACGCGGGCTGCCAGCGGTCAGCGCAGGCAATGTATAAGTCCTTCTTCCCCGGCACCTTGAAAACGGAGGATATCTGGGAATGGAAGGAGGTGTGGCTTTTGTCCGCTGGATGAGGATTGCCCAGTATCGTATAGGGGCCATGCCAGCTATCGGCCACGGCGACCTCCGAGGGATTGGGCAGATACCCCGTTGTGCCGGAGGTCAACAGATAATGCTTTCCCCTGCGCGTAAAATGCGCCGTGGCTTCCCGGACAAACGGCGGGAAGGGGCGGGGAAAATGGGTGCTGTAATAGCCCGTTACGTTGGTGTAATCCTCCGTCAGATCAGCGCAGATGGTCTCGGAGTGTACGCGCTCAAAGTAGTAATAGGCTTTGCCGTCCGAGGCCACAGCCAGATCGAAATCCCCGGCGCTCATGCTCAGCGGACGCAAACCTGTACGGACGATGGTATAGGGGCCGAGCAGTCTCTCCGATGTCAGCACGGTGGAGCGCTGGGTTCCATCCTTGCACATGATTTTGAGCCAGCAAACGTACTTCCTTGTCATCCGATTGTAGATGATATGGGGCCTGTCCATCATGGACGTGGGATGCAGTGGCGAGGCAGGATTGCCTTCATCGGGCGGGATAATCAGCCCTTCATCCTGCCAGTTATACAGGTCTTTGGAGGAATAGCAGCGCACACCCCAATGCCAGATGCCGTTCTGCCCATCGGTATGCTCCTTGTTCTCGCCGTACCAGTAGTAGACGCCGTTTTCATACAGAATCGACCCGCCATGGGCTTGAATGCGCTTTCCTGCTGTATCCAGCCACACCTGGCCGGGATGAATGGATGTGTACATGCTTATTCCTCCACAATGACGCGAGCCCGTGCCAGGTTCAGCACCTGGGTAAAGAGTGCGTCCGAATCACCCATGCGCTGCATTTTTACCCGAACAGCCGCAAAGTAGGTGCCAGGCTTGGCATAGGTATGGGTAACGGAAGCTGAATCGTGGTTCAGCACGCCCACGACGTCAAAGAAATCCTCCTGAGAGCGGTCGCCAAAATCGAAATCCAGCGCGGTAATTTTGCCTGCCTGCTCCGGCGCTTGAGCGGAGGCGGTCAGGGTGACGATTTCCCCCACCTTTACATGGGTGCATACCGCACCATTGACCAGCAGCACGGGAACCGGCTGGATGCCGCGCCGTTCCCTGGCGCTGTCCGGCACAACAATTTGCCCGTCCTCAAGGCGGTAATTGGTGGTGGGAAGAGGCTCGACACCGCGCTCCACCCAGTCGCTCACGTCCAGCAGGACCTGATGCAGCGCCCCCAGATAATTCACGACCTGTGTGTTCCGCTGGATGCCGTCATCGCCGTGCAGGCAGCGATCCATATACCACACGCGCACATGGCTGTCAGAACCCAGGGCTTCCGCAATCTTTCCTCTGTACCAATCGGCGCACCAGGGGCAGGTGGATTCATCCATCAGCGATTGAATCACGATCACCTTGCCTTGAATCTGGCCGTCCTGCACAGTGCCAGTGCCTGTCATGGAATAACCGAACACGTTCCTGCGCTGGGGCAGGGTTGGTTGACCCTCAGCGTCCCGGAACTGATCCCAGGCGTGAAAAGCAGGGTCGGCAGGCACCTGATGTCGATAGTAGGACTGGATGGCGATGAAGTCGGAATTGTCCAGCGCGACCCTGTCGCCGGGCTGAATCAGGGCAAGCACGGCGGCAATATCGTCCACACCGAAACACATACCCAGATACAGCCTGTTTTCCTCGTCGTGATCGAGTTTCAGAACCTTGCCTTGCGCTTCGCCGGACAGGATGGTGATATTTACGCCCTCCACATAATCAGAATGCTCCGGCACGGATTCAAGCTCCAGATAGGCGCTGTTGCCGCTGGCCAGTAGCTTCTTCCAGGCGTCGTCCACACCGTTGAAGCCCGTCTTGTCCGCATCCTCCTTCTCCGGCAGATGAACAGACTTGATCACGCCCTCAAAGCGCACCCGATCTGTCACCGCGCCACACAAGCCGTCTGCGCCCTCATAGCCGGGCAACGTCCAGAAATCCGTAAAATAGCTGGGGTCAGCCTGCTTCATGCCGGGCAGCAGGACAGGCAGGGAGCCAGGGTCGATCCTGCCTTCTGCCTCCAGAAACCACGCCCTGGGCGGGAAACCCATGCGGGTCAGCTCCCGCAGCATTTGCGCTTCGTCATGCGTTAAGTCCTTGTAGGGGTCGCCGCTGCCGCCCGCATCCATCGCATCCACAATTTTGGAAAACGCATGGCGCAGCACCCGCTGTCCCTGAGCGTGCATGGTGATGGTGTTGGGCAGGGATACCGGCGAGCCAATCACATAGGGGCAGGCGCCGTCCCAGGCATTCGTGTTTTCAATGCAGGCCATGGTTTTGTATCCGCCGCCGCTTCCGCCGAACACATAGCCATAGGGCCGCGGGCAGCCGTACAGCTTCATGGCAACCTGCCGGGAATACTCCGCTGCCGCTGCACTGGACTTATATACAATGGTGGAATCCGGCCTTCCGGCAAACATGGCGGAGGAACCCATGTTGGTTTCCACGAAGTACGCGCCATGGAGCAGCGCGAAGGAAACGTTATCTTGCAGGCCGTGATGCTCCAGGGACGCGACCTCCTCGTCCGGCCCAGGGAACGGCGAAAGATATTGGAAGAATCTTCCCCGATAGGCGTCCTTCCTGGGAAAGCAGAAAACAAACTTGACCTTTGTTCCCTCAAAGCTGCCGTGAATATAGAGAAAAGGAATTTTCTGGCCATCCATCAGTGTTCGAACGCGTTCTTCTTTTTCATCAATCACCGGACGCGCATAGGTGGGGTCCTCCAACGCGTGATAAATCAGTTTCTCCATCGTATACACCGCCTATCATACAGGATGGGATCATTATAAAAAACTACGCCATGAAAGAAAATGCAATAAATCGGCAGGAAGGAAACAAATTGGTGCAAGTGATAGAATTGAACGAAAAAGTGCCCCTATTCGCTAATTTTTCTATATCGGAGCAAGTCTGCAATTTGTATAATGTGGCTACAAACCGGATGCAAATGAGCATCCAAGTGAGAAAGGGGTACGAATTTCATGATGAACACGATGAGAAAAAGCATTTCCCTGTTGCTGACTCTGCTGCTGACCTTCTCCCTGGTCAGCGTTGCAACGGCGGAAGGAAATCCTGTGCTTGAAGGCGTATATGATTTGGAGAAGAACGACTTCGGCATGGAAACCTTCTACCACTTCAATGCCGACGGCACCTATTACGCATCCTTCTTCATGGGCGCTGTGACCGACGCGGGCACCTATGAGATCAAGAACGAGGAGCTGGCATACATGGTCAGCGCAGGCGCAGACGGAACTGCCGGTACCGAGGATGACGAAATGGCCACTGCGACTCAGATTGTCGAGCTGGTCTCCTATGTGAATCCCACGCCCGTCAAGGTGGCCTATGTGGACGGCAAGCTGGTGGACATCTCTCTGGCTGGCATGGCGAATCACCGCACCATGGCGCTGACCGAGGGCAAGGCTTACGACGCCTCCACCGAAACGCCCATCAAGGTTGTGAACCTGTATGCCGATAATCTGGAGGGCAACACCCTGACGCTGTATCATGACAAATCCTTTGTGGATTACACGGGCGAAATGGGCATCTACGGCACCTGGGAAAAGAATGAGGACGGCTCCTACACCCTGACGGATGAGGATGACGAGGACAACGTCTTTACCCTGACCTGGAACGAGGACGGCACCGCTTCCTACAGCCTTGGGGACGGCGAGACCAAAGACCTGACCACCTCCATTGGCCCTGTGGCGTTCAATGTGTTCAAGGCCGAGAATGTGCAGGTAGCCACCGCCGATACGACCATGGGTGCGAACCTGACCCTGAACTGCTACGATGACGGCACCTGTGTGCTGCTGGTGAACATCACCGCCATCGGCATGGAGCTGGAGGCCGACAAGGGCACCTACACGGTGGCCGATGTGTTCAACTACACCTTCAACTTTGAAACCGCCGGTGAAATCGTAGGCCAGCCCGATTGGGCCAGCGCCACCACCTCCGGCATCGGTGTGAACGTTCCCTACGCGGCCACCGTTCAGGCGATGGGTTCCGATCTGGTGATCGATGCCCAGCTGGCTGGCACGGCTTCCATCGCTCAATAATCACGCTTTTGCGGAAGAAAGCCGACGCGTTTCCTTCCGCATTGTTATTTTCTGAGGAGGTGCCCCATGGTAAGAAGCTCGACAATGCCATCGCCCAACCCCCATGACAAGGTGAAGAACACCTGGAAGCGGGATTGGGCCAGAAACAAGACCGTCTACCTCGTCTTTGTCCCCGTGGCGATCTACATCATCGTCACGCATTACCTGCCCATGTTTGGCATTGTGATGGCCTTCCAGGATTTCAGCCTGTCCAAGGGCGTTTTCGGCAGCACCTTCGTCGGGCCTGATAATTTTGTGGAGCTGTTCACCGGCGACGCGTTCCTCAACGCCTTCAAAAATACGGCCATCATGGCCGCGTTCTCGCTGGTGCTGGGCTTCTTCCCCGGACTCATTTTCGCGCTGATGCTCTCGGAGGTGCGGAACAAAACCTTCAAGCGCACCATCCAGATGATCTCCTATCTGCCCAACTTCGTTGCCGCGGTGGTCGTGACCAACCTGGTCAAGCTGTTTCTGGGCAATGACGGCCCCCTGACCGCGCTGCTCACCGCTTTGGGTCTGCCCCAGCAGAACTGGCTGGCCAATGCCAATCCGCCTGTGTTCTGGCTGATTCATACCTTCATGGGCATTTGGCAGAGCCTGGGCTTCGGCTCAATCCTCCTCATGTCCGCCATTGCCAATATCAACGGGGATATTGTCGAGGCTGCCGCCATCGACGGCGCCACCCGGATGCAGCGCATCCTGAGAATCACCATTCCCTGCATCGCGCCGATTCTCGGTATGTCCTTTGTGCTGAACATCGCGATTTCCTTCCGTACCATCGGCGGCAATGTGCTGCTGCTGTATATGCCGCAAACCTACTCCGTAGCCGATTGTCTGTACACCTACACCCACCGCATGGCTTTCGGTTCCTCTCCCGATATGGGCCTGTCTGCCGCCAGCAACCTGTTCCAGTCCGTGCTGGGCACCGTGCTGCTCATCGGCGGCAATGTGCTGGCCGGGAAGATCAACCCCGACTCGCGGTTGTTCTAAAGGAGGAAGAAACATGCAGATCAGAAAGAAAAAGCGCATTCGCGAGGGCATGGTGGAGCATCTGACCATTGGCAATCACATTGCAAATTGCATCATTCACTTCTGCCTGATCATGGTGGCGGTGATTTCCCTGCTGCCCATGTGGCATGTGCTCATGTCCTCCGTTTCCGACGGTTTCAGCCTGCTTTCGTACAAGGGCGTAGCCGTTGTCCCCGTCGGCAAGCCCACGCTGGAGGGCTATCGGCTGATTTTCCGGGACGCTTCCGTGTGGATTGGCTACAAGAACACCATCATCTATGTCGCCGGAACGGTGGGGCTTGGCTTTGTCCTGAACGTTCTGGGCGGCTATGCCCTCAGCCAGCCCACCAAGGGCAAGGGCATCATGTATGGTTTCCTGTTTGTCACCATGCTGTTCAGCGGCGGTATCGTGCCCACCTATATGGTGATGAATACCCTGGGGCTTACCGGCAGCCGGCTTTCCATCATTCTGTTGGAGGCGACCCAGACTTTCTACCTGATTTTCGCCGCCAAGGCCTTTGCGGCAGTGCCGCTTTCCACGGTGGAGGCCGCGCGGATAGACGGTGCGGGACATCTGCGGGTGATGTTCCAGATCATGCTGCCCCAGGCGAAGGGGATGTTCTTCATCACCTTGCTGAACACCTTTGTCGGTGCCTGGAACTCCTGGTACAACGCCTCCATCTATGTGCCTGCGGATAAGACCAAGTGGCCCATTCAGCTTTTCATCAATGAAATGACGAGTGCGAACGTCAATTTCCTGGAAACGGCCACCCCGAACTACAGCCGTTACCTGATTCAGTTTGCCGTGATCGTGGTAGCCACGCTGCCCATCATGGTGGCGATGCCCTTCTTCCAGGATAAGATTGAAGCCGGTCAGCTGCAAGGCGGCGTCAAGGGCTGATCGTGAAAGGACGGGAAAATATGAAAAGAGAATTCAGCCTCAAGCAGATCATGCAAATGATTCTCGTCTGCTTGCTGCTGGTCGCGGTGGTCTATATTTTCTACCGGGCGGACCATGCCGAACTGTCCCAACTGAACGGGCCGGTGACCGCGTCCCAGGGCGCTGCGCCCCTTGAAAACGAAAGCGATCCTGCGCTGCGTTCCTTCACCTATCTGCTGGACAAGGGTGAAAGCACGGAGTATTACCTGAACTATGAGGATAACCCCGTGATGCACTATATTGCCAACTACAAGACCTTTGAGGCCTCGGACGGCACGCAGCAGCGGGTGTTGATGAGCTTCCAGGTGCCGCCCGCCGGCAAGGAGGCCGACAACCTGAGCCTGCTGGTTTCCACCCAATCCTACCCGGATGTGATGAGCATGACCTACTTCGGCGGCTCCCTGGCGGAATTGTATGAGGCGGGCAACATCCTCGACCTGGGACCCTACATCGACCAGTATATGCCCAACTATAAGGCATGGTTGGAGGCGAATCCCCAAGTGATTGCCACCACGCCGGTGGGCGATCAGGACCTCCACCTGACCCTCACGGGTATCCGGGCCAATCTATCCGCTTACGATCTGTTCGCTGGCTGGTGCTACCGCCGGGATTGGATTGTGCGCTATGGCGTGCAGCCGGATATGCTGTTTGATCCCATGGCGGACAGCGAGCCCCGCCCCAATCCCAAGGCAGGCCAGGCGTTTTCCGGCCACTACACCCTGGACAAGGACGGCAACGCCATCGAATCCGCTACGCTGGAGAAAAACGTCAACGGCGACAGCTGGGTGGATGACGTCATCTTCCCCAGCGGAAACACCGACCCCATCTACATCAGCGACTGGGAATGGATGTTTGAAATCTTCGAACGGGCACTGAAGGAGCAGGGCATCGCCGATGGCTATGTGACCAGCGTGTACTATCCCGGTTTTAATCAGAACGGTGATCTGGTCAGCTCCTTCGGCGGGGGCAGCCCCTGGCTCTGGTATGACGCCGAGCATAACGAAGTCAAGTTCGGCGGCGATTCCGACACCTTCAAGACGTATCTGGCGTGTATGAACGCCTGGTGGAACCGCGGCTGGATTGACAAGCAGTTTGCCGAGCGCTCCGGCGATATGTATTACAAGATCGACGATGTAACGGTGCGTTCCGGCAAGGTGGGCTTCTGGCAGGGCAGTGTATCCACCCTGGGCAGCCGCATCAGCAATGCGTCCCTGCCCTATACGGAGGGCGCGGTGGTTTTTGGCGCGGCCAACCCCATCAACGACGTCTATGGCGGGCCCGAGCAACAGCTGAAAATCCCCAATACCTTCTTTGGCACGGCCAAGTACGGCGGCTCTGTGGTGGTGACGGACAAGGCCAAGGAGAAGGATTTGGCGCTGCTCTTCCATTGGCTGGATTACTTCTACACGGAAGAAGGCGCCATGCTGTACAACTACGGCCTCAATGCCGAGCAGCAGGCCCAGCTTCAGGACGCGACGTATCTCCGCTTCGGCGTTGACGCAGCCTATACGCTGGTGGAACGCGACGGTCAGCAGATGGTGCGCTTCCATGACCTGCTCAAGGTCAATGACGGCAACATCCGCACAGCCATGAACGGCTCCCGCGTGATGGGGCTGAGTTCGCCCATGCTGGTGGATTACGGGGATACAGACACCTATGTTCAGCACTGCATCGGACAATGGGATTTGTACAAGCCAATCGGCTTCATGGCGCTCTATCCCTTCAACCATCAGCTGCCCGTCAAGGCTGTGCAGAGCAACAACAAGGTGTATTCACGAATTGTCAACGAGTATATGTATGTGCAGGTGCCGCAGTTCATCACGGGCAAGAAGAATTTGGAGAGCGATTGGGATACCTACTGCGCCGACCTGAAGAAGCGCGGCTACCAGAAGGTGCTGAAATCGTTCAACGAGCTTCTCCAGGAAAGCGACGCGGAATAACCCGTTGCCAAGACGAAAAGAACCTGCTATAATGTTCTCATGGGATGGGGCGGAAGGCTCCGCCTCATCCTCACCATGAAATCGTGGGGGAACATGATGAACGAAGAAATGCTTTTGACGAATATCTATGTGCGCAGCCGGGTATTTTCCGGTCTGATACACAGCGCCTGCGGCCTCAGCTGTTGGTGCTTTTCCGTCACGGGGGAGAAGCTGTTCTTTTCCACTTGCCCGGATGAGCAAGAGTTCCTGTTGTTCCTTCGTTCCAGCGGATGCCTGGACTACGCGACCGGGGAACAGGTGCGGCGCGACCGCCCGGTCATTCTCAGCGATTCCATCGGCATCATATGGGGCGCGGAGTACATGTGGAAAAACGGCGCGCCGGAAGAGCTGATTATGATTGGCCCCATCTTCAACAGCAGCAGCTCCTTCCGCAGCATTGAGACGGCGCTGCACCGCCTGACGCTCTCCCAACAGGCACGCAACATGCTGCTGGAAAAAATGAAAAAGATACCCGTGCTGTCCATGGCAAACTTCGGCCAGTATGTGCAGATGCTGCACTACATGCTGTTCCAGGAGGAGATTCAGCGCCAGGAATTCCAGTTCCAAACCGTGATTGAGGACGGGAAAAACATCTACCGTCACCTGGGCGACGAGCTGGACGCGGACGGCGGCTGGGATTCCACGAATGTGGAGCGCATCCACATGACGGAGGAAACGCTGCTGCAAATGATTCGGGAGGGCAATCTGGAATACAGGAACGTGCTGGATCGGCTCACCGGGCTGGAGCTTCCCGCGCAGTTCCCGGCTGATGGACAGTTCCGGCGCCTGAAAAACGCCCTGATGATTTTCTGCGGGCAATGCACCCGCGCCGCGATTCAGGGCGGCATGCCCCAGCAGACCGCATTCGCGATGGAAACAGAACATTGCGACCGCCTGGAGCGCGCCGCCACCATGACGGATTTGCTGACGGTCAATCGCCGCATGATGGAGGATTACATCCGCAAGGTGCATGACCTTCGAGCCACTCCGGACGTTTCCAAGCCGGTGCAGCAGTGTTGCGACTACATTCGGCGCCATATTCTTCAGCCCCTGGAGCTGTCCCAGATTGCGCGGCATGTTGGCTATTCGGAGTATTACCTGTCCAAGCGCTTCAACAGGGAGATGGGCATCAGGGTGGTGGATTTCATCAAGGACGAGCGCATCAACCTGGCCAAGATCTGGCTGGTGACCACCTCGAAGTCCGTGGATGAAATCAGCGAAACGCTGCAATTCAACAGCCGGAATTACTTTGGCAAGGTGTTCTGCGAGAAGGTCGGCATGACGCCCAGCGCCTACCGCAAGCAGCTGCGGGCCCAGGAAGAAGAAAATCAATAGGAGGTCTACTGGTGAAGAAGCTCAAACCCGGCATTGACCCGGTGGCATTGATGAAGGCCGTCAAGCAATGCGACGGCGACGTATTCTTCCTTACGAAAAACGATCAACTTGATCTGAAAAGCGTGTTGTCTCAATATGTGTTCATCTCACTGCTCGCACACACCAGCCCTGAAAGCAGCGGGCTGGAATGTACGAAGGAAGAGGATTACGCCCAGATTGCCGCTTTTCTGGCCTAATACGATTTCCAGATTCACCTGCGCCATCTGCTTGCGCCTTTTCCCTTCTGGCGTCCGCTCATTCCACTTAGCGTAGCGCTGCTACGCTGCGTTTCATTCACGTTAGCCAGAATGAAAAATTCGCGGCGCATCTTGGCGCATTCTTATCTGGAAATAGTATAAGCCTAAGCCGGTGTTTCCTATGGGGAGCGCCGGCTTTTTACTTGTGCGAAAAATGGAACTTATTCGCTAATTTGTTTCTATTCTTTTGATTCGGAATTCTGTATAATCTTCTTATCTTGATGGATGGGAGGAATATCCCCATGAACGCACAAAACTGGAACACGGATTGGCAGTTTGAGGCTGTGCAGACGGGCAGAAGCTATCCCGTCACGCTGCCCCATGACGGCATGATTCATACCGATCGTGACCCTTCCATCCGCAATTACTTTTTGTCCGCCGGATTTCTGGGGGAAACCTACCAATATACCAAGCGCTTCTTTGCGCCCGCGCAGTGGCAGGGGAAAACGGTTCTTGTCGAGCTGGAAAGCGTATACTGCAACACGACGGTTGCCCTGAACGGCAAGCAGCTTGCCGACCATCCTTATGGCTTTACGCCAATCGTAGTGGATTTGACCGATCAATTGCGTTTTGGTGAGCACAACCTGCTGACCGTTACCGCAGACGTACCCCGGGAGGGACATAACCGCTGGTACACGGGTGGTGGAATCTATCGTCCCGTCAACTTGTTTGTGGCTGATAAGCGACATATCGACCTGTACGGGCTGAAAATCACGACGCTCTCCATCCATCCCGCGAGGATTCGGGTGGACGTGCATCATACCGGCGGAGAGAAAATCCACGTAGCCATTTATGACGGCCGCCAGCTCATTGCCGAGGTCAGCGGCCAGGCGCCCTTTGAAATCAACGTGCCGGACGCGAAGCTGTGGAGCGCTGAAATGCCACATCTCTACCAAGCCAGGGCCGAGTTGATCGCCCAGGGAAGCGTTGTGGATACGGCGGAGGAGACCTTCGGCATCCGCACGGTGACCGTTCAGCCGGAGAAAGGGCTGCTGGTTAACGGCGTCCCCACCTTCTTACGGGGCGGCTGCATCCATAACGATAATGGCGTGATCGGCGTCATCAACAATGACGTAACCGAGCTTCGCCGGGCGTGGAATATCAAGCGTGCAGGATTCAATGCCATCCGCTCCGCGCACCATCCCATGAGCCGCAGCCTGATGAAAGCCTGCGATGAAGTGGGGCTTTATGTGATGGACGAGGCTTTCGACAGCTGGTATCGACCCAAGGTGATGAACCCCTATGTGAAGCGGTTCATGGACAGCTACCTATCCGATACCCGCCTCATGGTGCAGGACGCTTACAACCACCCTTCAGTGATCATGTACTCCATCGGCAATGAGATTCCCGAGGCTGGCGGCGTGAAGGGGGTGCGTATCGGGAAATCTATCATCAGCACCATTCGGGAGATGGACGATACGCGGCTGATTACCTTCTGCCCCAGCGTCCATTGGCTCCGGGAATACGTTGACGGCACGCCCTATCTGACGGTAGATGAGGACGAATGGATGGCCCAGAGTGAGGAAAACCGTCAGGCTGATTGGAAGCATTATCTGGGTGTGTTCATGGGTGCGGCGGCCAACATCCCGGACAGCGAGAAAAACGAGCCTTACCCACCCACCTACATCCGCATGGATGAGGATGCAACCAAGCATCTCTACCCCGCGCTGGACGTGGCTGGATACAACTATTATGAGGACAAATACGAAACGCTCCACGCGCTGCACCCGGAGCGCGTGCTGCTGGGCACAGAAACCCGCGGCGACCGCATCGTCGATACCATGCGCTTTGCTAAGGAGCATCCCTATTTGATCGGCGATTTCATCTGGACGCTCCAGGATCATCTGGGCGAATGCAACACCTGCAACGAGCGCTACGGCAAGCTGCCAGAGGATGACCGGCCCAAGAATCTGCGGGGCAAGGATTATCCGTGGCTGCTCAATCACGGCGGCGTGGTCGATCTGCTGGGGAAGCCGCTGCCCGCCATTCATCGGTATGAGCTGGCCTGGGGCGGTCACGGATTGTGGCTGGCGGCGCAGGTGCCCGTTCATGACGGCGTCGTCCCCACCTATACTTCCTATTTGTGGACGGATACCATTGAAAGCTGGAGCTTTGACGGCTGCGAGGGAAAGCCTACCTGGATTGACGTATATACCGACGCGGCGGAAGCGGAGGTCTTTGTGAACGGCTCCTCCCTTGGCCGAACGCCCGTCGTCGACTTCTTTGCCAAGTTCCCCGCTGCTTACGAAACCGGCGAGGTGCTGGCTGTCGGCTATGACGCAGATGGTCATGAGCTGTATCGGAATACGCTGGCAACGGCAAGTTCGGAAACGATACTGACGGCGGTACCGAACAAAAAGAAGCTGATCGCTGACGGTGAGGATTTCAGCTTTATCGACATCGCCGTGACAGATCGGCAGGGAATCGTCAAAGCCTGGCCTGAAAGGGTCGTTTCGATTCAGGTGGACGGCGCAGGAACATTGGCTGGCTTTGGCAGTGCCAATCCTGTCAATGCCGAGCGGTTCGATCAGAATCACCATACCACCTATCAAGGAAGATTGCAGGCCGTTATCCGCAGCGCCCGGACGGCGGGCAACGTTCGTGTATTGCTTTCCGCCGAGGGCTTGGAACCCGTTACCATCACCATTCCAGTCAAGGAGGCCGCTCATGAGTAACCGTTATCGCGACGCCAGCCTGAGTCCGGAGGAAAGAACGGAGGATCTGCTGGCGCAAATGACGCTGGATGAGAAGCTGGCCCAGCTTCAATGCCATTTTTTCGCCCATGGCGATCTGCAAAAGGACACAAGATACGGTATCGGACAGGTCAGCACGCTGGAATTCCGGCAGGCGCTGTCCCTGAAGGAAGCATCGGGCATCCAGCGGGAAATCCAGGAAACGGTGATGAAAAACAGCCGTTTCGGGATTCCCGCCGTGTTCCACATGGAGGGTCTGTGCGGGGCACTGGTGCAGGACGCCACCAGCTTCCCGGCAGGGATTGGCCGCGGCGCTTCCTTTGACCCCGCGCTGGAAGAAAAGATCGGCGAGATCGTCAGCCGACAGGAGCGCGCACTGGGCATCACCCAGATTCTGGCCCCCGTGCTGGATATCAACCGGGAACCGCGCATGGGCCGGGAAGGCGAAACCTACGGCGAGGATTCCACGCTGGCAGCAGCCATGGGCAGCGCCTACACCCGCGGCATCCAGAAGCAGGGTGATGGCGAGTGCAGGGCTGAATCGGTTGCCAAGCATTATATGGGGTTTCATCAGTCGGAGGGCGGCATTCATGGCACGGTCTGCAGTATTCCCGAAAGGCTGCTGCGGGAGGTCTACGGTCTGCCCTTCCAGGCAGCCATCGCGGAGGAAAACCTGCGGGGTGTGATGCCCTGCTATTGCAGCATCGGCGGCGAGCCGGTGTCTGCCTCCGAGCATCTGCTGACCCAGATTCTGCGCCAGGAGATGGGCTTTGACGGCGTGGCCGTGGCCGATTACAGCGCCGTGAGCAACGTGCATCATACGCAGAAGCTCTACGAAACTGAGGCCGAGGCCGGGCTGGCCTGCCTGTCCGCGGGCATGGATGTGGAGCTACCCGACACAGTGTGCTTCAATGAAGAAATGAAAGCTATGTTCGCGCAGGGAAAAGCGGACATGGCACTGCTCGACCAAGCGGTGCGAAGGGTATTGCGGGCCAAATTCCGCATGGGCCTGTTTGAACATCCCTTTGCCCTGACGGGAAGCGCATTGTCGGAGATGGTTCATCATCCGGAGGATGAGCTGATTACGCTGCAAAGCGCCCTGGAATCCCTGGTGCTGCTAAAAAACGACAACCACGTGCTTCCCGTTGGAAAGAATGTCAGGAAGATTGCCCTGATCGGCCCTCACGCGGACAACGCACGGCATTTCTTTGGCGGATACACCCATCTGTCCATGGTAGAAGCCATTCATGCGGTCATGAACAGCCTGGCCGGGGTGGACGCCTCCAACACGGAGCGCAAGCCCATGCTCACCGTGCCAGGTACGCAGGTGCAGAGCGACGAAACGGAGGAGTTTGCGCAGATTGGGCGGCAAATCAAGCCGGACTGCCCCAGCCTGCTTGCAAAGCTCACATCTTCGCTGCCCGACGCGGAAATCACCTATGCTTACGGTTATCCCATCGCTGGCGCGGACGAAAGCCATTTTGCTGAGGCTTTGCAGGCCGCTGCCGGGGCTGATCTGGTCATTCTGACGCTGGGCGGCAAGCACGGCTCCGGTTCCGTGGCCACCATGGGCGAGGGCGTGGACGCGACGGACATTAACCTGCCGCGGTGTCAGGATGCTTTCATCCGGGCAGCTGCCAACCTGCACAAGCCGATGATCGGCATTCACTTCGGCGGGCGACCCATTTCCAGCGACGCGGCGGATGAATGCCTGGACGCCATCCTGGAAGCCTGGAATCCCTCCGAAATGGGCGCGGAGGCACTGACGCGGGTGCTGACAGGGGAAACTGCCCCCAGCGGCCGTATGCCAGTGACCACCGCCCGCAGCGCAGGGCAAATCCCCGTGTATTACAATCACCCCAACGGTTCTTCTTGGCATCAGGGCGACAGCATCGGCTTCCAGGAATATGTGGATATGCCGCATCGGCCCCGGTACTACTTCGGTCAGGGCCTGAGCTATACGACCTTTGCCTATGATGGTTTGCGCATCGACAAGGAGGAGGTTGGCCCACGGGAGGAAATCACCGTGTCCTGCCAGGTGACCAACACGGGCAGCCGGGCAGGCACGGAGGTTGTTCAGCTGTACCTGCGGGACGAGCAGGCCTGTATGGTTCGCCCGGTGCAGGAACTGGTAGGTTTCGCCCGCGTGGCGTTGGAGCCAGGCGAAAGCCGTCAGGTGTGCTTCACCTTCCGGCCGGATCGCATGGCGTTTCTCAATCGGGAGATGCGCTGGTTGGTCGAAAAGGGGATGATCGGTGTGCGGATTGGCGCTTCCTCGGAGGACATCCGTTTACGCGGCGCATTCCGCATTCGGGAAAGCGCCATCATTCAGGGGCGGGAACGCTGTTTCTATGCAAAGACTGACATTTTTTGAGGAGGAAATGCAAATGAAGGATTACCTTGGGTATACGGGTAAGGTATGTGTGGTAACTGGCGCGGCCAGCGGTATGGGTAAGGCCACGGCGGAGATGCTGGTGGATTTGGGCGCAATGGTCTACGCCCTGGACTGGGCTGAGGTCAAGGTAGAGGGCATTACAGCCTATCTGCATACGGATTTGAGCAAAAAGGAATCCATCGACGCGGCCTTCGCTCAGATTCCCGACCACATCGACTGCTATTTCGGCATTGCTGGCGTGTCTGGCCTCGGCACGGACTTCCTGACCACAACCAAAATTGACCTGATTTCCAACAAGTACATCAGCGAGTGCATTCTTACCGCACGCATGACGGAAGGCGGCGCGATTGCTTACATGACGTCCACCGCCGGCATCGGCTGGGAGCAGGAGGGCAACAAGCGGCACTATCTGCCCGTGGTGGAAGCGGAAGGCTGGGATGGCGCGGTGGCCGCGCTGGAAAAAACGCCGCTGATTCATCTGCCGGGCAACCTGGGTTATTCCTTCTCCAAACTGGCCATGAACTACCTGGTGGCAAAGCAGCAGGCGCTTTTCGCGGCCAGGAAAATCCGTGTCAACGCGGTTTTGCCCGGTTCTACGGACACTGGCCTGAAGGGCGATTTCCTAAAGCTGACTGGCAGCGAGGAGCGTCTGCTCGCCTTTACCGGCCATGCGCACCGTCTGGCCGCCAGCGAGGAAATGGCGATGCCCATTGTGTTCCAGTGCAGCAACATGGGCAGCTATTTGTCCGGCGATTTGATGGTGGTGGATTACGGCTCCTCGCTGGAGGTGGAAGCAGGCATTCGCCCCAACGCTATGGCCTTCACCTTCGATATGATTCTGGAGAAAATGGCTGCAATGCATAAGTGAAATCTGCCGAAACGAGGAAACAGCGATGTGGAATGAGGTACAGTGGATCAAAATACCCGACATGGAGCTTCGCGACAAGCAGATTCTTCATGGTGATCTGGGCGGTCGGTTCGCGTATTTCCGCTTGGAACAGGAATTGCCGGCGGATGCGCGCTTGACAGCCCGGATCACGGCTGTTTCCCGTTATCGGCTCTGGGTCAACGATCAAGCCGTGCTGTCCGGCTCCTGCAAGGGCGATCTGAACCGACAATATTATGAAACAGTCTCGCTGACGCCCTATCTGCATGCCGGGAAAAACGTGTTTGCCGTTCAGGTGCTGTATAACGATCCCGACATTGCCAGGGATCAAACGGATGAACGAGCGGCCATTTACGGCGTGGTGGGTGCTGGAAACTGCCATGCTCTGGCCATTGACGGCGACATCACCGATGCTTTTGGCCGCGTGATTGGCACCATTTCCACGGGAAAAGCTTTCTGGCGGGTGTGGCTGGATCACACCTTCTATCTCAAATCATCGGAGTATACCGTCTATTTAGGCGCTACGGAGGAAAGCGTTGATGCCCGGCGTTCGCCGCTCGAATGGAAACGCCTGGACTTTGACGCTTCCTCTTGGTCGCTTGCCTGCGCTTCCGGGCCAGTCATGCCCTCCGCGCTTTTTCAGAGCGTCGGGTTAATTCCCAGAGTTCACCTGATGCCACGAGAGATTCCGCTGATGGAGGAAACGAAATGCGCCTTTGCGCGGGTCATCCGCAGAAAAAACGACTTGGTGCTTGACGCCGGAGTGGAAGTGAATGGTTATCCCCGCTTCTCTTTCAGCGGGAATGCTGGCACAGAAATCACCGTGACCTATCTGGAGCGCTTCGGAAACGGCGCGGACGGTGCCCGCATTGATGATATGGGCGGAACGGTGGAAGGCCGGGCCGATCATATCATTTTGAATGGTCATCTCGTCAACTATGAGCCGTTCTGGGTGCGTACCTTCCGCTACATTGTCGTCAAATCATCCGACGGTAAGCTGCCGGAAATGCCCGCTGCGCAGGTTTATCGAAAAACAGGTTATCCTCTGTCTGTGGAATCCACGGTGGATTCATCCACGCCCTGGGTCGGGCAGCTTTGGGGCATCTGCCTGAGAACGCTCCAAAACTGCATGCTGGAAACCTACATGGATTGTCCGTACTACGAACAGCTGCAATTCATCATGGATACCCGGCTGCAAATGCTTTTTACCTATGCGGTGAGCCGTGACGCCCGGTTGGCAAAAAAGGCGCTGCTGGATTTCCACTGCGGCATGCGACCGGAGGGCTTGCTGCCCGGCAAAACGCCCACGGCCTATTGTCAGGTGATCTCCACCTTTTCTCTGCACTATGTCTATGCCTTATGGGAATATGTGGAACATACAGGCGATCTGGCGCTGGGCCGATGCTATCGCACGGACATTGACCGCATCCTTGATTACTATGAGAGCAAGCGGGATGAAACCGGGCTGGTAGGAAAGATCACCCCTTGGGCCTTTATGGACTGGCAGGATGATTGGAAGGATTTATCTGGCGTATCGCCCGCGTACTTTGAAGGCTCCAGCACCATCATCAATTTGATGTACGCATGGGCTTTGGCGTGCGGCGCGAAGCTCTATGAGGCCACGGGCCGTCCTGGAACGGCCATGGAATACCGCAAGCGTCGTGTGGAAATTCTCGAAAAAGTGCGAGCTTTGTGCTTCAACGAGGAAGCAGGAATGCTCCGCGAAGGTCCGAATTGCAGGCAGTTTACCCGACACGCCCAGGCCTGGGCGGTCATCAATGGACTGTTTGATCCCGCCCAGAGCCGCACAGCGTTGAAAAACGCGCTGGCTTGTCCACCTTGCTCTTTTGCCGCTTCCTACGAATGGTTCCGTGCGCTGGAACAGGCGGGCATGGAGGACGAAATGCGGCAGAGTCTGGATGCGTGGATTGGGCTGATTGACCGAGGCAATACAACCTGTCCAGAAGAGCCTCGTCATCCCCGCAGCGAATGCCATGCCTGGAGTGCGCTGCCCTTATATGAGTTGACGCGCACCATGGCGGGCGTTCGCCCGGAAGGTCACCGAGTTGTTATCATGCCGCACCTGTATGATTTGGATGATCTTTCGGGCACGGCAATCACGCCTTCCGGTCCGGTTCACTACTGTTATCAGAAATGCGCTAATGGACAATGGCGCTACGAGGTGCAGCTTCCTGAAAACACGGAAGGATTGTTCATTACGCCCTCTGGCAGGCGGATTCCCTTCACCGGGCAGCTGCTCATTACGGTATAAGGAAGGTCAAGAACTTGCTCCTCATCATGATTTATCTGGTGTTCTTCTCCGTCGGACTGCCCAATTCGATGTTGGGCGCGGCATGGCCATCCATTCAGGGAGAGCTTAGTGCTTCGGCGGAGTGGATGGGCATTATCGCCGCGATCTGCGCGGGAGGAACCATTTTATCCAGTTTGCTTTGCGTCCGCATTGTGAACCGCCTTGGTACAAGCCGGACAATCTTTTGCAGCCTCCTGTTGACCGTTGTGGGGCTGATTGGTTATCTGGCAGCGTCCTCTCCCTATATGATTTGTGCGGCAAGCCTACTGATCGGTTCAAGCGCCGGATGTCTTGTGGCTACATTGAACGCCTATCTTTCGTTGCACTATGAAGCGCGGCATCTAAACTGGGTGCATTGCTTTTGGGGCGTTGGCAGTATGGTTGGCCCCGCTTTGCTGACGCTCAGTTATCAGATGAACCACACTTGGCGAGGCGGCTATGTGTTCGCTGCCTGCTGCGTGGGGCTGATTTCCGTTTTCTTTACCTTTACACTTCCGCGCTGGAAAGCAAGCCGCGCATCCTCTGAAAATGTTGGAGATTCTGCTGCCGAAGGCTTTGTTTCCAATGGCGAAGCAATGCGCATGCCTGGCGTTAAGACAATACTGCTGCTGTTTCTTTCGTATTACGCCGCGGAGTCCTGTATGACCCTTTGGATTACTTCCTTTGCCGGGGAAGTCTATGCACTGTCCGAGAGTCAGGCGGCGTTGATGTCCAGCCTCTTCTTTTTGGGTATTACCGCTGGACGCGGGATTTCTGGGTTTGTTAATATGCGATTCAGCAGCTTCACATTGGTGCGGTGCAGTGTCATCCTCATGCTGACGGGGATTTTGGTACTGCTGTTGGGTTCCGGCTATATCATGTGTGTCATCGGTGTGCTATTGACTGGCCTTGGGTGCGCGTCCATCAATCCCTGCATAGTTCATGAGCTTCCGTTGCTGGTTGGCAGACGCGCCAGTCAGTCGGTAACAGCCCTTCAACAAGCGGCATCCTCTCTCGGCTCTATGCTTATGCCTCTTGTGACGGGTTTCCTTTTTGGGCGCTTGGGCGTAGCGCTGATGCCCTGGTGGATGCTTTGCTTTGCCGCTGCATTGTTTATCTTGCTGCGTATGGTAGAGCGGAGGAGAAACACGAAAGTGAATTGACTTGTATCGACACATCGACTGAGGAGGTACGCTACCATACTGCCGAACTTCAATGCTTTCTATTGAACAAGTCGATTAGGGCTACCTTTGGATGTTCACATGTTTGAAAACGATACCGGGGAATACCTGTGCTTTTTACGTTGGAGGTTTGCATCGGGAACCTGTGAAGAAATCCATATACTGTATGTTGAAAAACTGATCGAATCCCACTTTGCCATAGTCTCATTGGATGATCGGATGTAGCCGTGGGGGATAATGTTTAGTATGTATATCCTGCCTCGTTTTCTGCTTATGATACGATCAATTGTCCTGGCAATTAACAAAATATACTTTGCTTTGGTCTCAGCGTAGAATTGCCCCGTATGTTTGCGGCAAAAAAAGTGATGCAAAAGGACACCTGTGAACAAAATATGAACGAGTGCAAGAATATGCAATCGGTTCCTTTCCTTCCCTTGGTTGCTTATCAGCAAACGGGAAATCCACTGTCAACAATGTGCATAAGTACAGGCGAACCCCTTGTTGTTGACTGAGGGATTTCCTGTCTGCTATCCTCTTTACAAGGGAAGGATGGTAAGGCTATACACGATTCCTACATTTTTATCGAAGACCTTCTGTTCACTTTTCGTGACCGAATGCATCAATTCTAAGGCAATACCGCACAAATGAGTTGGTGCGGAGGCGAAAAAAGCATCGCCTACGCTGCCAACTCATTTGTGCGGTATTGCCCTAAAAGATGTAAATACCATTACGACTGTTGATACATCAACGCAGGGAGCTTCATGGGATGGCGAAATCATGTCGTTGACAAGGTTGGTTCAGAACATTGCAGTAAAGACGCCTGATGGATCATATGTGGATCTGCCGAACGAAGAAATTCTTTGGGGCTACTTTACTTTGCAGGATGCCGTTGATTTTGCACGCTATGCCGTTGAAACAACGATAAATACCATGCGTTTCAAGAATGTTGTTGAAACAGTAGGGGGAAATGTTGATATTCTTGTGATCACACCTGACGAAACAAAGTGGTTGCAAAAGACTGAGCTCAAGTGAGGTGACAAACATATGTTTTTCACTAATGTAAAAGAATCCGGCCTTGAATCCCTCCTCGTCAACTGGCTGGTCAATCACAATGGTTACGAGCAGGGGCAAAACCGCGATTACAACACGGAATACGCCCTTGATACCACGCGCCTGTTCCGCTTCTTAAAAAACACTCAGCCGGACGCGATGAAAAAGCTCCAATTGGAAACCAATCCACAAAAAACGGCGCAGTTTCTCGCCCGTGTCCGCGATGAAATCACCAAGCGCGGCATTGTTGACGTGCTGCGCAAAGGCATCAAGGCTTATCCCGCCAGCCTCATCATGTTCTATATGACGCCCAGCGTAAATAACCCCGCCGCCGCAGCGCTGTATGCAAAGAACATCTTCAGCGTTACGCGCCAGCTCCATTTCTCGCCCGACGCCACGAAGCTGTCGCTGGATCTGTGCATCTTCGTCAACGGCCTGCCGGTCATCACCTTCGAGCTGAAAAACCAGCTGACCAAGCAGAACGTGGACGATGTGGTCTATCAGTACCAGCATGCCCGCAGCCCGAAGGAGCTGCTGTTCCAATTCACCCGCTGCATGGTTCACTTCGCCGTGGACGATGCGCAGGTCAAGTTCTGCACCCGCCTGCAGGGCAAGGAGAGCTGGTTTCTGCCCTTCAACAAGGGCTACAAGGACGGCGCAGGCAATCCGCCCAACCCGGACGGCCTGATGACGGATTACCTGTGGAAGCAGATTCTGACCAAGGACATGCTCTCGCGCATCATCGAGAACTACGCCACGCTGGTCGAGGAAAAGGACGAGGAAACCGGCAAAACCCGGTACAAGCAAATCTTCCCGCGCTATCATCAGCTGACGGCGGTGGAAAGCCTGCTGGCTGATGTGAAGAAGAACGGCGTCGGCAATCGCTATCTCATCCAGCACAGCGCGGGCAGCGGCAAGTCCAATTCCATTGCATGGCTGGCACATCAGCTGACCGGGCTGGAAGACGCGCAGGGCAATCTGCTGGTGGACTCCGTCATTGTAGTCACAGACCGAGTGGTGCTGGATAAGCAAATCCGAGATACCATCCGACAGTTTGCGCAGACGCGCAATATCATCGCATGGGCGGAGCACTCCGGCGATCTGCGCAAGGCCATCGAGGACGGACGGCGCATCATCATCACGACCATTGAAAAATTCCCGTATGTCCTCCCCGAGATTGGCGAGGATCACAAGGATCGGCATTTCGCCATCATCATTGACGAAGCACATTCCAGCCAAAACGGAAAGACCGCGGGCACAATGAACATGACGCTGTCCGCTATCATGTCCGACCCGGATATGGACAACGAGGACAAGATCAACGCCATGTGCGAGGGCAAAAAGCTGCTGACCAATGCCAGCTATTTTGCCTTTACCGCTACACCCAAGAACAAGACGCTAGAAACCTTCGGTACGGCGTACATGGATGCTGGCGAGGTCAAGCATCGTCCGTTCCATGTGTATACCATGAAGCAGGCCATTCAGGAGGGCTTCATTCTGGACGTGCTGAAATACTACACGCCCATCGACAGCTACTACCGGCTGAAAAAAAAACGGTGGAGGATGACCCGATGTTCGACAAAAAGAAGGCACAGAAAAAGCTCCGCGCCTTCGTCGAGAATCAGACGTTCACCATCGCGCAAAAAGCCGACATGATGGTCAGCCACTTCCACGAGCAGGTCATCGCCAAGGGCAAGATCGGCGGTCAGGCGCGCGCCATGATCATCACCAGCAGCATTGAGCGCTGCATTGAATACTATCACGCTGTGAACAAGTGCCTGGCCAACCGGCACAGCCCATACAAGGCCATCATCGCCTTCTCCGGTGAAAGCAGCTGGACAAGGATGCGCCTGCCGTGACCTCTGCTGGGCTCAACGGTTTCCCGGACGCCGCTATTCCCAAGACATTCAAAAAGGACCCGTACCGTTTTCTGATCGTGGCGGATATGTTCCAGACTGGGTATGACGAACCGCTGCTGCACACGATGTATGTGGACAAGCAGCTCTACGACATCAAAGCGGTGCAAACCCTCAGTCGCCTGAACCGCGCCTGTCCGAAGAAGTACGACACCTTCGTGCTGGACTTCTTCAACGATCCGAATGACATCATTGAGTCCTTTTCCCGTTACTACAAGACCACGCTGCTGTCCGGCGAAACCGACCCCAACAAGCTGTATGATCTGATTGCCGACATGGAGAGCTATCAGGTGTTCAGCGATGAGCACGTCGAGCAGCTGGTCAACCATTATCTGGACGGCGCAGACCGCGACCAACTTGACCCTGCTCTCGATGCCTGCGCATCCGTGTACAAGCAGCTCGACACAGATGGACAGATCAAGTTCAAGAGTGCGGCAAAGGGCTTTGTGCGCACCTACGGCTTCCTGAGTGCCATTCTGCCCTATGGAAACCCGGAGTGGGAGAAGCTGTCGATCTTCCTGAACATGCTGATTCCCAAGCTGCCCTCTCCGCAGGAGGATGATCTGTCCCAGGGAATCCTGGAAGCCATCGATCTGGACAGCTACCGCATCGAGAAAAAGGAAACCATTTCGCTGATTCTCCCGGACGAAGACGCCGAGGTTGGGCCTGTGCCGATGAGCACCGCCAAAGGAAAGCAGGAGCCGGAGATGGACGTGCTCTCTGCCATTCTCTCGGATTTCAATGATATGTTCGGCAACATCGACTGGAACGACGCGGACAACGTGCGCAGACAGATTCTTGAAATCCCGGCGATGGTCAGTCGGGATGAACAGTATCAAAACGCTATGCGCAACAGCGATAAGCAGGAAGCCCGGACAGAAAGCGACCGCGTGCTGCAGAAGGTCATCTTCTCCATCATGGCGGACAATATGGAGCTGTTCAAGCAGTATACGGATAATCAGGATTTCAAGAAATGGCTGAGCGATCTGGTGTTCAACCTGACCTACAATAAGAACGGTAAGCCGTATCAACCGCAGAAATAATAAAGAGGAAAACAAATGGTGGATGATTTCAAGGGGCCGGATGGCGTTGATTATTCTCCTATTGATTTATACGCCAAATATAGCGTTACACCTGAACAGGTAAGAAAAATGGTGCAACAAACAATTGTATCAAAGTAGGAGTTTTTGGTTTCTACAAGTCCTATTGATTCAATTGCTAGATCCCTTGTTTCTGTGTAAAAATAATCCCTTATTTCTTCTGCACTTAGCACAAGCGTCCCTCCCTTTGTAGAAAACAACAAACCAGCACCAAAAGCGTAGTGCCGGTTTCCCGATATGCGAGGTTGCAGACCCTATCGGTTGATTGGGGATATACGCTGCCTCAAAGCTCGGCTTTCTTTGCACAGAGCGTTTTGATAATAGCCTCAATATCGTAATCAGCGTGGCAACCTCATGATCGGAGAGCCTTCATGAATCTCATTCCCAGCTCCCTTTCATCTCCGTTTATTAGCGTGTCCACCTTTCCCTCGCATGCTCATTTGTTTCTTGAACAGCCTGGACTTCTGCATCATGCTTCTGAACGCCCGGACCTCTTCCTCTGTGATCTTCTCCTCCGGGATCTGCATCTGAGCACAAAGCTGTTTCAAAAGCACCGTCGTTTCATCCTTTTGATCAAGTATCGAGTGCATCAGCACCTTGATTCCATCCTGTGTAGGCGTTGTTTCATCTGCCGTAGTGGTGTCCTTGCGATGATTCTCCCGGATGGTTTCAGTGATCTCATCCATATCTTCGTGAATGATATACGAAAAGTAATCCGTCTCATTGATTTGCGCCACCTCAAGCGTGCGCATATAAACATCCATCTCATCAGGCGCATATCCCTTCATGACCTTCTGGCGCGCCACTTCCAGTACCGTGTTCATATCCTGAATTCGCATATCCGCGATGCGATCTACGACGATCTCGATGTCTGCCATCAGCTGGCGGAATCTGGTGTGCGTCATCATTTCACAGAGCAAGCGGTTATTGATCTTCCCGCTGCGCAGCAGCTCCAATACTTCATCACTCAGATGCAGGGACGCCACGTCCACATCTGAGTGATTTTTTTGTTCTGTCAAGCCCAGGAGATAATCGGTGGATACGCCATAGAACTTTGCCAGCTTCTGAATAGCGTAGTGATTGATGTCGCCGCAATCCTCGTTCTCATATTTGCCAAGTGCAGACTTCGATAAGCCGGTCTGCTCCGCCAGCTGTTCCAGCGTCAGCTTCTTATCGATCACACGAAGGTTCTTCAGACGCTCGGCCATTGTCAGTTGAACGTACATTTTCCAGCCTCCATAACCAGTTTCAACCCTATCATACCACATTTCCATAAGCGTGGAAAGACAGGGGTTTTTGCGGGTTTTCCATCGTTTCGGACATAGGCCAAAGCATGGGGTTTGTCAGGTATACTGTCTGCGTTCCACAGAACACAGTACCTTGACAACCTATCCTGAAGCCCTTTGCCCGATATACCGCCATGACCTTCCGGTTACCCCCGCGTCCCCCTGGCAAGCACCTTCCCCGGAAGCAAGCGCCTCTTCAGGACTGACTGTGAGCCAAACAAGGTTTCTAGCCGGGAACAGGCAAGGGACACCCATACAATAGAATTCCAAATAAGAAGCATAACCTTTACTCTAAAAAACTGAAAGAGAGGTACATTATGAAACAGCTTAAGAACATGCAAATCATCGGAATTGACAATGGCTACGGCAACCTGAAAACCGCCAGCGGCATCTTCCCCGCCAGCGTCCTGACCTTCGACCACGAGCCTGCCTACGCGCAGGATCTACTGGTTTACGATGGCAAATACCACGTCATCGGCAGCGGGCACCGGGAGTTCACCCCGGACAAGGTCAGCAACCCGGATCATTACCTCCTGACGCTCGCCGGCATCGGTCAGGAGCTGTGGGCGCACAGGATGACCAAAGCCCGCGTCTACATCGCCGCCGGTCTGCCCCTGACCTGGGTGGAGTCCCAGCGTGAGAGCTTTCGTGCCTATCTGCTCCAGAACGACCATGTGGATTTCATCTGGCGCGGCATCGAATACCACGTCGATATCGTGGGTGCGGACGTGTATGCGCAGGGATTCTCCGCCATCGTGCCCATGCTCAGGCAGTTCAAGGGCGTGAACATGCTCTGCGACATCGGCAACGGCACCATGAACATCATGACCATTCAGGACAGGCGCGCCGTCATGGACCAGTGCTTCACGGAGAAGTACGGCACCTACCAGTGCATGCTCCGAGCACGCGAGGCCCTGACGCAACGCTTTGGGCGCACTGTGCCGGACGCCATCATTGACGAGGTGCTCCGAAACGGCGACGCAGACATCGGGCGCGACTATGTGGACACCATCCGCGAGGCCGCAGCCGGTTATGCGGCAGAGATCATGCGCAGGCTGCGCGAGCACGAATACGACCCACAGACCATGCGCCTGTGGATCGTTGGCGGCGGCGGATGCCTGCTGCGCCACTTCGGCGAGTTTGACCGTGACCGCGTGACCATCATCGATAACATCCACGCCAACGCCGAAGGCTATGAATACCTTGCGGAGCGACGCCTCAGGAGCGAGGGTATTGCCGGATGAGCCAGATGTTCCGCACCACCCTCCGGCTTGATCTGGACAAGCCTGCCAGCGCAAATGCTGTCGCTCTGCTGCGTCAGCTTCATGCAGAGCGCGGCTTGTCCTACAGCGCGCTGATCGTTCCGGCGGTCAATGCTTATTATGGCAAGCCAACCGTGGATGAAGGCTTGCGGAAGACGATTCGTTCAATCGTCCGGGAGGAGCTGGCAGCTCCCTCTGTTCAGCTTGGTGATCTGCTGAAAGCGCTGATCATGGTCGCCCCTCCGACAGCTTCTTCTTCCATCCGAAGTGATGAGCCCGACGACGACGATCTCGACGATGCGCTGGACAGCTTCGGTTGCTGATGCTCTTTGGTGCTCATAAGCACCATAATCCCGTATCCATCCTCATACCGCACAATACCTCTGGCACCAGAACGCACCAACGCGCACCATCCCCGCAAAACAGGAAGCCATGCCGTCAAAAGCATGGCTTCCTGTCTTTGAGCCGGGTGCAGGGCGGCAGCGCCTGCCGGGTGTGCAGAGGGCAGCGCCCCTGCCCGAAGTCCAGAGGCGGAGCGCTCTGGCCCACGGCACTTTGCTGGATTCCGCAGGAAGACAGAAAGTGTCATAATGAGTAGTTACACTTTCGCAGAAAGTGCCGTGCCCCCGTCACCCCGTGCCCCAAACGAACCATCATCACACCCACGAAAGAAAGGAGGCGCTTCCATGGCAAGAAACGATGGCGTGGATCGCACCACTGTGCGCAACCAGCCCCGAACGGAGAGCAATATTGCCGACGCCGAAGCTCACAACGAGCGACAGAAAGCTTGCTACCGGAACGAGGATATTGTCCCCGAACGCAGTCATCTGAACATACACTTCAAGGAGCCTTCCGGCAGCTATCAGGAGATGTTCCGGCAGATGGAGCAGGACGGCAACATTTCCACCCGTGGACTCAAGCAGGACGCCGTCCATTATGGTGAGCTGGTTTTCGATGTCAACTCCGCGTATTTCCACAATCACGGCGGCTACGAGTTTGCGCAGGCGTTTTACGCCGAAGCGTACAGAGCCGCCGTCGATATTGTCGGCGGCGAGCAGTACATTCTCTCCGCCGTCATGCATGCCGACGAGCGCAACCAGGGCATGAGCAAAGCCCTCGGCTACGACGTATGGCACTATCATCTCCACGTGGTCTATGTGCCCGTCGTCGAAAAACAGATTCTGTGGTCGAAGCGCTGCAAGGACCCGGCGCTGGTCGGCATCGTCAAGGAGACCATCATGCAGGTCAGCCACAGCAAAAAGTGGCAGTCCCGGCCTGTACTGGATGAATTCGGAGAGCCCTTGCGCACGAAAACAGGCAAGATTGTCCTGAAGAAATCCTACAGCGTTCTGCAGGATCAGTACCACGACGCCATGTTCGCTGCGGGCTACACCGACGTGGAGCGCGGCGAACGCGGCAGCACCGAGGAGCACCTGACCACCGTGCAGTTCAAGGTCATGAAGGAGCAGAAAGCCCTCGATGCGATTATGGCGCAGCAGCAAAGCGTGGAGCAAGCCGTGCATCTGGCGCAAGCGAATCGGGAGGAGGCTGAGCATGAAGTCGAAGCCGCAAAAAGGAAGATAGATGCACTCGCGAAGAGCGACAGAGAGGTCAAAGCATTCGTACAAAGCCTGGACTCTGCCGACGAACTTCTTCCCGACACCGGGATGCTGGAAACCGCCCAAAGCTACCGCGCAAACAAGGCTCTCCCGGTCATCAAAAAGCTCGTCCGCAAGCTGAGAGAAGTCTATGCTTTGCTGGGCAACGAGCGCCAGAAGAACAACGATATGCTCAGAGAAACCGCGTACTGGAAGCGAAAAGCAGAACACAATGATCTCATGCAGGAGAAGGCTTCCAAACTGGACAGGCTGACCCGGACACTCGGCGCGGATGAAATCGACCGGCTGCTGTCTCAGCGCAGCACCCATGAACATAGCCGATATAAAGCATGGGAAACCAACCGATAACCTGAAAACTCATCTTCAACAATCAATCCCTACAAAACTGGCAGAATACAAGGAAGTGAAACATACGAGAATTTTCGATACCCTCAAAGCCCGCATAACCGTCCCGCAGGCAGCTGCATATTACGGCGTCAGGATCGGGCGAAACGGCATGTGCTGCTGTCCGTTCCATTCGGACAAGACGCCCTCCATGAAGATCAACGAAACTTACTATTACTGCTTCGGCTGTCACGCCACCGGCGACGTGATCGACTTCGCCGCCAAACTGTTCGACTTATCTCCCCTCGAAGCCGCGCACAGGCTGGCAACGGATTTCGGCATCGACCCCAACACGCCGGTATCCGCTGCCGTTGCGCTTCCCCGTATCCGGCAGGAGGAATCCCAGCGGGAACGGGAAGGGCACTGCACCTCCGTGCTGATCGAATATGAACGGCTCCTGAAAAACCGTCAGCAACGATTTGCACCTGTTCATCCCTCGGATGAATGGGACGGCCGCTTCGTATCCGCCAGCCATGCGCTGCCGCAGGTGTCCTACCTGATCGACTGCCTGTACGATGCAGATGCTTCGATGCGCAGGAACACCGCCGACTCTCTGCTTTGCGACGGTACCATCCGCAGCATTGAGCGCTGGAACGCAGCACATAAAGAGGAAGTGGATGCACATGACGAAGCGATTGCGGCCTGACCAGTTCCCGCCCTGGTACGACGGACAGAGTATCAATGAAGCGGCGTTCTGCCGGGAATTTCTGGCTTCGCACAAGCTGCTCTACACCGAAAACAGCTTCTTTACGCCGGAAGGACGCATGACCGACGTAGCGCCGCTCAAGACGGAAATCTACCAGATCATCGAGCCGTATGCATCCACCAGCGTTCCGAAGAAGATTTCCAATATCATCGAGCTGCTGAAAATCACGGCGCACATTGACGACTTCCCGCCGCAGACAGACCGGATTCACGTCGCAAACGGCACACTGTTTCTGGATGGCTCATTCTTTGCGTCGAAGGATGAAATCGTACGCAGCCGCTTCCCAGTGGTCTACAACACTTCCGCGCCCAGCCCGGAAGTGTGGTTGCGTTTTCTGAGCAGTCTTCTGTATGAGGATGACATTCCCGCCCTGCAGGAATATATCGGCTACTGCCTGATTCCCAGCAACA
>ERZ857757.219-NODE-219-length-65964-cov-6.753949_pt1 | contig 65964 bp, 56 predicted proteins | sample MGYA00519764_ERZ857757 | MGnify/ENA primary metagenome ERZ857757 (study PRJEB31778, sample SAMEA3449359) | human gut metagenome | biome: human gut; feature: human-associated habitat; material: faeces | place: United Kingdom | collected 2010/2012 ...
CATGGACCTACACCTATAACGCTGACGGACTGCGCACAGGCAAAACCAACGGCACTACTACCTATACTTATAAATGGAACGAAAACAGACAGCTTTCCTCCATGGTTTGCGGCACAAGCTCTGCATGGTTCTATTATGACCATGAAGGCAAACCGCTGTACATGGAGTATGCAGACGGGAACGACGAGTGCAGCGGAATCTATCGCTACATTCTGAATCTTCAGGGCGATGTGGTGGGCCTGTATGATCTGACCCGGGACTGCATGGCCATGACCTACACCTACGATGCCTGGGGCAGAGAGCTTTCCTGGTCAACGCTCAACTCCGGCTATGCAGGACTGCTCTACGGCAACCCTCTGACCTACCGTGGCTACATCTACGACCGTGAAACCGGGTTCTATTATCTGCAAAGCCGATACTACGACCCCACAATCGGACGGTTTCTGAATGCGGATGATACAGATTACCTCGGCGCAAGCGGGACACTGTTGAGTTGGAATCTGTTTGCGTATTGTGAAAATAGTGTTGTTTATGCTCGTGATCCTCAAGGACATTTTGTAATAACTACCACGATGTTAATTTGCGCAGGTATTGGCGCACTTGTTTTGGGGGTAGCAGGGGGCTTTGCCGGTTATTATATTTCCAAGAAAATGAGCATTCCAAAGGGTAGCAGATGGAAATATATAGCGGGCGGTGCATTGATTGGAGCTGCTATTGGTGCTGCTGCGGGTTTGGGTATAGGATACTGTATTGGCGGTGGCTCAGTAGTTGCAGTCGTAGGAAAAAGTGGAAGTGCAATTAGTACAAAGGCACTTAATCTTGGAAACAAGCTCAGCTATATATTCGGAAAAGCAACTGGTTCAACACATAATGTTCAGCGATCTAAGTCTATGTATTCATTGTTGAACAAGATTGGAATTTGGGATAATAAATTCGGGAATGAATATTTAACAAAATGCATCATTGAAATCTACAAGTAATGCATTTTACATCTTTGGCTAACTTTACACCTTGCTCTTGCTTCTCTGTGCTGTTATTCCAATCAAGCAAATCCATTATATAATCAATGTTGACCATTCAACTCACCATCCTAATTTTATTACGAATGATTTTGTTGCTCGTGTCCATATGGAATTTGAATCGGCGTTTATCCAATCAGTCATTGTTCCGAAAAGGGGGGCTAACACTAATATATGCTGCTTCCGTCTTCTTTAGTGTAGATAAGAGAACCTACAAAATTGCGTGCCTTCCCAGGCCCTCTTGTCGTAGGTATATGTGATCAGTCAACGATCTCAAAGACCTTTACTCCGTTCCAGGTAGAAACAACGATCACATTCGGCGCTATTTCCGTGATATTCTGTACGCCGTAATCAATTTTTTTCTTCGCTAAAACCGACTTTGTTTCAGCATCTATCACAGATATTCCGAGATGTGTTCCGGCATAGTATTTTTTGCCGTCGAAAGAAAGACAGACTTTATATATGCTGTCGTCAAGCGATATATTTTCCGTTCCGAACAAATGTGAAAATTGTTTCAGTGCATCGAGCTGATTGCATTTAATATCCAAGTTCGAAAGAGTATCGGAAAGTGAAGCTGTAATCTTTTCCGAATCGGACAGTGAGAGTTCCTCAATTATTTTACCGCGAAGATTGCACCGGAATGTTTTGGCTTGACCGTAGATTATTACTGTATTTGTTAAGGCTTCATATTCGGCAGAGCTTACCACATCATTGCTCAGATCTATATTCCAAATTGGGTATTCTTCAAAGTAAACGCCGTCAAACCAAATCAAACTCCAACAATCTGTTCGGTCAAGATCGGATTTTTTTCGGTCAAGTCCTATTATAAGCTGCTTGTTTATTTCTTTCACAGGCTTTATACAGACAAGCTGATATTTTTCTTTAAGCAGATCCCTGTACGACATGTTATCGTCCAAATCGTAGCAACGCAATGCCGAATTTAATGTTTGGCCGTTACAAACACAGAAATAAAGCGATCTTCCGTTTAGCGACCAGCATCCCCTACCTTCTAAGTTGTGGTTATACTTACCTCGAACAGTATGTTTTTTTACCGAAAAATCATTTAGATCAACCAGATAGAACTTGTTACTGTTTGAAACAAGAAGCAGCGTTTTCTCATCAGGCGAAACAAATGCATGGTATACATATGACAAATTTTCGATCTTACAAAGCAATTTTAGTGCTCTGTCACATATAAATGCGCTCTTCCCCGTGCAGAATATGCTATACTTTTCGGTAAAGCAAAAATCTTTTGCGTGTCTCAAAAAATCATATTTCAGCTGTTTGAATTTTATTTTCATATGATCCTTCCTGGTTGTATTCCGGAGAGTTCTTTCTTAAGATAAGACTGACTTACACGACACTATTTGCCGTTTTCAAAAACACGCCTGTTAAAACCGGATCGGAAATAATTGCATGGGTTGCGCTGCCCGGTCCGGCAACCGCTCCGGTATACTCCTTGTCGGCATAGCTGTACTCCGCCTTTGCTTTGTTGGCGATCTCGGCTTTCACTAAAAACCCTTCCCCATAGGTGTAAGCCGTGGTTGCATTCAATGCCGAGGTTTCGCTGCTGACATTGCCCTCCTCATCGTAGGTATACCGGGTCACGCCGCCTAAGGAATCCACCGTGCAGACCAGGTTGTCCTCTTCGTCGTAGACCGACAGGGTAAAGGTATACCAGCTTCCGGACGATTTATCAGACAGATCTCCTGCACAATGTATTTTTCTCCCTCTGCCCGATGTTCCAGAAGGGCATCTAATGCCGTGTCTTCTGTTTTTTCATTGTCCGGGTCTTCAATTTTGGTGTTCCCGGCAGCGTATGATGCAGCCATATCTTCCGGAAACAGATTACCGCGATCAGCAATGCTAACAGACACGCCAAAGCAGGGATGATGGTTCCTTTGATGGTTTTCATTGTTTTTTCTTCCTTCCGTTTTTTTCGTATATACCTTGCTTCGATATATACTTTGTATACTCTTCGTTTCTATTATAAATGCACCCTTCTGCGAATACCAGTGAGTTTGCATGAAAAGATCTCTGAGCGTCATGTTTAGATGCGTATACGAAAACAGATCTTATTGGGTGTGGTTTCCCGTCATTCGACACGAAGGTACCGGCTCTTTCCGCTATGTATTCTTTATTCTTCCCGTCCGGTTGGTAAAACAGCAACAGGAACAGAGCGCTCCTTTCTTTGGTGCCGGTGTTTTGGTTGTCTTTCATGTTTCTCTCCTTTTTTATTGTGCGGGCACATTTTCTGTTGCTTTTTGAGAAATAAATGCATCTTTAAACAAGTCAATTGACAAAAGCGTGAAAATGATGTATTTTATAAGCGAAAAAATTTTTGACCGTTCTGATGCCCGTTGTGCCGGTGATTGCGGCAGGTGCTTTGGTTGAGCGGCACTTGCTTTGGTGAAAAATTCCGGTTGTTTTTCATTTGCAAGAGCTGTGGAATAGGTGAATTTGAGCATTTTGGCCATACAATTTTCGACAAAAATCCGTTATAATAACAGGAACGGTTGTGTCCGATCAACGAAGGAGAGAACAAATGATATTTGAAAAGCAAATAGTGAATCTGTATCGCGAAATGGCCTATACACGGTGTGACGACAACGGAATGGCATACTATTTTTCTGCGGAGGATTTTCCGGGCTTACAGAAAGAGTCCTATCCCTTCCGGTCATTGAAGGGGTATCGCCTGCAGGGGTATCTCTATCACTACGATCATCCGCAAGAAGGCAGGCTGGTCGTGTTCGACCATGGTTTCGGCGGAGGACACCGTTCCTATATGAAAGAGATCGAAAAGCTCTGCAAGCACGGTTTTCTGGTGTTCGCATACGACCATACGGGATGTATGGAGTCGGAAGGGGTCAACTCCAACGGAATGGCCCAATCCCTTTGCGATCTGAACGACTGTATCACAACATTGAAAAAGGATGAACGGTTTGTCGGGAAAGACATTTCGGTCATCGGTCACAGCTGGGGCGGCTTTTCAGCATTGAACATATCCGCATTTCACCCCGACCTGTCTCACATTGTGGCCCTTTCGGGCTTCGTTTCCGTGGAATTGCTGGTCAATTCCTGTTTCGGCGGCCTTCTGAAGGGATACCGGAAGGCGGTGATGCAGGTTGAGCAGAGTGCCAACCCCGATTTTGTCGGCTGTCAAGCGGTGGAGAGCCTGTCCAAAACCAAGGCCAAGGTGCTTTTGATCTACTCGGATAACGACAGGCTCTGCCGGAAGGAAGTCCACTACGATGCGCTCAAAAAAGGCCTTGAAGGGAAGGAAAACATCCGGTTCCTGCTGGAGCAGGGAAAGGGACACAATCCGAACTATACCGCCGACGCTGTAAAATATCTCGGAGAATACGGATCCCAACGGGCAAAGAGGATGCGGAAAAAACAGTCAGAAACAGACCTGCAGAAGAAGGAATTTCTCGCCTCCTGGGATTGGGACAGGATGACCGCCCAGGACGAAAGGGTATGGGACGAAATCTTTCGGTGCTTCGATTCGTGAGGAACCGGCAGAATCTATAAAGGCTGACCAATACAGCCGGTTCCCCGGCTCTGTTGGAAAATCCGGCGGCGCACACTTTGCGCCGAGTCTGCCGCCTGGTGGCAGGCTTTTTCAACGGTTTGTTCTGCCGGAGTCGGACGGAAGGGGACCCAACCAGCCTTGAAGAAGAGGACAACAGCGACGATTTCAGACAATATCCTCCCTTTTTTAACGGGGTGTCTATATCTTTTTTGCCGAGATTCAAAGAAAATTGAAAAAAGTACTTGATTTTTTGCTTGAAGTATGCTAAAATCGTTCTCGTATGTGCGCCGATTCTCAGAATGGGCGTTCAAAACCGAAGGGGCAGTCCGCTGCGAAGCTCTGCATGAATGTCCCGGAAAATATGAAGGAGGACTTGAAAATGGAATTACTCAAGGCTTTTACAAAAGAGCAGCTCAAGACCGAAGTCCCGGTTCTGAATGTGGGTGATACCGTAAAGGTACACAACAAGATCAAAGAGGGCACAAGAGAAAGAATTCAGATCTTTGAAGGCACCATCATCGCAAAGCACGGTGGCGGCATTTCCGAGACCTTCACGGTGCGCCGTGTTTCTTTCGGCGTAGGTGTAGAGAAGACTTTCCCGGTACATTCTCCCAATGTTGACAAGGTGGAGATCGTCCGTGTGGGTAAAGTCAGACGGGCCAAGCTCTTCTATCTGCGTGACAGAGTGGGCAAGAGCGCCAAGGTGAAGGAACGCATTTAAGCGAATTTGGGAAAAGAGGTAGAAGATCATGAAGGAAGGAATCCATCCGAAATACGAAACCGTTACCATCCGTTGTGCTTGCGGCGCAGAGGTGGTGACCAAGTCCACTGCCGGTGATATGCGTGTTGAAATCTGCTCCAAGTGCCATCCCTTCTTTACGGGCAAGCAGAAATTCGTGGATGCGGGCGGACGCGTTGACAAGTTCAAGAAGCGTCTGGAAGCGGCAAAGAAGTAAGACGAAGAGATTCGGGCGTCGCATGACGCCCTTTTCTTTTCTTTAAAAAGGAATAGAAAGGCAAACTCTCTGTCCAATGCAGGAGGGGGCTTTTAGTTCCAACGCAAGGGTTGGCCCTCTGTTTCCATGCAGGGGCAGACTTTTAGTCCCAACGCAGGCGCAGTCCCTTGGTACCGATGCAGGAGAACCGTTGAATTTTGATGTTGTATTTTCGGCGGAGCAGAGGGATGCGCAGACCTTTCTTCGGAAGGGCTTTTGGGAGGGTCAAGAAAGGAGACTCTATGGATACGATTTTTAAAAATGCATTGCTGGAGCAAAACGAGGTTCCCGAAGCCATACTGGTTTCGGTATTTCCCAAGGGCGAGGACCCTTCCGACAGGGAAGCGAGCCTTGCGGAACTGGAACGGTTGCTGGAAACGGCGGGAGGCCGGACTTTTGCCAAGCTGGTGCAGTATAAGGATCATCCGGAAAACGCCACCTATATCGGCAGCGGAAAGATGCAGGAATTGGCGAATCTTTGCCAAACCGGCGGAGTGGAATTGGTGATTTGCGACGATGAATTAAGTCCCATACAGATTCGGAACATGGAGAATGCTCTTGGAGGGGATGTACGGGTCATTGACCGTTCCATGCTCATTTTGGATATTTTTGCCCTGCACGCCGCCACGGCAGACGGCAAATTGCAGGTGGAGCTGGCCCAGTTGCAATATTCTGCGCCCCGGCTCATCGGAAAGGGCAAAGAGCTTTCAAGGCTGGGGGGAGGAATCGGAACCAGAGGACCGGGCGAGAGCAAGCTGGAAAGCGACCGCAGACACATCAAGGAGCGGATCAGAGCTTTGGAGGAGCAGCTGGAGGGATTGGTCAAAAACAGGGAACTGCACCGGAAGCAACGCGCCAAATCGGGAATTTTCCGTGTTGCCATTGCCGGGTATACCAACGCCGGAAAGTCCACGCTGCTCAATGCACTGACTCATGCCGGGGTAAAGGAGAAGGACGAGCTTTTTGCCACCCTGGACCCGACCACAAGAAAATTTGCTCTTCCTTCGGGCAATGAAATCCTGCTTACGGATACCGTGGGATTCATCCGGAATCTGCCCCATCATCTGATCAAGGCCTTCCGTTCCACTCTGGACGAGGTGGCAGATTGCGATGCCATTCTGTTGGTTTTAGATATTTCCGACAGGGAAGCGGACGAGCAGCTGCGGGTGACCACCGACCTGTTGAAGGAATTGGGAGCGGCCGACAAGCCTACCCTCTATTTGCTCAACAAGTGTGACAAGGCGGAAAATTCCATAATTCCCCTGATGGGTGCCGAAGCCAAGGGGAAAATCGTTCCGCTGTCCGCAAAGACCGGGGAGGGCATCCCTCTGTTGTTGGAAAAACTGGAGGAACTGGCGGCCGGAGGCAAAAGAGAGGCGCTTTTGAAAATCCCTTCGGGAAAGCTGGGGTTGATTTCCAAGCTGTACACCGACGCCCAGATTCTCGAGCTGAACTATACCGGCGACGGTGCGGAGGTCCGCACGATTCTGGATGCCGCCACCTACGGGCGGTTGAAGGAATATATTACAGGCGATGAAGGCTTTACGAACGACGAAGAATAAGGGGAAAGGAGAAACACATGGAGGTGCTGATCGTACCCGACCATCCCGCCGAATCGGAATTTGAGGATCGCAAATCGGTATTTTTGGGGCATCTTCTGCCGGTTGAGAGCGAGGAAGAGGCCAAAGACTTTGTGGAAAAGATGAAAAAGCGTTATGGGGATGCCCGGCACAATGTGTGGGCCTACCGACTGACCGACGGCAATTTCCGTTCCTCGGACGACGGAGAGCCGTCAGGGACCGGCGGAGCACCGGTGTTGGATGCCATGGTCAAACGAGGAATATCCGGATGTGTGATCGTGGTGACCCGGTATTTCGGAGGGATACTTCTGGGCACCGGCGGACTGGTGCACGCCTATTCCTCAGCCGCTTCAGAGGCGTTGAACCGGGCGGGAAAAGCCGGTATCTATCCCTATGTGTCCTATACGCTGGCGTTGGACTATACGCAATACGGAAGGCTGTCCCGTCTGCTTGAAAAGGCAGGATGTAAAGAGATCCGGCCGGAATTTGCCGAGGAGGTAACTGTGAAATTCCGGGTCCCCGAGGAGGAGGAAGAGGCTCTTTGCCGGGAGATTCGGGAGGCCTTTTGCGGTGCGCGGATTCCCGAAAGAAAGGGAAGGGTGTATATCAAGTCTTCCTTGCCCGCAGGTTGACCGAAAAAAGAGGAGTTTTTTAAAAACAAGCGTATATTATACGGTGGGAAAATGTTGTCCGGGAATGTCGCAGGAAAAGGAGAAATGACGGTGGAAACCATCAGAGAGCTGTTGTGTGCGCGGGAAAGGGAATACCTTTCGCCTGCCGCCTGTCTGTCGGAAAACAGCAGGGGCAGGGAAAAAAGCATTGTGCCCGATCCGATGCGAACCGAATTCCAAAGGGATCGGGATCGGATCATTCACAGCAAATCCTTCCGGCGGCTGATGCACAAAACACAGGTGTTCCTCTCTCCGGAGGATGACCACTACCGTACACGGCTGACCCACACCTTGGAGGTGGCACAGATTGCCCGGACGATTGCAAGAGCTCTGTTCCTCAATGAGGATCTGACCGAGGCCATTGCTTTGGGACACGATTTGGGGCATACGCCCTTTGGCCATGCCGGAGAGCGGGAGCTTGACCGCCGGTTGGCGGGGGGATTCCGCCACAACGAACAGAGTCTGAGAGTCGTAGACCGGATTGAAAATCTGAATCTGACATTTGAAGTCCGGGACGGTATTGTAAACCATGCAGGCTCCAATCTGGCATCCACTCTGGAAGGACAGATCGTGAAATATGCAGACCGGATCGCCTACCTGAACCATGATATTGACGATGCGGTGCGGGCACGGGTGATTTCGGAAGAGGATATTCCTCTGATGCTGAAGAATGTTTTGGGCTACAGCCACAGCGAGCGGATCAATACGATGGTCACCGGCATTGTGAAAAGAGGAACGGCCGACGGAAAAATTTCCATGGATGAGGAGATCGGTTCCGCCACCGATGAGCTTCGGGAATTGCTGTTCAGTCTGGTTTACACCAACCCGATCGCCAAAGGCGAGGAAAAGAAAGCGGAAGAGATGCTTGGAATGCTTTACGAGTACTATGCAGCCCATCCCGACCGGCTGCCGGAGCTTTACGCCTGCAATCTGGGAGAGGACGGTTCTTCCCGGTGTGCGGCCGATTACATATCGGGGATGACCGACCGTTTTGCCATTTCCGCCTTCAAGGAGCTGTTTGTGCCTAAGGTCTGGCACGGCGGCGTGTGAAAGTCGGTGATTGCGTATGATTCATCAGTCGGTGATTGAAGAACTGAAAATGCGGAACAATATTGAGGATGTGGTGTCCTCCTATGTCCGCCTGACCCGTTCCGGGCAGAATTTAAAGGGCCTTTGCCCCTTTCATTCCGAAAAAACTCCTTCGTTTACCGTGTTTGCTGGAGAGGGCAATTTCTACTGCTTCGGATGCGGTGCCGGGGGAGATGTGATCACCTTTATCATGAAGGCCGAGAATCTGGCCTATCCGGAGGCGCTGGAGTTTTTAGCAAACCGGGTGGGCATGGAATTGCCCAAGGACTACCGGAACAAGGACGAGGGGATGAGCCGGTCGGAGATCGTATCCATGAACCGGGAAGCGGCAAAATATTTTTACAGTTGTCTGATGAACCCGAAAACGCCCCAAGGACTGGAGTATTTCACGAAAAAGCGCGGGTTCTCCCTGCCGTTGATCAAACGCTTCGGCATGGGGTATGCTCCGGAGGGCTGGAACGGGCTTCGGGACCATCTGAAAAGCAAGGGCTACAGCTACGAGCAGATGCTTCAGGCCAATCTTATACAGAAGAGCAGGGAGAAGGAGAGCTACTACGATGTGTTCCGGAACCGGGTGATGGTGCCGATTCTGGATGTTTCAGGCAATGTGATCGCCTTCGGCGGACGGCTGCTGGAGGACGGAAAACAGCCCAAATATCTGAACACCTCCGACACGCCGGCCTTCCGCAAGAGCAAAAACCTCTTTGCCTTGAACTTTGCCAAGGACTACTGCTCCGACCGGATGATTCTGTGCGAGGGCTATATGGATGTGATCGCCCTGCACGGTGCCGGATTTTCCAACGCCGTGGCGACGCTGGGGACGGCCATGACTCCGGATCACGCCCGGATGATGAAGCGTTACACCAAAAGTGTGGTCATCAGCTACGATGCGGACGCCGCCGGGCAAAATGCGGCGGACAAGGCCTTCCGTCTGCTCGGCGAGGTAGGTTTGGAGGCAAGACTTCTAAAGGTGGAAAACGCCAAGGATCCGGATGAATTCATAAAAAAATTCGGAAAGGACGCCTTCCGGAAGCTGTTGGATGGCAGTAAGCCCCAGTTTGAATTCAAATTCGACCGGATCGCAGACAAATACAATCTGAACGCCCTGGAAGACAAGATCAAGGCCAGCGGCGAGGTGGCAAGGCTGATCGCAACCTTTCCCTCCTCGGTGGAGCGGGAGCTGTATATTTCCCGTGCGTCCGAAAGGCTGGGCGTCCAAAAAACCAGTTTAAGCAACGATGTGGAGAGACTGCGGCGGGCAGAACAGAGAAAACAGAAAAACGAGCATGCGGGCGAGATTCTGCGGCAGGCTCAGGGCTACAGCGATCGGGTGAATCCCCAGATCATCGGCAATGTGGGCGCCGCAAGAGCCGAGGAGGCGATTTTAGGCCTGTTGCTCTTGAAAAACGATGTGGCGGAAAGGGTCTTTCGGGAAAAAAGTCTTTCGGAAGAGGACTTTGTCACCGATTTTCACAAAAAGGTCTTTTTGATGCTAAAGGAAGCCTGGGAAGCGGGAGAGCCCCCGGAGCTGTCCACCCTGTCCGACCGGCTGTCTGCCGACGAGATCGGAAGATTGATGCATCTGAAGCTGCAGAGAGCAGAGTTGGAAAAGAACGATTACGGAGTTTTCTTGGAGTGCGTGAACCGACTGCGGGAAAGCGCCGGAACGAAGGATACCCCAGAGGACATCCGGGCAATTTTGGAAAAGAAAAGAAGCCGGAAGAACTGAAGCGCCGGAAAGAGAAAGGAAATATACCCTATGAACAATGAGAATCTGTCGGAAAAGGATTCAAATCAGCTTTCCATTGATGAATTGCTGGAAAAGGAAAAGAACAAGGGCACGCTGACCCAGAACGAGCTGGTCTCGATGATCGATGACAACGAGTGCGATTTGGATCAGATCGACAAACTGTATGAGGACCTGGAAATCCTCAATCTGGAATCGGCGGACGGAGGGTTGGAGCAGAATGAGTTCACCGAGGAGATCAAAAACGAGATAGAGCGGTACGGTTCCGCAGAGGATATGGAGAAAATGCTGGCAAGCGAAGGGCTTGCCATCGACGATCCGGTGCGGATGTACCTGAAGGAGATCGGAAAGGTGCCCCTTCTTTCGGGAGAGCGGGAGATGGAGCTGGCACAGAAAATGGAAGAGGGAGACGGAAACGCCAAGCAGGAACTGGTAGAGGCAAACCTGCGGCTGGTGGTATCCATTGCCAAAAGATATGTGGGCAAGGGTATGTCCTTCTTGGACCTGATCCAGGAGGGAAATCTGGGCTTGATGAAGGCGGTGGAAAAGTTTGATTACCGGAAGGGCTACAAATTTTCGACCTACGCCACCTGGTGGATCCGTCAGTCCATTACCAGAGCCATTGCCGATCAGGCGAGAACGATCCGGATTCCGGTGCATATGGTGGAAACCATACACAAAGTCGCCAGAGTTTCAAGACAGTTGGTGCAGGAAAACGGCAGGGATCCTTCGGCGGAGGAAATCGCCAAGGTGATGAAGATGTCTCCCGAAAAAGTCCGGGAGATCATGAAGATCGCTTTGGATCCGGTGTCTCTGGAGACGCCGATCGGCGAAGAGGAAGACAGCCATCTGGGCGACTTCATTGAGGACGGCGACTCTCCCGCCCCTCAGGATGCGGTGGCCGATGTGATGCTCCGGGAGCAGTTAAACGAGGTGTTGCATACGCTGACGCCCAGAGAGGAGCAGGTTCTGAAGCTCCGGTTCGGTCTGGATGACGGCAGAACCAGAACCTTGGAGGAAGTGGGACAGGTGTTCAATATCACCAGGGAACGGATACGCCAGATCGAGGCAAAGGCTCTGCGCAAGCTACGTCACCCCAGCCGTTCCAAGAGGCTGAAGGACTATCTGGACTGAGTAGCGAAAGAATAAAATTCACAAATGATTATGCCTTTTTACTTGACAATTTGTCAATAGTGGAGTACAATGAACAGGCTTACAGTATGGAGGAGGATTCCCATGAAGAAGTTATTCTGTCTTTTTGTCGGTCTTTTGATGCTGACGCTTTCGCTGTGCAGCTGCGGTGGAGGTCTCACGGATCAGAGTGTGGCGAGCGACCCGCAGGCGCAGACGCTTGTGATGGCATTGATTAAGAGCGAAAAGACCACGGATGAAGCGATCAAGAGAGTGGAAGAAGCCATCAACGATATTACACAGTCGGAATTCAATACGAAGATTGTGCTGAAGATGTTCACTCCTGATGAATATGTCAGCAAGATTACCGAGATGTCTCAGAAGCTTTGGGCGAAGCAGGAGGCATACGAGGAGTCCATCAAGGATAAGTATGGCAGACCGTCCGTTCCCGAATCGGAAAAGAATAAGGATGTCCGGACCTACGATGTGGATGTGACTCTTCCGATGTATTATAAAATTGCCAACGGTGACTATCAGTACAACGATGAAAGCAACTACGGCAAGCCCACTACGGTTTATCCGGCGGTGAAGGAGGATCAGCTGGACATTTTGTTTGTGGACAGCATGGAGACCTACTATAAGCTGGTGGATCAGAAGTACATCATCAACCTTCTTCCGGACTACGAAGAGAACAGGGACATTTCCAAGTATGTGAACGCCACAATGCTGAGCGAGATTCAGAAGGTCGGAAACGCTCTGGACGAGAAGAATTGCTTCTATGCAGTTCCCAACAACTATGTTATTCCGGAATATCGTTATTTCTTAGTGAATAAAAAGCTGTACGACTATTATCAGTACGATATAAGCTGCAGCTTCTCCTCCGCAGTGACGGCTGTGGGTCTGCCTGCAGGAGCGAGTCAGAGATGCGACGATCTGTTGGATTTTGTGGATTTTCTGAACGATGTTGCGGAGAATAACGAGGCAGAAAAGGCAAAGGGCTCGGATTTAGCTGTCGATACGATACTGTATAACTACATGGATATACGCTGCCTTTCCTATTTCAACGGCGGCAAGGTCACAAGCGACCTGGTGCCTTACGGCAACTATGCTTCCTATAATATCGGAGACCGCTGGGAGATGAAAACCACGATTCCCAGACCCTTGACCCAGTTGCTCAATTCCGCTTATATGACCAAGTCTCAGCAGTTCTTGGAAAAATTGCGCACGACCTACGGCGAAAGCTACTACAAGGGCAGATGCTTCTATAAAGGCAGTGCAGAGGAGAATGGCTATGCGGCTCCTGCGGCCAATATGGAGGACAACGAGAAAACCTTCGCTCTTGCCATGGTCAGCGGAGACAGCAATATTGAGAAATATTACAACAGCGACGATTATTACATCGTGCAGATCGATGAGCCGATTCTCGACAATACCATGTACGATTCGATGTTTGCCATCAGCACCTTTTCTTCCACCTCTCTGGATTCTACCTCCGAGACGGGCGATGAGAACAGCGTGAAGAAGCTGTCTATGCGGACAAACATCTATTCCTATGACAACATTGAAAATCCTCGTTGCTTTGAGATTATCACGGCTCTCCAGAGCAATGAAAATTTGGTAAATCTGCTGACATACGGAGTTCAGGGTGTGGATTATGACCGGTATGACAACGACGAAGTGATTCACAATGTGGGGAAAAACGGTTACGATCCGATTGTCGGAAAGGCCGGCAATCTGTTCCTCACCTATCCCAACGACCAGATGAACAGTGAGCAAGCGTACTATGCCGCCGATTCCTGGGAAGCGGCAAAGCTGCAGAATCTGGACACCGCCGTTTCTTACTATCTGGGCTTCCGGATGAGCAATGAGATCATGGAAGGCACAGACTTGTCCAGTAAGGATGTGGACGCTCAGTTGACGGCCTTCTGCGCAGAATATATGCCGAAGCTTCTGAACTTCAGCGGCGTGGATGATGAGGGCAATGAAATTACCTACGAGGAGTACAAGAGCCGGATTCTCAGTCAGTTGAGAGCCCTGCCGGCCTATGCGGCACACACAGGGGGACAGCCCAATCCTCCGACGGATGAGGCGGAGATCGAGCGGTGCAAGTATACACCGTATACTCTGTTCGAGAATTTTGTGGCCTTCCTTGCCGGAGCATAACAGCAAAATAGCGGAGGTGTAAAAGTTTTGAGCTTTTGCACCTCCACAACTGCCAATCGAGGGCAAAACCGACCAAGATCGCATCAAAATGACGGGATCGCAACCGGTGTTTTTGCGGAGCTGTAAAAAAGCGTGTTTTTTACAGCTCCGCTTTTATCTTTCAAAACAATAGACGAAAGAACGCTTGAGAAAAGGGGAGAAAAGGAGACTTCAGCCTGTGCGTTGCAAGCGGCTTTGCAAAGAGGTGTTGGTCTTTTCGCATATTTTTTTATAAAAATGCAAGGAAGCCTTGCAAAACCGAAAAAAATGTGGTATACTGAAAGAGTAACAGCAGAATGTGAAATAAGGCCATGCGTTTGCCGGTGTATGGTCTGCATGGTGTGTATGCGTTTGAAAAACGGGTCCTGCGCAATTCGTCCCCGTGAACCATGTCAGGTGGGGAACCAAGCAGCATTAAGCGGATCGTCGGATGTGCCGCAGCCAGCCTGTTTTGAGTATATGCAACTGCACATATTCCCGTGTGGGACGTATGGTCTTATTTTGTGTTTTGCTGTTTCTTTATGCAGAAGGGAGCCAAGGAGATGCACCAAGCGTTATACCGGAAATACCGCCCTGCCGTTTTTTCGGATGTGGTGGGGCAGGAGCAGATCACCTCGGTTCTGCGCTACCAGGTTATGGAGGGGCGGACAAGCCACGCCTACCTGTTCTGCGGGAGCAGAGGAACCGGCAAGACCACCTGTGCCAAAATTCTCGCCAAAGCGGTGAACTGTCTGCATCCGGAGGGAGGAAATCCCTGCTGCGCCTGCGAGAACTGTCTGGCCATTGAAAAAGGCGCTACCTCGGATGTGCTTGAAATGGATGCTGCTTCCAACACGGGAGTGGATTATATCCGGGACATCAAGGATGCGGTGATGTATGCGCCGGCCATGTTAAAAAGCCGGGTCTACATCATAGACGAGGTGCATATGCTCTCGGACGGCGCCTTCAATGCGCTGTTGAAAACGCTGGAGGAGCCGCCTTCCAATGTGGTCTTCATTCTGGCCACCACCGAGATGCAGAAGGTGCCGGCCACCATTCTTTCCCGCTGTCAGCATTTTGAGTTCCGCAGAATATCCAGTGCGGTGATTGCGGAGCGGTTGCAGTACATTGCAGGAAAAGAAGATGTTCGTTTGACCGACGATGCGGCCTATCAGATCGCCCGCAGTGCCCAGGGTGGAATGCGGGATGCCATTTCGCTTTTTGAGCTTTGCTCTGCCAACGGCCAAGAGGTGAACGCAGAAAGGGTGGAAGAGCTTTCGGGCGGAAGCGGACGGAAGACAGCAGAGGAAACGGTGCGGGCCATTTTGAGGAAGGACGGAAAAAGGATTTTTGAAATCGTGGCCTCCACCTACGAGTCAAATGGGGATTTAGGAGTATTCTGGCAGGAGCTGATCGGCTACTATCGGGATATGCTGGTGTATAAAACCGTGAAGGGAATGCCGCCTGCTGAATTGCAGAAGAACATTCTGGATCTGACCGAGGTGGAGTTTGAACAGTTGCGGGAGCTGGCAGAGCCCTTCCGGTATGAGACTCTGCTGTATCACAGCTCCGTGCTGGACGAAGCTCTTTATAGCGTGTCCGGCAGAGGCTCGGCCGCCGGAAGAGCTTCGGCAGAGATGACGCTCTTGCGTTTGACGGTGGATTCTTTGGGTACCGACCAGACGGCACTGCTATCAAGAATTGCCAAGCTGGAGGATCGCTTGAATTCCGGGGAGCTTGGGAGCCGCAGAGCGGAGGAGCCGACGAAGAATCCCACAGAAGATGCGGGAAAGAAGCCGACAGAGGAACCGACAGAGAGCAAACAGAAGGAACAAATCGCCGTTGATCCTTCTGCCAAACCGAAAAAGCCGGTGGAGTTCCCCGATTTTGCCGATGTTCTGCATGCCTATATGAATTCCGAGCCGGGTGTGGCCTCCTTTCTTTCTTCCTCCAAGGCCTACAGATTGGGGGAAAAGGAGGTCTGTGTAACCGTGGAAAATTCTTTTGCCCTGAAAATGCTGGAAAGCCGGAAGGCGCAGGAGGCCCTGGAACGAATTTTCCGGAACACGGAGAATATGGATGTAAGAGTGACCTTTCAGATTACCGATCATCCGGATGATACGACCGATATCCTGCAGGAATTAAACGGATTGCAGGGATAATCGGAGCCACCGATAGAAATACCGGAATCGGAGCGATTGAGCCGAAAATACAGAAAATTGTGAAATACAGAATGGAAAGGAAAAAATATGAAGGCAAGACTTCCACAGGGTTATGGCGGCGGCCCCCAGAATATGAACGCAATGATCCGTCAGGCACAGAAGATACAGGAGGAGATGGAAACGCTTCAGGCGGAGTTGGACGCAAAGGAGTACGAGGTCAACGCCGGCGGCGGGATGGTCACGGTGAAGATCAACGGGAAAAAGGAAATTCTGAACATTGACATAAAGCCTGAAATTGTGGACCCGGAGGACATTGAAACTCTGTCGGATACGCTGGTGGCGGCTGTGAATGAGGCGTTGCGCAGGGTTGAGCAGACCAATTCCGAGGCCATGGGTAAATTGACTGGCGGCATGAATCTGCCGGGAATGTTCTGATATGGCAGAGTATCTGTTGCCCCTGGAGCAGATGATCGAGCAGCTCGGAAAGTTGCCGGGCGTAGGCAGAAAAACAGCCGCCAAATATGCTTTCAGGCTGCTTGCCATGCCGGAGGAGGAGTTGGAGGAATTTACAGCCCGGCTTCTCTACGGAAAACGGCATATCCGGAATTGCAATAACTGTTTCAATCTCTGCGAGGGAGAGCTTTGCACGGTATGCATGGACCCGGAAAGGAAAAACGGGCAGATCTGTGTGGTGGAGGAAGCGAAGGCTGTTTTGGCAATCGAGCGTTCGGGGGGATATAAAGGCCGATACCATGTTTTGGGGGGAGCCCTTTCACCGATTGACGGGATAGGTCCGGAAAAGTTGCATTTCAAAGAATTGCTGGAGCGGGTGAAAAGCGAGGATGTGAAAGAAGTCATTCTGGCTACCAATCCGACGGTGGAGGGAGAAACCACAGCGATGTATGTGATGCGCCTGCTCAAGCCTTTGGAAGTGCGGGTGACCAGACTGGCCTACGGAATGCCGGTTGGTGCAGACATTGAGTATGCTGACGAGATCACCCTGATGAAGGCTTTGGAGGGCAGAAAAGACTTATAACCATGAAAATCATGGAGGAGGAAAAAGCGATGAAATACTACAGGATGAAATTCGGAACCCTGGAGCGTGAGCTGCCTATATGCCGAGTGACTGAAACATTGTATATTGCGGGCTTTGTGCTTTTGGGCGATCCGGCATTGAGCAAGGAATGCGCCAGGGAGCTTTTGGAAAAGGCTCCGGAGTATGATTACATCCTCACTGCCGAGGCCAAGGGCATCACTTTGGCGCATGAAATGGCACTCCAGCATGGAGACGAGCGGTTTATGGTGGCCAGAAAGGGCGCCAAGCTCTATATGAACGGCGTTTTCGAGGTGAAAGTCCATTCGATTACCACTGCCAAAGAGCAGAGCCTGTATCTGGACGGCGCAGATGCCGCACTGCTGAAAGGGAAGAGAGTGCTGATCGTGGATGATGTGATCTCAACAGGTGAGTCTCTTGGTGCTCTTGAAGCCTTAGTTACAAAGGCAGGGGGCAATATCGTGGGAAAAATGGCGGTACTGGGCGAGGGAGACGCCGCAAGCCGGTCGGACATCACGGTGCTTCAGGCTTTGCCCCTCTTTAACGCCGACGGAACCATCAAAAAATAAGGGCACCTCAAAAGGCGCTCTCCGCACACCGGACGACGGTGTTTTGACCGCAGAATTTCGTTGCAGAACCCGGATATATTGAAGTATTCCTTCGTTTTGCACCTCGTTCTTCGGCAGAGGTGCCCGCCGTCGGATGTTTTTTGAATATTTCGTTACCTCTAAGAAAAAAGAAAGAGCGGTTGTCCTGCGCTATCGGTGCATGAGCAACCGCCCGTTTTTTGAATCCGGAGAGAAAACCCGAAAAACAACGGCCGCCTTCGGTTTTCGGACTGTCGGGTGTCGTTTGGAAGAGGAGGTTGGGGGATCGATTCCGGAAAACCTACCAAAGTGCATAAAGAGTAAAAACCAGAGCCTTCGGCACAGACCTGTGCCGAAGGCTCTGGTTTTTAAAGACCGCCGGAACGGCCCCGGTTGGATCTTCTGAAAATTACTTGATTTCGACGGTAGCGCCAGCAGCTTCCAGAGCGGTTTTCACATTGTTGGCTTCGTCCTTGGAAACGCCGGACTTCACAGCCTTGGGAGCACCCTCAACCAGATCCTTAGCGTCCTTCAGGCCCAGACCCGTGATCTCACGGACAGCCTTGATGACATCCAGCTTCTTAGCACCGAAGTCCTTCAGGATAACATCAAACTCGGTCTTCTCCTCTTCAGCAGGAGCAGCAGCACCGGCACCGCCGGCAACAGCAACGGGAGCAGCGGCGGAAACGCCGAATTCCTCTTCCAGAGCCTTCACTAAGTCAGCCATCTCCAGAATTGTTAAACTCTTGATCTCTTCAAGAAGAGCGGTAGTCTTTTCAGTAGCCATTTTCAATTACCTCCGAATAAATATTATTTCTTTTTGTTTTTGAGTGCAGATTACTCTGCGGCAGCTTCCGCTGCGGGTGCTTCGCCACTTTTGTCGATGATGGCTTGCAGAACATACGCAAGGGAATAAAGAGGAGATCTCATGCAACCCATAATCTTGCACACCAGGGTCTCCTTGTTGGGGATTTCCGCCAAAGCCTTAATGCCTGCTTCGTCTAAGATTTCTCCGTCCACAAAACCGGCCAACAGCTTGAAGGATTCCACCTTTTCGGCATAGTTCTTCAGAATCTTGGCGGGAGCAACGGCGTCTTCCTTGCTGATGGCAATAGCGGTCATACCGGACAGATGTGCCTTGATGTCGCCGTAACCGGCTGCTTCACAGGCTCTGCCGGTGATGGAGTTTTTGTAAACCTTGTATTCCACCCCTGCTTTACGAAGCTCGGCACGAAGCTTTGTGTCGTCTTCCACAGTGATGCCCTGATAGTTTACAACAACGCCGGAAGCCGCAGTCTTTACCTTTTCGGCAAGTTCAGAAACCTGAGCCTGCTTCGCCTCAAGAATCTTTGCGCTTGGCATAGTGTTTTCACCTCCTGAAAAAATAAAAGCCCCTCCGGACGGCAGACCGATCCGAAAAGACACAAAAATCGCTCTATACAGAATCATTTTTTGTCTCCTCGGCAGGAAAGCAATGCTTTTACCGTGAACCTGCTGTCTACGGAACCGAGAGGTATCTTAGCATACTTTTTCCCTCCTGTCAAGTACTTTTTTCTGTTTTTTGAAAAAATACTCAAAAAAAGGGGACGGTTGTATCCGCTATGGATACAACCGTCCCTGAGTCGGGGAGTGTTCCGTTTCAGAGCCGAACAGACCGCTCTGTTTGCTTACGCTTCAAAGGGCGATTTGCTCCAGGCAGGATAGTATTTACGCATTTCCTCCCAACGGTAGAGCGCCCAGTCATGGGCAAATCCCACATGCTCATCGTAGGTAGAAAGAAGCCCGCCCACCTGCGAACAGACATATTCGTGATAATCCGTACCAAAGGTTTTCCACAGGTCGTTATTCTTGTCGGCGTAGGGCTTCAAAGCCATTGCATACTTCCGTACCATAGTCAGGCAATCATTGAAGTCGTCCTCCAGATCGTTCATCCGGGCACGCACCATCTCGATGAACCAGCTCACATCGTGCAGCTCCTCAAACCATTCGTTGCCGGAGGTGCCGTGGCTGATGATTCCGCTTAAGGAAATGGAGGAACTGTACCCGCCCATGGTGAAGTCGAAGTCCCAGGGCGAAGTAAAGCGGAGCTTTCCGCCTTTGTCCTTGGCCATATAGAAGGAGGTGGCTCCCCAGTCACAGTCCTTGCCCAGCTCCTCGATGATGAAAATATCCACCATGGAGTAAATATCCACATATTCCTCTATTTTTTTCTTGTCATGGGTGCGTATGGCGGCATCCACCCGGATGAGATACTCTTGAATGAACGCGCATTCCTCCGGAGTGGAATGGTCGCTGACGATATCGAACTCTCGCTTGTTGGAGTCGTTTTTGTGGAACTCCGGCACGATAAACCAGTCAATTCCTTCCTTTTTGGTGGAATCCTTGTCCACCCGGAAGTCTAATTCCACCAAATACCCCTTGTCCGGATCTGTCCCCGAATCATCCACATTTACCCGATCTTTGCTTGCTTCGACCTTCTCCTGGAGCATATACAGCCCTCTGTACTCTCCGTTGACATACAATTCAAGCCAAGTGCAGTGGGTGCACCAGCCAAGAGTTCCCATCCGCTCTGCGAGCATATAGAAAAACTTGTTGCGCAACTGGGTCTGGTCAAATTTATTGGACTGAAGGATCCAATCCTTGTTTTTGCCGTTTCCGATGCCCAACAGATTCTCTTTTTCGCTCAGCTTGATCGTATAGGAATTTTTGCTGGTGTATACATCGGTTTCTGAAATTTCTTCGTAGCGCTTTGAACGGTAGAACCAGCGTTCCTCGCCCACTGTTTTGCCAACGGTGGCGCTGTCCCAGCTGGAATTTCCCCGCCCCTTGATCTGCAAGCTCAGGTTCTCCAGGTTGTACATGGGAAGCTCTGCACCCTCGATGGTGATTTTTCCGTCAACATAGCTTTTGCTGCTGACCGGTTTTCCGCTTTCGGTGGTGATATAGATGCGGGGAACGGTCAGCTCCACCGCTTCTTCAATTTTCCTGAAATAGGCGGTGAAAACCTGTTCCTCTGTGATTTTGTCGGCGGTTCTGGAACGGTTGGTACAGCCGTCCGACCAACCGATGAATTCATATCCGTAATGAGGCATGGCGGTAATCAGCTCGGTATAGCCGGAAGGAATGATGTACTGGGTGGCTTTACCGCTGATGGTTCCGGCGTTCGCCGGTTCGCAGGTGTAACGCACCTTGATGCCATCCTTGGGATCCTCCGCAGGAGTGGCGGCGGGAGCGTCCTGATTGGAAGGGAGACTCCAACTGCTGTCGGGGGGGCTTGTCGGCCAAGAGGGCTCCGGTGTTACGATCGTTGCCCCGCAGGAGGTCAGCGCCAAAAATATAAACAGAAGAAACAGGAAAAAAGAAGTTGCTTTCTTTATCATGTGCACGGTTCCCTGAGGGTACATTGCAAGCGCCCGCCTTTTGAAAAAATTTTCATCCGATGATGGACAAGCCGGAAAGGCATCCTTAAAAAAATCCACTCGAACAAAACAATTGTAACAGGTTTTCGTCAAAAAGACAAGGGTCAACCCCGAATTATTTGTAAATTTTATTTTCTTTGCACAGGGATGTGCGCCGGGCTTCAGTCGTTTCAGACGGTTCAGGCGTATTCCGGGACCAAGGGCAGGGAATACTGTCCGGCGGGAGGTGTGTTCTTTCCTTTTGGCCTTCTGGGAACTCTTGACCTTTTCAAGAAACCCATTCAAAGGATCAACTTCAAAGGATCAACGATTCTTTCTGACGGTTCGGAGGCGAAAAATAAAAACAGCACTCCAGAATATTCCTTTTTCAGAATAGGATAAACGGGAATCTTTTGCAAATAATAGGTATGCAAGTCAAATTTGCTTTATCGTTTATCGGAATCTGAATTGTGTATTTGAAAATTGTAGATTTGAAAATTGTAGATTTGAAATCTGAAAGGAATTATATAGATGAAAGCAACAGGAATTGTAAGACGCATTGATGACCTTGGAAGAGTGGTTATTCCCAAGGAAATCCGGCGCACCATGCGTATCAGGGAAGGCGACCCTCTGGAAATTTATACCGACAGGGAAGGGGAAGTCATTTTCAAAAAGTATTCCCCCATCGGAGAACTGAACAGCTTTGCCGCACAGTATGCCGACACTCTGTACAAAACGGCGGAAATGCCGGTGGCAATCTGCGACAAGGACAGCATCATCGCCTGCGCTGGAGTGCCCAAGAGGGAATTTCTGGAGCGCAGAATCTCTTCCAAGGTGGAGGAAGTGATGGAGAGCAGAAGTCTTTTTCGCGGTGCAAAGGGAGACTGGGCAGAACCGCTTGCGGACCCGTCGTCTTTTAAGATTTCCATGGCTATGCCCATTCTTTCGGAAGGGGATGTGATCGGAGCGGTGCTATCCTTAGTGAACGACGAGCATCCGACGGCGCTTTCTCCCGATGTGGAGGCAAAGCTGGTACAGACGGCCGCCGGCTTCTTAGGAAGACAGCTGGAAGCCTGAAATCTTAGTTCGGAAAAAAGGGATTGTTGCAGCCGGGCCTTCGGCAAACAACAGTCCCTTTATGTATTCAGACGGTTTCAATGCGAATGGTGTTGGTGTTTCCGGAGATGCCGTTGGTCATACCGCCGGTGATGAGGACTTTATCTCCGGAAGAAAGGCTCAGAGTTTCTTGTGCAATACTTTTTGCTTTGTAAAACAAAACCTCAATGGAGGGATAAAGCTCACTCATGACCGGAGTAACGCCCCAGGAAAGGGCTAAACACCGATAGGTCTTCTCATTGACGCAAAGGCCAATAATATCCACGGGAGAGCGGAAGCGGGAGACCATTCGGGCGGTCTTTCCGGATAGAGAACAGACCACAATGGCTTTGGCACCTATATCAATGGACATTCCGCACACGGCATGGGAAATGGCATCCATATCGTTTTTGATGCGGAATTCGCTATTCAGAAAACGCCGGACATAATTGATATTCTTCTCGGCTTCGGCGGCAATACCGGCCATCGTGCGCACGGTCAGCACCGGATGTTTTCCGGCGGCGGTTTCTCCGGAAAGCATGACGGCCGAAGTGCCGTCGTACACCGCATTGGCCACATCGGAGATTTCGGCTCGGGTGGGGCGGGGATTGATAATCATGGATTCCAGCATTTCGGTTGCGGTAATCACTCGCTTACCCAGCAATCTGCAGGTGTCGATCAGCTTTTTCTGAATGGCGGGAAGCTCTTCAAAGGGAATCTCCACGCCCATATCGCCTCTTCCGATCATAATGCCGTCGCACTCTGAACAAATTTCTTCGATATTGTTGACCCCCGGACGGTTCTCAATTTTGGCAATCAGCGCCACATCGCTGTATCCGTTCTTGGAGAGAAAGCGTTTCACATCCAACAAATCCCGCTTGCGGGAGACGAAGGAGCAGGCAATGAAGTCCACATCGTTTTCCACGCCGAAGAGCAGATCCTTTTTATCCTGCTCGCTTAAGTAGGGCATTTCCAGAATTTTTCCCGGAAAACTCATGCTCTTCCGGTCGGAGATGATTCCGCCGGCCAACACTTTGCAGTGAATGTCCTTCCCACAGATTTCAGTCACCTCAAAAATCAGAAGTCCGTTGTTTACAAGAATCCTTTCCCCCGGATGCATTTCTTTATGGAGATTTTTATAGCTGACGCTGACTTTTTCTTTGTTGCCTACCGCTTCTTCGGTGGTGAATATGAATTCCTGCCCGTCGTTTAGAAGCTCTTGGCCGTGTTCAAAGGTTCCGATGCGGAATTCGGGTCCTTTGGTGTCCAGAAGAATGGCAATCGGAAGCTGCAGCTCGGTGCGCACTTTTTTGATTCGATCTATTCTTTTTTGGTGCTCCTCGTGGGTCCCGTGGGAAAAATTCAGCCTTGCCACATTCATGCCTGCCAGGCACATACCCTTCAGGGTCTCCTCATCGGAGCAGGCGGGTCCGATGGTGCAAACGATTTTCGTTTTTCTCATACTTTTGTTTATCAATACCTCTTTTGCAGTTTTGCCGACCGGTGTAACAAAAAAGCACCGCTTCCCAAGGAACAGCGGCGCAAAAAACAGTCCGAAAAGCCTCTCCGGAAGTACAAACGCCCCTCCGGAACGATCTCCCCTGCTTTTGGCATAAATAGAATGCACAAAACACTCTATGACAGACTCCACCGCTTATGCCGACTGAAGAGAGTATAGCAAAAAAACAGGGGGCTGTCAAGGGGAAAGCAAGAGAAATTACACAAAAAAAGATGTTGAATCTTGTCAGAAATGACAAAAAGGCCGGCGCACAGAGGGGCGCCGGCCTTTTGCGGTTGTGTTTTTTGCAGTGCGTTTTTTACTGAGCGGCCGAAACGATCACGCCGAAATCCGCAGGCTTTAAGGAAGCGCCGCCGATCAGTCCGCCGTCAATATTTTCCATAGCCAACAGTCCCTCGGCGTTCTTGGCATTCATGGAGCCGCCGTACTGCACGATCAGCTGTTTTGCCACCTGCTTGCCGTACTTTTCGCTGACCACCGAGCGGATAATGCCGCAGACCTCGTCTGCCTGCTCGTTTGTGGCGGTTTTGCCGGTGCCGATTGCCCAAACCGGTTCATAGGCGATGATGACATTCTGCATCTGCTCTTCGGGAATGTCATAAAGGGCCAATTTGACCTGACGGGAAACCACCTCGGCCGTGATGCCGCATTCTCTTTCCCACAGCTTTTCACCGACACAGATGATGGCGGTCAGTCCGGCATTCAGGGCGGCCTTGGCTCTCTTGTTCACCGTTTCGTCGGTTTCGCCGAAATACTCTCTTCTTTCGGAGTGGCCCACGATCACATACTGAACGCCGCAGTCCTTCAGCATATTGGCCGAAATTTCGCCGGTGTAAGCGCCCTTTTCCTCAAAGTGCACATTCTGGGCACCCAATTTGATGATGGTGCCCTTCACGATCTGAGCCACGGCGGGAATATCGACGAAAGGCACACAAACCACAACATCACAGCCCTTTTTGCCCTTGACCTGCTCGTAAACACCCTTGGCCAATTCCTTGGCTTCTGTGGGGGTCATGTTCATTTTCCAGTTGCCGGCAATGACTTTTCTTCTTTTCTTGGTACTCATTTTTTCTTCCTCTTCTACAATTATATATAGAGCGGCTCTGCCGCAGAGAACCTTTCGGAGGTGCTCCGAAAGGTTCCGGTTGTCATTTTTCAGTTCAGTTCAGTTCTTATCGTTCAGGCAGGCGATACCGGGCAGGTCCAGACCCTCTAAGAACTCTAACGAAGCGCCGCCGCCGGTGGAGATGTGCGTGATCTTGTCGGCAAAGCCAAACTGCTCGCAGGCAGCCGCCGAGTCGCCGCCGCCCACGATGGAAACGCAGTCGGAATCGGCCATAGCCTGGGCTAAAGCCACGGTACCCTTGGCGAGAACCGGGTTTTCAAACACGCCCATAGGGCCGTTCCAGACCACGGTCTTGGCGGTCTTGATCTCATTTGCGAAGAGCTCTCTGGTCTTTTCGCCGATATCCAAGCCCATCATGTCGGAAGGAATCCCGTTCGCATCCACGGTCTTGACGGCGATGGCCGCGTCGTCAATGGGGTTGGGGAAGGAAGCGGCAACCACCGTGTCTACGGGGAGAAGCAGTTTTACGCCCTTCTCCTCGGCCTTCTTCAGCATATCCTTGCAGTAGTCCAACTGCTCGCCTTCAAAAAGGGAGGTGCCGATGCCGTAACCCTTTGCGGCAAGGAATGTGTAGGCCATACCGCCGCCGATAATCAGGGTGTCAACCTTGGAAAGAAGGTTGTTGATGACCTTCAGCTTGTCGGAAACCTTGGCTCCGCCCAGAATGGCAACGAAGGGTCTCTGGGGGTTCTCCAGAGCTTTGCCCATCACGCCGATCTCTTTCTGGATCAGGTAACCGCAAACGGCGGGCAGATAGTCGGCCACGCCGGCAGTGGAAGCATGGGCACGGTGGGCGGTGCCGAAAGCATCGTTCACATAGACTTCGGCAAGGGAGGCAAGCTGTTTTGCAAATTCCGGATCGTTCTTTTCTTCTTCAGCGTGGAACCGGACATTTTCCAACAGAAGAACTTCTCCGCCCTTTAAGGCTGCAGCTTTGGCCTTGGCGTCCTCACCCACAACATCCTTTGCCATCTGAACCGGTTTGCCGAGCAGTTCGGAAATTCTTGAGGCCACGGGAGCCAAAGAGAGCTTCTTCACATCTTTTTTCGCTTTTTCCAGCGCTTCCGCAGTGGCGGCTTCCTGCTCTTCGGCGGGCAGTGCCTCGATCTTTGCTTTTTCCTTCTTGTTCAGCTTCAACTTGTCGTTGAACACATTGTGGGGCTTGCCCATATGGGAGCAGAGAATCACAGCGGCGTTGTGCTCTACCAGATACTGGATCGTGGGCATGGCACCGACGATCCGCTTGTCACTGGTGATGACCCCGTCCTTCATGGGAACATTGAAATCACAGCGCACCAAGCATTTTTTGCCGTTTACATCAATGTCCTCAATGCTTTTCTTATTGTACATAGACATCTTCACGCACCTCGTAATTCAGAAATATTTTTACGGATATCTTCCGTTCCGGGGGTATCATACCACATTTTCCTTTGTTTTACAACAGCTTTTTGTGAATTTTCCGGATAAAATTGACTTTTTTGCGCCGGGAACAAAAAATGTCCTGTGGGAGAGGACAAATAAAAGGGGCGACGATTGACAAAAGGTACATTTTGTGCTACAATCCTTTTGTTTGAGTAGACCGGAAAGGGGAATGGCTTTGGATTACAGGATTTTGCCGGGCGCTGCACTTGCGTATGTGGGTGATGCGGCCTTTGAGGTGCTGGTGCGTCGGCGGCTGATTGAGGAAGGGCAGACCCAATCGGGAAAAATGAGCCGCCTGGCTCTTTCCTATGTGAAGGCCACGGCGCAAAGCGAGGCGGCAGATCGGATTCTTCCCTTGCTTACCGAGGAGGAAAGCGATATTTTCCGCAGAGGGCGCAACGCCCATGGAATCAGCGCACCCAAAAGTGCGGGAACCGGAGAATACCGACGGGCTACCGGTTTGGAGGCTCTTTTCGGTTTTCTGTATTTAAGCGGGCAGGATGCCCGGGCGAAAGAGCTGTTTCTTGCGGCATTTCCCAAGGTTGAAACTGAAAAAACAGAAGGAGCGTGTCCGTAATGTACAGAATCGGTATTGATTTCGGCGGAACCAACATTGCAGTGGGTCTGACCGACGAAAATCTCAGGGTGCTTTTCAAATCCTCCATGCCCACCGGAATGGGCAAACGCCCGGTGGAGGACATGGTTGCCGACATGGCGACCCAATGCAGGGCTCTGGCGGAAAAAGCCGGAGTCTCCTTAAAGGAAATCGAATCCATCGGGATCGCCAGCCCCGGGGTGGTCAATGCGGAAAAGGGAATTGTGGAATACTATTGCGGAATGGATCTGCGCAATTACCCCATGGCCCACATTCTTTCCGAAAAATTGGGGGGATACCGTCCCATTTACATGGAAAACGACGCCAATGCGGCGGCATACGGCGAAGTATTGGCAGGCGCCGCCAAGGGGGCGGAGAATGCCCTGATGATCACGCTGGGCACAGGTGTGGGCGGCGGAATTGTGATCGGCGGAAAGATCTATGACGGCTTTAATTTTGCGGCGGCGGAGCTGGGGCATGTGGTCATTGAAAAGGACGGGGTACCCTGCGCCTGCGGCAGAAAGGGCTGCTGGGAAAAGTATTCTTCGGCTACGGGTCTTATCCGGATGACCAGAGAGAAAATGGAAGAATGCCAAGAGAGCCTGATGTGGCAGATTTCCCCCACCTTGGAGGAGGTCAACGGCCGGACCGCCTACACGGCGGCCAAAAAGGGCGATGAAGCGGCATTGGCCGTGGTGAAGAAGTATCAGGATTATCTGGCGGTGGGGCTTGCCAACATGGTGAATATTTTTCAGCCGGAGGTGCTGTGCATCGGAGGCGGCATTTGCGGAGAGGGAGACTATTTGCTGCAGCCTGTAAACGAGCAGGTGATGGCCGAGCAGTATGCCAAAACGACTCCGAGAAAGACCCGCCTGGTCATTGCCGCTCTGGGCAACGACGCCGGCATTGTGGGTGCCGCCGCTTTGGGTAAGTGAGAAATTGAGAATATTGCGGAGAAGCGGAAATTTCCGGCTTCCGCCAAAAATACTTCGGACCTTCCCTGAAGACTGCAGGGCAGGCACATTCAGAAGAGAAAAGGGGTTCCATGAACAGACCGTATCCTGCCTTTGTAGTTTCCAAAAAAGGCGAAAAGTTTCTTTCCGGCGGACACATTTGGGTTTATGAAAACGAATTGCTGAATGCGCCCGCCTGTGCCGACGGGGAGATCGCCGATGTGTATTCCGAAAAGGGACGGTACTTGGGAAGCGGGTTTTACAACCGACACAGCAAAATCCGGATACGGATTTTATCCAAGAATGCCAACGACCGTTTTGAGGACGGAAGGTTCTTTCTGCGCCGGATCTCCTATGCCTTAGAATACCGTCGCACCGTGATGCCGGGAGAGGATTTCCGCTGTTGCCGCCTGATTTTCGGGGAGGCGGACGGTCTGCCGGGGCTGACGGTGGACCGCTACGGGGACATTCTGGTGGCCCAATGCCTTTCCTTGGGCATGGACCGAAGAAAAGAACGGATCTACAACGGCATCGTTTCCAAACTGCGGGAAATGGGCGAAAAGGTTCTTGCCCTGTACGAACGGAACGATGTGGCCATACGGCGTTTGGAAGGGATGGAGGAATACACCGAATTTTTTCCGGGTGAGGGCCTTGCGACCGACCTTTCCGGAAAAACGAAAATCGTGGAGAATGGCATTTCCTATGAGGTCGATTATATAGGCGGACAGAAAACCGGATTTTTTCTGGATCAGAAGTACAACCGCCGGGCGGTGGGGCGGATTGCCAAGGATAAAACGGTGCTGGACTGCTTTACGCATACCGGCTCCTTTGCGCTGAATGCCGCCAAGGGCGGGGCAAAGAGGGTGACGGCTGTGGATATTTCTTCTGCCGCCATCGAACTGGCAAAGAAAAACGCTCTTGAAAACGATCTGACCAATCTGGACTTTCTGGTAGCCGATGTGTTCGACCTGCTGACGGATCTGCAGAAAAGCGGGAAAAGCCCCTATGATTTCATCATTCTGGACCCGCCCGCCTTCACAAAATCGGGCACAACCGTGAAGAACGCCTACAGAGGCTATAAGGAGATCAATCTGAAGGCTATGCGGCTGCTCCCAAGAGGCGGGTATTTGGCCACCTGCTCCTGCTCCCACTTTATGCCGGCACCCTTGTTTGAGCAGATGCTGGATGAGGCCTCTGCGGATGCCGGCGTGCAGCTTCGGCAGATCGAAATGCGGCAGCAAGCCCCGGACCATCCGATCCTGCGGAAGGTGCCCGAAACCGACTATCTGAAATTCTATCTGTTTCAGGTGGTGTGAATTTCCGGCAATAAAATTTGATTCCAATTTAAAAAATTCGCTAAACTTCGTTGTAAATACACAAAAAATTCACAATGGTATGTTACGATACGATAGAAAGAGGAGAGCTGTCGGCAGGGTAGCGATCCTCCAAAAAATCAGAGGAGAGAAATTTATGAAAAAGAGTCGTTTTGTGGCGTTTGCGGCGTTGCTGATGGCGTTGCTGCTGCTGGTTTGCTCCTGCGGAAACAGCGCTTCGACCACGCCCAAGGCATCAGGCACTCAGTCGGGCAGCTCGGAAACCGAAACGGTGCGCACCGATTTTGAGAGCAATGAGGAGCATTTGTCGTATGTCCTGAACCGGGGGAATATATCCGGCGGTCTGGGCGGAGTTTATGATGCGGTTCTGGCCGCTTTGAAGGGCACGGGCTCTGCGACGGCCGAGAAGGTACACGGAAAAGGCCAGAGCACGCTGGAGATCAGCGAGGAGCTTCTGGCGCTGCTTGCCGCAAGCATGGAGCTGGAGGCAGACGAGCTGAAGAGCCTCGGTTCTCTGACCGGCAAGACGGAAATCAGCATGGATGCCGGCAAGATTCAGACTTCCATCGGATTGCTTTTGGGCGATCAGGAGTTTACCACCGTGGATGTGATCATCGATCAGTCTACCGGAAAGATTTACTACCATTGTCCCACGCTGAGTGAGGAGTATGCAGAGGTTACTTTGGGCGATATGGTATCCGTTGGGGAGGGAACAGACTTTTCCCAGATGATCGGCCTTCTTTTCGCCGGTCAGGCAGCACAGCTTCCTCTGCCCGAGGGCGAGATTCTTGACAAGCTGGTTGCAAAGTATGTGGAGCTGCTGACGGCGGAACTGAAGAATGTGGAAAAGATCGAGGAGACCTTAACTGCCGGCGGCGTTTCTCAGGAAGTGTACAAGTTCACTGTTCGGGTGGATAAATCGCTGGCTATGAGCGGGGTAAAGAGTGTTCTGACTGCTGCAAAGCAGGACGAGGACATCCGGAAGATCATTACAGACCTGTGCGATTCCGAATACATCAAGAGCCAGAGCGACTTGACTTCTGAAGAGGTCTACCAGGGTTTTGTCCAAAAGATCGATGAGCTTCTAAAGGACCTTGAGGACGAAGGCAAGGATGAAACCGACGGCATCAGTTTCCCGCTGGAGTTCTATGTGGACAAGGAAAACAATCTGGTGGGCGTGAATATGTACGGCGTTTTGACAACGGCGACCGATAGCGAAGAATCGACCGTGATGATCCCAAGCGAGGTCGTTGAAGTGCTGAGGTTCTTCCAGGTGACCGACGGAAATAAGCAGGGCTTTGTTCTCTCGTTGAATCTGGCGCCCTTTTCTTCTTCGCAAGCTCTTCCGAAGGTGATCCTTGAAGGAGGCTTTGAGGAAACCGACCAGGGCGTGAACGGTGAAGTGACCCTCAAGATGAGCATGGCACAGGGCGACACCTCTTTGTCCGTAGCCATCGGAAAGCTGACCGTGTCCGATCTGGTCATCACCGAAGAGACGCAGAGCGGGTCCCTGACCTTTGCTCTTGACAGCGGACTCAGCCAGATGATTCCCATGGGCGGTGAAGGCGAAGGCACTTCCGTATTGCAGATGCTTTTGGGCACTCAGATCCGGTATACCTTCCGCGGCGGCGCAAAGGAAGCTTCCAGCACGCTTGAGATCACTTCGGGCGGCAAGAAGCTGATTTCCCTGAACAGCTCCCTGACGGTGGACGATCAGGCTGCCGTGACGGTACCCTCCGAGGCGGTGACGATGGAGGAATATATGGCGTCGGTGAATCCGCAGAAATTTGTAGAGCGGGCAAAGGAATTGGGCTTAAACGAAAAGGTTCTTGAAGCAATCTGGAATCTGATTTCCGGAGGGAGAAGAAACGAGCCTCAGTGCCCCACCTTGAGTGGAACCTGGGTGGAGGAAACGGAGGGTCTGATGGCTCTCCTGTTTGAAGAAGACGGCACGGGTGTTTTTCGGACCGGCGATCAATCGGAAGAGTTCTTCTATTTCATCGGGGCTTTGGATGATACAGTAGAAGGAGGAATCGCTCTGAAGTCGGCCGTTGTGCCTGTTTACTACAGTTTCACTCTGGAAGGAGAAACCTTGAAGCTGGTCGATGAGAATGGCAAATCCTTGACCTTCTTTATGCCGGAAAGGGTCAGTACCAGAATTGAATGACCGGATCTGCACTCTCGGATGAACCGGAAAAATTACTCATAAAAATGCCCCTTTCCCGGAAAAATGCCGGGAAGGGGCGTTTCCGTTTGCAGAGCAGAGGGAAGAAAGACAAGCAGAAGGGCTATGCGGAATGCTCCAAGGAGCATTGGCATAGCCCTGTTTTTTGAATCAGAAATCCGCCTGACCGGCCGTGCGGGGGAAGCATTCCACATCCCGGATGTTGGACATACCGGTGACATACATGATCAGCCGCTCAAAGCCCAGTCCGAAGCCGGCGTGCTTGGTGCCGCCGTATCTGCGCAGATCCAGATACCAGCTGTAGTCCTCTTCCCGGAGACCGAATTTCCGGATCTGCTCCAAGAGCATATCCATATTCTCTTCTCTCTGACTTCCGCCGATCAGCTCGCCCACACCCGGTACCAGCAGGTCGGCGGCGGCAACGGTCTTGCCGTCGGGGTTGACCTTCATGTAGAAGGCCTTGATGTCTCTGGGCCAGTCGGTGACGAAGACCGGCCTTCCAAAGTGCTTTTCGGTCAGATACCGCTCGTGCTCGGTTTGCAGGTCGGAGCCCCAGTAGACCGGGTATTCAAACTTCTCGCCGCAGTTCTGAAGAATTTCAATGGCCTCGGTGTAGCTTACTCTTGCAAAATCGCTGGTTGCCACATGATTCAGCCGGGCGAGCAGTTCCCGATCAATGAATTTGTTGAAGAATTCCAGTTCGTCTTTGCATTTGACCAGCAGGTCGCTGATTACGCTTTTCAGCATAGCCTCGGCTAAATCCATATCGTCAGACAGGTCCGCAAAGGCGATTTCCGGCTCCACCATCCAGAATTCGGCGGCATGCCGGGGGGTGTTGGAGTTTTCGGCACGGAAGGTGGGTCCGAAGGTGTAAACCTTGGCATAGGCCATGGCAAAGGTTTCCACATTCAGCTGTCCCGAAACGGTCAGGTTGGTGGGCTTTCCGAAAAAGTCTTTGGAAAAGTCCACAGAGCCGTCTTCCTTCAAAGGCGGATTTTTGGGGTCCAGGGTGGTCACCCGGAACATTTCGCCGGCACCCTCGCAGTCGGAGCCGGTGATGAGAGGGGTATGAACATAGACGAAGCCCCGTTCGTTGAAAAATTTGTGCAGGGCGAAGGCCGCTTCGGAACGGACTCTGAACACAGCGTTGAAGGTGTTGGAGCGAGGACGGAGATGGGCAATGGTGCGCAGGAATTCAAAGGAGTGGCGCTTGTTCTGCAGGGGATAATCGGGGGTGGAGGCGCCCTCCACTTCGATCTGCTCCGCCTTCAGCTCAAAGGGCTGTTTGGCTTCGGGCGTCAGCACAAGCGTTCCGGTGGCCACAAAGGAGGCACCCAGATTCTGCCCGGTGATCTCCTTGTAATTCGGAAGCTTTTCGGCCTCCAGAACGACCTGGAGATTCTGAAAATTGGAGCCGTCGTTCAGCTCTAAGAATCCGAAGGCGTTGCTGGCACGCAGATTCCGGCACCAGCCTGCCACGGTGATTGTCTTGCCGTCAAACTGTTGAGGAGCGGTGAACAGCTCCTTGATGGTAGTTCTTTTCATATCGGGATGTCCTTTCGTTTATAGGTCCTGCCTTGCAACAGACACTAAAGACTCAATCATGGTTTGCGGGCATCTTAAAAATTTCCGGCACATCCGGTAACGGCGGTAAGGCCGCAGAGCTTTGCTGCAAAGTCCTGAAAAACAAAAAGTGTTCCGGCATTTTTTTACTTTGAGCGTCGGCAAAATTGCTCGCACCGAGTATGCTTTGAATTTTAAAAGGTACCCTCTTGTCCTGACTATAGATTATAGACGATTTTCGATGAAATTTCAAGGGGCTTTTCTCTATTTTGCCCGGCTTTTTTCAGAAAAATATCGCTTTCGTCGGGAAAGGGAACAAACAGCTCGGGCGTATCTTCCCCTTTTCGATGAAAGAGCGCTTCCGGGCAGTTTTCGGATCCTCCTGTGAAAAGCTCCTCCAGAAAGGTTTGAAAGTCGTAGGTCCCAAAAAAGGAAGCAATCGAATAGATCAGCACGAAAAGCAGGCAAAGAAGGGCAAAAAGGCGGACAATGCGGCGGTAAATACAGAAAAAGCGGTCCATTTGAAGGCTCCTTCGGCGGCGATTTCCATATATATTTATGCGGCAGGGGGAAATTTCAGTCAGATCCCTTGACAAAAAGGAAAAAAAGGTGTATACTGCACTCACCGCAAGAAATCAGGGGTGCTACGGAGTTTTTCCGAGGCTGAGACGGCGTTTCGCCGAACCCTTAACCTGAACACGGATAATACCGGCGTAGGGAGATTTGCAGCATGGGGAAGAATATGCCGCAGGTCGATATGCCTGCGGAATTTTCATTTTTTAAGGAGTGTTTATGATAACACAAAGAAAGCAATCGAAAATCTATGTCCTTGCAGAATGTGCCATTTTGGTGGCGCTGGGAACGGTCCTGAGCCTTCTGAAGCTGGTGGATCTGCCCTACGGCGGCTCGGTAACGGTGGCCTCCATGCTGCCTTTGCTGATTATTTCCTACCGTCACGGTATGGTTTGGGGCTTAGGCTGCGGTCTGGTATACGGCGCCATACAGCAGCTGCTCGGTCTGAATACGCTGAATTATTTTTCGACCTTCGGTTCCATTTTGGCTGTGATCCTTTTGGACTATGTCGTGGCGTTTGCCGTTGTGGGTCTGGGCGGAATGTTCCGGAAGGCCGTCAGGAATGAGTCAGTGGCGCTGGCAGGGGGCGCTTTGGTCACAGGACTGTTGCGCTATTTGTGCCATGTGATTTCGGGAGCTACGGTCTGGGCCGGAATTTCCATTCCCACCAAGGCCGCCATCGGATACTCTTTGATCTATAACGCCACCTACATGATCCCCGAAACGCTGGTGCTGATGCTGGTCGCCTTCTATTTGGGGCAGTGCGTGGATCTGACCCAGCCGATACCCCGCCGGATCGTCCGCACCGGCTCGGCAATCGGAAGTGTTCTTCGCCTCGGCGCCTTAGGCGTGCTTTTTGCCGGACTGATTTTCGATATTGCAAAGGTCTTTTCGGTGTTGCAGGATCCCGAAAGCGGGGAATTCAACATTACCGGGCTGACCGAAGCAGGGAGCAAATTCTATATCACGCTGATCGTGGTCAGTGCCGTATGCATCGTGTTTTCTCTGGTGATCACGATCCTTTCAAGGAAGATCGAGCGCACCGAGAATACCGACGCATAAGGGTATTGCTCCCCAACAGAAAAAACGGAAAGAAAAAGGGCTGTCACAGAAGTTGCGACAGCCTTTCCTGCAAAAGAGGTGAGGAGGATGGCAATTTGTCATTTGGTGGGGGCAGGGGACTTTGCCCCTTTGCAGTTTGACCCACAGGAAGAGGATCTGGTGATTGCCTGCGACGGCGGCCTGAACCGACTGGAGGAATTGGGCAGAAAGCCCCAGGTGATCGTGGGGGATTTTGATTCCTACAAGGGAACCGTTCCCGCAGGGGAGGGGGTTCTGCGCCTTCCGGTGGAAAAGGACGAAACCGATATGCTCTTTGCCGCCAAATGGGGGCTGGAGCGGGGCTACAAACAGTTCTTTCTCCACGGGTCCCTGGGAGGCAGACGCTTTTCCCACACTTTGGCCAATATCGGGGTGCTCGCCTTTCTCCTTGAAAAAGGAGCAAAGGGACAGTTGGTGGGGGAAGACTGCAGAGTGACTCTTTGGGGACGGGGAAAAAGGAGTTTTTCTTCTCTCCAAAAGGGGCTTCTGTCTCTTTTTGCCTATGGGGGAGCCTGCGACATTGTGCTGTCGGGCTTGAAATATGAATTTGAGGGGACGCTGACGCCCTCCTTCCCGCTGGGCGTCAGCAACGAATTCATCGGAAAGAATGCTTGGGTGGAGGTAAAAAACGGACTGCTGCTGGCCGTTTTTGAAAAATCCGAGGGCTTCACGGAAATATATTGAAGCACCTCTTTATTTTTTACAAAATGTGTGGTATACTGAAAAAAACCGATTTTCTCCGAAAGGATTTCTCAACCGATGAAAAAAACAATTTCTTTCCTGCTGTGCCTTGTTTTCTGCCTGGGCATTTTTTCCTCCTGCGGCGGAGCCAAAACCACGGTGATGGTTGCTCCCGAATCTTCCCCAAGCGACACCGATTCTGTAGTCACCTTTAATCCTCCTTCCGTTCCCGCCAGTACCCCTGTCCAAACCGGGTCTACCGTTCCGACGCCCCCGGCTTCTCCCACCGAGCCGACGACCGAACCGTCAAAAACCTCTGAAACGACCACGGTTCCCCCCACAGACATTCCCCGTCCGGAGGACGGCTGGCTCCTGCACGAAACCGCAGATGCCGGCATGGAGTATCAGAACGCTCTGACCTTTTTGGGAGACTCCACCACCTACGGAATGCTCCCCTACGAAGCACTGCCCGGCGGCAAGGAGAACAAACAGGTCTGGAAAGGGGCGGAGAAAAATACCATCACCTTCAAATATGTAGCGGATGTGAAGATCCTTTATCCCCAAACCGGAGAGGAACTGACCATCAAAGAGGCGGCAAGGAAGGCCCAGCCCGAATATCTGGTGATTACCTTAGGCGTGACCGGAGGCGTGTCGTCTAATCTAGAGGAAGAGGATTTCAAGCGGATTTACCGCACGGTGGTGGATGGAATTCTGGAGGTCTCCCCCGATACCAAGATCATTCTTCAGTCGATCCTTCCGGTGACCAAGGTGAATCAGTACGAAAAAACGATTACCAATGACAAGATCATCCCCTTCAACGGCTGGGTGGCAGATCTGGCCAAGGAATACTATACCGCCGAAAAGAATGTGTATTATGCAGACACCTTTTCCGCCCTTCTGGACGAGGAAGGATATATGCGCGCCGAATACGGCAGCGGCGACGGTCTGCATCCCTGTCTTGCCGGCTATCAGGCCATTCTCCGGTATTTGCGCACCCATGCGCTGACCCTGCAGTGACCTTTTTGAAAATCAAGAGGAGGTGTAAAAAAACTCGGTACGAGTTTTTTACACCTCCGTCCATATGGGTCTTGACGGCGTTCAGCCGTCCTTTTGCCGCAAAATCCACCTGAATTTCTACAAAATGAAGGGCAAAACCGACCGCAATCGCATCCAAAAGGCCGGAATCCCCGGCATTTTTAAAGGGGCTGTAAAACAAGCGAGTTTTTACAGCCCCTTTTTGTGCGGAAATCGGTCAGAGAACCAAAGACTTCTGACTGGCAAAAGGACCGAGCGCGCTTACAGCAGCCGATCCTTGTATACCGATTGCCAGTTGACCTTGAGGATCTTGATGGCATCCGGCTTCTCGCTTTCCTTGACCTGGTAGATGTAGCCCTTGGCGATCAGATTGCGCAGAGCCTTGACCACAGCTTCTTTTTCCGCCTTGTTGGTTTTGGCGACAGCCTCTACCGTCTGCCAGAAGGTGGCCCGTACTTTTTTGTTCTTGTTCTTCTCAAAAAGAGCCTTCAGACTTTTTAAGATCATCCGTTCATACCGGTTGTCGGTCTGGGTGGTCGAGTTCTTTTCTTCGGGAAGAAGTCTGCAATAGGTGGCGCAACCGACAAGCTGTGCGGAACAGGCGTTGCGCACGGCATAGACGCCCACTTCCTTGCGGCATTTGGTAGCGAGAAAGCTGGCGGCAGAAGAGAAATGTCCGTCCCCGGTGAACAGGATGTAGGCGTCGATGTCCTTGTTTTCCGGCTTGATGGCGCTTTGGTAGATGTGGTCGAGCATGATAAAATCCGTAAAATCCTTTTCAAAAACGGCAGAGGAATTCTGCGTTTCGATAATGGTGTTGGAAACCTGCCGGATGTTGAAGATTTCAGCCCGCAGAGAGGGATTGGAAAAATCCCCGAAAAAGGCGATGTCCACAATGTCGTACCGGTCAGACAGTTCATCCCGAAAGCCCTTGATGTCCGGGCGGATATGGTACAGTTTGTCTAAGGAAATGTACCAGTGCTCAAAGTCCACGAAGGCAACCGCTCTTTTTTTCTGACCCAGCTTGCTGCCTTCCTGCTTTGAGAAAAGCACCTTGAAAAAATTCATCTTTTTTTCCTCCTTTCTTTCTGTATTTTCTTTTGGGACCTCTGAAAATCCATAGTGTATCCGGCAGCAAGAATGCTTCGTGCCGGCTGTGGGGGAATGTTCAAAGGTGCCCTTATAGAATTTATTTCTTCTCCCCATGAAAGCGACAAAGTGCAGAGAGGGGGCAGAAGTCACATTGGGGGGTGCGGGCAGAGCAGATGTCCCTGCCGAAAAGCACCATACGATGGCAAAAATCCGATTGCTTATCGGGAGAAATCAGTGCCTTCAGTGCAAACTCCACCTTTTCGGGGCGCTTTTCGTTTTCGGGCGTCAGACCCAACCGCTCTGAAATGCGGATGCAGTGCGTATCAGCCACGATGGCGGGAAGCCCGTAAATATCGCCCAACAAAAGATTGGCGATTTTCCGGCCTACGCCCGGAAAGGTCAGGAGGGTATCCATATCCATGGGGAGCACGCCGCCGAAATCCTCGGCGAGCATTCTGCATTCCTCTTTGATCTGGGCGGCTTTGGTATGGTAGAGTCCGCAGGGGCGGACCAGACTTTCAATTTCCGTAAGCTCTCCCTTTGCCAGTGCTTCACAGGTCGGAAAGCGGGCAAAAAGCTCTTTGCAGACGATATTAACCCGGTAATCGGTGCACTGGGCCGAGAGCCTGCCCATCACCAACAGCTTCCAAGGCTCTCCCTCATAGTGCAGGGCGCACAGAGCTGTGGGATACCGCTCTTCCAAAAGCTCCACGATCCGGGCGGCTTTTTCCTTGTGGGTCATGGTTCATTGTCTCCGAAGTCAAAATGAAATTCCTCTTTCAGCGCCCGGTAAATGGCGTGCAGAGGCAGGCCGACCACCGAATGGTAGTCGCCCTCAATGCCCGAAACGAAAAGACTGGCCTTTCCCTGAATGCCGTAAGCACCTGCCTTGTCCATCGGTTCGCCCGAAGCAATGTAGCGGCCGATTTCCTCCTCGCTCAAAGGAGCGAACTGCACCTTGGTGGAAACACTTTCGCTGTAGACTTTGCCCTTTCCGAGAATGGTGAAGCCCGAAAAAACGGTGTGAGTGCATCCTGAAAGGAGTCGAAGCATTCTTTTGGCATCCCTTGGATCCTTGGGCTTTCCTAAAATCTGACCTTGGGCAAAAACCAGAGTGTCCACGCCCAGAACAAGGTCGAAGGGATGCTCCGCCGCCACCGCTTCGGCCTTCTTGGCGGACAGGAAACGCACCGTTTCCTCCGGTGAGAGAGGATGAACAGGAGTCTCGTCAATATCCTTCTGGTGTATTTCAAAGGGAACCCCCAGAAGCTCCATAAGCTCTTTGCGTCTGGGGGATTTGGAAGCAAGAATCAGCATTTTATTCTCCGTGTTTACTTCCGGCAGGTCCGCCCGGAAGATTTTCAAAAAGGACAAACTGTTTGATAGCCTTCAGGGCTCTTCCTTCAGGGTGCTGCCCCACCTCGCCCAGAGCAAAGAAGACGGAACCGTCATAGAGCCGCAGGCGCTGGCCGTCGGGTAAGGCTTGTTCCCGAAGGCCCAGTTTTGAAAGATAGATGGGGCACCCGGAGGAGCATAGCCGCCGGTAAAAGGGCGGTAAAGTCACGGCAGGCAGATCGGAAAAGAGACTCTCCACCGGTAAAAGAAGGGAGGAGCGTTCTTCGGAGTTCAGTTCTTCCAGTTCCTGCAGGGTGTGGGCCTTTTCCAAAAAGAAATGTCCGCTTTGGGTGCGGATCAATCCCGCCATGGAGCCTCCGCAGGAAAGGGCCTTCCCGATGTCGGTGCAGAGCGACCGGATGTAGGTACCCTTGGAGCAGAGGATCGATAGACTGTAAAGCCCTTTTTCTTCGTCCACAGCTTGGGGAATCAGCGATCTGACCGTGATGGGGCGGGGAGCCCGCTCCACTTCGATGTTCCTTCTTGCCAGATCGCAGAGCTTCTGTCCGTTTACTTTCAGAGCGCTGTACATGGGCGGAATCTGGGTCTGTTCTCCAACAAAGGAGGAGCATACGGCAAAAACCTGCTCCTTGGAGGGGAGATGCTCCTTCTTTTCAAGAACCCTTCCGGTGGTGTCTCCGGTATCGGTCACAACGCCCAACTGCAGAAGAGCCTTATAGCCCTTCCAATCGGAAAGGAGGTATTCGCTTGCCTTCACGGCTCTGCCCAAGAGAATGGGAAGTACTCCGGTGGCCATTGGGTCCAATGTGCCGGTGTGCCCCACCTGCTTGGTGGAAAAGAGCCGACGGATTTTGTTCACCGCATCGTGGGAGGTCATGCCGGCGGATTTGTTTAAGATCAGTACACCGGAGGGGGCGTTCAGTTCCATAATTCCTCTGTTTTAGCAACAACCTTCCCCAAAGCCTCTTCCGGGCTGAGGGCATACACCGTTCCTCCGGAGGCCCGCAGGTGTCCGCCGCCTTCAAAACATCCGCAGAGAACGGAGCAGTCGAAAAAGGATTTGCTTCTGGTGGACAGTTTGAACTTTTCGGGATCCTCCCGGCTTTGCTTCAGAACGGCTGTCAGCTCCACGCCCTCGATTTCTCGAAGAGCGGAGGACAGTTCCGCAAGATTTTCCTCCGAAAAGCCGCCCTGTTCCTGCATTTCTGCGGTGAAGCAAAGGAAGGCCGCCTGTCCTTCGTGCAGAAAGAGGGTGTGCTCCACCCCTACGGCGGTGGCCTGCACGGTTTTCAACTCCTTGCTTTCAAAAAGCCGACTGTTCAGAAAAGCGGCATCAATACCGGCTTTGTACAGCTCTGCGGCGATTTCCAGGGTGCGGCAGGTGGTATTGGAATAGCGAAAGCAGCCGGTGTCGGAGGCAATGGCCACATAGAGAGCGGCAGCAATGTCCTTGTTGAGGGTTTCGGTCATTCCGGCAAGCTCATAAATGATCTCTCCGGCGGCAGCGGCGGTTTCATCGGTATAGTTGAAGCGGGCAAAGTCCTCTCCGGTCCGGTGGTGGTCCAGCTTCAGCAGAATCTTCCCCTCCAGAAGGGGCTTGAAGGCACCCAAAAGAGAGCTTTCCGCCACATCCACAGCCACAAAGGTTTTCTGCCCCTCCGGCATTTTTTCTGTTCCGGCGCCCGGAACGAAGCGCAGGTAGGAGGGGAGCTCGTCTGTAGACAGAATGGCGGCTTTTTTTCCGAGAGCCGAAAGAATCAGACGCAGTCCTTCTGCGGAACCGATGGCATCCCCGTCGGGGCGGCGGTGGATGAGAATACCGTAGTTGTCGTAATGCAAAAGAAGCCGTGCAGCTTCAAAAAGCGAAATGTTGTTCATTCTGCTTCTCCGTTTGTTTCGTTTCCTTCCTCCGGAAGAGGCTCCGAAAGCTCAGCGGAAACCTGCTTCAAAAGTGCGGAAATATGCGCTCCGTTTTCGGCAGAACGGTCTTTTACAAAGGTGAATTCGGGGGTCTGACGCAGGTTCAGCCGGTGCGCAATCTGGGAGCGGATGAATCCGTGGGCGCTTTTCAGACCCTCTTTTACCTCTTTTTCATCGCACTTGCCTAAGGTAGAATAGAACACCTTGGCAAATTTCAGGTCTGCCGAAACATCCACTGCCGTCACGCTGACAAAGGCCCGCTGAATTCTGGGGTCCTTGACCTCCCGCAGGATCTCGCAAAGCTCTCTCTGTACCTCTTCATTGATCCGATTCTTTCTGTAGTTTGCCATGGCCACCCTTTCTTCGGTCAAATTTGTTTTCGGGATTTTCAGCCCTTTTGCACATTATAACACAGAATCGGCGAAAATAAAAGAAAAAAATGAAAATCTCCGGAAAAAGTTGAAATATTCACAAAAATGCTTTATAATGAAAAAAGAAAATAATGAAGGAAGGAAAAACCGAATGATCCGGCTTATACACACCTCCGATCTGCATTTGGACAGCGAGTTTTCCTGCAACGATCCCAAACTGACCTCTCTGCGCAAAAAAGAACAGCGTGCTCTTTTTGCCAATCTGATGATGTATGTCCGGGATCAGAAAGCGGATGTATTGCTGATTTCCGGCGATTTGTTCGATAAAAAACAGCCTGAAAAGGAAACCGCCGAGGTGGTCCTGCGGGAATTCAGGAACACACCGGAAACCGAAATTTTCATAGCGGCGGGCAGAAGCGATTGCTGTCGCCCCGGGTCCTTCCTCTACGAAACGGAATTTCCGCCGAATGTGCATGTGTTTCGGGAAGAGGCTCTGTCCTCTTTTTCCGTGGACCGGTTGCATCTGACGGTGTACGGGTATTCCTTCTGTCATCGGAATCTGACCAAAAATCCTTTTGCGGTGATGCCTCCGGTGGACAAAAGCCGATTCAACCTGCTTTGCGGCACAGGAAGTCTTTCTTTGGCTCCCGATTGCTGTCCCATCACCGCCGAGGAGCTTGCCCACAGCGGGGTGGACTATGCGGCACTGGGCGGCAGTCACGAAGCCGGAGAACTGTGCCGGATCCAAGAAACCTACTATGCGTATTCGGGAAGCCCCGAGGGGTTGGTTTTTGAGGACAAAGGGCCCAAGAGCATCCGCATTGCGGCCATGGAAAAGACAGAAGGCGGTCTGCTGTTCCAAAGCAAGACCGTTCGCTTCGGGAGAAGACAGTTCGATGCGGTGGAGCTTTCGGCAGAGGGCCTTACCGATGCCGCTCCGCTGGCGGCCGAGCTGTCCGAGTATATCAAAAAGGAGGGCTACGGGCTGAACACTCTGTTGAAGGTCACGGTCAGCGGAAGGGTTCCCGGTTCTTTTCGCCTTCCCAAGCAGCTGTTTTCCCGGTTGGAAGAACGGTTGGGGTGTCTTGTAATCGAGGATCAAACAATCCTGGTTCCCGGAAAAGAGGAAAAAGCCGACGATTTCAGGTCGGTTTTTGCGGAGAAGGTCTGCAATAAAATAAAGGACGAGGAGCTGCGCTCCCAGGTGCTGAAGTGCGGTTTTGCGGCGCTGGAGGATCAAAGGGTATGAAGTACAGATTTCTTTTATTCGATGCAGATAACACCTTGTTGGATTTCACAGCCTGCGAAGCCAAGGCGTTTGCGGAAGCCCTGAAGCTGTGCGGAATCCCGCAAAAGCCCGGAATGACCGAGGTGTACAGCGCCTACAATGACCGATGCTGGAAGGAGCTGGAGCGGGGGGAGCTGACCAAGCCTCAGCTGGTGGTCAAACGCTATGCGCTGTTTCTGGAGCACTACGGCATCGACAAAGACCCGCAAACGGTCAACGAAACCTATGCGGACTGCTTATCGAAGACGGCCATTGAACTGCCGGGTGCCGAAGACCTGCTGAAAAGGCTTTACGGAAAGGCGAAGATCTACATCATTACCAACGGTCTGACAAAGGTTCAGAAGGGTCGTTTTGCAAGAACCGGGATGACCGAGTATATTGAAGAGATCTTCATTTCCGAGCAAATGGGCTGCAAAAAGCCGGATGCGTTGTTTTTCAGTCTGGTGGCGGAAAGGATTCCCGGCTTTTGCCAAGAGCAGGCGATCGTCATCGGAGATTCGCTGACCAGCGACATCCGGGGCGCCAACAACGGGGGACTGGATTGTATCTGGTACAATCCCAAGGGCGAAAAAAAGCCGGAAGACCTTAAAATCACTCTGGATGCCAGAAATTTTGAGGAGATCTACAGCTTTTTGACGAAAGAGTGCCTCTGAAAATTCCCCACAGGTCCCAAAACAGCCGCGGACACAGCCGGACGCATTTTGAATATCGAGGTACCCAAAAGACGGAAAGGAAACTCTAGGATGATCATAGAAAAAATCAGTATCGGAAAATTCGGAAAATTTGAGAACAAAACTCTTGTTTTCTCGGAAGGAATCAATCTGATCGAGGGAGAAAACGAATCGGGAAAGAGCACGGTTTTCGCCTTCCTGCGGTTTATGTTCTATGGACTTTCGGAAAGTCCGTCGGCAGACGGTTTAAGCGACCGGCAGAAATATACCGGAATGTGGGAGGGAAAGGCCTTCGGAACCCTGGAGTTTTCCTGTTCCAAGGGCAGATTCCGGATCGAACGGAAGCTGGGTATGGGCGGAAAGGGAGCGCCCAAGGAGGAAGTGGCGATCATTGACCTTCAACTGTCCACGCCCATCAAGGGAACCGATCCGGCGGCTCTGTTCTTAGGGGTTCCGGAGGAGGTTTTTCTGCGCTCCTGCTTTTTGGATCAGCTTTGCTGTCAGCCGATTGGCAGTGAGCATCTGGGCAGGGCGGTGGAGAATATGCTCTCCTCCTCCGATGAATCGGTGAACGCCTTGAACAGCGCCGGGAAGCTGCAAAAGGAACTGGAATTGCTGGAGGGAGAGGACGGACAGATTGCCGAAAAGAACGCTCTTCTTTCCGATCTGCGCCTGCGCATGGCAAAGACCAGGGAGCAGGAAGAGGAATACAAGCGTCTTTTGCAGAACCTGAAGGAAAACAGAAAAAAGATCGAAAACAATCGGAAGGATCTGGCGGAATGCCAAAGAGAAGTGGGCTATACCGACGCTCTGCGCCGGGTGGCTCTGCTGAAAAGAGCCGGAAAGGCGGCGGAGGAACTGCAGGCCGCCCAGGGGGAACTGGAAAATCTGCAGAAGGAATTCGGTTGCCGAAACTTTTACCCTACCAAAGCCTATGTGAAGGAGTTGGCTTCCTATGCCATGGACGGTCAGATGCTTCTGACCGGGATTTCAGAAGGGGAAGAGCGGATAAAGGCCTTACAAAGCGAAGTGGAAGCGCTTCCGGTGTTCTCCGGAGGACAGGAGGAACTGCTTTCGTCCATTTCCGCTTTGGAAAAAAGGAGGGACGGCCTGAAGATCAAACGGCTGGCCGTTTTGGGTCTGGCGGGAATCGGTGCCATACTGACGGTCATCTTCCTGACAACGAAGCTCTTCTTGGGGGCCGGAATCAGCGGAGCGGTGGCATTGATTTGTGCCGCGGTCAGCGAGGTTCTGCGCCGCAGGATGCGCAGTGCGGAAGAGGAAACGGATAAAATATATGAGAGCGTGGGGGCGAAGAACCGGGCCGAGGTGACCTCCTCGGTTGCCCGGAATGCGGCGAAAGCGGCGAAGCGGGAGACGCTTCTCGGAAGCCTGGAGGAGACCGCCGCAAAGCTGAAGAAGGATCGGGCATCTCTTGAAAAAATTCTCGGAAAGGCCAATGCCTCCGCCGGACTGTGGGGAAGGGCAGTAAAGACCGGAGAGGATTTGCGCCGGCTGACACTGGAGGCCGAAGAGGCATTGGAACGGCGCAAAACGGCGGAAGAAAAGGAAAGACAGGCGAAAACGCAGCTTTCCGCCCTGGAAACGCCGGGCTCTCCGGAGGAATTGAAGCGCCTTTTTAAAACGGTGAAGGAGAACAAGGACCTGCGGGAATTGACCCCGGCGGAATACAAAGACCGGACGGTGAAAATCAAATTCTACACGCAGACCGTGGAGGCACTTGGAAAACGGGTGGAGACCCAGGAACGGCGGGTCAACGAGCTGGAAAAGGAAATGGAGGACTACGGAGAGTTAGCCGAAGAGGAAAAAAAGACCGAAGCGGAATGGAACCGACTGTGCAGACGCCAAAAGGTGCTGACGGTTGCAAGGGATACGATTTTAGAAACCATGTCCTATATGAAGGAGCAGATCCTGCCCGGGGTGCTTTCGGAGGCAGAAAAATTTCTGAAAACTGCAACCTCCGGAAAATACGGGAAGCTCTCTGCAGGAGAGAATTTTCGGTTGAGCGTGGCGGACGATGAAGGACGGATCTATCCGATCACAGCCCTGTCCTGCGGTACGGCGGAGCTGTGTTACATTGCTCTGCGCTTCGGAATGACCACCGGTCTGTTCGGAGGGCAGCCCATGCCGTTCGTGTTCGACGAGAGCTTTGCCCATTTGGATGACCTGCATCTGGCGGCGGCCTTTCTGGCGCTGAAGGAGCGGGCGGAGGAAAAGAAAGACCAGATTTTTCTTGCAACCTGCCGGAAGCGGGACGCCTCGTTGCTTCTGAAAATCGTGCAGGCAAAGGAAATCCGTTTGTGAGTTTCGAAACGGCCGGGGCTTTGCGGACGGAAAAGGGGCCGGAAAGCCACTGCGGGGCGTGCCTTCATGCATTGCCGCACCTTCTGCGGTTGGGTCTGACGGTGTGGCGTCCGGAGCGAAGAAGAAAATGGAATATCGGTATACACAAACCGAAAATGCAGACCGAGCCGGTGCATATGTAGCTTGCGCCGGCTCGATTTTTGGAAGATTTTTTCCTCGGCGAGTGCTCCGGAATTGACCTTTTTTATGAAATTGATGTTTTCTGTTTGGCGTATTTGCACAAAACCGAACTTTGTTTGTTGTGTATTAACACTATGAAAAAAGTGTTGACTTTTTTGTATATAACGACTACAATGAAGGAGAACCATGGAAAGGAGATACATCAATGAAAAAAGGATTGTCATTATTTCTTGCAATTTCGCTACTGGTTCTGCATATGGTTTGTTTTGGTAGTGTTTTTGCTGCCGGAGAGGACACGGAAATTCCGGTGTACCTTTCCGATCTGACTCCTGCATCGGTGCAGACCGGCTGGGGAGATTTACATAAGGATGAAAACCTGGAGGGCGCCGTATTGAGTTTGAACAACGCCGGTGCGCGTCAGGAATTTGCAAAGGGCCTTTGCGTACACGCTGAGTCCGAAGTGAGCTACGATATTTCGGGCTACGATGTGATCGGATTCAAGGCGGCGCTCGGTATGGATGACGGAAGCTACGGCTATAAAGACTATGCCGGCAGTTCTTTTGAAGTCTTGGCCGATGGGGTAACGGTGTATACCACCGGCGGGAAGTCCCTGAAGATCAGTGATGCCATTGCCTATGTGGATATTGAGATCCCGGCGGGAACCACCACCTTGACACTGAAAAACGGTCATGGGGATGACGGTTCCACCTGGTCGGAGCATTGCAACTGGTGCGATGCAAGAATTATTCTGGATCCTTCCTCCAAGGGATTGCTGGATACAGTGGAGCTTGGGGCGCCCAAGAGCATCCTGTATGTGGGAGAGACCTTGCAGCTGACGGCAACGCCGAAGTCTATGGGCGGAACCGAAATGAGTACCGGTGTGAGCCTTTCGTACACCACCTCGGACAGCGCTGTTGCCACGATTTCTTCCGCAGGCCTTTTGACGGCCACGGGAGAGGGCACTGTGACGGTCACTGTCACGGCAAGTAAGGACGGAAGAGGCGCTGAGGACACCTTTACCCTGCAGTGCCTTTCCGAAGATTCCACTACCTCTTTCCTTCTGAATTCCCCGGAGGGAAGCCTGCAGGTGCTTCTGCAGAATTCCGATGCCGGACTGACCTATATGGTGGTGAAGGACGGCGTGACGGCGGTGGCGGCTTCCGCAGTCGGTTATACCACCCAAACGGTGGATTTCACCCGAGGACTCACCTTTGACTCGAAAACGGCAGTTGTAGAGGTCAACGATACCTACAGAAATTATTCGGGCGACTATGCCTATGGGAACGACCACTATAACGGGCAGTCGGTGACCTTCCGCAAGGACGGGTATCTGTATACCGTTCTCCTGCGGGCTTATGAGGACGGCTATGCTCTCCGCTCCGCAATTTCAAGGGGGGACGGCACTGACGGCACCCTGACGGTGACCGACGATAAAACGGCCGTAAAGTTCCCTTCCGGAACCACCCTGTGGGCTTCTCAGATTTCCTCCAGAACGATTCTGAAGGGACATTCCTATGAGACCGGGTTCCCGACGGTACAGATCGAAAGCACAGAAGGACTGAACCTTTTCAAGGCACCGTTGGCAAGAGTGAACGAAAACCTCTGGGTTCTGGTCAGCGAAGCCGAAGTGTATGGCGACCTGTATATCGGCTCTATTTTCAAGGGTATTGGCGACAACACTCTGGAATACACCGCAGGGCCTGTGAAAACCACGGAGAACGGAGTGACCAGTGCGGAGATCGATGCCTACACCGATGAGGAACTGGCTGAAAAGCTGGCGGAGATCGAGCTGGTGGATATTTCCGTGGAAGCGGGATTCACCTTCCCCTGGAGATACGGTGTGGTGGGCAACCTTGCCGATATTGTGGAAAGCGATCTGACCGATAATCTCTGCAAGCGCACAACCGGAGACTTCTCCTGGGTGCAGCCGGGTGTAACGGCGTGGATGTGGCTGACAGAAGGCCACAGCGGCCAGCACAATCCGGAAACCATCCGTAAATATGTGGATTTGGCCTCGGAAATGGGTTGGAAATACCTGCTGCTGGATGAAGGCTGGCAGCCCAGTACCTCCAACGGTTACGAAGGCTACTATAAGGACTTTGACGATCTGCTTGCCTATGCGGAAAGCAAGGGCGTCTCCTTCTTGGTGTGGTCCAGATTGGCAGATCTGGATACCGCGGAGAAGCGGGAACGGCTGGCCGATTGGGCGAGCAAGGGCATAGCCGGCGTGAAGTTTGACTTTGTGGAAGCTGAATGTTTAGACCGGATGCAGACCATAAAGGATATTTATGAAAAATGTGCCGAAGAGCATTTGCTCATCAATGTACACGGCGCAAATATTCCCACGGGTGAGCGTTCCACCTGGCCGAATGTGATCAACCGGGAAGCGGTGAAGGGTCAGGAATACGGCGGCGTGTGGTGCTCGGATTCCACCGTGTGGCCCTATACCAGAGCCGCAGTGGGTCCCACCGACATCACCCCGAAACTGGAGGAAACGGGCACGAACACCGTTTCCCACATGCTGGCGCTGAACATTGTGGTGGAATCGGGTATGCCCTGTATGGCGAGCGCCCCGGAGATCTATTACAAGAGCAACGCCAAGTATCTGCTGCAGAATCTGCCTGCCGCCTGGGACGATCTGCAGTTCATCGACGGTTATCCCTCCAGATATACGGTTCTGGCAAGACAGAAGGGCGATAACTGGTATGTGGGCGGTATCACTCTGAGCGCAACCACCGCGACCTTCACTTTGGATTTCTTGGGTGAGGGGAATTATGTGGCACTGATCTATTCCGACAGCACCAGAGAGAGTATGAAGGTGGAAAAGACGACGGTGGCCAGAGGAGATGCGCTGGAGATCGGTATGCTGGACGGCGGCGGCTTCTCGGTCATGCTGATTCCCGAAGAGGACTTTGTGGCGGCCGACACCCTGATTGCCGAGGAGAGCATTCTCAGCCTGGAAGAGGGCAAGACCGGTCAGCTTACACTGACGGTTTCTCCCGAGGGAGTCAATCTGAAGGAGCTGTGCTACCGTTCTTCCGATACCTCGGTGGTCACAGTGGATCAGAACGGTCTGTTGACCGCAGTGGGTCAGGGCGTTGCAACGGTGACGGCGGAGTTGCCTTCCTCCGGAGTACAAACCACGGTGGAGGTCAGAGTTTGTGCGGCGAAGACCTATACTCTGTCTTCGGATTGGACTTTGGTTAACGGAAACCAAGAGTATCCGTTAAAAGCAGGAACCAATGCCTATTCGGTCCGGATGCCGCTGATTTACGGCGATATTCAGTATGATCCCCAGAATTTGTATCTGCAGGAAGCGCCTTCGGGCGACTTTACGCTGACGGTAAAGGTTCAGGGCGGACTGAGCGCCGACTTTGAATCGGTAGGTCTGGTGGCCTATGCGGGCAAAGACAAGATGGTGATGATGGCCAGAAGATTCCACTCGTATCTGGGGAACAATATTTTCTGCCTTGCCACACACGAGAGCAGTTTCAACGAAAAAAGTGCCCAGGATACCAACAGCTCTGCGGATGCTTATCTGCGGCTGGAGCGGATCGGCGACACCTTCTACGGCTCTTACAGCTATGACGGTGTGAATTACACCACCATTTCCGAATCGGTGACCAATGCCAATGTGACCGGAGCGGAAGGTCTGAAGATCGGTCTTATCGGACTGTGCGGAACCAATAATCCCACATCGCCCAAAACGATCGTGATGAGCGATTATACCATGAACGGAGAGAGAATCCCCTTCTGCGTGGAGGAAGATCTGACTGTTTTCCAGGTACGGAAGGGCGAGACGGTGCAACTGGTGGCCGGAACGGTTCTGGGAACCGCAGGATTTGACGAATTAGACTACACGATTTCGGATTCCTCCATTGCCACGGTGGATGCAAACGGTATGGTCACGGGCATTAAGAGCGGAGTGACCCGGCTGCTTTGCGTGAACGCCAAGGGCGAAACGGCAACCTATCAGGTGGAGGTTTACGGCTTGGAGGAGGATACCGGGTACGGTCCCTTCAAGGTCGTCAATCCCCAGTCGGGAAAGATGCCTACGGTGGTTTCGGATTATGTGCTGACCATGAAGACGCTGACCGGAGATATTAACGGACAGCCCAAGAATCTGGTGCTGACCAATGCTCCCGAAGGTGATTTTACCATTACCGTGAAGATTTCGGGCGGTTTGACCAGTAATTTCCAGTCGATCGGTCTTGTGGCCTATGCCGATTCGGGCAAAATGGTCACGATGGAGCGGCGGTATCATTCGTATTTCGGCGGAAATGTGTTCTGCGCTTCCACAAGCATCAACGGAAGCTACACCGAAAACCGGACGGCCGATACCGATACGACGGCCGATGCGTGGGTGAAGCTGACGAAACAGGGCAATGTGTTCACCGGCGCCTTCAGCTTTGACGGTACCAGCTGGACAGAAGTGTCTCCGATCACCAATGCCCAGGTGGGAGAGGCCACCGGACTGAAGATCGGTTTGATTGCCCGGACGGGTACCTATCAGGCCGAAGTGGATGCCACCTACAGCGACTTTACGCTGAATGACCAAAAGATCGCTTTCGTGCAGCAGGATCACCTTTGTCAGCTGCTGGTGCCCGAGATGCCTGTGCTGAATGTGGGCGACGCATTGCCGACCCTGCCTTCTGCCGTGACGGGATACTACGAGAGCGGGAAGAAGGAGACGGTAACGGTTCTGTGGAATACGGAAGACTTCCATTCTGATGCAGCAGGCGTATATACGCTGATTGCGACCGAGGAAACCACTGGGGTGACGGCAGAGGTGCAGGTCCGTGTGGTGCTGAAGGGCGACCTGAACGGGGACAACGCCGTTTCCATTGCCGATGTGGCGGTACTTTTGGATATTCTTGCCGGTGCGGATGTGCAGGAAAACGATATTTCGGCAGATCTGAACGGCGACGGCGCAGTATCTATCGGCGATGTTACGGAACTGCTGGACCTTCTGTCGGATGCCGGATAACCTTTCGGAAGACGGAAGTATTTGATATAGAATAGCAAGCTGTCTGAAAAGGCGGATATGCATTGAAAGAATGTGTATCCGTCTTTTTGCGTCAGGTTCAGAGAAGCACTTGTAACAATCTAAAGATTTTTCAAAAAATCTTAAAATTGCTATTGACAATCAAATGATTGTGTGCTATACTGTAGTCAAGACAGAGGAACCTGTCTGAAAAGAGTCCTTCGGAAACCCGGGGATGTGCAAAGCAAACGATGAGAGGATTGGATGGACCGAAGCCGGAAGAGCTATAAAGGTCAGGGACATCCGAGAAGGTCAAAGAATATGGAAACTCCATGGACGCTGCCGGGCACGACGATCCTTTGCAACCGTCAGGCCGACACATCGATCATACTGGATGGGCTGTTTTCGGCAGGCGGTCTGGTACTTTCTCAGGTCTCGGCTCTGACGGGGCTGGAGGGCTATGTGATTCAGAATTGGATCCGAAGGGGATTCACCACATCGCCTCAAAAGAAGCTGTACAGCAAGAGGCAATTCTGCCGATTGGTCATCATCGGACTGCTGAAAGACAGTCTGAGTATTTCCGAAGCGGTGGATCTGATCGCCAGCTTAAACGGACAACTGGATGATGAACGGGATGATCTGGTGGACGACTCTTCTCTGTACATTTGGTTCACAAGGAGTCTGAAGATCTGCGAAGAAAAGCCGGAAAAAGCGAAGGAGGCGGCCTGCAGGGTGCTGGACAGCGAAAAAACAATTGCGCCGGCCTTGCGGGAAAGGCTGACCGAAGTGCTGGAGGTCATGTGCTTTGCCTATGCTTCCTCTGTTTACCGAAAATCCGCCAGGGAGCTGGCGAAAAAAATTCCGGCATCCAATGCCGGACTGAATCAAACCGAAAAAGCATAATGTATAAAAAATGAAAGGAGAAAAATTATGCCTACTTATGTATACCCTATTCTGGCCGTCGCTGTATTACTGCTGATTTTCTTCATTTCCGGATATCTGAAGGCGCCTCCGGATACTGCCTACATTATTTCGGGCATGCGCAAGCGCCGGATACTCATCGGAAAAGCCGGCTTTCGGATTCCCTTCTTTGAGCGGGTGGATAAACTGTCCCTGAAGGTGATGCAGGTGGATGTGAAGACCTCCGAGGCAGTGCCGACAAACGAATTCATCAATGTGACCGTAGACGGGGTTGCCAACATCAAGGTTTCTTCCGATCCGGAGTTGCTGAACCGTTCGGCGGAAGCGTTGCTCGGAATGTCCGAACAGGATTTGATACGCCTGGTCACCCAAGTGCTGGAAGGCAATATGCGGGAAATCGTCGGTTCGGTTGGCTTGAAGGAAATGGTTCAGGACCGGCAGGGCGTTGCCAAAAAGATCACCGAGAATGTGGTGCCCGATATGGAGAAGCTGGGAATTGAAGTGGTGAACTTCAATATTCAGAACTTCAAAGACGCTGCCGGTACCATTGAGAATATGGGTATTGACAATGTGGAACAGATCCGCAAAAATGCCCAGATTGCCAAGGCAAATGCCCAAAGGGATATTTCCATTGCCACGGCCAACGCTCAGGAAGAGGCCAACGCCATCAAGGTTCAGGCAGAGAAAAAGATCGCCGAGCAGAATGCCGATCTGGCCATTCAGCAGGCGGATATGAAGGTAAAGGCCGATTCCAAAAAGGCCGAAGCCGATGCGGCGTACAGCATTCAGCAGGAAAATCAGCGGAAGACCATCGAAATCACCCGGTCGGATGCCGATATTGCAAGAAAGGTCAAGGAAGCAGAGCTGGCTGAAAAGGAAATTGCTCTGAAGGAACGGAAGCTGGACGCCGAGGTGCGCAAGCAGGCAGACGCCATGAAGTACCGGGCGGAAAAGGAAGCAGAAGCAGACCTGATCCGTCGGCAGAAGGATGCCGAGGCCAAAGCATACGAGGCCCAGAAGGAAGCCGAAGCCCGCAGGGCGGAAGCCGATGCCCAGAGATATCAAATGGAGCAGGAAGCGGAAGGTATCCGTGCCAAGGGTCTTGCGGAGGCTGAAGCGATCGAGAAGAAGGCCGAGGCGCAAAAGAAGATGGGCGAGGCCTCCATTCTGGAAATGTACCTGCAGGCACTGCCCGAAGTGGTGAAAAACGCCGCCGCTCCTCTGGCGCAGACCGACCGTATCGTGATGTACGGCGACGGAAACGCTACAAAAGTGGTGAAGGATGTGATGAACAGCACCAATCAGATCATGGAAGGCGTGAAGGAATCCACAGGGCTCGATTTGTCTGCCCTGGTGGCCGGAATGCTCGGCGGCAGAATAGCGGCACCTGTGGCCCCTCCTCCGACCCCGGAGACGCCCCAGGCCCCTGCTGAGCCTGAAGTATAACGGAATAGAACAGAAGGGGCTGTAATAGCGAGGCTTTTACAGCCCCTTGATTTTGGTCGGCTTTGTCCTTGGGCCGTCAAGACCGATGTCATCGGAGGCAAAAAAGTTCGGTCAGAGGTTTATGGGGGCAAAGGGAACTCTGCCCCTCCGGATTTTCGCAGGATTTCAGCGCAAAAAGGACCTTCAGCCCCCGGATTTCCCTGAAATTCCCTTTTGCGGCAGGGAAACAGGAATGAAAGGGGATTTACGGATTCAATTTTCTGCGTATGCGGTTCAGGTGACGCTCAAAGCTGCCCTCATTCAGCAGTTCCGCCAGCGCATACTGGTCCAAAACCGGCACAGAGCTTGAAAAAAAGCCGATGCGCTTTTCCGCCATAGGCAGAAGAGAGGGAGGAATCAGCATATAACCGATACGCACCGCCGGAGAAAGGGTTTTGCTGAAGGTGTTCAGATAGATCACTCTGCCACCCTTTTCAGCGGCATCCAAGGAGAAAAGAGTTTCAATGGGGCGCATACGGTGAAATTCCGAGCCGAAGTCATCTTCCAGAATAAAGGCATTCCGGGAGCGGGCAAAGGACAGGTAGGTCTGCTTTTTTTCTGCGGAGGCTGTGACCCCGCTGGGATAGCTTCGGTAGGGGGTCACATGAAGGATTTCGGCATGGCTTTTGAAAAGGACTTCGTCGGGGATGCCCTCGTTTCCCAAAGGAAGCTCCTCAAAGCGCAGGCCTTGTGCCTTGTAAATCTGCCGTATCTTTTCATAGGAGGGCTTTTCAATGGCATACAATCGGTCTTTTCCGAGAAGGATCGTCGCCAGATTGTAAAGCTGCTCTGCGCCGGAGCCGATGACGATCTGGTCTGGAAAAACCGAGATCGTGCGGGTGCGCAGAAGATACCGGGCGATGGCTTCCCGCAGAAGGGGCAAGCCGGCATTTTCGGTTTTCAGAAGAATCCGGTCTCCATAGACAGAAAGCACCCTGCGCACGGCCTTGGCATAGACCGAAGGAGGAAAGCAGTCGGTTTCTAAAGGGGGAACGGGCGTTTGGTCGGTCGATGGCTCTCCGGCATATTTTGAGTGCAGGGAAAGGGAAGAGGAAAATTCCTCCGGCTGCGTTTTCTCAGGCATTCCTGGAGGAACACTGGGAAAGAACTGTTCCTTCCGGTAGCGTACAAAATAGCCGCAGCGCTGTCTGCCCTGAATATAGCCTTCGTCCTCCAAAAGCGCATAGGTATGCTCTATGGTGACCAGGCTTACCCCGAAACGCTCTGCGGCACTGCGCTTGGAGGGCAGCTTGCTTTTATAGGAATAGGCACCCGACACGATTTCTTTTTTCAGTTGTTCATAGAGCGTCAGATACGCCGGTGTTTTTTTTACTGTTTTTTTCATCTGGTCTTATATTTTTCCTCCGAATTGAATATTTCAACAGGTTCAGATATTTGCTATAGTATACAGAAAATGAGAAAAAAAGAAAAGAGAGAAATTATGAACAAATCCATTTCTTACAGGAAATCCTTGAAGTGGCTGACCATCACGGCTTTGTTTATGTCCCTGAACATTGTTTTAAGCATGAGCATATTCTCGATTCCGGTGCCCGGCGGACATATGTACCTGAACGATGTGATTATCTGCACGGCCGCAATTATTCTTGACCCGCTGGGAGCCTTCCTTGTGGGAGGGGTAGGGGCCTTTTTGGGCGATTTCTTCTTCTATCCCACGCCGATGTTTGTTTCTCTGGTCGTGCATGGCTTGCAGGCAGTGGTCATCTCGCTTTGCGCCCGGTATCTGTTCAAAAAAAGAAAATATCTGGGCACCATCATCGGGGTAACGATCGGTGCGGTAATTATGGTCGTGGGCTACTCCCTTGGACGGGCGTTTATCTACAGCACGCCGGAATATGCGATTGCCAAATTGCCCTATCAGATTTTGCAGGCGGCGGTGGGTGCCGTGGTAGGAGCGGTGCTCTGCTGTGTGTACAATCTGAAGGATCGGATGAAGGACTATCTGGACGGCAGAAAGAGGCCTTCCAAAAAGACCGCAAAAAAGGACGCCGGCGAAGAAAGCAAATAAAAGCAAAGAAAACAAATAAGAGTAAAAAACAGGCGGTGCCGCCGACCCTCAAGGGAATCGGGCACTGCCTGTTTGTTTAAAACGGAAAAGAAGCGGTCTTTGTCCTATTTGACGATGTAGGTTTTCAGCCATTGCACGGCTGTTTTGGAATCCAAGAACCGATCGGTCATTTTTTTTTCTCCGAAAAAGCCGAAGAGGAAGGACTGTCCCTCAATTTCCACCGAACCAAGGAAGCAGTAGTAGTCTTTGCTGACCGAGCCGGTTTTCAGACCGTTCATTTCGGGAATATAATATTCGGGAGTGTAGGGATCAATGCACCAGTTGGTGTTTTTCCATTCCATAATGTGTCCGCTGTAGTAGGTGACCCTGTCGCTGGGCAGGTTGGAATACTTCCGGATGATCTCATCTTCATAGGCCAGCCGGGCAATCAAAGCCATATCCTCCAAGGTGGAGTAGTTTTCCGGATAGTCGTAACCGTCCGGGCAGGTAAAGTGACTGCCGCAAAGACCTATGGTTCTCGCATATTCGTTCATTCCCATCAGAAAGGCGTCCACCTCATCCCGGGCGGTGGGAGCGCCGGGATTGAGAATTCTTCCGCCTGCGGCGGCAAGCACATAGGCGGCGTCGTTGCCCGAAGGAAGAAGCATTCCTTCCATCAACTGTTCCACCGTCAACTGATGGTGGCTTTTGATGTAAGCCAAAGAGGAGTTGGGTCCCACCAGATTCAATTCGTCTCCCGGTGTAACCACCATGTCCAAAGGAAGGAGGGTGCGGGCGAAAAGGATGGTCAGCAATTTGGTGGTGCTGGCAGGATAGATGATGCAGTCATTGCCGGCAATATAGAGAAAGCATTTTTGTTCCGCATCGTAGAGAAAGCTCTGGCCGCAGAGGAAATCCGGTGCGGGCAGATCGGCATAGTGGGAGGGGACGGACGGGGAGGAGGGGGACGCCAAAGAAAAGGTGGTAGAAGAATCAAAGGAGGTTGTAACAATTGCCGGAGTGGCCGTGGATTCTTCGGAGGGAACAAGGGACGAGACTCTCGGAATGTATCCGGGGTCGCTTGGTGCGTGCGTTATGGAAGAGGAGGAGACATTGCCGCAGGAGCACAGACCGCAGAGCAGTATGGCCAAAATCGGGAACCATGCAAAAAAGCGCCGTTTCATGTTGAGTTCTCCTTATTCTTTGAATTGGTCGCAGAAGAAAATCCCTTTGCCGCAGTAGACCGGATTTCCTTCCGAGAGCCAACGCTTGTAGACACGCTGTAAAGAGGTCTTTTCGGGAAGAAGCTCCGGCTTTGAAGTGTCGGCATTGCCGAAAATCCTCCATAGGTCTCCCTCGTCCGGAGCCTTTTCCATATAGGTATAGTCTTCGGCAAACCGCCGGATGCCGCAGTCCGGGGGGAGCATTTCCTTGTGATGCTCAAAGAGCAGCCAGCTCTCGCACTGAAACGCTGTGGGTGCTTCCAGCTTCGGAGCGAAGAAGGCGGCGGCTTCCTTATAGGATTGGGCAAGCTCCCGGCGCACCAACCGTCCTCTGGAGGGAATATGTACATCGATACACAATTGCCCTTTTTTTATGGAAAGTCCGTCTTTTTTATAATCAAATGCAGCGGGAATCAGGCAAAACTCCAGCCGCCCGATGGCATAAAGCGAAAAGCTCCAGAACCGGGAAAACCAGATCGCCACAAAGGAACCCCAGATCCCGTAAACCTCTTTGCATTCCATCAGCTTACAGCGCAAGCCTAAGAGCACTCCTTTGAACCACTGTTCGGGCAGAGATTTCTTTTTATATTGTTCGTGCAAGGCCGGGGCCAAATGGAAATAGAACAGAAAATCCGAAGAGAAGGGGTGGACGCCGACGGCTTTGGCATAGGTCTGCAATTCTTTGCAGGAATCATGGTAAGAAAACCGATCGCCCTTTTCAAAACGCGCACGCCGGTCTTCCAGAAGGGTAAGAGCTGCGGGACTGTGCAGAAGGGCGGTATAATCTTTGAAAAGGGCTTCGGCGGCCTCTTCGGGGAACTCGCCGAGAGCGGATAAGGAAAGAAATTCGGATTTCAGCATGGTCATTCTCCTTGAAATTAACCGTTGTTCTGTGTGGCCAGAGCTTTTTCAATGTCAATATCGTGAAGGAGCAGGGGAGGTTGACCCCGGCGCAGATATTCCCCCAGCTCTGTTTCGGTTTGCAGGCGTTCGGGAAGGTATACGCCGCAATGAGCTTTGTAAATATCCCCATGGTAGTCACTGCCGCAGGTCAGAATCAGTCCGTGGGCATCGGCATACTGCCGGGCTTCCTCACGCCAGTTGTTATGGTAGAGGGGATGACAGTTGATTTCCACTCCGTCAAGAAGTGTGTAATCGGCGGGAGTGCCTTTGTGGCGGAAGGGATGGGCGTGAATCAGAAGCCCGCCCTCGCTGTGGGCGAAGTCCGACAGCTCTTTTAAGGAAAACGCCCACAAAGGGCGGCTTCCGCTGTGAAAAAGACTGTCGGGCGTGACGCCGTAAAGCAGAAAATCCTGCGATCCTAAAGTGACTTCGATGCCGAAAAGGGCACGCAGTCCTCTTTTGGCGGCAATCTCTTTCACCCGGTAAAATTCATCCCGGTATTTTTCAAGCCAAAGAGGAAAATCCATGTCGCAGTGCCGCTTCCCATAATGATTGGTCAGCACAAATCCTCCGGTGCCCTCGTTTTTTAAGGCGTCACAGAGCTGTTCGGGCGACAGGAGACTGCATTTGGAAATGCCTTTGGTGTGTACATGCATATCGTATAGAATCATGAGTCACCGTACCTTTGAAAATCGCTTTCTTTTTCGTATTCCCGGATAAATACATTCTTTTCTTCCAGGATCGGACGGATTTTTTCCCTGCATTCCTCCGGGGAGGCAAGGGGATACAGATCAATCTGACTGCCGTTTTTCATTCTCAGAATAAAGTGGGGCGATTGGAGAACATGGCCGTCGGGAGCAATCCTTTGCGCCACCAAAGCCGCCTCTTGAATGTCCTCGTAGCTGTAAGCCCTTTCTTTCAGGGAAAAAGGATCGCTGCAGTCCACCAACCGGGAATTTTCAAGACGGACGGTATAATTTCCCATCAGGATGGTGAACACCAGAAGCAGGGAAGTAAGGAGGCTTGCGAAAATCCCGTATGCCCGGCGGCTGACCGTGCTTTCCATTTCCGCATAGCCCAAGGCATTCTGTTTGCCGTAGATGAAGCGGTAGAGCGTTCTTCTGTCGAACAGCAGTGCGATATAGCCGGAAAAAAACAGAGGGAGAGAAAGACAGAAAATCTGTCCGCCGAGGGAGGTGGAATAGAGCACCTCAGAATTGAATTTTCCGGCGCAGAAGAGGTACAGGAGCAGGCAGACAAGTAGAACGGGAAGACCCACCACCAGCGTGTTCAGAAAAACCGCACCGAAGAATTTCGGTAAAGAGGAAATTCTGTTCGCCTTCCGGGAATTCAGATACAGCTCCTTTTGCAGGGGAGAATAGAAGACGGCCTCCTTCGGCAGAGCCTTCAGCAATTCGGCCTCCGGATTGTCCGGCAGAACCGGCTTTCGGGGGCGCTGAGGGGGAACACCGAAAAAATGCACCAGCGGCGGAATGAAAAAGTCGGTCATCCAGCACATATAGAAAAAGGAAAGCGTTTTCTGCACATCCTGAGCGTCAAAATCCCCGTCGGGAACAAAGACGCCATCCTGTCGGATCAGAATGGAATCGCCGGCATAGTCATTGATTTTTCCGGCAATTTCTCCAAAAAGGTTCTGCCGGTTTCGGTCGTCGGAAAGATAGGACCGGAGCAGAGATTGATTTTGGGTAAAAACAGCCCACAATTCCGCCACCGCTTCTTTCAATTGCCGTTCAATGGCAATGAAGGGATAGCGGGTGCAGGTGTAGGTCTGGGGGCGAAGTTTCAGAAGCACATAGGAAAGGGGCAGGGACAGGGCTTCCTCCCCCCGTTGGCGCAAACGGCATTCCAAAGAATTGGAAAGTCCGGGTGTCGGTCCCTTGCGGTATAAGACAAAATCCACTTCATAGTTTTCAAAGATCCAGGTGCACCGGGCGGCCGTGTTCCTTTGCGCATAGAGAAAAACCATGGTTTTTGCCCCTGAAGGAAGAGGGTAGGTCAAAAGAAGCTCCTCCATTTTCAAAAGAATTTTCGGTATTTCTTTACTCATGGAAATCCCCCCCTCTTTTGCACAAAATACCAACCGGGCTCCTGACCACCGCATATCCGGCAACAGATGCCGAACACACTTCGGGCACCTCTAAAAATTTCCCGCACATCCTGCCCCGGCGTTTTGGCCCCAGAGCTTCGTTGCAAAAATCCGGACAGCACAAGGCGTTCCGGTGTTTTTGCGCCTTATTCTTCGGCAGGACTGCTCGCTCTGAACAGATTTTGAATTTTTAGAGGTACCCCTTTGAATATTCAGAGGAACCCAACGGTTTTTTGACAGTTTTCACTCTGTACATTGTACACGAAGGGGAGACGCTTGTCAATCCCTTGCAGGAGAAAAACCGGGAAAAGAAATGAGGGCGTAAAAAATCCCGCATATCCGGCAACAGCCAACCAACACACTTTGAATATACGGAGGCAACATATTTTGAATATTCAGGGGCGCCCTTGATTTTTTTCCCTTTGTATGCTATAATCGGCAGCGGATACGGTTTGAATCGTTGTAAACGGAGCAGATGAAAAGGAAATCAGGTTCGAATCCTGGCAACCGCCATTCCGGTATCTGACAAATGAGGGCGCAGGAGCAGGTCTGGGGCATGCTTTTCCGGCGGCGCTTGGCCGATGCATCTGTCAGTATATCTGCCGTATTTGGTTTACACACCGTGGTGTGAGGGTGCAACCGTTCTTTCCGGGGCTTTCCCGGGACGCTTGCCCCCTGTTTGTTTTTAAAAGGCGGCAGAGAAGAGGGTTTTTCCATCTTTGTCCCTTCGGAAGTGCACAGAGGGAAAGCCGAAGAATGCAAGGAAGAATGGAGAGAGTCGAAGCCATGAAAAGAGCGGCAGCAGTTTTGGCGGTGCTTTTGTTCTTGGGGACCGTTTGGGCGGTCTTTCCGGTTTGGGGAGCGGAAGGAACGGAAAAAAACAAGGAAATCCAAAGAGTTGAAGAAATTGCAGACCGGATCATTCAGTGGAAAAAAGAAAATGAAGGAAACGAAAAGGAAGGCTTCTTTTCGGATTCGTTTTTATGCTCGGCAGGGACGACTTTGGCCGACTGGTATGTTCTGGGGCTTTCCCGGTCCGGTGCGGAGGAGGACTATGCCTCCTACAGATTTGCTCTTGCACGGGCGGTAGAGGAACGGTACAAAACATCCGGAAGGTTGGATCTCTCCAAGGCAACCGAGTGGCACCGGATCATTCTTTCCATGCTTGCTTCCGGCGGGAATCCGAAAAAAGCAGGAATCCGGGGGCAGATCGACTTGGTTGCCGACGGAATTTACAACAGAGCGGACAACGAGGGGAACGGAATTCTGGGAAAGCAGGGGATCAACGGGTATATCTGGGGACTGATCGCTTTGGACAGTTGTTTTTATGCAGTTCCGGAGGAGGCCTTCTATACAAGAGAGGAGCTTCTTCTGAACATTCTGAACAGGCAGAATGCCGACGGCGGCTGGTCTCTTTCGGGCGACCGGTCGGATGTGGACATGACGGCCATGGCATTGCAGGCACTGGCTCCTTACAAGAACAGTGAACAGGTGTACAGTTATCAGAACAAGAAGCTGTATCCTGACGGAAAAACAGTGGAAAAAAAGGGGTATACCTGCATAGAGGAAGCTCTGTGCTTTCTTTCGGAGGAACAGCAGGAGGACGGAGGGTATGCTTCTGAGGGCATTCCCAACAGCGAAAGTACGGCACAGGTTCTGTTGGCTCTTTGTGCTCTCGGAATGGATCCCCTCAAAGAAAAAGATTTCATAAAAAACGGAAATACGGTTTTAGAGGGAATTCTGAAGTACCGCAACGCCGACGGAGGCTTTCTGCACTCCTTGGCCGATTCTTCGGAGAATCAAGCGTCCTTGGCTGCCCGCTCCGACGGTATGGCCGGCGCTCAGGCTCTGAACGGCCTTACCGCACTTCTGCGGCTGTGGAGGGATCAGCGGCGGCTCTGCGATTTCAGACCGGAGCAAAGCCTGCAGCTCCGGGAACAAATCGCAGCGGCAGAGGAGGAGATCGCTCTTCTGACCGCCGAATCCTCTTTTGAAGAGATTCAAAAAGCCTATGCTCAGTATCTGGAGATCGACAGCGGAGAACGAAGCTATGTTTCCAATTACCGAAAGCTTTCAGAGCTTCTGGTTTTGGCCGGAATTCCCTACGCCGGGGAGCAGATGGAATACAATACAGGTGCGGGAGAGGGCTTGGGGTATTCTGAGGATTTTACCGAGGCGGATCGGGAATGTGCCGACGGTCTGCCCGAAAGGGTAACGCTCGCACAACGGACAACGATACAGCGGCTGTTCTATAAAGTTCAAAACTGCCCGGATTTTGAGGGAAAAGAGGCGTATAGGGCCCTTCTGGAAGAAAAAATGGGGCAGATCGAAGAAAGAGAAAGGGAAGTGGACGCTCTGAATGCCGGAATTGCGGAGAAGCTGTACCCGTTGGATTCTCTGACACTGGGAGATTTAAAAACGGTGGAAGAGCTGATGGCCCGGTATGAAGCGCTTTGTGCAGAAGAGCGCACCTTTGTAAAAAATTCCGGGGATCTGGAAAGGGCCGTGACCCGGCTGACCGGGCTTCGACGGTCGGTTTTTATCGGCATCGGAGCGGGAACGGGAGTGTTGCTTCTGGGAATCTTGGCTTTTTGGGGAATCCGGCGCCGGCTCACCGGGAAAAAGCGGGAGATGGAGCAGCTTTCGGCTCTTTTCAGAGAGGAAGAAGAAAAATAAAATGAAAAAAGACCTGTTGGTACTGTTGGCGATTCTCCTGCTTGCGGCTCTTCTTCTTTCCGGAACGGAGTTTCAGACGGTGGAGGAATACTATCTGACCCATATAGACGATATAAAACCGGATTCGAAAACGGTGTTTCTCAGCATCCGCTGCGACACGGTTCTGGAAAATACCGAAAATCTGGACCCCGCCCTGCGCAGGGAGGAACTGCTGCCGGAGGACGGAGTGATCTTAGCCGAAACCGAGTATGTTTTAAGAGAGGGCGATACAGTCTATGGGCTTCTTGACCGGGTGGCCCGGTACAACCGGATCCAGCTGGAATACAAAGGGACAGACGAAAGTCCTTTCGGCAGCGTATACATTGAGGGGATCCACTATCTGTACGAGTATTCCTGCGGGCCGCTTTCCGGCTGGGTGTATAAGGTCAACGGAGTTTTTCCCAACTGCGGCTGTTCCGAATATGAATTGCAGGACGGAGATGTGGTGGAATGGGTCTACACCTGCGATCTGGGCAGAGATGTGGGCTGTGCCCGGACGGAACAGAACAACCTGCCGTCCGGAAAAAGGGAAGAAGAGGGAGGAGCGAAACCGTGACCAACAACGATCAAAGCGCTTTCGGACATTTTCATCCCCTGCCGTCCTTTCTGTATCTGACGGTGTTGGCGGCGGTGACGGTGTTTTGCACCAATCCTGTGCTTCTCGGCTGTTCCTTTTTGGGCGGACTGTCTTTCGGGGCGGCTCTTTGGGGAAGAAAGGAGTTTTTGGCGGAATTGCTTTTTTCACTGCCCGCATTTCTGCTCATCTCTCTTTTCAATCCGCTGTTTTCGCATAACGGTGCCACGCCCCTGTTCTTTCTCAACGGCAATCCGGTGACGCTGGAGGCCATTCTTTACGGAGCGGATCTGGCACTGATGCTCCTGTCCGCCCTTTTCTGGTGCAAGAGCTTGTCCACGGTGATGACCACCGACAAGACCTTGTACCTTTTCGGCAAAATGATTCCCAAGCTTTCTTTGGTGCTGTCTATGGCTTTGCGTTTTATACCGCTGTTTCTGTCGAAGTGGAAGGAAATCAGAACTGCCCAAAAGGCTATGGGCTATTACAGTGAAAAGGGAATCGTTTCAAAAATCGGAAGTTCCCTTTGCGTTTTTTCGGCGTTGGTGAGCTGGGCGTTGGAAAATTCCATGGACACCGGCGCTTCCATGAGGGCAAGAGGGTATGGACTGCCGGGACGCACGCATTTTTCGCTGTTCCGGTTTTCCAGGGAGGACGGCTTGCTGCTGTGCGGAGCCTGCGGGTTTGTTGCTTTGACCGTCTTTGGAAGTCTGGGGGGGCTTCTTTCTTTGTCCTTCTATCCCCGCATTGAAGCATTGCCCCGATCCGGGTCTGCTTTTGGCTTTTACATTCTTTTCGGCTTGTTTTGTTTTCTTCCCCTTTTGTTTGAATGCACGGAGGCGCTCAAATGGAAATACTTAAAATCCGGAATTTAAGCTTTTCCTATCCTTCCAAGGAGGAGAAGGCTCTTTCCAACCTGTCTTTTTCGGTTCATGCCGGCGAATTTCTGGTGCTCTGCGGACAGTCCGGCTGTGGAAAAACCACTCTTTTGAGATTGCTGAAAAAGGAGCTGTCGCCCAATGGCACAAAAGAGGGCGAAATCTTCTTTGAGGGACGGACTTTGGAGGAATTGGAGGACTACCGTTCCGCGTCGGAAATCGGATTTGTTCTTCAAAATCCGGAAATGCAGATCGTGACCGATAAGGTTTCCAGCGAATTGGCATTCGGTCTTGAAAATCTGGGAGTGGACCAGGAGGAAATGCGATTGCGGGTGGGGGAAATGGCCAGCTATTTCGGCATCGAAGGGCTGTTCCGCAAGCAGACCGGCACGCTTTCCGGGGGGCAAAAACAGCTGCTCAATCTGGCGGCGGTCATGGTGTTGTCTCCGAAAATCCTTCTCTTGGATGAACCGACGGCACAGTTGGATCCGATTGCCGCTTCCAATTTTATTTCCGCACTCCATAAAATCAACCGGGAACTGGGCGTGACCGTGATTCTTGCCGAGCATCGGCTGGAGGAAGTGTTTCCCTTGGCGGACCGGGTGGCGGTGTTGGAGGAAGGAAGGCTTGTCTGCCTGGACGAGCCGAAGGCCGTCTGTAAGAATTTGGGAAAGCATCCTCTTTCCTGCGGATTTCCGGCGGCGGTGCGGATTTTTTCCGGCCTGAAGGGAGAAGGGGAGTGCCCGATTTCCGTGAAGGAGGGGCGGTCCTTTCTCAGGCATTTCCCGCCAAAAAGTCTGCTTTTGCCCCAAGAGCCCCAATCGGGGGAAACAGCCCTTTCCCTTGAAAACGCATGGTTTCGCTATGAACGGCAGAGCCCGGATATTCTGAGAGGGCTGAACCTGAAGGTGTACACGGGGGAATTCTTTTCGGTCTTAGGGGGAAACGGCGCCGGAAAAACCACGATGCTGAAGGTGCTCGCAGGGCTTTGCAGAGCCTATCGGGGAAAAATAAAAATCTTAGGTGAGAACATTCAAAAATACAAGGGAGGCGCCTTACACCGGCATTGTGTGGCCCTTTTGCCCCAGAGTGTGCAGACGGTTTTTTTGAGGAAAACCGTGGAGGAGGACCTTAGGGATATTTGCCAGGTGGTGGGACTGCCCAAGGAAGAGATCGGAAAAAAAGCGGAGAATGTAGCCGAAGCCCTTGGAATCCGGCCGCTTTTCTCCCGTCATCCCTATGACCTTTCGGGGGGAGAAGCCCAGAAGTGCGCCTTGGCAAAGGTCCTTTTGACCGAACCTCGGATTCTGCTTTTGGACGAGCCGACCAAGGGGATGGATGCCTATGCCAAAAGAGAGTTTGGAAGAATTCTTTCTGCCTTGAAAAAGACCGGAATGACGATCCTGATGGTGACTCACGATGTGGAATTTGCGGCCTTGGTATCAGACCGCTGCGCTCTTTTCTTTGACGGCGAGTTGCTTTCGCCCTCGGTGCCGGGCCGCTTTTTCGGGCATAATCGGTTTTATACCACAGCGGCCAGGCGGATTTCCGAAGGAATTTTTGAAAATGCCGTCACGGTGGAGGATGTGATCAAAGCCGGTGGAGGGCAACCTTGACATTTTTCAACAACCGTACGGTTTAGAGACGGAGGCTGTCCCCCGGCATCCTGAAACACAAAGTTTGGAACAGGAACAAAAGGCCGACCGGGCTTTTTACCCGGAGGTATCTGAAAGCGTAGCAGAAAGGGTAGAGAAGTGAGCGAAAATCAGGGTGTGTGCGGAAAATGGAGGAGCATTTTCCGGCGTAAGAACACAAAATGGCTGTTTTATCTCTTGATTCCCGCAAGTATCCTGATCGGCATCAAGGTCTTTCAGGATCGGGCGTACATTTGGATCTCCCTTTGGATCGCCCTGCTCTCGGCGGTACCATTCTTTCTTGCTTTTGAGCGGAGAAAGGCGAATACCAAGAGAATGCTTCTTTTGTCTGTTCTGACGGCTCTTTCGGTTTTGGGCCGGTTCGTATTTGCACCGCTCCCGCACTTCAAGCCGGTGACCGCCATGGTGGTACTCACCGGGATGTATGTGGGAGCCGAATCGGGCTTTCTTTGCGGAGCGCTTACGGCGATTCTGTCCAACATACTCTTCGGCCAGGGTCCCTGGACGCCTTTTCAGATGATGACCTGGGGAATCATCGGGCTGCTTTCGGCTCTGTTTTCCCGTTGGTTGCAAAAAAGCCGTTGGTTTCTTGCAGGGTTTGGTGCCTTGGCGGGAGTTCTGTTTTCGTTAATTATGGATGTGTGGACGGTGCTGGGCTTTGAGGACGGCTTTTCTTTGTCCCGGTATTTGGCGGCAGCGGCCGCGGCTCTGCCGGTCACTGCGGTATACGCCGGTTCCAATGTGATTTTTCTTCTCGTTCTGGCCAAGCCCATCGGCGAAAAGATACGGCGTGTCATAGAAAAGTATGGCGTTTAATTCCGGCGTACCCGTTTTTCAGACCGCTCTCTCCTGTTTTCAGGGAACAAGGCCCGGATGAAAATAAAGTGAAAAATAGTGGTTCATTGTAAAATGAAATAGGACATACAGGAAGAGTCATAGCAGATGTGGTATAATTGAAGTAACCACACACCAAAAAACCACGG
>ERZ857757.222-NODE-222-length-65081-cov-10.028189_pt1 | contig 65081 bp, 62 predicted proteins | sample MGYA00519764_ERZ857757 | MGnify/ENA primary metagenome ERZ857757 (study PRJEB31778, sample SAMEA3449359) | human gut metagenome | biome: human gut; feature: human-associated habitat; material: faeces | place: United Kingdom | collected 2010/2012 ...
CTGATATGGACTTCCACGGCGGCAGCAAACTGAGCAAGCTGACCTACCCGATCAAAACTATCTACAGCAAGGAAGCAAGAGTGCAGCTGAGAAAAGTTCTGGACGACTTCAAGCCGGATGTCTGTCACCTGAACAATTTTAACTACCAGCTGACACCTTCCATCATTCTGGAAATCGTGAAGTGGCGCAAGGAGACCGGAAGAGATTGTAAGATCATCTTCACGGCACATGACTACCAGCTGGTCTGCCCGAACCACATGCTGAACAATCCGAACACCCACCAGAACTGTGAGAAGTGTCTCGGCGGCCATTTTGTGAACTGCATGAAAGGCAAGTGCATTCACGGCTCCACGGCGAAATCTGCCATCGGCATGATGGAGGCTGAATTCTGGAAGTGGAAGGGCACCTATAAGTACATTGACACCATGATCTGTTGCTCGGAGTTCATGAAGAGCAAGATGGACAGCAACCCGCTGTTTACAACGAAGACCGTGGCAATGCACAACTTCATCGATAAGGTGGAGTGGAAGGAAACGGAAAAGAAGGACTACGTCCTTTACTTCGGCCGCTTCTCTGAAGAAAAGGGCATTGGCACACTCATCAAGGTCTGCAAGGAACTGCCGGATGTACAGTTCATCTTCGCCGGTACCGGTCCTCTGGAAGAGACAGTAAATGGTATTAAGAACATCAAGAACGTTGGCTTCCAGAAAGGCGAAGCACTGGAAAAGCTGATCCGTGAGGCACGGTTCTCCATCTATCCGTCTGAGTGGTATGAGAACTGCCCGTTCTCCGTGATGGAATCCCAGATGTACGGCACGCCGGTGCTGGGGGCAAACATCGGCGGCATCCCGGAACTGATTCAGGTCGGTAAGACCGGCGAGTTGTTTGAAAGCGGTAATGCCGAAGATCTGAAGAAGAAGATCGAGAAGCTCTGGAGTGATAAGAAGCTGTGTGCGGAGTACAGTGCGAACTGCAAGGACATCAGCTTCGATACCATTGATGAGTATTACGAGAAAATTATGAGGGTGTACCAGTAAGACTGGTATGTGAGGAGAGAATTTGTGGCTACAAAAGTGGATCGATACGAAGGAATTGACGGTTTGAAGGCATATGCCATCATTGGCATTGCACTGATGCACGTCCTCGCAAATGGAGAATATGGGATAGGAGGATTTGTGTTTGAACGGCTAATACCATCTTTCACAAACTTCGTTTTCCTTTTTATGATGGTTAGCGGTTTTGGTATGTGCTGCGGCTATTACAAGAAAATTATTGACCAGAAGATCAGTGTAGAGGATTTCTACAAGAAACGGTACATCAAGATCTGGCCGTACTTTGCACTGCTTTGTGCGTTAGACTTTGTGATTTCACCAAGCAAGGAATCCCTGTTTGAAGTTTTCGCAAACTTGACTTTGTGCCAGGGACTTCTGCCAAATGCGAATATTTCTGTTATCGGCGTAAGTTGGACGCTGGCAGTCATTTTTGTGTTTTATATGCTGTTTCCATTCTTCTGTTTCCTGATTGGAAACAAGAAGAGAGCATGGGGAGTGGCGGTTGCGGCTCTGGTGTTTAACTGGGTGTGTAGCAGTTATTTCTTTGATGCAAATCATGTAATAAAGTTTAGTGCAAGGGCTAGCGTTGTATATGACGCTATTTATTTCATCGTAGGTGGTCTGATCTTTCTCTATCGAAAAGAACTGGCCGAGTTCGCATCGAAGTACAAAATCATCGTCGGAGCGGTTCTGCTGATTGCCACGGTTTCGTATTTTGCGTTAGGAGGTTCTACACTCACGATGCTGTTATTCTGTGTGGCAGCACTGGTCTATGCCCTCGGATGTAAGGGGGGTACTGGTCAATCCAGTCGTCAAGTTCCTCGGCGGTATCAGCTTCGAAATTTACCTGTGCCACATGGTAATTTATCGTGTGCTTGAGAAGTTACACCTTGTTCATCTGTTTGGAAATGGTCTGCTGGCATATATTTTCACAGCGGTTGCAGTCATCTGCGGTTCGGTTGTGTTCTCGGTATGTGCCAAGTGGTTCTTAAATAAAGTCGAAACATTTTTAAAAGAGAGAGTTAGGAGAGTTAATTATGTCTGAAGAAAAGAAGTTAAATGGTACGGTTATCGTCACTTATCGTTGCAACGCTCGTTGCTCTATGTGTAACCGTTATAAAGCACCTTCCAAGCCGGAAGAAGAAATCAGCATCGAGACCATCAAGAAGCTACCGAAGATGTACTTTACCAACATCACCGGCGGCGAGCCGTTCATCCGTACCGACCTGAAGGATATCGTGCGTGAACTGTACAAGAAGTCTGACCGTATTGTTATTTCTACAAATGGATTCTTCACGGATCGTATCGTTGACCTGTGTAAAGAGTTCCCGCAGATCGGTATTCGTATCTCTATCGAAGGTCTGGAGCAGACCAACAACGAGATTCGTGGTCTGCAGAACGGCTACCAGCGTGGTTACGGCACGCTGAAGAAACTGCGTGAGATGGGCATGAAGGATGTCGGCTTCGGCATGACTGTTCAGGACAAGAACGCTCCTGATCTGGTTCCGCTGTATAAGATCTCCAACGAGATGGGCATGGAGTTCGCAACAGCATCTTTACACAACAGCTTCTACTTCGTTGAGGCAAAGAACATCATCCATGACCGTCCTATGGTCGCAAAGAACTTTGAGAATCTGGTCAATGAACTGCTACGCAGCAACAGCCCAAAGAAGTGGTTCCGCGCTTACTTTAACCATGGTCTGATCAACTACATCTATGGCCAGAAGCGTCTGCTGCCTTGCGACATGAGTTTTGACACCTTCTTCATCGATCCGTATGGCGATGTTATGCCTTGCAATGGCACCAAGGACAAAGAGGTCATGGGCAACCTGAACAACAAGACTTGGGACGAGCTGTGGAACAGCCCGGAAGCAGAGAAAGTTCGTGCAAAGGTTCGTTGCTGCGACCGTGACTGCTGGATGATCGGTAGTGTTTCTCCGGCGATGCATAAGTACATCTGGAAGCCTGCTACCTGGGTTCTGGTACACAAGTTCAAGGCTCTGTTTACCAAGCATCCGTACAGCATGTATGAGCTGAAGATTTGCCGTGATTACCGCGACGGCAAAGTTACTAAAGAGGATTTGGATAAGTGCAGCACCTGCGATATGAACTGCGTGATCAACAACGGTCTGAGTGAAGCTTCTAAGGAGCAGCTGAAGCATAAGACCGGTGAGGAAATCGTGGATGCTGATATCGCAGCACAGCAGATGGAGAATAAATAAGGAAAACAATAACTATGATGATAACAGTTTTAACCCCTACCTTTAATCGGTGGGGCGATTACTCTGGGATTCACTGCAAAAGCAAACTGTAAAAGATTTTGAGTGGCTTGTAGTTGATGACGGAAGTACTGATGGTAAAGTCAATGGCAAGAAGTTTGATGTCAATGAAAAAATAGGTTCCTATATCGATGTGCGCGTAAACGGTGATGACACTGGCGCAGATAAGGCAGAGGTGTTCAAAACACATTGCTTGAAGGAATTCACTTTTCCCGAATATCCGAATGAGAAATTCCTTGGGGAAGATCTTGTTTGGGTTAGAATGGCTAGAAAATATGAGATGGTACATATTAATAAAGCCATTTACGTCGGAAATTATCTTGAAGATGGATTAACCAATAATCGGCGTAAGCATAATATTGCTTCGCCAGTTGGGTGTATGCATCGAGCAGAGGAATTCATGGAGTCCGACTTAAAGACAAGATATAGAATCAAGGGTGGACTACAGTATATTGTATATGGGAGATTTGCGGGAGTCAAGATTGTCGATTTGATTCGCAAATCAAGACATAAAGTTCTTGCAACAGTGTGCACACCGGGTGGATTGTTCTTGCATTCACGATGGGGTAAAGCACAGTAATTCGATTGATTAAGTGCCCAAATGTCTTCTGTCAGTAGATGATTGGGAGATATTTAATGAAAGTACTTGTTATTAATCCGATTATGTACACATCGGAAACAAAAAATATAAAAAGAGCTGCATCAATAAAAGACACAATGATGTATGATTTTTGCTTGGCTTTCCATGAAATTGGGCATTCTGTAACGTTGGTTGGAGGAGAGCCGTTCAAGCCAACAAAAAGTGAAACATATCCATTTGAGGTACTGTGGTGGGAGTGCAAGTGTCAAAAAGTCTGCATGCCGCACTGCTTGCCGTTTATGCCAGAGACATATCATTATGTAAAACAACATCGTACAGAGTACGATTTGATTATTACAAGCGAAGTATTCTCAATGAATTCGTTGATGGCATATCGAGCAGCACCAGACAAGACAATTATCTGGCATGAACTTGCAAAGCATAATGCCATTATTAAGAAAATTCCATCAAAGATCTGGTATGGAGTTATAGCAAGACTCTTCATGCGAAACGCAAAGGTTGTTGCGCGCTCAGTTGAGGCAAGGAACTTTGTGAAGAAATACTGCATGAACACGGATGTGAAGGTAATCGATCATGGTGTCAACCTCGATAAGTTTAAAGCATCTGCTGAGAAAGATAACAGTTTTGTGGTTTGTTCGCAACTGATTGAGCGAAAGAAAATCGATGGAATCCTTGAAAAGTTTGCAAAGTATCTGGATCAGTACAATTCCACATTCAAGTTATACATTATAGGTGAAGGTGAGTTAAAAGAAAAACTTCAGAGGTTGGCACAGACTTTGGAAATTGCTCCGAATGTAATTTTCACAGGAAAGATGACACACGATGAACTACTCCCGATTTTGTCTAAGTCAAAGGCGTTGCTCGTTAATACGGTGAAAGACAACAATATGATTTCCATCGTAGAAGCGATTGCGGTTGGAACGCCTATTGTCACAACAGACGTTCCGCTAAATTCTACCTATATCAAAGATTATCAACTTGGCATTGCGAAGAAACAGTGGGATGAATCCGATTTGAATGATGTGGTTTCTAACAGTGAAATGTATATTGAAAACTGCATGAAATACAGATACAAACTTTCTACAAAACAAAGGGTAGAACAATTTTTGGAGATAGAAAGAGAAAGGCTTGACGAAGTAAAAAACAATATTTTAAAGAAACTGCTGCGGTAACATAGATGTTTTGGTGATTGATCAGGGAATTGTACAAAAAGGTCAGAAAGTGTCCATTGGAGAAGGTTCTTACATTGGAATTAATGCGGTAATCGTAGGCAATGTGAAGATAGGTAAGCATTGCGTGGTTGGAGCCAATTCAGTGGGTACTAAAGATGTGCCTGACTATTGCGTAGCAGTTGGGAGTCCGGCGAGGGTGATAAAGAATATAGAGAAAACAAAGTGAGGAAAAGCAATGAAGGAGATACCACACATTATTCATTACTGTTGGTTTGGCGGAAAACCTCTGCCAGAACAGTACAAAAAGTATGTAGAGACATGGGAGAAAAACTTTCCGGATTATAAAGTGATGAAATGGGATGAAAGTAACTTCCCGATTGATCAGTACAGTTACGCAAAAGAAGCTATGCAGGCAGGGAAGATGGCTTTTGTAAGCGATGTTGCTCGAATTTATGCTTTATATGAATATGGTGGCATCTACTTTGATACGGATGTTGAAGTACTGAAAAACTTTTCGGTACTTCTGAAAGGACAGGACGCAGTTCTTGGAACCGAGGATGAAGGTAAAACAATAGGAACTGGATTTATGGCTTTTGCGCCAAAGCATGAGATATGCTCTAAAATGTTGGAATATTATAAAGGAAACAGCTTCGCAGAGCAGAGCAGTACAATGTCAAACACACAGATTTTGGCACAGCTATTACGAGAAAATTATGGCATTGAACCACTGGAAAAAATTCAAAGGTTTAATGATGTTGTAGTATATCCGTCAAGATATTTTACGGCCTATAATGGAGTGACTGGAAGAACCGAGATTACAAAGGATACTTATTGCGTCCATCATTTTGGAGCATCGTGGTTGAGTCCAACAAGAAGGATAAAAAATAAAATTAGAAATATTTTTAATAGGATAACAAAATGATGAGGTGTGTTCTTGCGATGAGTTTTAGCGATAGGTGATTTTCATATAAGGAGAGAAGTAGAAAATGATAAAAAAGACAAAATGGTTAATCGTATATCCGTTTGTTATGTTGTTATTACAGCAAGCGTTGCTAAACTATTCGAGCGGAATTGTATATAATGTCTTAAATTATTTTGATGAACTGTATATTATTTTTCTTTGGATGGCAGCAATTAAAAAAAACTCTGGAAAAATATATTTACACGGAGAGCAAATGATTTTGATATTAACCATAATTTGGGTTGGACTTGGACTAATATCAAATATTGGAAATAAATACCAAACTGTTGGGTATGCAATTTCCGACTCGTTTATTTGTATGAAATTTTCTTTAATATATTTAGGCATTCGGCAGTATGTGAGAAATAATAAAGAGAATGAAGCTACTATATTGGAATTATATAAATTTTGCAAATGGTTTATTGTAATTTCTTTCTGTTTAGCACTGATAAATATTATGTTCCCCATTTTTCCTTGGGGGGATTATAGATATTTTATGCATGCTATCATGCTTTTTTTTCCACACCCAACATATCTTGCAATAGCGGCTATTACAGCTACTTGTGTAATTATTGCAAAGCAATCAATACAAGTGGAAAAAAAGGATATGATTTATATAATCCAAGGTTTGTTAATTGCTTCATTTACCCTTAGAAGTAAAGCTGTGGCGGGTGCTATATGCATAGTTTTTGTATATTTATATTATATAAAAATGAAAATCAAAAATAAGTTTGTTGCAGCCACTATGGCATTTGCAATTGGAGTGGCTACGGGATATGATCAAATCGTATTTTATTTTAGTGGTAATTCAAAATACGATTTGAATTTTGTCCGAGAACGATTATTATTTGATTCGATAAAAATAGCAAATCGTTTTTTCCCATTTGGTTCAGGATTTGGAACGTTTGCTTCTAATATTGCTGCGAAGCATTGGTCTTCACTTTATGATGAATATAATTATGTATACGGACCTTTTTTGTCGGATTCTTTTTGGCCAATCGTAGTTGCACAGACTGGGTGGATTGGTCTTGTGTTTTTTGTACTTATTATTATGTTTTTTGTAACAGAGGTATTAAAATTGCAGAAAATTAATATATATTTGTTTTGGGCAGGGATATCAATTATCCTATACGAATTAATTTGCTCAGTTGCAGAGTCCGCCTTTTTCAATCCAGCAGTTTGTCCGCTGTTTATACTAATGGGACTGATTATTAATCAAGAAGAGCATTATAAAAAAGCATGTGATGTTCAGGTACGTAAATGAAAGGAAAATAGGGTATAAAGGTAAAATATGATGACAAAATTAGCGTTTGTGATACTAAACTATGGTACTTTTGAGGAAACAAAGGAGTGTATATCTTCTATTTTTAAATACATAGATGTAGAAGAATACAAAATCGTAATTGTTGATAATGGATCGCCGGATAATTCGTTAGGTAAATTAGAGGATGAATATAGAAAGGTAGAAAAGGTTGATATTGTACCGATAAAAGAAAATATCGGATTTGCACGAGGAAATAATGTTGGTATCAGATACGCAAATGATAACTATGATCCGAAGTTTGTAGTAGTATTAAATAGTGACACAGAAATTTTTCAGAATGATTTTTATTACAAAGTATCAGAAGTATATGAAAAAAGTCATTTTGGCGTTTTGGGACCGATGATGTTAACTGGTAACGGAAGATGTGATAATAGCCCTTGGAAGCCAAGAACATTGGAACAAATGGAAACACAGTTAAAAAAAATGGAGAGGGACTATAAAATATGCAACAGAATGCCATACCTGCTTTGCAGAATCAAAAATAAAATTTCAGAAATCCTGACCAACAAAAAAGATTTATTCCATTCCCATGGCGATTTTTGGAAATATCAAGAAGACGTGGAATTGCAAGGTGCATTTTTGGTATTTTCAAAAGATATTTTTAATTATATCGAAGGCTTTGATTCAAGGACATTTCTATACTATGAGGAACAATTGCTATGTTTGGCAGTAAAACAAGCGAATATGAAAACGGTTTATGTTCCTCAAATAGCTGTATATCATAAAGATGGTAGCAGTACAAAGAAAATAAAAAAAACAAAACAAAAAATGCTGTTTCTTCAAGAGTGTAATATAGAGTCTCTGAAAGTTGTAGTATCAGAAATGAAAAATAGTATATAAGATAATATCTTAAGACTATATAAAATGTTGAAAAAGCAAAAGAGAAGGGTATGAATCATAATAGGATTTAATAAAAATAAGACTAGGATTAAGCTGGATTTGTATGGAAGAAAAGATTAAAAGATTATTAAAGATAAGTGTAATTAAAAGTATTCTATTCAATAAAGCGTATTTTGGATTGGGGGGAGTCTGGCATTGCTACGCATTGATTTCACGAGATGTGAAATTATCTCAATTAAGAGGGAAAATCGTCAGTAATGTTCCACTACATACAGGATGTATCCGTATTGGGTTTCCCAATGTGGGAATCTTTGATCATAAATATCAAAGAAGCATTTGGGATAATGTTTGGATAGGATGTAGGTGCTTTATAGCTAAAGGTTGCAATGTGCCGAGTGGTTGTGTAATTGCAGCACAATCAAAAGTGACTGGTGTTGCCGAAGAAGAGAATAGCATTATCGGTGACCGGATGAGAATAATAAAGAGTGATATAAGATGGAAAATGTAATCTATATTATAAATCAGATGGATTTTAGTTTTAATAATAAATTAAAAGAATATTTTGCAAGATTGTTTTATAAGACTTGATACTTAAAGAAGGTGAATTTATTTGAACAAGAAATTTATAATTGCAATATCTCATGGTGATTATACGAGAGGCGATGGCGGAACAGATAAGGTTATTCTCGCACATCAGAAAATATTGAATAAAAACAACAAAAGTATGTTGCACATTTGTCCATGGACAATGAATGGAATTTTAAGAAAAAAAATATGGCTCGTTCATGTTGATGGGAAAGAAATTGGTGTGTTTACAAATGGCAGATTAGTAAATTATATCCAAGGACTTGGATATAATGGATATGAGTTGCTGGATATATTTATCCATCATTTGAAAAACATTGAAATTGCCGATTTAGAAACAGTACTTGATTACACAAGTGTACCTATATATTTTTATATTCATGATTACTTCACAGTTTGTCCGTTTAATGGATTAGTTGATTCAGATGGAAGATATTGTGGATGTGGATTTCCAAATAAGAAAAAATGCCTAACGTGCAATTATTTTAGCGAGCTTGAAATAAAAAGAGTAGCTGAAATAAAAAAGCTATTTGCACATTTTGAAAATAGACTGCAGTTTGTTGCACCATCCGATAATGCAAAGGATAACTGGAATCAAGACTATCCTCAGTATAAAAATAAAGTTCGCGTAATTTACCATCAAACTTTTGAAGGCATATATAGTGGCAACTCCAAAACGGTAGAAATCGGGGAACCAATCAGGATTGCCTTTGTTGGATATCAGATAAAGCATAAAGGTTGGGATGAGTGGAAGAAAGCGGTGACAGCTAATAGTGGAAATACAAAGTACGAATTTTTCCAATTTGGTTGGGGTGAAGATCACTTAGATAATTGCAAACAGATTTCTGTTGACTTTAAGGAAAATCTCAATGCGATGACTTATGCACTAAGAAAAAATGAGATCCATTGTGCAGTTATATGGTCAACATGTCCAGAAACGTATTCATATACATACTATGAAGCACTGGCTGCGAATTGTTTTATTATAACAAATTCCCGTAGTGGAAATGTCTGTTATCAGACAAAAATCAGAGAAAACGGCATTGTTGATGATGATTTGGTGTTATTGCTTGAAGACGATTGCGAATTGAGGACGAGAGTCAATCAATATCGCCAAAGTCAACATCTAACACCAAATGAACTCGTAGAAAATACAGAAATGCTGACTCTTTTAACAATGCCATCAAAAATGGTGTACAAGAAAAGCCATCCATTCGTAGATTATTCAGTTGCGTTGGGAATCCTTAGAAGAATAAAAAATAAAGTGAGGGGAAAATGAAAATATGAAGTGCGAAATGGCTTGAAAAGACTGTCAATAAATATAGCGGGCAACAAGCAACATTAATTAGCAATTCAATTAATACAAATGAATTTAAAGTCTTATCATTACCTGAGTCGAGAAATCAACATAGTATAGTATTTCATTATCGAGAAGCACCACATAAAGGGGCTCAGTATGCAATTGAAACGATAAAAATACTTTCAAATAGATACGAGGATTTAAAAGTATATACAGTTAGCATAAATGATCCGCCGGATAATTTGCCGAAGTGTTGTGAATTTATGAAGGATTTATCGCCTAAAGAAGTGGCAATGATCAATAACAAAGCAAGAGTGTTTATGTGCAGCAGTGTAGAAGAAGGATTTGGATTGCCAGGTTTAGAAGCTATGGCATGCGGCTGTGCTCTTGCTTCATCAGAATATTGTGGTGTTCTTGAATACGCAGTTGACGGAAAAAATGCTCTACTATCGCCCGTAAAAAATCCAGAAAAAATGGCTGACAATATTATAAAATTATTTGAAAATACAGCATTGTATCAAAGAATTGTTCGAGAGGGAATAGAAACGGCTAAGCAAAGAAGCCTCGAAATAGCAGGCGATAAATTTGAAAAAACATTAATAAATTCAATGTGAATTTAATCTATAGCTTATCAAATAAATCCAGACGACAGCAGATAAAATGTATCAATAACTAAGGCGGAAGTGGAAGTGATATGCTCGGAATATTTGGAAAAATATGATAGAGTATATTACTTGTTGAAGTGGAGATTAAGGTCCATGGTCGGAGACTATGGGTGATATTTCTCGCGATTATGATGTGCAGTGACCTATTATATGAAAATTGCTTTCAAAAGAACAGGAGCTTTGTATGGGAAAAATCTATTTTTTGAGAAGATGGGATACAAATGAAAAGGAAAAACGTGGTCTGAAACACCGAATGGAATTTTAAATGGGTTAAGTGAAATATATGGAAAGAAAAAATCGATGCAATTAATTTGGCTTTTTCTAGACACGTTAGAGCCGGTGATAAAAAATCTGATTTAAAAATGTACGGAACAGAATAGAGAGGAGAGAAGAAATTATTGAAGCAAAATATTAAGATTCATAGCGTGAAATATAATTTCATAATGAATATAATTTTAAAAATTTCAGCATTTATATTTCCGCTAATAACATTGCCGTATATAACAAGAACCATTGGCGCTGTTGGAAATGGTAAGGTGGCATTTGCTTCCTCAGTTATAACCTATTTTTCAATGTTTGCACAACTTGGTATTCCGACCTACGGAATAAGAGCATGTGCAAAGTGTAGAGATGATCAAGATAAGCTGACACAAACCGTTCAGGAGCTCTTACTAATCAATATAGTAGCCGTAGTTATTGCGTATCTTGCGTTAATCGGTTGTGAGTTATCAATACCTAAACTTCAAGAAGAGTCTGGATTAATTCTGATTAATTCAATAACACTTATTTTGAATATGGCTGGAATGGAATGGCTGTATCAAGCTATTGAGCAGTATCAATATATCACAATACGAAATTTGTTTTTTAAGATTGTATCAATCGTCCTGATGTTTGTTTTTGTTCACGATCCGAATGATTATATTATATATGGTGCAATAAGTGTAGTATCGGCTGGTGGATCAAATGTCTTGAATCTATTGCACAGTCGTAAATTCCTTGCACATCGAACGTTTATCGGAAAATATAATTTACGGCAACACCTAAAGCCGATTTTTGTGTTTTTTGCACTTTCAATAGCTGTTTCTATATATACTAGTATGGACACGGTTATGTTGGGATTTATGTCGAATGATAAAGAGGTTGCATATTATGCACTAGCGACTAAATTAAAAATGATACTGGCATTGACAGTTTCGGCACTTGGACCGGTACTTCTGCCTAGAATGACATATTGTCTAAACAATGGACAGTATTGTGAATTTAAGAGTTATATTGCGAAATCGTTACATTTTGTTATTCTAGCTTCGATACCTTGTGTGGTCTATTTTGCTATTATGACTCCAGAGGTGATAGATTTTTTAGGTGGTGCGGAATATCAGCCGGCAACTATATGTATGCAAGTTATTACATTAGCAGTTGTTCCACTTGGAATTGGAAATGTCGCCTGTTCACAAGTACTGACACCTTTAGGAAAAGAAATATTAATCATGTATTCAACTATTTGTGGAGCGGTCATAAACTTTATTACAAATGCTATTCTTATTCCGAAATTGGGTGCAGTTGGTGCAGCAGTAGCCACTGTTTTAGCAGAAAGTATTGTGGCTATCATCCAGATATGTTTCGCTTGGAATGAAATGAGAGAAGCATTTGCTAAAATACAATATTTTAAGTTGATTTTAATTAATACTGTAATTGGATTTTTCTTGTTTTTTGCGAGAGTGGAGCTTTTAACTGTTCAACCTATAGTTAGTTTGATTCTTACATGTTTTGCTTTTTTTGCACTTTATGGATGTATGTTATTACTATTCAAGGATTCCTTAGTTGAAGAGTATGCACTGCCAATAATAAGAAAAGTTATCAGAAAACAATAATAGATACTTTGTAAGCGGTCAATTGACCGCTTACGCAAATTGCATATTCCGGTCACACAGGTTCTATCTTCTCAGAAGATGCGATGAAAGTCATCTTCGATTTTTCTGCCGGAGTACCACGTCTTATTAATCGTGCCTGCACACAGTCTTTGATTTATGCTTACCAAAACCGCCGCGCCATTATTGATGACCGCATGGTACAAATTGTCCTTGAAGGCGAGGTCACTTGACACTGATCAACCACCGGAGCGATTCCTTTACTGGCGTCGCGCTTTTTTATTCGGGAGGAAAAATGTTTCGAAATGATTATTCTGCCGAAGAAGAATACGAGCTTTCTCTCCAACTTCTGGGGCAGCGTGCTTCACACAGCGCTACAAAGAGGCGCTTGACAAAATCGACTCATTAAACGCGATTGTATCTGACCTGATGAACACTATGCATATCTACGGAATTTCTGTCCCGCAGAAAATACAAGAACAGCTTGATTTGGACTCTCCTTTTCCACTCTGACTGCTACTACAGCATCTGTTTCGCGACAATATGTGGCGTCCATTCTTGATTTCTGCGACAAAATACACCGTCTATTTTCCGACAGAATGTGACGGCGCTAACAGTAATCATTTGTGCTATACAACAAAAAATACGAAAAGAGGAAGAAAAACATGAAAACAACATTACTTATTATGGCTGCTGGTATCGGTAGCCGCTTCGGAACGGGTATTAAGTAGCTGGAATCAGTGGATGCTTCTAATCATATTATCATGGATTACTCGATTCATGATGCAATTGAGGCTGGCTTCAACCATGTAGTATTTATTATCCGTAAGGATATCGAGTAGGAATTCAAAGAGGTCATCGGTGATCGTATCGCAGCTATTTGCTCTGCTCATAATGTAACTGTGGATTACGCTTTTCAGGACATAAACGATATCCCGGGAACTCTGCCGGAAGGTCGTACAAAACCTTGGGGAACTGGTCAGGCTGTGCTTGCTGCGAAGAAGGCCATTGATACTCCGTTTATTGTAATCAATGCAGACGATTACTACGGCAAGGAAGGCTTCAAGGCCGTCCATGAGTATCTGGTGAATGGCGGAAAGTCTTGTATGGCTGGTTTTGTTCTGAAGAACACTCTGTCCGATAACGGCGGTGTGACCCGTGGTATCTGCAAGATGGATGAACAGAACAATCTGACTGAGGTTGTGGAAACCAAGAACATCGTCAAGACTGCAGATGGAGCAGAGGCAGACGGTGTGGTTGTTGATGTGAATTCTCTGGTATCCATGAATATGTGGGGCTTGACTCCTGATTTTCTGGATCTGCTGGAAAATGGTTTCAAGGATTTTTTCGAGAAAGAAGTACCGAGCAATCCTCAGAAAGCCGAGTATCTGATCCCCATCTTCATCGGAGAACTGCTGGAGCAGGGCAAGATGTCGGTGAAGGTTCTGAAGACCAACGACACCTGGTACGGCATGACCTACCATGAGGATGTCGCAGCAGTAAAGGACAGCTTCAAGAAGATGCTGGAGAATGGCGTGTACAAGGCTGACTTGTTCAGTGATCTGTAAACAGCGATGAAAGAAACGATTGATTTACTAGGGAAAATTCTCACAAACATCCTGACTGCTCTCTATGAGCCATTTGGATTTTCACTCCTGCTTTCCTTCCTAGCCATGTTTTTCTATCTTTATGTTTATGAACCTACCGAAGCCGGTAAAGGCTGGAAGAATGCCATAGTGACATGGTATCAGAAGTTCAAGGAGAGTGTGTTCCTCCGGAAGTTGTTTTTCTTAGCTTTTGTGACCTCACTTATTCTGTTCCGAACCCTGTTAAATCGTCAGCTGTGGATGAATCCTTTATCAGATGTTATGGGCGGTTGGGGCATCTGGGAGACAGTGAATGGTGAACAGCAACTGACCACCGAGTGCATCGAGAACGTAATCATGATGGTGCCGTTTTCAGCAGTAGTGATGTGGACGTTCGGAGAGAAGATTGGAAGCGGCTTGAAGAAGATACTGTGGCAAAGCGGTAAGATAGCATTTATCTTTTCTGTAAGTATTGAGATGCTACAATTATTGCTTCGCTTGGGAACATTCCAGCTATCAGACATCTTCTACAACACAGTCGGTGGAATGATCGGCGGATTGATGTATTGTGCGGTGATGGGGGTAAGAAAGCGTCTGTAAAAAGGGTTGAAATTGTGATATACTGGGCGCGGTAGCTCCCTACGCTACTCTGATAATCACACACCTCTTCGTGGTGAGCAGCAGGCAATGATCGGCTGAGATGTGAAGAAACAATTGAATGCTAACAGAAAAGTTTTAATAGAATGGAGAATGGCAAATGACAATGAAAGAATATGCACATTCTTGTGCAGAGGAATTAAAAAAATAACCTACACAGAAAACTGTGGTTAAAGTGTGTAATAAGATTTTACACTTACAAGTCGATGGAAGAGATATTACAAGTTCTGAAGTTGAGATAATTTTAGGATACATTGAAGATGAAATCGGCGATTACGGTTTCTTTAATGAGAATTTTGACAACCATGAAACGCTTACCTTAATGAGCCAAGTGAGAAAAATAATTGCACAGGCAAACGGAGGAAAATAAAATGTCTGATACGATTATTGCGGGACTGTCCTTATTGGTATCTGCGATTAATGCTGTGTTATACTTTAGACTTCAGGGAAAGTATAATGAAATGACAAAGACACAAACGTCAACTGCACAGGGAGCCATTGAGACACAGGTGAGAAATAGCATTTCAGATGCAACTAAAGAAGTTTTGCATTATGCAACAGAAGTAGAAAAAAATCCTAGTAGTAAAGTGACTCAACAGGCATATTTCTCAGCGGAAGAAATGTATAGAAATGCTTATGAAGATGCATGTGCAAAATATTTAGATAAAAAAATTGATGTCGAGCGTTTTGAGAAAATGTATAAGCAGGAAATTTACAAGTTGGTAAATAATCCACAGCAGAAAGAATTTTATGCGACAAATCTAACGACCTATGCGTCAACAGTTGCCGTGTATAAAAATTGGTTTTCGCAAAGCTAACGCTGACTTGAAAAAGTAAATTCCAGTGCAAGAGTAAATTACATCGTGATTTAAATTTTGCTGGTTTAACAAGAAATTTTTGGACTAAATCTCTCGTTTTCTCCTATAATTAATGCAACTTATCGAAATTTCCTCGATTTCTAGGCATGCTGAATAGGCTACTGGAATTCGGTGTGCTAGACTAAATTCCACCAGCCGCATCTTAAAAATGTGAAAAGTTTACATCCAGTCTGACAGCAGATTTCGATTAGTTTTATTAATGGTTAAAGCGTATCAGCTTAGGCGTCAGATTAATCTTATCTGGTTCAATCGGCTTAAGCTGAAATGCTTTTAAGATATCTTCACCAAGCGTTTCTAATGCAACTTCATATGGTGTCCTTCCACTGAGGATTTCTCGCGGAGTGGAGTTGATGTGGTTTACGATGAGATTCACATCCCATTGTGTCAAGAATTCAAAAGAAGTTCCTTTAGGTAAAACCATATGAAGCATCCATTTCCACAAAAGACGACAGGTCTAATGAACAAAAGTCAGAGTAGGTTCTGTGTGTAAAAACAGAACGATCAGTGATTTGTGTTTTATGGCATTTTCGCGGTTTGAATTTTGCCTGTCTTTTCAAATCAATATTTCTTGCTGTGAAGAGTCCTTTGTCAATGTATGTGTACATAGAGCGGACAGACATATCCAGTTCCGGGTGATTTGTAAGGATTTGATAAGGGGATTGCCCCCGCTCAATCAATGGAGATATGATCTGGTCTTTCTGATGGAGCTGGAGCTTGGTCATATTTAATCCAGAACGAGAAGATATCAGCAGTTCACGATATTTTCTGTCAGCAGCACGACCGTTGTAATAGTATTTATGTGCAATCGTGCAGTGATTTATCTTTTTCGTGCAGCCATTGCAAACATATGGCGCTTTGTCCAATCGTTTACATCGTTCTTTTTCAAAGTCCTTGCAGGTCTGATTACATGTAGGACATGAGGCACATTTAATGCAACAGAGAAGGATTTTTTCACAGGCATTGGTCTTTTGACAATGGTAACGATGAATGCAAAAGTTCTTTGCGTTATAAAAAGTACATTTGTGATACCAATCTGAAAGCAGATGAGCACGGACTTCTTTAGATATAGTTGTTGGATCTTTACATAAAAATGCTGCAATGTCTTTAAATGTAGTCCCTTTTGCCAGTTCATTTTCAATATAGATCCGATCATTTAAAGTAAGGTGTTTCTGGTTTCATGGTATATATTTACTCATAATGATTCTCCTTCTACTGCTGTCAGAAGGAGTCATAAACATAACATGATTGTATGAAAGAGTAAATATCTACTGTGCGAGAGTAAATTCCATCACCCCATGGGCGGTGGAATTTAGAAATTCATTTTAGGCAAGAATATTCAACAATCACATATCTTGAATTTTCGCATGCTGAATGTTATAATAAAAAAAATTAAAGAGTGCTGAGAGTGGTGGTTGTATGTTTAGAAAAAAGCGATACTCCCGAAAAAATTTCAAGTCTTCAGGTAGTTTTAAGAGCACAAGTTGTAAGTAATGGAATTAAGACATTGTTGGTGTCAGGCACCATTAAATTTCTATAAACATATAAATTCACTTTAACGTATTTGCGAGATAGATAAAATTTAGAATTGGCAAAATAGCCAGTTTTAAATCACAATCAGCACTTTGTTGCGGCGAATTGCAAAAGTGTGAAAAATTCTTAATGACTTGATAATTAGGTACATCCAATGACCATAATTATGTATGGGAGTGTACAGAGTGTAGTCATAAGAATAGTACTTTCGCTGATGACATTTATGAATCATAAGAAGACTTAAATTTTCTGAGTCGACTTTGGAAGGTGGTACGACCTTCTTTGGAAGCAGAGTGGTGAATGATTTGAATGCATTCAAGGAGCTGGCACAGGCAATCATTGCTAATCGTTATGATAGCTGCTTGGATGAGTGATCTGTTTCAAAGGGACTAGATATGCGATCAAGATTTAGTTAATACATAACAGAAAATGCAAAAAAAGAAATACAAAGGAGTTTGTCAATATGTGGACGATAGATGGATTAGAAACATTTTTGAAAAATAATAATGAGGTAATCAGCGTCCTAATTGGCATACTCAGTATTGTAGTTTCCTTGTGTGGCGTGTATTTTGGAAGAAAAGCCTATCATGTGGCAAAAGAGATTTTTGAAAAAGGGCTTCGTATTGATCAACAGAAGGTATTGCAGCAGATAAGTCTGGACTTTGTTATTGGTTTTTTTATTCCGCTTTCCAAATTTAAGATTGCAGCCAAATCTATTTTGAATAATTCTTGTGATACGCAAAGCGTGTTGCATGTAAGAGGTCTGATCATAGATAACACATTTTCTGTGCAGTTTCCTTACTTTGATGTCCATAAAGGCGATGTTTGGGACGCATTGATCATTTGCAAGGACATGGAACAGTCAGAAGCATTTAATACAATCATGGACTTTGTTGAGAAAGCAAGAAATTTCGATAGAGCTATTACAGATTTGTATGGTCGTCTGAATGAATATCTAAATCCCAAAGATGCAGCAGAAAGTCAAAGAAGGGCAGCTTGCACACTGAAAGATTTTTTTGACACATGTCCGAGTGTGAATCAGGATATGTTTAATAAAGGGTTAAAGATGATAGATGATTTGTCACAGTATGAGAATAAGTTGCCAAAGGAATTGAAAATACCAGAGATGAAGCGGAAACTGTTTAGGGATTAATGATATGAAGCAATACATATATAATGTAGATACGATTAAGAAGAACTTTTTAGCTAGTTATGCAGATACTATAATAAAGGAAAACAAGCTGTTTCTGGTGAATATTCTTACTGACCGGCAAATTCTAGTAGAGGGCAGCCATAGTCTGTTGGAACAATTTGTTTTGAAGTTGGAAAATGGTATTTCCGATGAAGAATTATTGTATCTCCTTTCGGAGCTGGGCGTACAGAATTTGTTGGAGGTATTATTGAGAGAAGGGATGATTGAATGAAAGAAGGATATCTGGAAGCTTACAGGATAGGAAATTTTTTCTTTGGAGGATGTCATCTTTTCTCTGATAATGGGTGTCATTTTATGCTTTCGGCAAACGGCTGTGTGATGATTGTGGATGATGAATTGCTGGAGAGCATTCGTAAGCAGAAGCCATCAGAGGAATTACAATTCAAATTGGTGCAGCATGGTTTGGCATCTGTTCCTGGTAAACAGATGTTTCGATGTGAGAAGGAAGTTGAAGTACGGTATTTTATCATTGATTTAACGAAACACTGTAACTTTGACTGTATCTATTGTTTTAGGAATTTTCACAATACAGATACCATTTCTTTTGATGTATTGGAGAAAATCCTGCAATACATTCTGAACTACTGCCATAAGGAATCTGTTTCAAGAATTGGTTTGCAGATGTGGGGCGGAGAGCCGTTGTTGGCGTTAGACCGTATCGAATTTGTAGTAGATTTTTTCAAGCATACAAGTTTGTCGGTGACAATTGATATTGAAACAAATGCCAGTCTGATTACAGACGAAATTGCAAAAAAGCTTTTTAACTGGGAAATACATATTGGAATAAGTATGGATGGTACACCAGAACTTCATAACCGCCAACGTCGAATGGTTTCTGGCAAGCCCAGTGCAGAAGTTGTGGAGCGTGGTATACGAAATCTTCAAAAATATTATGGTGAAGATATAGGTGGAATTACAGTTGTCACAAAGCATAACTATAAATATGTGAAGGAGATTCTGGATTATTTTATTTACACGCTTCACCTAACATCTATGAAGTTTAATCTTGTGAGAGATAATGACCATGCCCCTGAACAGAAGTTGGCATTAGACGAGAAAGATGTATTTTGGTTTGCAAATGAATTGATGGACTATCTTCAAGCATATCGCTGTCTTGGCGCTAACTTTTCGGAAGGAAATATTGAGGTCAGAGCTAAAAATCTTCTGCAGAGAAGCAATATGAGTTGCTGTATTTCTCATGGTTGCCAAGGTGGCAGGAAGATGGTTTCGTTTGATCATGAGGGTAATATTTTTCCATGTGAGATGATTGATTTTCCAGAGGAGAAAATTGGGTCAATCTATGAGAAAGACAGTATTGAAATCATGGTGAATAAAGCTGTACAGCAAAATAAATTTTTTTTACCGAAGAAAGATGAGCGATGCAAAGAGTGCCCATGGTGGTACTATTGCCAAGGGGGATGTAGCAGTAGAAATCGGTATCTGAACAGAGATGGCCAGATTGACGAGGTGGAATGTGCTCTGAATCGTTCTATTTATCCTCGATTGATTCAAGAAATATTAAATGGGAATATAAGCTAAAGGAAAGGGTGGTGGATATGGGAACTTCTTATCTGGCGATTTGGTATGAATGTAATCATCAATGTTTATGTTGTCCGTTGACAACCTATGACCGGCTTCATAAGCGCTTGAGCTTTGATGAGATCAAAGACAGAGTTTCATTGATAAAAAGGCAGGATACGGTACCACATATTGTGTTATCTGGTGGGGAGCCGATGCTTCATCCTGATTTTCTGAAAATATTAGAGTTTGTGGTGGGTGAAGGATTTCATATTACGGTATTGTCAAATGCGACACGTTGTAAGAATCTGGATTTTGTGAGGCGAATGAAGCAGATTATCCCGGAAAACGGGTTTGATATCGTCACAGCGATTCATTCGAGTACCCCAGCCATACATGACAAATTAACGGGAGTTTCTGGAAGCCTTTTGGAAACTTTAGCAGGACTTGACCATTTGGTAGAAGAAGAAATTCCAGTTACAATTAAGCATATTTTTAATCGGCTTTCACATCCAACATTGGTAGAAACTTTTCAGTATCTGGAAGAACATTATCCACCGCAGGTTGGTTTCCAATTCTGCACGATGGATTACAGTGGCAGGGCTGGGAAAAATATAAAAGAATTATTTGTGACGATGGAAGATATCAGAGAACCAGTCGAGAAGATGCTTGATTATCTGGAAATGCGGATGGTAAAAAAACGTAATATTTCGTTTATTGAAACACCATTCTGTCTGACGGATCCGTATTATTGGAAGTATTTTAACAATGCGTCCAATGGATTAGATACATATATCGCTCCAAACACAGATGAACGTCAGGTTGATTACGAAGTGAGCAGCGAATGCGGGCCATTTTATGAACCTTGCGAAAAGTGTGCGGTGAAACAATGGTGTGCTGGTACATGGAGAACGGCGTACAAATATAGACAAACAGGGTTGTTGAAACCCATTTGTAATATGCAAAACGAATAGGAGGTATTCTTGTGAATAAGTTGAATGTTTTTTCAGAGAAGCTAGGGAAAGCACTGGAGGTTTCATTTAGAGAAGATGGAATTCTGGTAACTCCCGAAGGCATTCCAGTGACTGGCAATGGAATTGTTTTTGCATGGAATAATAGTTCCGGAAGCTGGGTGGATAAGGGCTGGAATAACAGTTCCGGCAGTTGGCAGGACAAAGGTTGGAATAACAGCTCTGGAGGTTGGATAGACAAGGGCTGGAATAACAGTTCTGGCAGATGGTCTGATAACGGCTGGAGCAACAGTTCCGGAAACTGGGGGGATTCAGGAGGCGGTGGAACAGGTTGTTTCATTACAACAGCCTGTGTGGAACATCAGGGGCTTCCTGATGATTGTGCTGAGCTCCAGACGCTTCGTAAATACCGGGATGTGCTTGTACAAGAGGATGACGACTTTCGCAGCAAAGTGTTAGAGTATTACCGCAAAGCACCCCTGATTATCCAGGAGATAGAAAAAACTGGAGAGAGTGCTGTGATTTATAATAATCTTTACCATGGAATGATTCAGCCTTGTGTATCCTTACTGGATGAAGGCAAAATGGACGAAGCAAAGTCACTATACCTGAATTGTTATGAACGCTTGTCTAAAAGCTATCTGGAAAACTGATGGAGAATTACTTTATTAGAGGTGGACAAATAGGTCTTCGTAGTATCCGGGAAGATGATCGTGAAGCATTTTTTTGTTGGCATGATGACAGCAGTATAAGAGAAAAAATCGGTGGTATTTTTCCTTTTTGTGAAAATACCTTTAAAGCGATATGCCAATCCTATAACGAACTGAATCCCCCAAATATATGGTTTGCTGTCTGCGATGGAGATAAACTCATTGGTATTGCGGGACTTCATAGTATAAAGTATATCCAGAGGAATGCAGAGTTGGCTATTCTGATTGGCGAAAAGAAAGATCGACACAAAGGCAAAGGAAGCTTAATTTTGAAATTGGTAGAGGAATATGCATTTGGTACATTGAATTTGCATCGTCTGTATGCATATGTATATGGTAATAATGTATGTGCACAGCATTTCTTTGAAAAGCGTTTTTGGGAACATGAAGGAACGATGAAAGATGCTTCTTTCTGGAATCATCGCTTCCGTGACATAGAGATATGGGCAAAAGTTAATACGGAAGATACGTTGATCAGCTAGAAATGAAAAGTTGCGGAGAGCCAGTCTCTCTGCCATTAAGCTAAGTGTTCGAGGTTTTGTTCGAATTTGCATTGAAATATGCAGTGGTATTCGGGGTCAGACTCCAATGTGGTCAAAATAGCGTCAACTTAAGGAAAATTAGTTGTGCATTAGATAGGTCTAAATATGATGTATCAGATAGATCTGTCGAGAGTTCAGATCCACTTGTTGGAACAATGAAGCAGATAACAGCGGCTATAAAAGGAAAAATTGATAGTGCAAGTGTTATTTTAGTGCCAGCGCGTCCAGTAGCTGTTACGGTAGGCAGCATGGGACGAAAAAAAGTTGATTATGCTTTAAATAAAAAAATAGTAGCTGTAGATACTGGAACAACAAGTAGTGTTGCTTCGTTTTGGGCAGAGCATGCAATTACAGTTGTTTCTTGTAGAAAAGATAGCATAGAAAATGTAATTGGATAGAAGCATATATATAAACAAATGTTGAGGAGGGAAGATATGCCTGATAAATCGAATTCTGCAAGTACAGGAACAAGGAATGTTCATCAAGATGGAAGAAATTATAGTAATCATGTGAATGGAAGTAGAAGCTTACCTAATAGTGCAGTGCACAAGCCGGTTCCAGGTCAAGGGGGAAGAGGTGGTAAGTCTAAATAATGAATGAAATATTTGATTTATTGCTAAATGCTGAGAAAGCAAATAAGTTAATAGAAAATCTTGCGGGATATGTAGTTTATATTTATCCTGGGATTATTACAATTTATTTGTATAATTTTTTTAATGCAAAGATAACGAAAAATACACAGGCATTTATTATTAAAAGTTTTGCAATAAGTTATCTTTACAATATTTTTCTGCAATTGGGGCTTCAAAAGATATGCTTTCTTAAAGATAAGATGCAAAATGATAAAGTTAAATATAATATTGTATTAATTATAGTAGCTTTTGTTATACCATATATTGTATACAGATTTGTTAACTCAATTATATTTGCGCGTATATGTGGGATGCTAGGCATTTCTACGAGTGTTACAAATATTCCATTTGAATTACTTGCAGATAAAGATGAAGAGGTTGTTTGTTTAAAAGTTTATTTTAAAGACGAACCGTATGTATATATAGGTTTTTTGAAAGAGTATGAGTATGAAAAAGATATAGATAATTACATAATTTTATCGGGATATAGGAAATATTATGTAAATAGTGAACATGCTGAAAAACTTATTGAAGCGCATTCGGCAGAGGAATATAAGGAAAAAGTTTTTATTAGATTTTCAGACATAAAAAGAATAGAGAAATTGGAACGTAAAAGGGCGGAGAAAGATATTTATTCATGTTAGTTGGTTAATCTATCATAGTGTTGTGTATTAAATTATAGTTATCACTTACAGCAAATATGCTAAAAAAGAAATTTGATGTTTCTTTATTGTTATCCATAATCGAAAATATAAATATTTATTTGAAGATGCTGTTAAATAGTGGTAGTATTAGAAAAATGGTGGATAATTTTTAGTTATCCGACAGTTATATTTGGAAGAAGAGTTTATTCTGCATTACGAAAATTTGCATTTATTATATTTTAATATAGATTAGGAGCGCACTAATGAATAAAACATGTTTTGTTATAATGGGATATGGTATAAAAAACAATTTAAATTTAGATTTAGCCTATGAAGAAATTATTAAACCATGCATAATAGAAAATCAGCTAATTCCGTTTCCTCTTTATAAAGAAAGTTCGTATAATGCTTATAGATGTGATGAAATTTCGGGGACAATATCTATTGATTACAAATTTGTAACTTGTCTAAATGGGGCAGATATTGTAATCGCAGATATCAGTACAATGAATGTAAATGCAATATATGAATTAGGTGCAAGGCACGCGTTAAAACCAAGATCAACAATATTATTATGTGCAAAAGAGAGAGAAAAAGAGTTTAAATTTTTTGATATAACATATGTTCCAATTATTTTTTATGAACATAATGGAACCTTTTTAAGAGAAGATGTTATTTTTCAAACTAAAAATCAATTAAATAGCTTGCTTGATTTTGCCATTAACACTTCTACCAATGTTCCGGATAACCCTATATATCGTGCACTAAATGAAAATCATGTCTATGATCATGATAAATCGTCGAATAATACAATATATGAAATGTATAAAAAAGCACGTAATTTATTAGATGATAATAATTTTCGGGATGCATTAGTAATACTGGATGAATTATATACCAATGACCCCTCAGAAGAAAATCTTCTTCTTTTAGTTTTAGCAAGATATAAAATTGCTGAAAAAAACAATAGTTGTAAAGATTTGATAGAATGTATTAACTTGATTAAACAAAATACAGATATAGAAAATTCTACATCTGAATATTTATTTGGTAGATTGGCGGCAATTTGTTTACGAGTTTATAATTTGTCTAACGACCCTGAATACTACTACTCTGCTTTAGAATATTACAGAATTGGTGCATGCTTTTGTAAAAAGAATTTATATTGCCCTCGCAACTATTGTGCATTGTTATTAAGAATATATGAAATTACGGAAGATAAAAATGTAATAAGAGAATATTATTATACAGCCAAACATTTTGCAAAACTATATTTAAATATAAATGTAAATGTTAAGAACAATGGCAACTATGACGAGCGCATTTATTATACATATAATGTAATTGATCTTAAAGCGATTATCGATGATAAGTATATTGACGCTGAAAAAATAGTTAATCGTATTCAAAACGACAAAGATATTTCAAAGCGACAAAAAAGCACAATAATAGAGGGTATCAATATTCTCAAACAAAGTATAGAGAACATCAACAAATATATGTTGTAAAATATTTACACTTTTTTTAAATTTAAAAATAGATAATACTCGGTTACTTTTCCTGCCCATACAGCAATTTGTTGCTCTACAGTTTTATCGTCGAAGAAAGAGTCAATAGAGGATAAATTGAATTTATTTGTTTTGACACAGAACTTGCCACCTTTAATTATCCCTTCCTCACGTACACCTTCTTCATTTATTACTAATAACGGAAGATCATTAAGCAAGCCAATGGTTCCTTCAATATGGCAAAAAGGACTTGTCAGTGCTTGACCTGATATATCAATTTCATTTGGATAGTAAAAGGTGGGATTTTCCCTTCCACCTTTCTTTTTGCTACCCGTTTCTATAAAAATTTGCTTAAAACCAATAATTGCAATTCCGTAACATTGCTTAATCATACCCTTTAGATAATTTATTGAGTCTGTTAAATCATAATTATCAGCTTGTAATGTTACTGTTTGAATGTTATATTTGTCAAATTGCTCTTGTAATTTCGATATAAAATATTGATGAACATCAAGAAATGGGTTGGGTCTACTTAAAAAAACTAATATTTTATCATTATACATAATACTTAATACAATCCTTCTGCCAAACTCTTCTTCCAAATATAACTGTCGGATAACTAAAAATTATCCATCAAAAATAAAACAATCCATCAAAAACGATGGATTGTAAAGAAGTCTATATATGAAAATCCTTCCTAGGATGTTTTGATATTAGAATATCCCTCTGTTTAGCAGTGGTTACATGTGTGTATATCTCAGTGACATTGATGGAACTATGTCCTAGCATTTCCTGAATATACCGGATATCGACATCGGCCTCTAATAAGCTGGTAGCGAAAGTATGCCTGAACATGTGAGGGGTGATATGTAAATTTATATCGGAGAGAGAGCAATACTTATTTATCATCCTGCGAACAGCTTGGTCAGATAAAGGTTTGCCATTTTGGTTAGCAAAAAAATGATTGCAGCTTTTAATTTCAGCTTGGAATTCAGCCTTATATTCTTCCATTATTTGAGAAACAGAATCATTGCCAATATGAATACGCCGCTCTTTATCGCCTTTACCATATATGAGGATGCTCCCATCATGTAAATTTATATCTTCGTTTTTTAATGAGCAAAGCTCAGAAATTCTCATACCGGTAGCAAATAACAGTTCGGATACGGCTGCATCGCGCAATGCATTCCTTCTCTGATAATTAGTTTTAGCGTTGTCCCGCTGTGTATAAATCATAGTAAGAAATTTTTCTACTGTATATAGTGGGATAATTTTGGGTAATATGGTAGGTTCACGAAAGTGCACCTGTATTTTGGTGAAGGGATTTATTGCGAGTAGTTCTTTGTATTCCAGATAATGGAAGAATGCTTTTATTGAGGCTATTTTTCTTTTTACGGTTTTGGGTTTATATTGTTGGTGGAGCCTGGCAATATAATCCTCTAGATCGTTTGTTGTGATTTCAGTTATTTTTTCAAGAGATGGTTCCTCAGAGAATTGTCGCAAGTCAATCCGATATGCTTTTAAAGTCTTTTCATCCAGACATTTTTGTGTCCTGCAGTATTCTAAATAGTTTTCAGTAAGTGTTTGTAAGTTTTCCATGATGTTCTCCTTTGTTTGGCGTTTTTAAAATAAATTGATAAAATTAATAGTATACAAAAGTTCTTTTCTTTACAAAAAGTACCTTTATGATACCAGTCTGAAATCCGATGAGCACGGACCTTTTTCAGATGCTCATTTTTTGAGTGTCCATTTTTAATGTTTGATAAGATTTTCAAATAGATAAGATGTTTTTAATGTTATTTAACAAAAATGGTTTACTTTTGAAAAAATAGTGGTACTATTGACTTATAACAAAACTGTTTTAATAGTAGTTTAGAGGAATGATAAATATGGAAACATACAGACGACAAATAAAATTTTGCTATTACAAAGTAGCAAAGATAGAGATTAATGAAAATGAGCAGTCACATGTTGTAGGCAAATTTAATTTGGCCGAGTGGCTCATGAGTATGAAGAGTAAAGCTCTCGTACAGCGTAATGTGAAGCTTTCCGATTGTGTTGTGAATTTAGGGGAATATAGATTTGATAGTGAAACCGAAATATATGCTATTAGAGCTTATAAGCTTAGAGATGCTAATATTCCATCTAAGCTAAAAGAAGGAGAGGATGCGACTCCGATTCCACTGGATCCTGATGAATATATTGGAGAAGATATAAATTTTTTATATGATCGGAAAAGAAGTATTTGTATGTTACAACAAAACAGAATGTCAATAGGTGTCAGTAGACTTGCTGAATGGATAAATCAGATTTGTCCAATGGAAAATTATAAAGTTGCTTTTATTCCTATATCAGACAAATTTGACGCAAATAGAATTGGTAACAGACTGGTCCGAACATTTGAAGTTTCATTTGCTAATTTTGAGCCTGACAATAAAAAAGGAAGCCTGGCGGAGATGATAAAAAGTGTAAATAAGTATAAGGGAACCACTGCCAAAATTACAATAAGTGTCGGACGTGAAAAAAAAGCGGAACTGGACAAAGCAGGTATTGTTGATTTGATAAACGATGTACAAGACAATCCGGGAATGATAAATAGTGCAAAAATTAAATTAAAGAGCGATACGTCATATAGTGATGATGATAAACCGAGGGTTGAAATAGTAGATTTGCTTGAGAATGCTATACATGACTATATTGCTTTTGACATAGAAAAAAAGAAACCTCTTGAATTTACTTATGCAAAATCAAGAATGCTTGAGAAATATAATGAAAGATTAGAAAAATTGGATCATTTATGTGTATGGTGATTATATGAAAAAACTAATAGAAATGTTATATCCATATGTACTATCAGTTGTTATTTTTGTGTTATTCAAATTTGTAAAGAATAGTTTATATCAAAGTAAAAATATTAATGATGCACTTGATGCGGTTATTACGGTATCATCACTTATTATAGGATTTTTAGGTGCGGTATTGCCTGTTATAATGAGTATGAAAAATGATTCTAAATTGGTCAAATATGTTTTTGAAAGAGATAAAGATAAGCTGTTTTTAAAGTATATTAAGCAAACCTTGATAGTTGGCGTTTTAGTTATTATTGTTTCTGTTACAGTATATTTTCGAGATCAGTATAAAGATACCTGGTATGAAAAATGGAATATTCCAATTTTGGCATATATGTTATCATGTTTTTTATTGTGCACGTACAGATGCTTTAGTAACATGTTAAATCTTATTTTTATGAATGATGTTGAACTTTTTTTAGACGATGATTCTTTCAGAAAAAAGACTTCAAGTGAATTGGAGTTTGAGAAAGAATGTGAGAATCGATAACAGTAGGTAGGAAGTAAATAAGGCAGCTTGATGATATATATAGTAATACTTCTTTCTATTTTGAGAAAATCGACAACATTATTAAAAATGACAATGAAGAAAATGCTTCAGTAAAAGATGTGTTGATGGATTTATGGTGTGATAATATAATTTGTAGGATTCGTCGCAAAATAAATGATCAAAATTTGGGTATTTTGGATTCATCAATTAAACTGAATGAAAGTGATTGTAATGAAGTTAAACAGAAAATTGACAGAGTAATTGAATTAAAATGGATATATGAAAAAAGCAAAAGTAAAGCGGTTAATGAAAAACGTGTGTTGAATTCGGTTGATTAGGGATGGAGGATTTAAGTTGACTTAATTGTGGACATATATTATTTTAAAGATGTTTAAAATGTGAAATAAGCTTCATGTATAATTAAAAGTGTAGAGAGTGAAAAATGATAGAAATCAGAACCTTAAAGGCAAAACAGGGAGATTGCATATGGGTAAGATGCATATTTGATAAAATAGTAAATATTATTATTGATGCTGGTCCAATTACTTTTAAAAATGGATTTATTAATTTAATGGATACTATTAAGTGTTTGGGTGAGAGAGTTGATTTATTAGTTTTTACGCATGTTGATGATGATCATATAAAGGGGTGTATTAAGTATCTAAAAAGTGATGAAGATAAGATAATAAACAAGGTATGGATTAATGGTAATGGATGTTCAGTCTATTTGGATAATCAAGAACACTCTGTGAAAAATGTATCAAGCTTAATAAAATTGTTGTCGGATAATAATATTCCAATTGAAGCCCCAATCTTAGAAAAAAAAGAAAGTTTCTTTGGGCAGGTAAAGATAAAGGTTATTGGTCCAACTGTACAAGATATGGTTAGAGTGGCAAAGAGGATAGAAACACATTATTGCAAAGAACATTCCGGAAGATTGTATTTGGGAAATATATCAGATGCAGAAGATAAATATAAACCAGATACATCTGAAACGAATAATGCTTCAATAATTATGGTAATTGAACATGATAATAAAAAATTACTTTTTACAGGAGATAGTTCAGCAGAAAATATAATTACTGCAGTTAATAAGTATTATCAAAATACTTGGTTTGATATATTTAAACTTCCACATCATGGAAGTCAGCATAATATTTCAAGAGAGCTTATAAAAAGAATAAAGGCTAATAAATACATTATTTCTACAAATAAAACTGTAGAGAAGGTTGTTTTGCTACGCATGGTAGAGGAAAATGAAACCACCGAGTTGCTTTGCAATTATAATTGGTGGAATTTAGGATATTTTACAGATGATGATTTGACTAGATATATTAATACAGGTATAATTGTTTTAACAGACATAGGAGAAGAGAAAGTGATTATATAATGGATGAACAGACAGAGAGACTGAAAAAATATGCTGTTAGAATTAAATCAGGTAATGATTTTATTGGAAGCGGCATTTTATGGAAGTCTTGGCAAGATGACAGTCATTTGCTATATGTTTTTACAGCAGCACATGTTGTAAAGGAACAAGAAAAAATTAAAGTTGAGTTTTGGTATAATAATGAGAAACAAGTTGTTAATGCAAATCAGGTTATAATATCAGAAGAATATAAATCTAGTGGTGATAGTAAAGATATTGCTTTGATTGAATTGGAATATAATTATGAGAATTTTGATCTTTATAGGTTAGCTGATATAGAATTGGATACGGTTAAATCGTGTCTTAATAATGGTTTACAGTTAGTAGGTTTTCCATTTTCTTCGACAATAGAAAAATCTTTTATATTATCTGTAGATACTATGGAATGTGATTATTGTGGTTATGATCACAGTATAGAAACAATTAAATATAAATTTAACTCTTTCTATATAGATAATTCAGACAAAAATAGTGAGTTTAAGGGTTTTTCAGGCGGTGGAATATTTGCATGGAATGAAAACGAATTATATTTGATAGGTGTACATAATAGTGGAGTTGGAACAAATATTGCACAGGGAAATTTGTTGGGGACATCTGCTAATTATATAATCGAAATGTGTAAGAGTCATAATATAGATGTTTGTACACCATATAAGATAAATGGTAATCTATCAGATAGGAAAGATTATTTTAAAGAGGAAGTTTTGGCTGAATTGGATTGTGAAGATTATTATGCCATGAGTAAAATCTTTACTGAATTGCTGCAGCTTGATTTAACTGAAACAATTGAAGGCATATTTTGTCAGTTTTGTAATGAGTGTGAGTTTCAAGAGGATTTTCATAGGTGTAATTTTTTTCGAGGATTTCTGTTGATTTTGTGTGTTTTTTTAAGAGCTGTTGATGATTCCATCAGTTTAAAACAACCTAGGATTGCAAAAATGAATAATGTACCTATTTACTTTATCTGTAGTGAGGGCAGAGGTAATGTAAATAATGATGATCAATTGCAGTTAAAATTGCAGCATTTTGTATACGCATTAAAAACTGAAAAAGATTTGTCATATAGATTAGAAAATGATTGTATCATAATCTGGGGATCAAAAAAACAACCGAGGGATGATCAAAGAAAATGTGGAATTAAGATGTATAGAAAAGTATTAAGAGATATTACAATGGTGTCTACTGGCGATATAGATATAGCAACGGTAAATAATGAGCCACAGCCTAGAGGTATTATTCATATCAATGAAATATTAAATATGTTGCGTAAAGGACAATTGAAACAAATTCAGAATAATTTTCTTAAATATTTAGAGGAGCTGTGATTATGAACAATTATATTCATTTGAATACAGGAGATTTATTAAAGGAGAATATATCAGATAAGGATTGTCGAATAGAGTGTTTTAATAGAAATACTAGCGGGTATAATATACATGTTATTTGTTGTCAGTTTTCTAATAAACATGAAATCGAGATAAATTGGGAAGAGTTAGTTGGAAATGTTGCAGATAATATACAAAAAAAGCTTGATGAAATTATAGAAGTTTATAATATTTATATACTTTTCTTTCAGCCAGAGCTTGATGAAAATTTAGTGAACAAAATTGAACAAAACAGGTTTTCTTCAAGGAAAATTGTAGTAAATAAAGATATGCCGGTATCAATTGAAATATTAGAAAAATTTGTTGAACGAAAGTTATTCGAATTGGAAATTGAAAAAGTAAGAGAGAGTGGATTAATTAGTGAAGAACTTCAATTTCTAGACAAGGAAGATATTAAGGAAAACGAAAGAGCGCTAGAGATTTATATATCAAAAAAAGCAGGAGTATTTAATGAAAAAAATAAGTAAAATAACTATAGAGAATTTTAGGGTATTTTCGGGGACAAATGAAATAGATTTTAATAATCGTGAAAATATACCAGCAGATTTTATCTGTATTTTTGGTAAAAATGGATATGGGAAAACATCATTGTTTGATGGTTTAGAATGGTTTTTTACCGGTGAAATTCAATTATTAAAAAAGGATTTAAAAAATAATGTATCAAAATATAAGGGGAAAATACTAACTTGTAAATATGCGAATGGTGATAATAAAGGCGTTGGAATAAAGTATTCTGATGGAGATGAAGGATACAGAAAGATAATTGATAGGACAAATTCTATCAATGATTATTCAAAAGGAAATTGCATGGGCACATGTAAAGGCGTTATTGATAAAAAACAAATATTACCACATAGTAAAATAGATAGTTTTGTATATTCAACAAAGCCAGCGGATATGTATAAAGAATGGGGGAATTTTTGGGATCCGAATAATAAAGAACGTCCAATCTTTCAAGTGGTTTATCAGGTATATAAAAAGTGTCGAGATGATTTTAATGGTTTAACAAGTGAATTGTCAGAAGTAATTGTTGAACTTGAGAAAATAAATATATCTGAGATTATAAGTTCTGTAAATAACTATATAGATGAATATAATGATTCAAAAATTATAGCTATTCCGGATATAAGTAGAATTGATATAGATAGAATTACAAATAACGAATTATATTTAATGCAGACAGAACGAAAAATAGGCGATTTGATAATTGACTATAAAAACTCAATAGAAAAAAATTTGTATAAATATGATTATCTAATTAAAAATTATTCAACGTATAAACAATATATAAATGATTTGAATGATTTTGAGATTAAGAAAAATACTTTACGTAATATAATATTAAAATGTAGGCAAAAAAAAGACTTAGAGTCTAAAATAAATAATATAGAAGAAAAGAAAAAAGAACAAGAGGCTAGTATAAATAATGTTTTAGGACTATTAAATGAAATTTGGTTTTTAAAATATAGTGAGTATGTAGAAAAAAAAATTCAGAATCAAAAGTATAATGATGAATTAAAAAGATATTATTATGAGATTTCAAATATAGATGATAGGAAAAAAATATTAAAAGCTGACAGTGATACCTGTTTACACAATAAGGAACAGTTAACATCTAAATATATTAAATATGTAAATGTACAAGATGAAATAGCGAAAATTGAAGATATTAGTATTATTAAAGAAAAAATTAGTGTAAATGAGAATTTAATAAATTTATACGATAGAGAATGTTATATATTGGGATTAGTCCTTTCCAATGAAGGTAAAGTACCTCTAGAAGGAATATCTGAGAGTGAATTTATTCAATATACATGGTTAGATGAACTTAAAAAGAAAACAACTGTATTTGATAAAAAAATTGATAATGCCAAGAAAAATAAAGATAAGGCTAACCAGAATTACATAAATATGGAGAAAAATGTTGATAATTATAATAAACTATTGTTATTTGCTAAGAAAGAAATAGAGGGTAGAGATATTTGTTATTGTCCATTATGTAGGAGCAAATTTAATGATAAAAACGAATTGCTGGACAAAATAGATATGTCTTCACAAGATGAATTATTATTAAGTTTTAGAACTGAATTTGAAAAGGCAAGTGAAGCTTTAAACGAATTAGAAAATTTATATGAAGTCTATCTAAAACGTACAAGTAATAAATTGGGAGAACGAAATATTGCATTAAAAAATAAAATTAATAAATGTAAAAAAGAAAATTTGGAATTTAAACAAAAATGCTTTGTTTATGAAAAATTATTACAAAATAAAGATTTATATAAAGAAGAAATATTAAATTATATATCCTCATCTTATTTTGAAGAACCAAAGAAATATGCAGATGTGAATTTTAAAAATATATATTTACGGCACATAGAACTTTTAGATAAAAAAATATCAGTAAATAATGACGAAATAAGCAAATTAGAAAATAAAAGAAAAATAGTAGAAGAGGAACATATAAAAGCAATAGATTTAGTTGTAGCAGAAAACAATGATTTTATTGATAAATTTTTAAATGATTCTTTAAATCAAGAAAAACTAAAAGCTATGCAAGCATGTAATATATTTTCACAGGAGAATTTGTCGGAGTATTTAAAGAAACGTGAAGAAAGTATACAAGAAATAGTGAATGAACAAAATAAGCTTTTGGATATTTTAAATAAATATAAAATCTATTACACAACAAATATAGATAAATATGAGGCGGCAATTTTTAATTTATCGGTTGAACGTGACGAAGTTGTTGCTACATATATACAATATAAGAAAGACTTATTCGGAAATAAAGAAATATCGAAAAAGAAGATATTAAAATGTTACAACAGACAATTAGATAAATTGAATTTGGCGGATAAAAAGTATGAGATATGGGATGGGGGGATTTACCATAGTCGAATGCTCGGCGAAATAAAAAATTATAAATTTTTACTTGCGAGAAAGAACAATATTATTGAAAAAATCACTATAGCAAATAAAAAAATAATTGAGTCAAAGAAGCTATATGACAACCTAAAAATTAAAATGGAGGAACATATAAAAAATATATTTGGTGGTGTGACAATTAGTCAAATATATTCAAAAATTGAGCCTCACAAAAGATTTACCAAATTACAATATAAGGTCGATTTCAATGAGAATAGTGCTCCAGAGTTATATATAAAGGTACTTAATAATCAAAATGAGGAAATACTTCCTGAACTATTTTTTAGTTCGGCTCAGTTGAACACAGTAGCGTTAAGCGTATTTATGGGAGGTGCACTTTCGACAGTTAATCCTAAACTGCATACTATATTTATAGATGATCCGGTAGGACATTTTGATGAGATGAATGTATTATCGTTTGTTGATATATTAAGAACTATTGTTAGTACAACAGATTGGCAGATAGTTATTTCAACACATGAGGAGAGGTTTTTTGAATTACTGAAGGTAAAGTTAAATCCTACTTATTATAATTCAAAATTTTTAAAATTTAAAGAAGAAGGATGTATAGAGGAGGATTTAACGTAAGTAGGTAATCATCCGTACATGTCCGATTTCACAATATTTTTTACGGAAAATTGCTTATACATAGGCTGATATTTTATGAAATTAAGTTTTGATTGGATGAGGATTTTTGCAACTGGATTTACGAAGAAATGGATGGCGTAGATAAGATATATCCATATAATGATGTTTTTTACATAACGAAATATATCGGGAAGATAGCGCAAACAAAGATGTTTAGTAAGTCGATCTTTGATTCATATTGAGGGCACAGAAATATTATATCCAAAGAAAAAAGCAGACTGAAGCATGAATTGTTAGTTACATGATTTTTTGTCAGTGGCAGTGTGATATCATATATTTCGGGGGATGAACTTCGTAAAATCAATACGAAGTATACTTTGAATAAGGCATTTAGTATAGCTGATGATAATAAAAATATCAGTTGTTTGTGGTATATCAGTAAAATAATGACATAAGTCTGATATGTTTTTTGTGGAAATATACTATTTAGATAGTGGTATTTATTTTTAATTGAAAAAATGATATTATTTTAACTAAACTATAGCTTGTGATAGGTAGATATCATAAAATGATATATTATTAGAAAAAAATCAGATGCGGTACATAAACTAAAGAATATGATAAATTTGAGGCGCAGTAAATTGTAGAAGTGAGAGGATTATTATGTATTTAGAAAAATTGAAACTTCATAACTTTAGATGTTACGAAAAGCTCGAAATAGAATTTAATAGACAATTAACGGTGCTAGTCGGAAAAAATGGTAGTGGAAAAACAACTGTTTTGGAAGCAATAGCTATTGCGCTCGGGACTTGGTTTGTAGGATTTAATATTGTAAATGCAAAGGGAATAAACAAGAGAACAGATCCATTGAGAAAAGCTTATCAGATTGGAGCTACAGATGATGTTCAGACACAGTTTCCTGTAGAAATAGAAGCCTGGGGTAAAATCAAAGAGTCAAAAGATCCGACTTTACATTGGAAACGCGAGTTATATACACCTACAGGAACAATGACTACTAAAGATGCTAAAGAAATTGTTGAATATGCAGCAGAATATCAGAAAGCTATTAGTGAAGGAAGAACAGATATATACCTACCTATAGTTGCCTATTATGGAACCGGTAGATTATGGGATTATCATAGACAAAAGAGAATTGATGTTTTTAAAGTTAGTTCGAGGACAAATGGATATATAGATTGTTTGGATGGAACTGCAAATGTAAAATTGATGATGGATTGGTTCCAAATTATGACTATTAATAAGTATCAACGACAGGAAGAAAATTTGGAGTCAAATCCGGAATTGGATACTGTTTATTTAGCAATGGAAAAGTGTTTGAAAAATTTGTCTGGATATAGTGATGTGAAAATTCGATATAATATGGGAACACAAGAATTAGACGTTTATTATTCAGAACAAGATAAACAAAGAATGCGCATTCCATTGAATCAATTAAGTGATGGATATAAGGGAATGATTAGTTTGGTTGCTGATATTGCATATCGTATGGCTACATTGAATCCACAATTAGGTACAGAAGTGTTAATTAAAGGAGATGGAGTTGTATTAATAGATGAGGTAGATTTACATTTACATCCAGCTTGGCAACAAAAAGTTATTGATAATTTAATGGATATATTTCCTAAAGTGCAATTTATTGTTAGTACTCATGCACCTGCTATTATCAGTTCGGTAAAAACAGATACATTGCGTATTTTAAGTGATAAAGAAGTTTGTTTGACAGATAATCAAGTATATGGAAAAGATGTCAATTCCGTTATGAAAGAGATAATGGGAGTAAATGATAGACCTGATCAATTTGTTAAGCTTTTTGAGCAGTTTTATCGGCTTCTTTCTGAAAAAAAATACGATGAAGCAGGTGCTGTTTTGGATAAGCTTGATGAAGATCGAGGATATCATGATCCTGAAATCGCAAAATGTAGAGTAAAATTGAAGTTAGAACGTATGCGGGGCAAATAGAATGATAGAAATAAAGAAAAATACTGAACCGATTGAACTGCGAACGTTAAGAGAACAGGCCGCTAGAGATGGAATTTCACCGGAAGAAGCGTATAAAAGGCTGCAACGCAACTCAGAATTGAAAAAGAAAGTCAAAGATTCTCTGATTACAGAGCAGGGAAAATTGTGTGCATATTGTATGTGTAGGATCCCAAGAAATGATGTTGCCGTAGAGATTGCACCTATAACAATTGAACATTTTATTCCAAGAAATCCAGAAGATGGAAGAGATGTCGGACAAGGATTGGATTATAATAATTTATTGGCAGTTTGCCATGGAAACAGAGGACCTAAGGGAACACGACATGAGAATGATTTAACATGCGATGCTCATCGTAAAAATACGGAGTTTATGAAAATTAATCCATGTGATCCGGAAACATTGCAGACTATTACATATACATTGGATGGAAAAATTGATGCAACGGATATAGATGTAAGGAAAGACCTTGTGGATACCTTGAATCTAAACTGTCCAACATCTCCTTTAATTTCGGAGAGAAAGGCGGCATTAGATGGATTGATTGAAGAAATTTGTACTATTGAAGATGAGGAATGTTTGCACACATATTGTGGAGAAATACTTGATAGCTTTCAAAATGAAACGGGTGAAAAAACTCCATATGTAGGAATATTAATTTGGTATCTTCGACGGTTGGTTGCTCCAGTAGATGCTGATTGTTAAAGTTATTAAAATTTTGAGAAGATTTTATCCGGGTTTCGACTTTTTCTACGAAAGTGGCAAAAAATATCTGACAGCGAATTTATTCGCTTAAGGTAAATCTGAAATCATGAACACTTTTATTTCTGTAGCTGGCAACTTTGTCATAAACATAAGCCAAAACCTCTCTTGAGCCAAACAGATTAGTCAGTACGCATCTTACACCAATATAATAATCATAGTCGGCTTTGGTATAAGAGCAGGTATACACAATTTGGCGGAGCGCTACGGCATTACCGACGAGATGACCAAGAATTTCCTTGTTTACAATTTTCAAAAGGAGAAAACTCAAAATGGCAAAAAACGTTGAACGATTACAGGCGCGCGAAGCCAAGGAACTTATCCGCCGCGAAAAGCAGTTGGGCGCAAGAAGCAACAAGTTTTATTTGATTTACTTGTTTATGATTTTGTCGCTCATCTACATAACGGACGAAATCGCGTCTACTATATCCATTCAGTTTCAGGCGAATATAGTTACAGAATTCTTCGTAAAAAATATGGGTATGGAATACGGCGCGGGATTATCGCTCTTTTCCGCCATAGGTTTTATTTCCTATCCGGTAACAGTGCTTATTATTTTCTATCGTCCCCTTGCGGACAAATTCGGGCGTAAGCCGTTTTTGGTTATTAACACGTTATGTATGGGCTTAGGGCTGTTCCTTGTGTATTTATCCAAAGATATCTACGTTTACATGATAGGCGGCACGTTGATGAGTTTTATGGTCTCGCACGATATGCAATGCGTGTACATACTGGAATGCTCCGACAAAAAGTCTCGCGCCCGTAACTACGCAATCGTAAAAGCGGTGGCGATACTGGGCACGTTACTTGTTCCGTTGCTTAGGGCTACACTCATGCAAAACGTAAGCGAGCGTTGGCACGTAGTATATTTGGTGCCGGCAATTATCGGTTTTGTAATGTCGTTATTCGCGCTGCTTTTTGCTAGGGAAACAAACGCATTTTTGACTAAAAGAATAGAGTATTTAAAAACGCCTATAGAAGAACGTGAACAACGCAGCAAGGAGGGACGCGAACAAAACGCACAAGGCGGAATTCTGACCGCTGTAAAATTCGCATTCAGACACAGACAATTGCGCTTTTTGATTATTGCTTGTTGCTGCTTTTATCTCGCTTCGTTAGGTACGGCAACGTACAGTACGGTCATGGCAAAGTCGGCGCTGATGACGGAAGAAGAAATAACTCTTGCTTTGTTTCTGTATCCCGTCGGCAACGCGCTGTTTACATTGATTTCCGGTTTTGTGTCGGATAAATTCGGACGTAAAGTAACTATAGTCGCAATGTCTTGTTCGGCGTTGACGTGTTATTTGCTGTTTATCTTTAGCGGTATGTTCAAGTGGACTCCGTATTTGACGGGTTTTGCTATCGGTGGATTTATGGGCAGTTACTGGGGCGCAGGCGATACCATCGGCGGAATTATGTTTTCCGAATCGACTCCTACAAACCTGCGTTCGTCGGTTACGGTAATCAATACGTTGCTTAACGGAGTTATGGGCGGACTTGCAACAGTTATTACTATGATACTGCTGCCTATCATTCCTGAACGCATGTTCGGCTATATGTATTTGGGCTTGACGGTTCCGGGGCTTGCAGGTGCAATTGTAATAATGTGGCTGTTTGTCGGCGAAACTCGCGGACTTGATCTTAAAACTGTAACCGGTACGGAATGGGATAAGCCTAAAAAGGTTAAAGAAGAACAAAAGGACGGTGAATAAAATGAATAACAAACAATTTGAAATCGGCGCAAGCGAACAGCCGTTAGATATTATTAAGGAAACGTGCGGTTTTGCGGGCGTTTTTAAGCAAATAGGTGTTATAGGGGATTCTTTGGCATCGGGCGAGTTTGAAAGTCACGATGAAAACGGAAATATAGTTTATACCGATATGTACGAGTACTCGTGGCCTGCCGTTTTAGAGCGCATTACTGGAACAAAATACAACAATTATTCCCGCGGCGGAATGACCGCGCGCGAGTATGTTCAAAGTTGGGCGGACGAAAACGGATTTTGGCAATGGAATCAAGCGTATATTATTGCGTTAGGCAACAACGATTCGTTTGTGTTCGGGCATCCTCTGGGAAGTGTCAAGGACGTCAACGCCGATTGTCCGCAGGATAATGGCGATACGTTTTTCGGTAATATGGGCAAAATCGTTTCCAAACTTAAAACAATAGAGCCTAACGCGCGTATTTTTGTTGTAACTCCTCAACTGCGCGGTGAAGCGTGTGATAACGATATTCGTTATATCGCAAGCGAACTCGCCAAATTGTGCGATATGTTTGAGTTTACTTACTTGCTGGATATGACTGCGCATGCGCCCGTATACGATGCAGAAATGCGTAAATCGTTCGGGTTGGGCTTTCATCCGAACCCGATGGGCTACTATGCATACGCGTTGATTGTGGGAAATTATATCGATTACATTATCAGAAGTAACCCGCAGGAATTTGCTACGATACCGTTTGTAGGTACGTTGCTCAAAAACAAAGATTACAAATAGAATACGATTACAGAAAGGCATATGCCTTTGATATTGTATTCAGCCTCATAGTAATAGGAATTGCGTGCAGTCTGAATGAGGTATCATGGTTATAAATGCAATTATAGGGGTGGTTTCAACCTTGGTACTATTCTTTTTACAGGCGAAGCTTCCACTTGCAGGATTAAATGATGCGCTGCTTGGACTGGGCCAGCTTGCACTTTTGGGACAGGTAATACTGGTAGGGAGCAACATGATATACCTCCTGGAACAGGTGGATGAGCCTGGAGCGGGACAGGGAAACGGTATCTGCCAGATGATCCAAGGACAGACTTTCTGTTAAGTGCATATCGATATAATTGCGGATCGCCAGTGCAGTAGGATTGATGGGAACTTTGTTTGCCAGAAAATCCGCAAGCTCCTGAATATATTGATGGAGCAGTACAGCCAGCTTGTCAGCAGAGTGTACAGGGTCGGCGGTAAAGGCATCAAGGATCCGGGTCAGAGGTGTTTCGTTATGGAAGCGGGGGATCAGGGTGACACCGTCTAAGCCGTAATCGGAGAGAAGATGCTGTACCAGACTGCCGCTGACATTGAACCAGATCTTGGTCCAGGGATCAACTTTGTCTGAATAGTAGTGGTGGTAGGTGCCGGCAGTAAGGATATAGGCATCTCCGGCATTTACAGTGAGGATACTGCCGTTTCGCTCGATATGTCCACGGCCGCTTAAAACGTATTCAAACACACACAGGGGTCTGCGATAAACCAGGATCTCATAGGCAGGATCCGGGTAAGTGATACCGGCCATGGTGGGAGAAAAGCTTTCCGCGGTAGGGCCGGTGTAGACAGTGTATTTCTCAATCTGTGTGCGTGTAATTTCCTGAGGCATGGTGGTTCCTCCATTTTTTGAAAGCAAATTGCAATAATGTAATAACAGCATTGTAGTAAAAAGGAGCAAGCCTGTCAACTATGGCTTTCACCATATAAAATAAAAATGAAATCAACCCAAATAAAATGATCACAGGAGGACTAAATATGACACAAATACCCAGACCGGAGCATCCCCAGCCCCAGATGAAGAGGGAGCATTGGAAAAACCTGAATGGAGAATGGGATTTTTCCTTTGACTTTGGATGCAGCGGCATAGATCAGAAATGGCAGGAAGGAAAGACAGATTGGGAGAAGAAGATCCTGGTGCCCTTCTGCCCGGAAAGTGATCTGAGCGGAATCGGCTATAAGGACTTTATCCCCGGCATATGGTATCACCGCACCATCACATTGACAGGGGAGGAGCTGAAGGGAGATCTTCTCTTACATTTCGGCGCAGTGGACTATGATGCAAGAGTATGGATCAATGGAGTAGAGGCAGGCAGACACCAGGGCGGTTATGTTTCCTTTACGTTTAATATTACAAAGCTTGTAAAGGAAGACTAACTATTAAAAGTCAAGTCTTAAAATGATATTTTTTGAATAAAGTACAGAAATGTATTTTAGATATATTTGGAACTCAGTTAGAGTTCCTTGAACCTTGAAAACTGTATGACAAAAAGAGCATCGTGATAGGTGCTCAAAAAAGGAGTATTGAATTAGAAAGATTTAAGCTGCTTTTATGTATTGCTGCTTTGTTTTTTCAAGATGATAAATCACTCGAACCAATTTCTTTACAGCGTGTGATATGGCAACATTGTAATGTTTACCTTCCGCTCGTTTTTTAGCAAGATAGGCTGCAAATGTTGGATCCCAGTGGCAGACATATTTGGTGGCATTATACAAAGCGTATCGCAGGTATCTGGAGCCACGTTTTTCCATATGTGCGTAGGCACCATCCAGTTGTCCGGATTGATATGTTGATGGCGAAAAGCCGGCATAAGCTAAGATCTTATCAGGAGAATCAAAACGATTGAAATCACCGATCTCGGCAATAATCATAGCTCCCATGCGATAGTTGATTCCAGGAATGCTAAGAATTGGAGAGTTGATTTCATCCATGATGATTTTAATCTCATTTTCGATTTCATCAATCTCTGAATCAAGTTCCTGAATAAGTTTGATGGTGTGCTTCAATTCAAGAGATTTGGCTGGCATATTTGAGCCGATAGAAGCTCTTGCAGAATCTCTGAAAGTAATAGCAGTATCTTTACCATATCGACCTTTGGAAGATTTGGAAAGAAGATTTGTAAGTCTGGTAAGGTGTGCAGTAGCTACATGTTTAGCACTGGGAAATTCAGAAAGCAATGCATAAACAGATGCCATATGAAGTGTTGGTACAAGTTTTTCTAATTCAGGGAATAAGATACAGACCAGTCTTGAAACGGAAGTTTTTAGCTTGGCACGTTCTTTTACTTTATCAAAACGATAACGAGTTAATGACTTTAACTCTTCGTTGTGGTAAGATGTGTCTGAGTAGGACTTTAAGTTCACATCAGACATGAGCATGGAAGCAATCGTGCGGGCATCTACTTTATCCGTTTTCGTCTGTCTAAGGCTTAGACTTTTTCTGTACAGATTTGTATGTAACGGATTGATAACATAGGTGGCAAACCTTTATCAATAAGATATCCTAAAAAATTGTAACTATAGTGTCCGGTGGCTTCCATTCCTACTTTTACTTTGGTTACATCTTCCATAACGGATTCAATCTTTTAATAAAGATCGTTGAAACCATCTAGGTTATTAGCGATGGTAAATGCCTTAAATAATACTTCTCCATCTGAGTTTGTAATAAAGCAATCATGCTTATCTTTTGCAACATCAATTCCTACGTAAATCATAATAAATCTCCTTTAAAATGTATTAATGCTGTTTTAGAACCACAGGGTGTTCCTTGCGATTGTAACCTCGTTCTAAATAAACCGTTATGCAGTATCTAACTAATTAACAAATGAACAAAGAGACGGTGGTTGTAGCCTTTATAAAACCATCAAGTGGTAGGAAAAATAAACCAATCTACAGCATCTTAAATATCATAGTCGAACCTATAGAAAAGGTAAAGAAGAGACTATGACTTAATAGTTATGAAGACATTGGAGAGGGGCTCTAAAAACTACTACTATATTATACGCGGAAAAACATGTATGAAATAAATAATAATTTGAAAATATGAATGAGCCGTGACCCATATTTGGTAGCCGTGATATTTTCATATACTGATGACGGTCAGATTGAGGGTGGTTCTTAGAATATGAGCATAGAATTATTATTCAAGATAGCAGACACCTTGGAAACTGATCCAAATACAATATTAGGAGTTAAGAACAACGTAGCATCTGTGGATGAAGCGTTAAATGAACTTCCATTAGAGACGAAATCAAAACTCTCCGTACTATTTGGAGCAATGATTAATCAGATAAAAGAACAGGATGTAATTAATTAGACAAACAGACGATATGAACTATTTTTCTTTTCGCGTGATTAGAAGTTCATATCATATTTGAATATAGTTTCTTCCCATAATTTTTTGGGAGAACCTTCAGGAATGCAAAACCTGAAGTCTCGTAAGACGCAGTTGAGGAATAGACGGATTTATACTATAATTTAATTTGAAAAGTTATACTCAAGGGTAAGCAAAAACGAATGAAGGCGAAATGGGGTATGTTTATGACCGAACAGAAAAAGAATACTATCATAACAAGCGGCATCGTTGTACTTGCCATGATACTGGCATATTGCTTCCGAATTGTAGGCAGGGGCAGTTTCTACCCGATGCTGTTTTCCTATATGCGCAGCTTTATCTATATCGGTCTGTTCGCTGCCTGGGGGCTCTCCGTCCGTCAGCGGATCGTGCAAAAGCAGGTGTGCAGGTTTATGACGGTCACCGCAGTGTTGCTTATCATCTGGATGGTAGTCCGTTCGGCAAAGTATTTTATATTCTGGCAGCCGGACGCCGTCCGTTACCTGTGGTATCTGTTCTATCTGCCCATGCTGTTTGTGCCTATGCTGGCACTGCTGATTGCCATGTCATTGGGAAAGCCGGACGAATACAAATTCCCCAAGGGAATGTCGGTTCTGTGGATCATCTCCGGCGTATTGCTTCTGCTCGTGCTCACAAATGACCTGCACCAATTCGTATTTACCTTTCCGAAGGACGCCGCCGTGTGGACAGACAAAAACAACGGTTACTCGATAGGCTACTTCATTAGTGTGGGCTGGCAGGTACTATGTGCCTTTGCCGCACTCGTAATTATGTTTTTAAAATGCCGCGTGCAAAAAGGAAGGCTCCACTTTCTGCCCATTGTTCCTATGCTGCTGGCGATTGTTTACAGCGCACTTTACTATGCGGGTGCGGATTGGCTGCTCCACTTGTTCGGCGATATTGCCGCATTCCAAAGTGTGATGTATATTCTGACCTTTGAGTTTTGCATCGCTTGCGGATATATACATTCAAACAGCCGTTATGTGGACTTGTTTGCCTCCTCTGTCGGCACATCGGCAGAGATCACCGACAAGGACTTTACCGTTCGGTATGCAGCTGTAAACGCTACACCTATCTCAAAGGAAACGATGAAAAAAGCCGAGCAAAGCCCGGTCACGATGGGCGGCTTTACCGTTCACACCATGCCCATTGACGGCGGCTATGCCGTATGGACAGAGGATGTGTCGGCTTTGCGTGACATCAAGGAGGACTCCGAGCTTCTTGCAGACGAGCTTGCCGACAGGAACGAAATACTCCGTTATGAATACAAGCGTGAAGCCAAGCGCCACAAGGTGGAGGAGCAAAACCGCCTGTATGATCTCCTGCGTTCCACTACGCAGACGCAGATCGACCGCATTGCGGAGCTCACTAAGGAATACCGCCGAATCTCAAGCACCAATCCCGACAGCGCCAAAACGCTTCTTGCCGAGATTGCCGTGCTGTGCAGCTATATTAAACGCCGCAAGCATCTGACGCTCCTTACCGACCGAGATATTAAAATAGCGGCAACGGAACTCCACCGTGCCTTCAATGAGTCCCTCCAAACGCTGAAGCTGTTAGGCGTTCGCAGCTCGCTCTATGTGGACGAGTCTCTTCCCATGCTCTCCGGCAAAACGGCGACCGCTGTATTTGATTTTTATGAATCGGTTATTGAAGCCGATATTTTGAATTTAACAGGCATACAGGTAAGCCTCATAAAGGCAGACGGCTTGCGCTTGTCACTGAATGTGTGCTGCAAGGCCGACCTTTCCGCTTTGGTAAGCGGAGACAGTATCCGCTGTGAAAAAGAGGATGACGAGGAATACCAGCGCCTTGTATTTGAAGCGAAAGAAGGTGACAGGAAATGAGTGCATTTTCTTCCATTTCTGAATTTTGGCAGACTATGCTGCCGTTTATTATGCTTGTGGAGATCGTCCTTGAAATCGGGCTGTTTATGTATCAGCTTCTTCGCAGCAATAAGCCGGTGCGCAGCCTGCTGAGTCTGGCGGTTATGGCGGTGATGATTCCACTGCTGTTCTCCGTTTCCCAGGCAGATCCCGATAATATCGGGGACGCATTTCTGCTGGATGCACCGTGGCTGATATTTGCCGCTGCCATTTTCCTTGCGGCAGTTCACTTTGCCATTGCTCTGCCAAGGGAATACCGCCGTAAAAAGAATGAGCTCTCGCCGTTCTCCATTAAGGAAGCAACCGATAAGCTGCCTATGGGCATCTGCTTTGCCGACCCGAACGGCAGGATCATCCTGTGCAACAACCGTATGCGCAGGCTCTCCTTTGCCCTTTGCGGCCACGAGCTGCAAATCAAAAGCGATATGGAAAATGCCCTGAGCGCGCCGGACAGATCCGTAACCGTCAAGGATGATTGCTACATCCTGCCCGACAAGACCGTCTGGCAGTTTCGCACACAAAATATCACCGTGGACAGCGATGACCGCTGGCAGCAGATAACGGCGCACAATGTAACCGAGCTGTATAACGGCTGCCAAAAGCAAGAGGAAATAAATAAAGAACTGGCAGAAGTCAATCGAAAGCTCAGGAATATGTACGCTCGCATGGAGGACGATGTCAAGGAGAAGGAAAGCCTTGACCTAAAGGTCTATATTCACGATACCATCGGGCGAAGCCTCCTGACCATCCGTGACATCATAGACAGCGGAGAGGATACCGAGCGAAAGCTTGAGACGCTGCAAAATGCCATCGGTATGCTGGCAAGCAACCGTGTCACCTCTGTCAGCACAATGGACGAGGTAAAAAGAACCGCACGGCAGCTTGGCGTGGCTGTAAAAATCGACGGCTACCTGCCCCGTGATACCGTAGCCGAGGAGCTGACCGTTGCTGCCGCCAAGGAGTGCGTGACCAACTGCATCAAGCACGCAGACGGGAATGAGGTATATATCCGCATTGCCCAGCGCGGCGAATGCTATGATGTTACCATAACCAACAACGGCAAAATACCCACAGAGACGATAAAGGAAGGCAGTGGCCTGTCAACGCTTCGCCGCAGTATTGAAAGCTCCGGCGGTGAAATGCATATTTCGCACAATCCACGATTTGCTCTTCTGATTACGATTCCAGCAAAGGAGATCAGCCTATGATAAACACCATACTTGTAGAGGATGATTTATACATCCAAAAGCACTTTGTCGATCGTCTTGCTGCAGACGGCGAGTTTCATCTTGTCGGCGTTTTCCGTGACGCCTTTGAAGCGGAAAAGCATTGCGACGCCACCGTAAAGCTCATCCTTATGGATGTGCAGACGCAGCACAAGCACTCCGGTCTTGCCGCCGCAGAGCGCATCAAAAAGGCTTTTCCGCAAATCAAGATCGTTGTGGCTACCTCGCTTGTCGATCCCCAAGTTTTGCAAAGAGCCAAAATGGGTGCTGCCGACAGCCTGTGGTATAAGGACCACGGCACAGAGGAACTGATGAGCGTGGTAAAGCGCACCCTGGCAGGCGAAAAGGTATTCCCCGATATCGCTCCGGCCATTGAAATGGAGGGTACGATGTCCGATGCGTTCTCGCCACGGCAGTTAGACATCCTGCGGCTTTACATAAAGGGCTTTACCTATCAGGAAATTGCCGATAAGCTGGGCATTTCCAAAAACGGCGTTCGCTGGAACCTGGACGATATGGTGGAAAAGGGCGGCTTTGAAAGCAGAGAAGCACTGGTTGCAACCGCCATTGAAAACAAACTCATGGTAACCACCTTAAAAGACGAATAAGCAAAACTGAACCCCTTGACTGTACGGTCAAGGGGTTTTTCGCGCCCAAAAGGCAAAAATTTTTTGAAAAAATCGAGATTTTTCTTCTGTTACTGGCACAAGTGCCAGTGACGAGCGCCCAAAAATCAGTACAATTGATACTGTAAGATTAGAGTTATGCTTTTAGAAGGTGGTGATGAATGATGAAAAAAATCGTTTTGGACATTCAGAGCGATATCCATGCGCACACCATGGAGCGAATGCTGATGCAAAAATTGGACGATTGCCAAGTTGTGATTTCCGAGTCGCCGGACGCAACCGCCGAGTGGTGCAAGACGCATCGACCGGATGTGCTTTTAATGGAGGTCAAGGCGTATTCGCCATGGATGTTCAAAGAACGAATGGCAATCCGTGACAAGGTAGAACGGAACACGGAAAACTGCCGGGTCATTCTCTTTGTGGATGACGATACAGACGGAGAGTTGACCGAAAAGGTACGGCAGGCAAAGCGCGAGGGTCTGATAGACGCTTTTCTCTTCGGTTCGGTATCCGAAAACTACTTTGCTTCGGTCATCGACAGTGTTTAAATCAGGCAACACAAAAAGCATAAAAATCTTCAAAATAATTATGAGGGAGGAATAATAGTATGACAAAAACGAACAAACGAAGGCGCGTCGCCAGCGTCCTGTTGGCGCTTGTGATGCTGCTCTCACTGATGCCGAGTCTGGAGCTTCCCGCCCATGCCTTTTGGGACGACTACGACGACGGCTTCGATTGTCCTAACTGCAACCATTACCATTTTGGCAGCGAGTATATGTGTGACTGTCTGTTCTGCACCATTGACTGTAACTACGAGTGCTGGGTTGAGACCCATTGTAACGACTGCGGTGTGTGCTTTGGAGACACGCCCTATTGGTGCGAGACGTGCTATAAATGCGCGGACTGCATGGAGGACACGCACTGCTCCACCTGTGGCAAATGCTACATCGGCGAGGATGACCAGCTGTGCGGCGAATGCCATAAGGGTTCCTGCTGCTCCATAACCATCTGCGACACCTGCGGCTTCTGCGATGACTGTGCAAACGATGACAGCGACCCGATGCACTGCTCACTGTGCAACAGCTGCTTCGGTGCGGTGGACGAGTGCGTGGACGACGATGATACCGGCGTCATCCACTGCATCGATTGCCACACGGCCTGCGAACAGTGCGATGGATGCCTGCTGAACCAGGAGTCCTGCGAGGACTGCGGCTTGTGCCTGGAGTGCTGCCGAGATAACTCTGAGGGTGGCGGCTGTCCGGACGGAGAGACCTGCGTGGAAAGCGCCGAGTGGGACGAGCACATCTGTCAGGGCTGCGACGGCTGGGTCACAGATAAGAAGGACGAGGACGAGTTCTGCGAAACCTGTGAGATGTGCAAGGAGTGCTGCGAGGGCAACTCCGACTGCTCCGAGGGAATGTGCGCAATGGACACTGACTATGCGGATCACTTCTGCGAGGACTGCGGCCTGTGCTTCCACGACAGCGATCCCTGCGAGGACGGCTGCGATCAGCGCTGCAAGGACTGTTGCCGAGATGCCGTGAGCGCTATGGGCTGCGATCATGACGACTGGTGCTTCAGCGACTCTGATTTTGAGGATCATTTGAAGACAGAGCATTCCGGTGCTGGGCATACCCACATAGCCTCCGCCACCTGGGAGGCTGACGGAACGCAGCACTGGCACCCCTGCCGCTATTGTGACGATAAAAAGCTGAATGCCGCCAACCATGAATTTGACGCCAAGGGCGTGTGCAAGGTCTGCGGCTACATCAGTGGCAGTTCCATCGTCATCAACCGCCAGCCGAGGGGCGTCAAGTGTAAGACCTCTATCTACGATGATTATAACGAAGAGCCGGAAAACGGCCTGCTGTTCTATGAAAATAACCCGGTCACCTTCTCTGTCACGGCAAGAAGCCTGAAAGGCGACGAATTGACCTATCAGTGGTATCGGAAGGATAATGAGAATCCTACGGCGGCGCCCTACAAGCTGCCGGAGGGTAGGTTTTACACGGGTGTGACGACCTCCACACTGAAGATGCCGGTTTCCACCCAGGCCTGCATAGAGGACTACTCCTACTACTGCGTCATCGGCAGAAAGGGCGACCCTTCGGACACCATGAAAACGGCGGAGGCAAAGCTGACTGCCACCCATGCCTACAGCCACAAGCAGGCGGGTGTGCCTGTGCCCACGGAGGAGAACCCCATAAAAGTACACCCAAATATTATTTACTCCACATTCTGCGGAAGCAGAATGTTTCTTTTCTCCGTAAGCCCTTTGTCAAGGAACTTGTAAAAGATGTGAATCTGCCTGTCCTCGTCCTTGCTTTCGGGACGATCACCAATCACGATGTACTCGATAAGCTCCAAACAAGTCTCACGGGTAAGCTCCTGAATATCGACATACTTCTTGATATTTTCAATGTATCTGTCAATATCCTTTTCAGCCTGTTCAGCGGTTTCGCACTTTTCTTTCAGTACAGCGACTTTCTCTCTCAGCATCTTCTGCTCATCAAGATACTGATTCAGCATTTTCACGCAGAGTTCTTCGGGTACAGTACCGAGGAGCTTTTCTTCATAGGTCTTACTGATAAGCGTTTCGAGCTGTGCAAGCCTTTTCTCACCCTCATGGAGTTCCTTGCTGTTATGCTGGCTCTCCGCATCGGCAGTAGCCTGTCTGCGTTTTCTAACGGCTTCACGGAGTGCGTCCTCGTCCTCAACGGCAAGTCGTGCCTTTGCTCTAATATCGTCAACAACAATCTGTGAAATTACTCTTTCCAAAATGGAATGAGGAGTGCAGCCGTCCATTCCGCTTCTAACATAAGTACCACAGCGATAGCTGACAGTCTCATATGTTCCACGCTTCTTAGAGGTGTGCATGGTTCTGTTCATTTTCATCTTGTAACCGCAGTCTGGGCAGTACATAAATCCTGACAGCGGAAGAATCACGCCTTCTTTTGTTGTCTTGCCGATACTCACCGATGCGTCAACCTCTCTAACCTTGTCCCACAGCTCTCTTGAAATGATAGGTTCATGATTATTTTCAATCACTATCCATTCCGACCTGTCCTTGCGTATCTGCTTGTGATTTTTGTAGGATACCGTTGTCACTCTCTGCTGTGCGAGATTTCCGATATAAATCTCATTGTTAAGAATGCCACGCACCATACAATCATTCCACAGATGTGAAGTCACAAGGGGATTATCTTTGCCTTTAAGCTGATAACGATGATCCGAGGGAGTTGCGATGCCGTCCTTGTTAAGCTGTATAGCGATCTGCTTCGGACTTAACCCTCTTGCCCTCTGCTCAAATATACGTCTTACGATAACGGCGGCATCTTCATCAATCAAGGGCGTATGCTTTTCATCATCTGCCTTGATGTAACCATAAGAAGCTGAAGCCGCCAGATACTTGCCCTGCCGAGAATTTGCTGCCATGACACTGCGTACCTTCTTTGACGTGTTGGCGGCGTGCCATTCGTTGAATAAATTCATCACAGGCATAAGATCCATTGCCGAACTGTTTCTGTCAAGCGTGTCTACATTGTCGCTCAGGGCGATGAAGCGGATATTGAATGAAGGAAAAATGTAATCTATATACTGACCGACCTCGATATAATTTCTTCCGAAACGTGAAAGGTCTTTACAGAGGATAAGATTTATCTTTCCCGACTTTGCATCATCAAGAATCTGCTTGATACCTGGTCTATCGAAACTTGTTCCCGAATAGCCATCGTCCTCGCATATCTCGATAAGATTCCACCCCTCCTGCTTGCTGACATATTCCGTCAGCATCTTCTTCTGATTTTCAATCGAAAGGGATTCGCCCGCACGTTCGTCCTCCTGCGACAAACGCACATAGATCCCGACATTGTAAGTAGTTTGCTTTGCCATAATAACTCCTTTCCAATCAAAGCAAACCATATTCGATGATACAACTATTATAGCGCAGAAAACCGAATATGGCAAGTCTTTTTTCAAAACTTTTTAGTTCTTTTCGGTTTTCTGAAACGCTCTTTTGAAAGCAAGTTCATAAAGCACCTTATCAAGGTCTTTTTCACCCACGAAATGACTTGTCACAGCATAACGCTGACCGTCCACTTCGTACACGGCTTTGCTGGTCGGCTTATCTTTATATCTCTCATTCAGCTCAGCCAAAGTAAATCCTGTATCTTTTCTTGGCAAGTGTCTCCTTTCCGCCTGCGATTATCTATCTCTACACGCAATGGCTTTTTGTTGCAGGGGCGTTACGCCTGCACAGGTGCTGTACGGAACGGCAGAGCCGTCCCTTACACAGCAATCGTTTTGTTGTCGGAATATATGTTACTCCGAATAGGAATGATCTGTTTCTGAAAAGCTCATCTGCTTAGCGTACTTTTCGGAATAGCTTTCGTCCGAGCTGTTGTCAGCATCGGCAGAACTATCGTCAGCCAGCTCACCAATCTGCTCATAGGTCATACCGCTTGCTGTCAGCTTGCCGATCAGCGTATGCTCCGCAGTCACAGCATCGAGAAGTGCCTGTCCCTCCGCACCGCCGTAAAGCTGTGAGAGCTTATCGTAGGTGTAGAGCTTGCTATCAATGATGACCTTGCGCCTGCGCTCCTGCACAGCTTTGATAGACTTTTCGTAGCTGTCGAGCTTTGCCTGATTCTCCGCAAGAACAGCATCCGTAATGATAACAGCGGACTTCTCATCAACCTCGGTCTTAGCTTTCTTACTCATTCTCATCACCTCCCAATGTATTGGATTTAGGGATAATACCCTATGCTAATATTATAGCATTCTCGGACAGCAAAAGTCTATTCGCATTGCGCAAGAAGTTGAGTGCGCCATAAAACTTCTTCATTCGTGAAATTGTTATGGGGAATTTTGCAGAAAGCAGACCGAGCATTGCAAATCCGAGCCATATCACATTGACTGCATACTGCATAGGTCACCATTTCTGATTTATTCAATACGGAGAATTATTATCACGGAGCAACTATTTTTATAAAAATCATGCCCGTTTCCTGATTGAACGTGCTTGTATATATAGAGGGGGTTTTATCCGAGTGCCGCCGTGACCTATTCACATTCTGTATAGAAATATGCTGTTGAATTTAGGCACAAGGGAGAACCGTCATGAACAAAGTGTAAACTTTTCTGAAAAACAACGCCATTTTCTCAAAAACACCGGTAGAAAAGTGAAGGGCTTTGACGTTGTGACGATCACACGCACCCCTGCATATCATTTTCATCATAAAATTTTTCTGCGGTATACTTAACGAAGCGGTCAATAATTTGGTATTAACTTATGGGAGCATATTTCATAGGACTGCCGCCCAGACTGCGCAATAACTGCGCTGAGCCAGTTTACAATTTCAAGAGTGATGATATTGAGTGCATCACGCAGGAGCGTGAGCGAGTATGACCGCCGACCTAAGCGGCGGAGAGTTTAAGTCGCATAGCTCCAAATTCGCTGACGGAGCATCGAAAGCCTGAGTGATATGAAAATCCCACAGGCTGGAAAATAGCGCTACAGCGCAACAAAAATAACAAGCATTGTATTTTGCGCCGCACAGCGAGCGAAAATACCAAATGCTTGTTAGGGACACCCCAAGCCCCGAAACGACCGCACAGCGGTCAAGAAAATCGGCTAACGCCGAAATACAAACAAAGGAGACACCACTATGAAAACCGAGAAAAAGAAGCGTGGAAGACCGCCCAAACACAAGGCTATGGAGTTTGAGGGTATGACCTACGAGGGAGCAATCAATCACGCACTTGACAAAGAGGTCAGAGCCGACCTTGACAAGTGCCTTGCCGACAAGGACGAGAGCCAGCTTACCGACGATGAACGCAAGTACCTGAAACGCAAGAAGGAGAAGAAGTCCTACACCCTCAATGTTCGTTTCACCGAATCGGAAATGCAGGACATTCTTTCCAAGTGTGAGCAGTACGGTTACAAGAACAAGACCGAGTATATCCGTGATTGTGTTCGGGCGAGGGTTGATCTCACGCCCGACCGTTCCGAAATTGCCGAGTGTAACCGTCTGATGAAACGCATCGGAGCAAACATCAACCAGATACTTGTCCGACTTTACAGCACAGGTCACATCTATGCCGAGGATATTACCGAGATAAAGAAAGGGGTAAACGAAATTTGGCATACACTTCTATCCATACGATCAGGGCAACAGTCAGCGCAGCGATCGCTTACATCACAAGAGATGATAAGACCATCGACGGTTTATATGTCAACTCTTATGCTTGCCGAGCCGATAGCGCAGGAGCAAGCGAGGACTTCCGAGCCGTCCGAAACACAGGAACAGGACGCACCCAAATCCTTGCCTACCACATGATACAGAGCTTTGCCCCCGGTGAAGTCACGCCCGAACAAGCTATGCAGATCGGAGAGGAGCTGTGCGACCGTTATCTGAAAGGCGATTATCAGTATGTCATTGCTGTTCATCATGACAAGTCGCACCTGCATTGCCACATCATTTTCAACAACACAAATCTGTATAACGGTCTGAGCTTTACCACCGAGCATAATCAAGGCAGAAAGTCTGAAAGAGCGTGGGCAGAGTTGCGTGAGATTTCGGACGAGATATGTGCTGAACACGGTATATCTGTTATCTCCGAGCCTGAAAAGGGACATGGGGTATCTCACTTTGAGAGGAATATGCAGAAAGAGGGCAAGTCGTGGAAAGATAAGCTCCGTGTCAGGATTGCGGAGGTCATGCTTTACAGCCGTGACTTCAAGGATTTTCTTGAAAAATGTTCGGAGTGCAGTATCGAATATGTTTACAAGCCAAGCAATAAGGTCAAGCTGAAATTCCGTTTATCAGGTGACGGTCAACAGAAGTTTACAAGAGCCGACACCCTGGGCGCAGACTTCACCCCCGAACGCATAGCCGAGCAGATAGCGGAGATACAGGAAAAGCTGTCAGCGGCGAATGTCACTCCCGATATGCTTATCGAAGCGCCGAAGCCTGTTGTTCCAAAGACCGAGCCGAAGCCGACACAGACAGTCACCGCACCGACAAAGCCGAAACAATCTGCCGAGCCTGAAACTATCACCGAAACAAGTGAAACCGCAAAGAGAAAAGCTGCTGCGGAACAGGTGGAGAAGTTCTTTGCAGCCCGACGAGCAAGACGGCAGGCACAGCTTGATATGCTTAACGCAACTGCTATCAATCCGAAGCCTGAACCGTCTGCCCGGACACCACAGCCCACACCTACGGAGAGTAAAGCACCTGAAAAGAAAGAAGATCCGTGGAAAGCTATCAGAGGTATGGGCAGAGCAAACGAAATCATCGCAGACCTTGAAGCTGGTGGCGTTATGTCATTCAGCGAGCTGTCTGGATTCTTCTTCAATACACCTCACTCCGATGACCACACAACTGAGCGTGCCGATCTGAAAAAGAAGTTTACAGCTATCGACACGCTCATTGCAAAGATGAAGCACCGTGACGAGCTGGAGCCTGTTTACAAGGAGTATCAGGGCAAATCGGGCTGGTCGCAGAGCCGTTTCAAGAAGAAAAATGCCGCCACTATCGAGGACTACGAGCAGACGGTCAAGTACATCAAGGAGCATATCAAGAAGTATGCTGTTGACGGCAAACCGCCGACGATGCTTGACCTTTTGGAGAAGTCCAACAAGCTGAAATCGAAGTGGAACAGGCTTAATGTCGAGCATACCGCATTCCTCACCAAGCGTGAAACGGCGAAGAAGTACACCCGACAGGTGCGCCAGTACATCAACGAACAGCAGATGAAGCGTGAGCGTGAGAAAAGCCGTCAGAGGACACAGGCTAAACATAGAAATAAAAATACACTTGAATAAAGAAAGGAAACAACAACTATGAGCAAAATAGGTTATATCCGTGTTTCTACGGAGCATCAGGAAACAGCGAGACAGCAGGAGATCATGTGCAGTTATCAGGTTGACCGCATCTTCTCCGAGAAGCTGTCAGGAGCGAACACCGACCGCCCTCAGCTCAGGGCAATGCTTGACTATGTGCGTGAGGGTGACACCCTCTACATCGAGAGTATCAGCCGTCTGGGACGCTCCACAAAGGACTTGCTGAACATCATCGACACCCTCACAGACAAGGGAGTAACGCTCATCAGCCACAAGGAGAAAATTGACACCGACACTCCTGCGGGCAAATTTATGCTCACCGTGTTCGCTGCACTCTCACAGTTGGAGCGTGAGCAGCTCAAACAGCGACAGCGTGAGGGCATCGAGATCGCTAAGGCTCAGGGCAAGTACACCGGGCGAAAGCCTATCCCCACCGACTGGACGAGGTTCGGTCAGCTCTATGGGGAATGGAGAGCCAAGCACATCACGGGCAGGGACTTTATGCGGAGAATGAATATGTCAGCAAATACTTTCTACCGCCGTGTGCGTGAGTATGAACTCCGTCACGGCATCACCGAGCCGACCTCAGCTTGACCGTCAGGCGAACGGAAATGCCACACATCACTATCCGAGCCTGCGGAGCGGAATTCTAACCGCTGAAAAGAAAAAGCCCTCAGAAACGCTTACAAGAGCATTTCCGAGGGCTTGCGGTTATTCAGTTCCAATAGAGTTTGTGCCTGTTGTGGTGTGCCCCACAATGCCTATTCAGACTTGTGTGGAACGAAAAATATAGTATTTGGCAATAAAACAAGATAACAATAAATTTATAGTTTAGTTAACTACATAGACATTTCCCTTTATGGCGATTTCGTTTATTATGGCACTACGGTTCAAATCTTTTTGGGACAATAAAACAATACCTATAATATTAATATCAGATTGCTTAATAGTATCTTTACCTGTATTAATACCGTTTCTTATGTTTTCAAATTCGTCTTCCAAATAAGCGTGTTTATCATTTATTATATTAACAAACTTATCTAATGGTGAAATGAGCTTTTCGCCAGCATAGAACAACGGGATACCATACACTCCTCTTTCGTCATTTTGAGGATTTTGAATCGTTGGTAGTGTTGAATCAGAATCATTGTAAGTATCGACCCAAAGCCATGTCACTGTTCCGTATTCACTATATTCATCTATTACAGATGATATATCTGATGAATTGATTGCATTCTTGAATGATACATATATTTTGCCTTCGCCAAGGATTGTTGAAACATCATTATCTTCTTCTGGCGTGGGGAGAAAAAAACGTTGATATTGAGAAGAATCATTTTCTTTAATAAGACAATTAGGAAAGTCTGTATTTGCGTTTACTCCGCTTGTGCCTGTCAATAAGCCGATTTTTTCAAATATGAATTTCTGATCAAGACTCACTTTTAATCTGAATGTAAATTTGTTAGTGTATTCTGTTGTGCTAAAAGGATAACTAAGAATAGAGTATTGATATTCATTACTGCTCTTTTGCTTGATGTCAAGCTCATTTCCATTTGGACAGCTTATATAATAATAATCTTGTATATCTTTATTCATTTGAGTCATCATTTTATCTCTGTTGTGATACTTAGATAAAACAAAAGTGCCTGCCGTAACTAATAATGATATAATTATAATTATAATTGTTTTTTTCATTGCTTCAACCTCTACTTCAAGGCTGGACACCGCTTATAAGCTGTTCATTATAAAAAACAATTATTTTATCATTTGGCAATAGCTGTTCTGTTCCCATTGAATAATCATTCGATGTATCCCAATTAGACCAATCTGCTGCATTTAGTCTAAAATGGATTACAAACTGTTTATTAGGTTGAAGTTCAACATCGGTATTAAATTTGATTTTTGCATATGTATTTCCGTAATCGTCATTAACAAATTCACAAACCGAAGTATTACCTAAGTATTGATTATCTACAGCAAGCCAGTCGCAATGGTATTCAAGGTTTTCTTTATTGTCTGCATTAAATACATAATTTATAGTTATATCACTCATTTTTAAAGGCTTGTCAGAGTTGTTAGTTATAACTATATTGGGATTTATAGTATTTGAGTTACTAATACCTGCATTGCAAGATTCTACTGTTATTTCAGGTGATTTCTCATCATCTTGAATTACCCCTGGATTGATAGTTGGCGTAACAGTTGTATCTATTTCACCATCATTATCAAGATCAATGTTAATAAAAAATGAACCATCTGATAAATTTAAGAATAATACAGATCCACTATTCACAGAGATATTGGTATACAAATAGATGTTTCCATCAATATTGCACATAATATCAGTGTTTTGATCAGCAAGTGAATTGATTTTACAATCATAATTATCATCAGCAAATTGAGCCAGTAAAATCGGATTGCCAACTGATGTTAAAGGGTCAAATTTAAAATTATTCCCTTCATGAACCTCTGAATTTGTGTAATAATATGAACAGGTTTCGTTTGAAAAGAATAAATCAAAATAACCTGAAATAGCAAGCTTATTTGAAAGTGTCTTGGTTTCTTCTATGGCATTAGATGTAAGATTGTTATTTGCCATTTTTGTTCTCATGGGCAGCTTCATAAATGATTTTGTATCTTTTATGTTTTTTAATATCTCATCTATGCATTCCTGACTCTGTATTAACCCCATATGATCTTGATCAAAGATTTTTATATCCAAAAGATCGTGATTAAAATTCATTGTTGCACTTTCAATTGGAACTACACTATCGCCAATACCATATTCTGGAACGAATTGCAATCCTCTATCGCCAGGACAATGTTGAATAGTTGAAATGGTATTTCTATTACTTCCTACTAATGCTATTCTTTTCAGATTATTAGTATTGTTTTGGGATATTTTTATGCGGCTATGGTTATATTTTCCATCTATCCAAAGATAATTATTATAATCATCAGAAATCAGCTCATCAAATTCGTCAAATGTAAAATACGTAAAATTGCCGTTATCTATAAAATAATCATACCAATGATCATAAGTTCGTTTATATGAATATATCCACTGCCAGTCATCTGTATAATCTTTATTTGGCAACAAATCATAACAACTGCCTAAATTCACCAAAACACTTGGAAGTTCAAATGAAGTAAATAATGATTCTGCTACCCCGAGTCCTCCTATGATATATGATAAATCACCAGTGCTTAAAACGCAAAGCATCGTTGGCGCACCCCAAAATGGTGTTCCGGCAGTTATTTGTTTAGAAATATTATCAGCACCATATTCCGAAATGTATTTTTCTGTAACAATACCACCCATACTATGTGCAACAAAAACTACCTCATTATAATCACTAATAAGATCATGAAGATTATTAGCCGTTATTTGCGCTCCCATTCTCCAATCATACGGGAAAAATAAGATATCATACTTATCAGAAATATCAGTATCATTATTTAGTGATTCAATTATTCCTTTATAAGTATCATCATATCCATAATTATTAACAGGATATAATTCAATATTACTATTACCGTAGTAATCGCATTTGAGCGACTGGAACGCATTGTGAATTTTTTTAACATCATCAAAGTTACTTGGCTGTTCAATCCAAGATCCCCATACACTTTCATCATTTGATGTTTTTGCAAGATCTATTCCCATTATTCCCGGTACTACTACAACGGCTCTTTTCAATTTAGGAATTGTTATGTTTTTGGTTATTCGCTTTACTTCTGTATCACCGGTCTTGGCAACTTTGTATGATAATTCAAAATCCAATTTTGCATTTATATCAGAATTATGTTTTGAATCTGTTGGAACTATAAATTTCAAAGGAATTGAATAGCTTTTACTTGGCTTTATTACCGAATAATTGTGTGTAAGTGAGGTTCCATACTTTGGTTCAAGGTTATCAGCAGTGATTTTTATCGATACATCTGTCGCATCGCCATCTCCAATATTATCCAAATATACATTTGCATTTATATCATCATAATTAAAATTGGAAATACTAACCTTATTATCAGCGTATACACTTAATGCTAACGGAGGAATTAAATTCTGTTCTAACTCACTCAATCCATAATAGGTAACAAATTCTCGTGTTTCACCACTGGTGAAAGTATCTTTGTTCCATGTGATGGATACTGCACTATCTCCATTAGATCGTCCTGGCTGAGTCACATAATCCCATAGCGTACTTGTTACATTTCCCCAATTAGTAAATTGTACTTTATCAGGTTTTCTGTCTCCCGATTTGTAGAATGTACCTTGTGCTACTACACCGGGATTAGTTGCGGAATCAAAGGCTTGCCATATTTGCGGAATATTAGAACCTGAATATACGGTTTCAGTTGTTACATCAGATCCGTTTACTCTGAATGGCGCAGCATCATTACCACCGAGCATAGTGTCCATCATAATTCTTATGCCCACTTGTTTGGCGTATTCTGTATCATTTTTGACGATATACTTAATCTTAACAACATCATCTCGTCCAGTCGCCGAATTCTCAATAATAGATAGTTCTTGTGTGACATCAACACCATCATAAGAAGCTTTGGAAACACTTTTAGAACCATCAGCATCATAAGTTACATTTGATGATGTAAACTCATTTATGCTTTCACCAACAACAATTGTTGTTTTTGATGTTCCTCCACCCGGATGACCGAAAAGCATCTTTTTATTATCATCAGTTGAACTGTTAGGGTTTCCTCCTATTGTACCAATAGTATAGTGACCATTACTTGCAGTGTTGAACTCAATGTAGTCATTTGCTATTAAAGTATTATTTTTGAGAATACTTTTAAGCATTCTATTTTGGGGAACACTTACAGCAGAACTTGCCAGATTTGATTTCCATTCTTGGTACTCTTCACCATTAGGATCTAACGTTGAGTAATATTGATATTCGTCAACATAATCATCGGCAAAAGCAGGTAAACTCGTAAGCATAGTTGTAGATAACGCAATACAGCTAAGACCTGCCACGATACGTTTCAAAATCTTATTCTTAACCATTTCATACCACCTTTCTGCAACACACAGTTGCCAATTATTTCTTGTTTACATAGTTTCTCAGCTCTTCTGGCTCTACAGGTTGTGCGAACCAATGGAAGCAAGCACTCGGAACTGATGTGGTAGCTACCACCAGCGCAAGAGCCGCCAGTGCCGTAGAAGCCTTCTTTGCTATGCTCATCAGCTTTTTCATTACAAATCCATCCTTTCAAACAGTTCAGATAAGTCAGGCTCTTTCGGTTGATAAAACGTAATACCGCAAACGCTGCCATTTGAGATATACAGCACCAGCCTTACAAGAGCAAGAATTACAATCGCCAAAATACTCCGTTTTTCTCTTTCCTTATCATCGTTTACTGTTATCACCCCGATTCAAAAAGTGACCGAGCAGTGCCATGATTGCTGACAGCAGCATTCCGCTTGATACATAAAGGCTTAGTTTTTGATATTGGAATACAAGCAGTGCAATCGTGACAACGGATAGGGTAACAGCTAAGATGCAGCTTCTTTTCCTTAGCTTGACACTCTTTTCCTCTGACATCGGTTTATTCGGATGCGGAACGGGAGCAATACATAGAATGATTGGTAATGCTATCATTATGAAACTGATGCTGAATATTGGCGTAATATGTCCGCTTACATTGCAAATGCCGTAAGAGAAAACCATCATCACCATGACAAGCGTGAACATACAACTAAGATGACTGTTAGCGTGAAACCCACCTACAAACTGTCTCAACCCCATAAATACGGCTATGAATACAACAACCGCAGGCAGCGTATGGGAAAACAGAGCAATCAGCAGGACGATAATGGTATTCAGCACATCAGAGATCAGCAGCTCCATTCCATATGCGTAGATCACCTCTTTGGATTCTTCCGTTATGTTCTGAACCACAAAAAAGTGTGCTATGCTTTTTGCAAGTTTTGAAATCATTTCTGAATCACTTCCTGCAAAAATCATAACACAAGTTGCAAATTTTTTCAATAGGTTTTGAGAAAAAAGGTCTCAAAGTGTCCCCAAATGTCGTCTTCTTGTCCCGAAATGCAAATAGTTAAATTTGTAAACAATTACGAACCATAATGTTCAGCTTAAAAATTCCGTCATCATAATCGAAACTTACTAACCCACCCAATCTATCAACGGAGGATTTGATACTGTTTATCCCTATGCCGTGAAGCCCTTGTTCTTTCTTTGTTGATGTTAAAACAGATGTATCTACCTTATCTGATGTATTTGTAATGACAATAAATAGCTTCTCTCGTTCTTCCATTAGGCTTATCCAAATATGCTTATGTGATACACCAGCTCTCTGGCAACCTTCTATTGCATTGTCAAGAGCGTTTCCGATGATACGGCACAACTCCAATTCGTCTGCCTTGATATTTGTTATGATATTGACCTTGCAAATAAACTCTATACCGTATGTCTGAGCAAGAGAACCCTTGATGTTCACAATAGAATCGACGGCATTATTACCAGTATAGCAGAGTCTGTTAGCAAGCCTTACAAATGAGCTTAGCTTGACAAGATATTCCTTAGCAGAATCAGTATCATTGTTTTCCAACATATCATTCAGAACTAAAAATTGATTTTCAATATCGTGTTTAAACTCTCGTACTTGCTTGTATGACAGGGTAAGCAGCTTATAGTTTTCCTGTTCCTGTTGCTTTATTGTTTCAAGGTATTTTAACTTTATCTTATCTTCAAAACTTTCAAAGAAATTAAACATAGCAAGGTTTATAAAGATAATTCCTGCAAGAGAAACGCCCAAAGAAACATAACTATAAGTGTTGCTGCCAACAAATCCATCAAGCATTGTTTGTAAAAGAAAAATACTTATGATTGGAATAACTATTATCAATATCCAATATTTTATCGGCAGTTCACGAATTTTTTTGTTTATTATGCGGTGCATCAATCCTATAAGCCATAAATAAATTATATTTGTGCCTACCATTCCGAGATAACGTCCTAAACCAGACTCTAAGAATTCATCTGGTGTTCCCATATTAGCAATGCAAAGTAATCCAATCACAATAGGTTCAGATATAGATATAATCAGTAAAAACAATATGTTCCAAAATATTTTATGACGGATTGAATCATCATAACAAATAAAGGACATGGAGCTAATAAGAATAATGGTTGTAATCAGATACACTAAAATATTATCTGTCAACAAAACTGTCGCTGACAGTATTACAGTAGAAAGAAGATACGACAGATAAAGAACTGCTTTATTAACTTTTGCCTTACTCAACAAGGAAAAGTATAAGAATACCAACATCATTTCAATTGCTACATTGACAATCTCAATGATATTTTCAATCAATACGGGCAACTCGATCATCTCCCTGTTGCATAGTTAAGATAGCGAGCAACTATCTCATCTTTATATGTTTTGCCTATGGGGATTTTTCTGCCGTTGCTTAGAATAATATCGTACTTGGTAATATTCTGTATATGGTCAAGATTTACAAGTATTCCACGGTTTATAATAGCGAAATTGTACTTTAACAACTCGCCACACACAGTTGAAAAATCGCCGCCGTACTCCAATTCACCATTAACTGTGAATAGTGATACCTTTCTTCTATGTCCCTCAAAGTAAAGAATATCTGTCAGCCTGAACTTGAATGACAGATTTTTATTATTGAAAGTGAAAGTTCTAAATCGCTGCTGGCACTCAGCAATGATAGAATTTAGCTGTTTGGTATATACATAGTCTGGCTGATTTTTCAATATATAGCGAAACGCTCCCACATCGTAGCCCTTAACGGCAAATTCGGCATAATTCGTCAGGAAAGAAATAATAACTGAACCATCTATCTGTCTGATTCTTTCAGCGGTCTGCAATCCGGTCAGATCGGGCATTTCAACATCGAGTATGATGACTTCATACATTCCCTTGACATAGAAACTCAATAAGTCTCTCCCGCTTGTAAATTCGTGTATTTCGCAGTCGGGGAGTTTCATTTCTCTTAATCTGTTATGAAGTTGTTTTAAGAATACAGGTTCATCATCAACGATAGCAATATTCATAGCAATCACCTCACAATTGGTCATGCTTTATGTATCAGTTATCATTATACCACATCGGAGAGATTATTTCAAGAGAAAAAATAGCTATGCCTCCATTAATAGTTTCGGAGACATAGCCTCATGTTGCGTTATTTTATATTCATCGAATATGGTCTATTGCCTGATTTAAGAGTGGGTGTACTTATAAGTGCTTCACAGAAGACAGCGAGAGAACGCCGAAATACAATGTCACTTGGGTCGATAAGCATGGGGTTACCCATGACGGTGTCGTGGGCGGCGACCCGAAGTGCGACGGTCACAAGCTCCCGTGCCTGTTTGAAGCAGGCGAATACGAAGCGCATTATATGACCACCGGCTCCAAGGAGCGCATCTTCCCGCATACCTTTGTGCTTGACAGAAGCTATGACGCAGTGGGCGGCGGCAAGGTCGATGTGCTCAGATGTTCCGTCTGCGACTATACCGTTCCTGTGAAGAGCCATGTCCATGATTACGGCTGGAACTGGGACTGCACCGGCTTCGGCAGTATCTATGAGTATACCTTCAACATCGGCGGCTCGACCAAGACGGTGGAGGAGCTCATCATCGAATCCGACTATGCCCACCCCGAAAAGTGCAAGGTTCCCGGCTGCGAGGAGTTCATCATGGTTTCCCATAGCTGGGGCCGCTGGAATGTGGTCAAAAACCCCGATACCGAGGGCGATAAAGGCGGCATGGAGGCTGAATGCAGCATTTGCGAGTACACAAAGACAAAAATCGACAAGGATGATGACGGAGGAGCCGATCAGTGGACAAAGGACACTGCGCTGGTGACAGTGAAAAACGGTCGGGCAACCCGTATGATCGTCAAGCCCGGCGACAAGATCAGGCTTTATCCCGAGGAGAGAACCGGTCAGAAGGCCATCGGCTGGAAGGTGGAGTATCTCCGCGAATACAATGAGTATGACATCATCAGCGGTACGGGATTACCCGTTACTAAAAATTGGAGTGCCAACGAGGCGAAGACCCTGTTCAAGCTGGTGACCAACGGCTCCGCCCTTGAGTGGGGCTGCACGATCCCAGAGTTCAGCGCCATGGGTGCCCCCGGCGGCGGCAGTTTCTTCTTTGAGCCTGTCTATGCAGGCTGTGACCACAGCGGCGGCACAACGCTGCTCAACGCGAAGGAGCAGGTCTGCGACCGTAAGGGCTACACCGGCGACACCGCCTGTGCAGACTGCGGCCATGTCATCAGTGCCGGTTCGGATATCTACCCACCTGCAAACGCCGGTCATACCGGTCCACTGCAGCCGCTGTACTACTACGGCACGGCCAACTCGGCAACCACAGACGCGAGCCATGGCGGCAAACGCTATAACGCCAAATCGGGCGACTGCCGACACCGCGCCTATGAGGGCGACTACCGCTGCACAGCTTGCGGCGGCACCGTAAAGGGCGAGACCGGCGACTTCAGGCATAGCGGTCCCCTTGAACTGCGGGATGTAAGAACGGCGACCTGTACAGAGAGGGGCTATTCCGGCAACCAGTACTGCACATCGTGCGACAGGATCGCGCATAAGGGCGTCTCAACCCCGTCTCTCCACGAAATTGCCGATAACTACAAGCTGATCAATGAGGTTAAGCCAGGATGCACCACCTCAGGCTATAGCGGCGACCAGCAGTGCACAGCCGGCTGCGGACAGATTATCCGCTACGGTCATGTCGTTAATAAGCTCAGCCACGACTGGGACGGCGGCAAACCTGCAAAACAGGGCAAGAGCGAAGGAATTCTCTACACCTGCCAGCGTGCCGACTGCGGCGAGACAAGGTTCGTCAGAAGCTCCGCCGCGACCGAGTTCACAGTCACGGTCATCAAGGGCACAGCCTCCGTTGCCGCAGGGACACTCATCACGGACAAGATCGCGCAGAACACCGTTGTGACCGTTACGGCGGACGCACCGGAGGCAGGCAAGGTCTTTGACAAGTGGGTCGTGCTGGAGGGCAATGTCACTCTGGCAGACGCCACCAAGGCAACTACCACCTTCACCATGCCCGGCAATGATGTGAAGCTCGAGGCCACCTATAAGGATGCGCCTCCTAGCCAT